>Ga0247842_10000621_pt1 | contig 71847 bp, 53 predicted proteins | sample LaCruzMarch2015__3_FD_192411 | JGI IMG/M metagenome (GOLD analysis project Ga0247842, IMG submission 192411) | Freshwater microbial communities from meromictic Lake La Cruz, Castile-La Mancha, Spain - LaCruzMarch2015_19m | ecosystem: Environmental > Aquatic > Freshwater > Lake | place: Spain... | reverse complement strand
GCCTGACTGTTTAATCTCCATAAAAACCAATAAATCGCTCAATAAGTACATAGCTCTTATCCCGGCGGGTGTAGTTCAACACCGACTCATCGCTGGGTCTTGCAGACCGCTCAGAGTCCTACTTATTGGCAGCTGGCGTTGTTTATTCATCCTTGTTTATTCTATCTATTTTTTTTATTATTGACTAGAATATACCTTTAAGTCTATATTTCCAACTGTTGACAAATAATGATGAACATTCCCTAATAATAAAAGAATGTCATTTGAAGCATTTGCTTTGCTCAGAGAAGGTTGAACAATGTAAATGTGAAAATTCATTGGCTTAGTATATTTTGCTTGAATTAGTAAGTTCTCCAATTCTTCATCTGTCCCTTTTACCATTCTGCTACATGATGCATCTTTAAGTGTTTTTGTCAGTCTTTTAAAAAGATGATTAAAAAACTCACGTCCTTCTCTGTGTTTCCATTTCAATGATTTCTGAGCTTGACCACAAACCTGATAGAAGTTGTCAATGTCATTGCTTACTGAACCTTTCTTTGCAAATTTTAAATGAAACAAGTGAATGTCAATAACATCCTCCGTGTCATTTATGCCAATAATGTCTGCTATTTCACCCTTACCATCATCGTCATAAATTATCTGAAAGTCGTTTCTAATTTTATCGATAAAGTAGTATTGAATAGAATCTTTGATATACGGTGCAATGTCTTGTGATTCATTTCCAATATTCACTCCATTCCAATCATCTGTAATTATGTTATCTAAGGAAATTATCCCTGGGAATACCTTTAATCTTACGTATAGGTTTTGCAGCATTTGTGATCCATCAGCAAACCAAATTGTAGGAGTAAATTCGTTGATGAAATCAGTTATGGCTGAATTTTTATTCCCATATTGGACCGTGCAATTCATTTGATTTATTTGTTTTACCTTGAAAAAGCTTTCTTGTGTTTCAGCTTTAAGTCCCAGCTGAATTTCAAATTGCAAGGAATATTGTGTTGTATCTAAGGAAAACTGTAAACTCCCATTAGTACTAGGATTTAATAAGTTTAATTCCAAATCAGACAAATCATACAAGCTTCCGTTGATGTTGAATTGGTAGCGGTCTTCAGCAAATTCATACATTGAAGGATGCCAATCAATAAGTATTGGCATTAAATTAGGTCGCTGAGAAATTTTTTCAATTGCCAAGGTATGTTGAAGAACAATATTGGGGTCAATGGTATTATTCTCTACAATTTCTCCAATGGTTTTGCACCATTTTGTTAATTCATCTAAGTTGCCACGTTGGTAGGACCAGATTTTCCCCTTTACAGAGCATCCTAGTGAAACCTTCTCTCCTTCTTTGTATCCAGCTCCAAAAATGTTATTTTTGATAAGAGTACCTTGTTCTAATTCTCTAATACCATCTTGAACTCCTTTCCCATAATAAGATTGAAATGTTATATCCTGACCAATTCCTCTTCGTGTTCCAACATTGTATAATGTCAATCTATTCACATTGTGAAAGATTCGGAAGACATTCATTCCAGTAATTAAACTTGTTGTTCCTTTTCCGAAGACTGCATCAATCAAAGAGTCGCTAGAAAATGCTTTAAGCGAAGTATTTAAAAATACTCTATTTATGTTCGGTCTCAGATCCCAATGAATAATTACAATATCCCATTGTAAATTTTGAACTGTTTCGAAACTTCCCCACTCAACCCTCTCAATTTTCCCTAATATAATTACCAGAGTATTCTTGTGGTTTGTATCACTAAATACATGATCATAACCTTCAATTCCAGGGAATCCTGCTTTCCAATTTGAGGGATTCCATTGACTGCTTACGTTTTTATAAATAATAGTGCTCATAGCAGGATTGATTTCCCCAAATGGCACTTCGGATTCATTGATGTTTTGAAATTCATCAAGAAATTCCTTTATGTTGATTTCATTTTGAGTTGCATTAGCACTCATACGAGGCAGTATCAAGTTCCAATCTGCGTTTCTTGCATACAGTTGGTCCAATTCCTCATGAATGGGTGGGTATGCGATGTTGGTTATAAAACTTGCATTGCCAAGTTCATTATATGAAGTTCTTGTGAATCGACCAATGAATTGAAGTGTAATTGGCAAGCTTTGTCTCTCATCATGGATTGCTGCAATCTTAAGATTAGGCAGGTCAAATCCTTCTCCTAACATATTGACGCAAACAATAATTGAGTGCTCTCCATTTTTTATAGCTTCCATTTTTCTACTTAGACCAGAAATACCAGTATAAACCATTACAGGGTTATGTTCAGGATATTTTTCATAATGCTTAAACACTTCAATTGCTCTGCCTTTACTCATGCATCTTGCCATAAGTATGTGATTATATCCAGCGGCAATGTCTGCTTTCAATTGTGTCACAGCTTTATCCACAATCTTTTCATCAGCAAGTTTTTTATTGTATTCTCGTATTGGTAGGTAGTTAATCTGCTTATAGTATTTTTGCTCTTGTGCTTTACGAAGTGAAAAATTAAAAATCACTTTGCCATGTAAACTCTTGCCATCATTTCTATAAGGAGTTGCAGTAAATAAAAAAACCTTCTCCTTGTTAAACCTTTCTATGAGATCTTTCCATGTTTTAGCTTCTGAATGATGTGCTTCATCAACAAAAAAATGCGAAAAGGAATCCGTCAATATTGGTCTCTCCGCAGCACTGCAATCAGTTAGTAGGTCCATCGTGGATATAACGACATTGCATGTAGAAATAAAGTCCTGTAGCGCTTGTGGATTTGGGAAACCACTGTTTATAACACCAACTATTGGATTTAGGCAATCTGCACTAACAATTCCAAATTCTTTCAGCAATCCAAGTGTAATAAACTTGTTCGAGATTTGTGTCCTCAATGAATCAGATGGAACGGAAACAAGAAGTTTCTTACACTCATTGGCAATTAAAGTTGCTAACATTGTTTCTGTTTTCCCAGTGCCCGTTGGCATGACAATAATTGCCTTATCTTCAGGATTTTGAATGTGTGAAAGAATGGAATATAATGCACCAATTTGAGGGGGTCTCAACCCCTTGATATTTGAAGATTCCTTTTCTTTAATGAAACTGAATTTGCCTACCCATGAGTTAATAACTTGGTATGGGGTCACATCAACAAAAGCAGGATTCTTTAACCATCGTTTGATATTTATTCGGCTTGCATTTACATCATTCTGTGTTGGTTTCTTTGAAGTCAATAATGCATAATCGAAATCATTGACATTATTGTCTTCCTTATCAGAGGTAAGAAAATATTTGATACCATCACATTCAATTACAAAAGGATTGTTGCTGATAAATCGAATGTTATTAAGTGTATTCTCTACACCGAAATATTGCCATATTTCATTCTTATTGTTTTCATAAATCAGTTTGGATACTCTCGGAAGAACAAGTGCCATGATTCAGAATTTTATGTTTAATTATTAATTGCATGATTTGTGGTTGTCTTCTTACGTTTGCTGCCAACGTATATAGGGCTGACGGTGGTCAGATTTTTATTTGTAAATATATTGTTTTTAATAGGGGTTTTAAAGGTTATTCCGATTTAATTTTTTGTTTAATAGAAAAATATTATTCTTTCTCCGCCACGACCAAAAAAAGGAGCTTTCGCTCCAATTTTCTCAAAGGCTGATTTGTTCTTCAACCTCTTTGACCTTACCATCCAGTGTCCGTTTCATCTCGTCAATAACAGAGGTGATCACTGATGAGTTGGAAGTTTTGAACTCATTGCCGGCAGCATCCCTGAGCAGAATCACGGAACTGAGTGAATCAGCCCCGAACTGGAAGGTTTGCAATTTGCGGCGTGATTCATTCAAGGTCCTCCAGCGGTCGATCAGCAATGTCAGATATTCCACCCGCTGGATCTTCTCGTCCAGGCTGAGCTTACGCGGCTCTTCCGGTACGTTTTTCACAACAGTCATCACCGGAGCTGCAATAGTTTCTACGGATTTAACTTCAGCAACAGCAACTAAATCTGCTACCAATTCTGCCACTGCTTCGGTGGACTTTGCAAAACCATTTGATTTACTCATAATCATTTACCACTGCCCTGTGGTTTTATATTGGCATCTGGCCCGCCGTTAAAATTAAATTACGGGCAATCAATATTGAGCCGGGCGGATTCTTGTCAATGGGTGTATGTCAGTTTCATCCGGTACCGGATTTTCTCAAATGGGAAAGTGACCGAACACGAAGGTGCTATGTTTGAAAAATAAAGCATAAGCTTAAATTATTAATTTAGTGATCCACAAAATCATTTAACAATTAAAAATTAAGCTTATGCGAACCGAAATTATAAAAGATTCATTCAATAACCAATCATTTTATATTGGAATTGATTATCACAAAAAAAGTTGGCAAGTGACTATCCTTGGAGAACAGTATGAACACAAGACCATGAGCCAGAATCCGGACCCTGATTTGTTGGCGACTTATCTTAAGCGAAACTTTCCAGGGGGTAATTACCATGCGGTATATGAAGCTGGATTTAGCGGGTTTGAATCGTGTCGTAAATTGAATCAGCTGGGTGTTAATTGTATAGTTATCCATCCGGCAGATGTGCCAACCAGCCAAAAGGAGAAACTTCAAAAGACGGACAAAGCGGATAGCCGCAAATTGGCAAGATCATTAAGGAGTAATGAATTTGAAGCCATTCATATACCTGATCAGGAATTAGAAGCAGATAGGGCATTGATACGCCAACGTTTCCGATTGGTAAAGGATGTAAGCAGAACAAAAAACAGGGTAAAATCGCTGCTTTTCCAATTTGGGATTCCAATTCCTGAGCGTTTTACCTCTGCCCAAACCAGGCACTGGTCTAAAGTATACATCAACTGGTTGAAAGAACTTGAGATAAATAAACAGAGTTTAAGACAGGTTGTTGACAATTATATTTACATCGGAGAAAGCCAACGAAAAGATTTGTTGCTACTTAATAAGCAAGTGAGGAATTTATCTTTGACAGAAGCATATAGTAAAAACTACAATCTCCTGCTCAGCGTGCCTGGCATCGGATTAATGACAGCCATTACATTTTTAGCCCAGATAGGTGATATCGGACGATTTGAACGGCTTGATGATCTATGTAATTATATCGGGCTTGTTCCTAAAATGTATGGTTCTGGTGATAAAATGCAGGTTGGAAAAATGATTAAAAGGGGCAGAAAAGAACTGAAAATAATGTTAATCGAAGCCGCATGGGAAGCGATAAGAAAGGATCCGGCTTTAATGTTAAAGTTCAACGAGCTGAGTAAAAGAATGCATAAAAACAAAGCCATCGTAAGGATTGCAAGAAAAATATTGAGTAGGATACGTTTTGTACTTAGGAACCAACATCCATACGAGTTGAGCGTTGTAGAATAGTAATTTGATAAACAAAACTTCAAAAACCTTGGGAAATTGGATAGGGGATCAAACGGTATTCTGCCACTGCAGCACCCTTAAAAAGGAAGACCGCTACACGAAGACTACGTCCCCTTCCTCTTTAAAATGAAAAACACATTGCGGCAAAAACAGACCGCTGATAGAAGATTGATTAAAGAGGTAATTTGAAGCAATAAAAAGTGAAAGATAAAAGAAAGGGTTGTCTTCTTTTTCTCTTTCAAAAGCAAAGTTAGTTTAATTCAAGAATCAGTCAAGGCTATATAAACTCCGCTTCGCTCCGGCCTTGACAGACCCTTGAATTAAACTGTTATGGGCTTTAGAAACAGAAAAAAGAGGGTAAAAGCGAAAAAATTAATAATATTGGGAATAATCCTTGTTTTTCAACATAGAAGTGGCTGAGGTTACTGCTCAGTGAATAATTATCCGCAGCAACCGAAGCCCCTTGACGTTTCCGGCTGGCGATTAATAACTTTGACCGACAATTTGAGTGTAACAACAAACTTTCTCAGATCTCAAACTGTATATAGGGGTTAAAAAAGAAAACCCGCCTGGTGGTTGACGAAGGCAGGATAAAATTTTTTGATTAGTAGGTGATTTGTATTATGTGTTTGTCATTTTAAAAACAATAAGCCACGCTCTGACAATTGATGCTTTTGGTTGGGATGGTTCGGCTTATCTGGAATAGTCTGTTCAATTAAGCAATCCTTATGTAATTTACAAATTATTTTTTTTACTTATCAGATATGTCCTTTTGACCTAACTCTTCCGATATCTCTTTTGTTGTGCAGTTTATATCATGCAGAGACTTAATAATCAACCCATAAAGAGAGTCCGGATTCAAATACTGTAACTCGGGCCGCAGCTCGGGCTGCTCTGGCTGAGCAATTTCTGAGCAATTTCTTTGTAAACTGTAATTGAATTACAATTCATTTAGTTTACTCAATAGGTTTAATGTTTCGGTATCCATTTTTGAGAAGGCAAACCATTTTTTGCCTAAATCTTTAAGGGATGCGCCTATATGATAGAGCTCTTTTCGATCAATGATTAAAAAGCGGTCGTGGGCCAATTTGAATTCCTTGAGGGTTATCGGTTCATATTGGGCATTATGTTTTTTTATATCTAAAGCCAGTTGTTTGCTGATATTTTTGGTATGGATGGTTACAGATACATTTTTTTTGCGCTTTATAAACAGGCTCAGTACTGTATCATCCACATAATTATCAATCAGAATAATGGATGTGTTGGCTTTGCGAATCAGGTCTGATGCAAATTGCCATGCATCAAAGACCTGGCCATCGAAAAAAAGACCTTTTTCAGATATTCTATCTTTGTTTTCCAATGCGCTAAAAATTTGTTCAAACTTCTTGTCGGACTCCAATTGTTTGTGTTCTACGATGTCCATCCGCTGGAAGAGTGCAGCATTGCCCAACATCAGCTTTCTCATTTGCACAAAGGCATTCATAATTTGAACACTTACTTTTATTGCAGTATCACTTCGTAGGACAGCTGAGAGCATGGCAACACCTTGTTCTGTGAAAGCAAAAGGCAAATATTTCCGGTGTATACCTCTTTTCTCTTTTATGGTTTCTATATCGACTTCATTCTTTAAGGTCGCAAATTGCGACCTTAGAGAATCCCATTCGATATAGGTTAGACGAAACATGAATGTTTCAGGAAATCGATCTTTATTTCGTTGTACCTGTTCGTTTAGTCTTTTTGTTTCAACGCCATACAGTTCCGACAAATGGCTATCCAACATTACCTGCATCCCACGGATAGGGTAAATTTTGTTTTCAATTTCATGCGGATTGATCAAACTTAGCTTATCATTCATTTTTTCATCTGATGTCAGAAATTGTGGCCGGTATAATAATTCTATACCTCAAGTTCTCTAAAATCACATTTTGTAATCTTATTGAGCACTTAAAAATTACCAATGATCTCAATTTGCGTTTTAGACGAGGCAAATTTATTGATTAAAATTTAATTGAAGTGAATTAACTAAACTATTCTCTAATTAATACCTAATTCGTCTCTATAAGTGCTTTGCTGAAAAGCTTTTCAATGAAAAGCCCCTCTAGAGGCTTTTCCTGATCAGCAAGTTGCGGTATCCTGCTCTTCAAAGATAAGGTCCCAGGTGGCATATTCCTCATTTTCTTCCTCCCATGCTTTAAGGCTTTTAGAATCTGAGGTTGGGTTCCATTTATAATTAAAATTGGATTTTTGGTTTTCAGTATTGGCTTTTGCGGAGGTTTTTAAAGTTGTTTTCATGATATAAAAATTTTAGTTTAAAAATTATATGCAGGTGAAAAGTGTAGCACGGAGGGGCAGTCAAAGAGGAACTGGAATACCGGATAAGTCATTTAGCTTAAGAGGATATGCCGGGAAAATCCTTGAATGAGGGGACAGATACCTGGAGTGTTACAATACCTTAGCGTATAATTTCAAACGAATTTATCATGGGAGCAACGGAACACCTGCCGAAATCACATCGAAATACCAATTTTCGGAAATGTCATAAATGGAAAACCGATGTTTCTGCCAATCATGGGTGGGAAGTAAATGCTTTGCCAATTGTCATTATATTTTCAGGATACCGCATGTAGTACAGGAAAAGCTTCGTCGGGGCTGGCTAAATGGGGAGTATAATTGGCTTATATAATTATGTTTCTTTTTTGTTTTTTTTTCTTTGACCTCTTATATCTCAAGAAAATAAAATCGCTTAATGAGTAACCAGCGTAATTCTCTCAGCAATTTTTTTCCGCCCTATTTTCGCTCAGTTGGGTCTCTTTTTTGGTTCTTTATTCTTGACCCGCTATATCTAAAGAAAAAAGAACCACGCCTGTTTTTTAGGCTGAAAGGGTACCTGAAAAATAGCCGCTTTTGGCGGGCGTGCCACTTCTTTTTGCCAGCTTTTTCTTCCAAAGAAAAAGCTGAGGGGGCGTCAAAATAAATTTTCAAGTTGAGATTCTTATAAACATTTAAACACCAACACATAAAACGAAAAAAATTGGCATATTTTTTTCGTTTGGGTGGTTGATGCCGAACTCGCCCTATCGGATAATGCGGAAAAAAGAGCGGAATTTGCAGGATATATGCAGATATATAGATATGTTAATTGCGAAAAATGCAGAAAATTTCCGCTCAAATCCAGTCCAGCCACCATCACAGACCACAATAAGAAAGTGCGGAAAAATGAGCGGAAAATTATTGTGACCGGTGATTCCGCTTCAATGAGAACAGGATTGAAAAACAGTTCGAATCAGTCCTGACAACATCAACTCTTTCCGGTTTCGTGGGGAATGTGTTGATACCATATTGGTCAATTCTGCTCGGATGGAATTTTTGGCAGAATTGACTTTGAAATAAATAAAGGCAGAAAAAGTGCGGAAAAAAGTGTGGAAGGAGAAGTTAACAATTGAGATTGTGAACCGTCCCCGAAGATAGATTGTTGCTTGTGACCCTGTCCCCTGAAGATGGATTGTTGACATGAGAGAATCCTGGCCGGGATCAATGAAGCTGTAGCATCAAAGCGGAAATAGCGAGCTGGAAGTTGGGGGTTCTTAGCTATTTAAATTCACTGTTCCTTTACCGATGCACCTGCCAGGGATTGATTAATAATAGTCCCTTTGAAGTTCATCCATGTATCAGATTAAACGTCTTACCATTTTGTGTTTGATCCAGGATTGAAATGAGAATCATTGTGGGCAATATCCCTGAAATCTGTCATTTCTGAGTTTGCTACTATTTCGAAATCACCTAAAATCCCACGCCTGTTTTTTGCAACCGAAATATAAAATTTCTGATTCGCTTCGCATTTCCATGGAAAGATTACAATGTCAGCGTCTTGTTCAATTGCCCCGGATTCTCTCAAATGTTTAAGTTCCGGCTTTTCATTGCCAGCTGCCCTGCTTAATTGTGAGAGGCATATTACCGGGATATTTTCACTCAGGGCAATCTCCTTTAAAGTGCGGCTTATCTCCGATACCTGCTGCTCCCTGATTGCTTTTTTGTCAAATGGCTTGACAAGTTGCAGATAGTCAATAATTATCAGGTCACATTTATTTCTCTTTTTATTTTGCACCGTATTTGATTTTATTCTGGATGATGTCAGCCCAGCGTAATCGTTCCAAATAATTGGAAGTTTTTCAAAATTCTTAATTGATGCATTAATTGAATCCCAGTCGTGATCATTGATCGATCCATCTCTTAACTTTAACCTGTTAACCCCCGATTCTGCTGCAATCAGAATCCGCATTAAATCTGATGATTTCATTTCAAGGCCGTAAAAATTTACCCATTTACCCGATCGTGCAGCCATTTTGGCGAAGAAAAGGGCAAGGCTGGTTTTACCAACCCCGGGACGGGCTGCAAGAATGATCAGATTAGTGGTCCTCCATCCGCCTGTTGCGTTGTTCAGGGTTTTAATTCCCGTGGTTATTCCAGGCTGAATACCTTCTTCTGCCTGGAGGCAATCCCTTTCAATTTCAATTATTGATTCCTCAATAACACAGCCTTGTGATTGCCCTGTATTTGTACCTAAAGAACGGTCCTCCAAAATAGAAATCTTTTGTTTTACCGATGCAAGCAAGTCTTCAATATCTGAGCTTTCATCATAGGATTCTGTTATCGTTTCTGAGCCTATTTTAATGAGTTCCCTTTGAATATGAAGTTGCTCTATTACCCGTGCATGATGTTCAATATGCGCAGCTGAAACCACATTTCTTGTCAGTTGAGTGACAAATATTGGACCTCCCAATGAGTCGAGTTCGTTTTTATCTTTTAATTCCCTGGTAACCGTTATCAGGTCGATCGGTTTGCCGGCATCTGAAACTGATTTAATGGCCTCGAAAACAATACGATGCTTATCAAGGTAAAAACTCTCTGAACTTATGATCCCATTGACTCTGTATATTGCATCCGGCTCAAGCATTAAAGCACCTAGAATTGATTCTTCAAAGTCCAATGCCTGGGGTGGAATCCTTGGGGAGGTATTAATTTTATTTTTCATTTTGTCCATTCTGGGGGAGTGTTAATTTCTGGTTGTGAAATACTTTGTGAATCTGTTGACGGGGGGATATTTCTGGTTTCCCAGTTCCTGAAAGAGGCTTTCCAGTCTTTCATTTTATTTTTGCCTACCATCCATCCTTTTGATTCATAAAAATTAAAGAAAACATCAGCACTGATATTGCTTTTTTTTTCTAAGCAGTAAGCCCTGATGTCTTCAACAAAAGGGATAGTAAATCCTGATATAGAAACACCTTCGGGTGACTTTTTATTTTTAATTTTATATTTATTTTCTTTACTTTTCTTTTCTTTATTAGCATTGCGTTGGCAATGCGTTGGCAATGCGTTCGCATTACTAGTTTTATTCCACCGTAAATCAGCATTTTGGCGTGCCATTTCACACTTTTCTGATCTTAATTTCAGCCTTTTTAAAGCACTTTCACTCCAGAACTTTTCATCGTCATGGTTGAATAAATTACTGTCATTAATTAGAAATTTTATTAGCCCGGTATCCGTTCGCAATTCGAAAATAATTCTATCGAAATCTGACAACGGTAGGTACCCGCCTTCTTCGTAAAGCATTTCAACAATACACCAGTATGCCCCTATCGCCTCAAGTCCATGGTTCATTAAACAGGTCACCAGTTTTTTATCATTGCGTGAACTATAATCGTGAGAAAAATAAAACATCGTTTTCATTTTTTTTGTATTAACGATTACTTCTGAGCGCTTCAATCATCTCACTTTTCAAAAAGTACTTTCTCCGGCCTAAATTGTACTGTCTGAATTTCCCTTTCCCTGTAAGCTTGTTTAGTGTCGGAATAGTTATTCCCGCAATCCTTGCAGCCTGTAGTTTTGTTATTTTGTCCCCCTCAAACTCCGGTAAGGCTTTTTCTTCTGATCTACGGAGGAACATTTCATTTAATACCTCGGTAAGAGTTTTTCGGTCTGTTGCGATAAATACCTTTTCATTTTCCATGATTTATAATTTATAAGTATAAGACGCAAACCTACAACAATAATTGTATATAAAACAACTATACGAATATTATAGTTATAAACAATAAATTGTTCATAACTTATGGTTGTAATATATTCTAAATGTTATATATTTGCATCGATATTTACATAGAAACTTTGCCACATGAATATTCAGGAAAAGATTAAGCTGTGCAGAAAACAAAAAAATCTGAGCCAGGCCCAGATGGCTGCAGTAATTGGTATTTCCCAGGCTGCTTACGCTAAAATTGAGAGCGGGGTGACAGAAAACATTTCTTTATTTATTGCCACGGGAATTTCTAAAGCATTGAATGAGGATTTCAATGGACTTTTTGAGATTGAGAGTGATAATAAAACTATCGGAGGGCTAAAAAGTGAAGTGGAGGAACTGAGATATCGAATTTCTGAAAAGGATTTATTGATAAAAACTATTTCAAATCAAAGTAAATATATTAAAAATGTGCTTATATCCGAGGTCTATTTATTCTATTATCATAAACTACAAAACATAAAAGAGAAGCTAAAAAGTACCAGTGACGAAACTGAAAGAAAAGAATTGACCCGGGAAATGGACCTTGTCCCTGAGCAGGAAAAAAGAAAGTTCAGAGTACATATCACCTCCGGAATATTGGAGCAGAAAGATATAGATGATGTTTATAACCAGATTAAAGAGAATTGGGAAGGGTACATTGAGGACATGAAGCGTTTTGCCTGAATGTCAGTTATAGCCCGCCCCAGGCTTTATTCATAACGTCTGTTTTCATTTCATCGGCAATTTTCAGGTATTTATCGAAGGTTTTATCCTGTGTGTGCCCGGTTATTGATTTGATTATTTTTACTTCCATCCCCAGATAAAACGAAAGTGTAATAAAAGTCTTCCGGGCGGTATGTGCCGTAATAAGCTCGTATTTTGGTTTTGTCATTTCCTCTGAGTTGGTCCCAATAAAATTGGTTACTGTGGTTATTTGGTCAATTCCCGCCAGTTTGCAGCACTCTTTAATGTAGTCGTTAAACTTCTGGTTGGATATCCGCGGTAAAACATTTACAGGGTTCCGGTATTTGTCTATTATCTTTTGCGCCTGTGGCAATATCGGAATCTTGGCAGGCTCTTTCATTTTCTGTATTACCTTCTCGATATACCCGTTTTTTATATGGTCCCGTCTTAATTGCATCAGGTCGGAGAACCGTAAGCCTGTCAGGCACCCAAAGCAATAAACATCTCTCACCCGGTCTAATTTTGGATTTTCAAAAGTAAAAGAACTAAGGTCCTGAAATTCTCCGACCGTTAAAAACACTACGTCAATATTCTTTTCCTGGGCCTGAAATTTGCGGTGTTTGGTCCCGGTATAATAATCCCTGTCTGCTGCCCAGTTCAGGAATGATTTTAAAACAGCTGTGATTTTGGCAAAGTAGTTAGTCCTTGTTTTACGTACGTTGTAGGCATAATCTGTCAGCCTGTCAAAAAAGGCCGGATCTATATCATGCAATGTTAGCTGAATTTTTGTGTGTTTCTGAAACTGTGACAGAAACTGAAAAACAGTTGTCCGGTTTTTAAATGTGGCATGGGCTTTACTGGTTTTTGTCACATCAAGGAATTCCCGGAAGGCAGTATTAAAGTCATGGTTAGTGGTTTTCCTGAATTCCTTTCCTGCCAAAAATTCAACGACAAGTTTTTCCGTTAATGGAAGATTATTGAGCCTGCAATAATTAAAAAAATCGTCTGCTTTAGCCTGGTATTGATCTAAAAGTGCATTGATGGATTCATGGTGGTTATCAGGCTCTGTCTCCCTGTTTGGCTTTACTCTTTGCTTGAGGGAATTCCAGTATCTTTTTTTTACCCTCCCGAGCGTCTTCCAGTGGTTTTTCCCGTCGATAGCAATATTTCCCTTAATCGGTACAAATCCCAATTTATCGGTCTTGTTTTTGTCGATATAATATTTGATCTTTGGCATAAATAATTGGTATTTGTTTACAAAGATAAAAAAAGCGGGGAAAGAAATGGGGAAAGAATATTGTAAAAAATGGTCGAAAACAACAAAAATCAATGAAAGTTTATTACAGTAAAATACTTAATTATCAATTACATAATAAACCAATGCAAACGCAGGTAAAAACATAAGTGCCCTTGTTCTGGGCACCACAACAATAAATAAAAGGTTGTATCAAAAGTATTCTTTTACCACAAAGAGCACCAGGAAAAGCACAAGGCACACAAAGTTAAAGCCTTGTTATTTAGATATTTGTGTCCGTCAGATGACGAATGTGTAAATCCTTTGTGGACTTTGTGGTTAATTTTTTTTGCTTTTATACGGCCTCTTATTTATAAAGTCTTCATAATTTCGGGGACCAATTTTTATATTCTCACCTGATAAATGGTATAATATTGGATATCAAGTCCTTTTGAAGTGGTAAATCAGGTTGTGTATAAGTAAGAATATTCATTTGCCTGTCTGCAGGGGCTGGTTTCATAATATGATTCATCCCCTCGATAATTACCATTTTTGCCCGGGGCAATGCTTTTTGAAGCAGCTTTGCCTCTTCTAACCCGACCTGAATATCGGTAGTTCCCTGAATAATAAGGGCAGGAATTTTAAGTTTGGCAATCTCTCTTTGGGGATCGTATTTCATCCATGAAATCAGGTATGGCTGTACCGAATACCGGAATAGTGAATTTAATTCAGGTGGGACATGTTCTACAGCTCTACCCTTTACTAACTCATCAAGAATAGTATTGACCTTGATGATCATTGCAGGGGGCTGATTTTTGAGCTGCTCCCTGAGAATTTTATCAGCCGGACGACCGATACCGGCAATCGAAATAAATTTGCCAACATCCTTATCCTGAGATGCTATCATACCTATCAAAGATCCCTCACTATGACCAATTATGACAATATTGTTAGATTTTAGCTCTTTCTTAATATATGCAACCCATCCCCTGGCATCGTTAACATAGTTTTCAAACCTGAGATCTGACTCTTTAAGTCCGGCATTCCTGCTGTTTCCTATTGCTCTTTTATCATACCTCAGAGAGGCAATACCATGTTTATTCAGTTCAGCAGCTAACATTTTTAATGAATTGTTTTTCATCGAAGTATTATTCCCGTCGCGGTCAGTAGGGCCGGAACCCGCAATAATTAAAACCACTGTCTTTGAAGTCCCCTGCTCAGGCAACATGAGCGTTCCTTCTATATCGCCAGTAGCCGTTTTAAGAGTTAGGATTCTTTCTGTTTGCCCATAAAGTGTTGTATATGTGATCATTAATATTAGATAAATGCAAAGTTTTATTTTCATGGTAATTTTTTTTAAATGGAAACACGACAAATAAATCTGAGAATCTGTGGCAATTTTGAACTTTTAAAGTCACAATTTAAGGTTGATTTGCAATTTTTTGATAAATAATATAAGAATAGACAATTGGGGCAACGGTGATAATTATTAAAAGAGGGATAAGCACGACAGAAGGATTTCTTACAATAAGTAGTGCTGCAATCCCTGCAAGTCCTCCCCAAAACCACAATTTTCCTGCCATTTTATGAGTTCTGGTCCATACCACATCGCTGTTGAGGGTCCAGGGAACTTTAATACCTACAAAATAGTTTGGACGTATATTCCCCATGTAGTTTCCCATGAGGGTAAAAATAAACATAATCAAAACCGGAATTAATAACCCCATTTTATCGATCCTATGTATTGTATTGTAAATAATAACAGTATCGATTAATCCAATAAACAGGGTCAATAGAATTCTCAGTTTAAAATAGGTATCACTGAAGATTTCGTAATTGCTCTTGCGAGGATCGATAAATGGCAGGATCAGAAGCAAAAAATATAATCCGGCAGGTAGTAAAATAAAAACCAGCTTCGATCCGTAACCGTTTGGTTCTCCATTAAAGTCGAAATGGACCGGCATCTGCTCTGGCAGGATATCCCAGTAAAAGAGCAGGTAAATAATCGGAATAACCGTTAAAATAATAAGAATTAATTCTCTGTTAATTTTTTGATTTTTCATATTATAAGCAATTGTTACTTGAATTTCATCATCCATTTTACAATTTCGTCGAAAACTGTGGTATTTATGGAGTATTTCTGAAATTGCCCTTCCCTGACGCAAACAACAAGACCAGCCTGTTTTAACAAATCAAGATGGTGCGAAATGCTTGGTTTGGTCATCTTGAACTTATCGGCGATTTCACCTGCCGTAAGATCTCCCCTGTTCAGCAATTCAAGTATTTCACGCCGTGAAGGATCATTTAAGGCCCTGAAGAAAGTATTCATGTTTCGATAATTGTATAATTAGACAAATATCTAACTTTTTTTTCATTTATCCAAATATATATGAAAAAAAAATTAAATATTTAAAGTAGAATTCCGGAAAGCGTCCCGGCGATGTTCAACAATCAAATCTGCATTACCAATAACCTGGTAGTTTCAGACTGATTATTAAACTTTCAAATATCATAGACACTTTGATGCAAAATCACTATCTTATGCCCCTTAAATATATATTCAAAATGAGAATAAAATGAGATACCCGCAAGGGAAGGTCTGATTCCTGAAATATTACCGGGATACAGGAGTACCTATTTCTCTCATATTTTTGGTGGAGGTTATTCTGCAGGATATTACGTGTATATTTGATACTTAAAATATAGAAAAATGGAATTAATAAGAGATCCTCGCCTTGCGGTACTGTTTGATGCAGATAATGTTCCTTACTCGAACGTCAGAGGTATGCTTGCGGAAATTGCTAAATATGGAACGCCCACATTTAAGAGGATATACGGCGACTGGACCAAACCCACTATAGCAGGATGGAAAACGGTACTCCTCGAAAATGGTATAACCCCCATACAACAATACAGTTATACAACAGGGAAGAACGCAACCGATTCGGCCATGATTATAGATGCCATGGATATTCTTTATACCGGCCGGGTAGACGGATTCTGTATTGTTTCAAGCGACAGTGATTTTACGAGGCTGGCCACACGGTTAAGGGAGGCAGGAATGAAGGTTTATGGTATCGGGGAGAAGAAAACCCCAATACCATTTATAGCAGCTTGCGACAAGTTTATCTACCTTGAAATACTGAAACCTGTGGAATCAGTTGTTAAACAGATAGTAACTTCAAAAGTTAAATCAAAAGCCCGTGCAAAAGTCAAAGAAGCTGCCCAAACTCCTCCATTAAATGCAATTGAGATTGCCAATAAGGGACTGGCTAAAGTGATTTCTGACAGTATCAATGACCTTGCTGATGAAAACGGCTGGGCTTTTTTAGGCGACCTCGGTAATCTTATCCTGAAAAAAACTCCGGATTTTGATCCCAGAAATTATGGATTTAAAAAACTGGTCCCGTTGATTAAAAGCTTTGACCAGTTCGAAATTGATGAGCGGGAGTCCGGAAAGAAAAACACTACCCTGGTTTTTGTAAGGACAAAATAATATTCAAGGGAAACTATCTTTATATTTGTTAGATTATCTTAGCACTTCATTTTCGGAATGAAAAAAGTAAAATTAAATATTCTTGGCCTATCGTATAGCCAGACTCAAACGGGGGCATATGCGCTGGTGCTTTCTGAAACAGATGGCAACAGGAGAATTCCAATTATAATTGGCGCAGTTGAAGCACAGGCCATTGCAATACAACTGGAAGGCTTGAAGCCACCTCGGCCACTCACGCACGACCTCTTCCTGAATGTGGCCCTGGCCTTCGATATTGAAATTGCTGAAGTTTTTATCCACAAACTGGAAGAGGGGATTTTTTACGCTGAGATTGTTTGTGAACAAAATTCAAACCGGATCAGGGTTGATTCGAGAACATCTGATGCCATTGCACTGGCCCTTCGGTTTGAGTGCCCGATTTTCACTACTGAAGAGATAATCGAAAAAGCAGGGATTATTATGGAGTTCGATGATGCCCACGAATTAAGTGAAGAGCCTGAGGATTCGAATTTTTTTAAGAAAACATCTCCCCGGCATATAGATTATTCGGAATACTCGTCAGAAGAGCTGAAAGAACTGCTCGACGCAGCAATCACTGATGAGGACTATGAAAAAGCCTCAGAAATCAGGGACGAAATCAACAGAAGAAAGCTTTAACAATGATACAATATCTGGATCTTCTGAAGAATGTCCTTGAAAAGGGAAGGCCACGGGAAGATAGAACAGGTACCGGAACCTTAAGTATATTCGGCTATCAGATGCGATTTAACCTCGAGGATGGTTTTCCTGTTGTTACTACAAAAAAGCTTCACCTGAGATCAATTATACATGAATTGCTCTGGTTCCTTGCCGGGGATACGAATGTGAAATATCTCCGCGACAATGGTGTAAGAATATGGAATGAGTGGGCAGATGAACACGGCGATCTTGGTCACATTTATGGTTATCAGTGGAGATCCTGGCCAACTCCTGAAGGAAATTCCATTGACCAGATTGCACAATTGATCAGTGATATCAGGACTAATCCAAATTCAAGAAGACTAATTGTAAGTGCCTGGAATGTAGTTGATTTAGATAAAATGAATCTCCCTCCATGCCATTTATTATTTCAGTTCTATGTTAATGAAGGAAAACTGTCATGTCAGCTATACCAGCGAAGTGCCGATGTTTTTCTGGGTGTCCCCTTTAACATTGCTTCCTATGCCTTGCTTACCATGATGGTAGCACAGGTTACAGGATTAAAACCTGGCGATTTTGTACATACATTTGGTGATGCACATATTTACAATAACCATTTTGAACAGGTTGAACTTCAACTTTCGCGTACCCCGTTCCCTTTACCACAGATGAAGATCAATCCTGAAGTGAACTCTATCTTTGGTTTTAAATATGAAGATTTCGAATTAGTTAATTACCAGAGCCACCCGCACATAAGAGGGGAGGTCTCGATATAGAAATGAGCCTGAAAACAGAATAAATTTTTCATTGATACTCTGATGATATATCCAAATATCGCCATCATCGTTGCCATATCACAAAATTTCGCCATTGGTAGGAATAACGGCCTGTTGTTTAATCTTCCGAATGATTTGAAACGATTCAAAAAAATCACTTCAGGCCATGCTTTAATTATGGGAAAGAAAACCCTGATTTCTTTACCGAATGGTCCGCTGCCCAATCGCCGGAATATCGTGATTACAGATGTACCGGGTGAATTATTTGAGAAGTGCCAAACTGTATATTCAATTGAAGAAGCTGTTGAGGCAGTAAAAAATGAACAGGCATTTGTAATTGGCGGTGGTATGATATACCATCAGTTTTATCCGGTTGCAGGGAAACTTTATCTTACTCTGGTACACAAGGATTTTGAAGCAGACACGTTTTTCCCGGAGATTAATTTTAATGAATGGAAAGAGGTCTCGCGCGAAAAGTTGTTCGATGAAAAGAATAATTTCAGCTATTCAAATATTGATTTTGTAAGGTTATGAACCTGGTCTATTCTTATTACTTTCTTTCGGTTTAACGGTTGAAATGATTGAGATTTTCATGCTGAAGACATCGATATAATTATAACAGAATAATTGGTTTCCTGACAAAATAATATGAATGTTTAAGGCCGGAATTGTTTACGGTCTGAATGTTGCTTTATCTGCAGCTAATTCTGCCTTAGCCGTTTTAACTGCCCTATTCTCGTGTTTATACCTGAATACCAACGGAAAAATAATTCCTAATACCAAAGCATAACCTGCAAAGACAAACCATATACTTTGCCAGTCCCTGATGTTCCCTGATGTAAAATAGTCGACCACCCATCCGCTTGCAATTCCGCCGATAAACGCTCCGAAACCGTTGGTCATAATCATAAACAATCCCTGCGCACTTGCCCTGATCCGGGGTTCGGCTTCTGTCTCAACAAATAAAGAACCTGAAATATTGAAAAAATCAAAGGCCATCCCATACACTACCATAGATAAAATCAACAGGTATAGACCACCTCCGGGATTGCCTATGCCAAATAATGAAAACCGTAATACCCAGGCAAACATACTTATCAACATTACTCTCTTAATTCCGAAACGATGAAGAAAGAAAGGTATGGTAAGAATAAACAATGTCTCAGACATTTGTGAAATAGACAATAATACAATTGGGTGTTTTACCCCGAATGTGCCTGGATGGGTGATATTGAAGCTTTCGAGGAATGAGCCGCCGAAAGCGTTTGTAATTTGTAAAGCAGCCCCAAGAAACATGGCAAATAAAAAAAATACTGCCATCTTTTTTTGTTTAAACAGGACTAATGCATCAAGCCCAAACCGGGCAAGCATTGTCTTTTTTTGGTGTGATATTTCCGGTTTACATGAAGGCATTGTAAAAGCGTAAGACCCTAAAACCAGGGATGACATAGAACTAAATATCAGCTGCATTGAGCTCGATTTCCAGCCGAAAAGGTCAACAACCCACATTGCCGCAATAAAACCTATAGTTCCCCAAACCCGGATTGGGGGAAAATCCTTCACAACATCATTCCCATTTTGCTTTAGTACTACATAAGATACCGTACTATTCAAAGCAATAGTAGGCATATAAAACATTGAATTTAATAACATTACATAGAAGAATATTACAGGGCTCGTGATGGTTGACGCCCATAACAGAAGTGTGGCCCCAATCAAATGGCACATACCAAGCAGCTTTTCAGCATTGATCCATTTGTCGGCAATGATTCCCATCACAGCAGGCATAAAAAGAGAAGCTATGCCAAGGGTAGAAAAAACAGAGCCAATTTCAAGGCCGGTGAAATGTAAAGTACCTCCTAAATAGCCGCCAATGGAGATCAGCCATGATCCCCAGATAAAAAACTGTAGGAAATTCATCAATGTGAGCCGATACCTTATCCCCATAACCTTAAATATTTTGGTTTGATAAAAAATACAATTAATCAGTTTAAAGTATTAAACTGAAAAAGCCCCGAAAAGTAATCATATTTTAAGTTAATGTTTATTTTAGAATTATATTTTATTAATTACCCAAATATGTCATATTCAAAATGTAAAATGCATTTTGTTGCCATACCTGAGATTATTTTTCCTTAATTTTGGATTTTGCTGTGACAACGGATTTTGCTGTAATTTTTGCCAATTCCTTTGACTCATTGAAAATAAATTTCAAAACTTCATCTTCGGAAATAATCAATTTAGCTATAATAATGAGTTTTATCCAAAAATGTGATTCGCGAAGTTCCTTTAAGACTACCTGCATTTTGTGAATAAAATCTGCCCTACTTTCTCCAGCTCTTGCTTCTTCGTAATTTGCTCCGGCTGATGTTCCGGCGCGAAAAAGTTGACCATAAATGTGACGGCCAGAATAGGTTTTACAAAGTTGTTTTTCAAACTTTATGATATTTACCACAAAGACCATGAAACGATCTGACATGTCATCTGAGAAATTACCCATAGATTCTGAATATTACTTTCTATTATATATAACTTGAATTTTGCATTTTACAATTTGCATATTAAATTGATTTTCATATTCCATTTTTCGGTTCTGGCTAATTAAGATTGAGTTATTTAGTCTATAATCCACCAATTGAGTTTACACTTAAGCTCCCCACCCCTCACGGTCAAGACTCCGGTACTGGATAGCTTCGCCCAGGTGGTCCGCACGAAGTGATTCAAATCCCCCTAAATCAGCAATTGTCCTTGATACCTTCAGAATTCGATCATAAGCCCTGGCAGAAAGGCCCAATTTTTCCATTGCATTTTTTAGAAGTTGATGCCCTGCCTGGTCAGGAACACAATATTGGTGCAGTTGTTTTGTACTCATCTGTGCATTACAATATATTTCGGTATCGTGAAACCTTGTGCGCTGAATTTCTCTGGCTAAAATTACCCTTTGGCGGACTGTTTCGCTTTTTTCCCCGGTCTTCATTTCGGTCAGCTCATTGAATGGAACCGGGACTACCTCGAGATGGATATCTATGCGGTCGAGTAGTGGTCCTGATATCCGGCTGAGATATTTCTGTACCATACCGGGTCCGCACACACATTGCTTTGTGGGGTGGTTATAGAATCCGCAGGGACAAGGATTCATAGATGCAACGAGCATAAAGCTTGCCGGGTATTCTACTGAAAATTTAGCCCGCGATATTGTAATCAACCGGTCCTCAAGCGGTTGTCGTAAAACTTCAAGAACAGTGCGTTTAAACTCAGGAAGCTCGTCAAGGAATAAAACGCCATTATGCGCCATCGAAATCTCTCCGGGCTGAGGATATGTCCCTCCACCTACCAATGCCACATCTGAAATAGTATGGTGCGGACTCCGGAAGGGACGCAAAGTCATTAATGATGCCTGCTGTTCTATTTTTCCTGCGACAGAATGGATTTTAGTTGTCTCAAGTGCCTCCTTAAGTGAGAAAGGTGGCAGTATAGTTGGAATACGTTTGGCAAGCATTGTTTTACCTGCGCCGGGAGGACCGATCATTATAAGGTTATGCCCCCCGGCTGCAGCTATTTCGAGTGCTCGTTTAACATTTTCCTGTCCCTTGACATCTGAAAAGTCGAGATCGTAATTGGTTGTTTTGGCTTTGAATTCTTCACGTGTGTCAATAATTGTCTGTACAATTTCAACATGGCCAGACAAAAAACCAATCACCTCTTTTAAGGTTTCGGCACCAAAAATCTTTAGTTTATCAACTACTGCAGCTTCACGGGCATTTTGCTTTGGTACAATGAATCCTTCAAACCCCTCTTCGCGTGCACGGATTGCAATGGGAAGAATACCTTTGACCGGCTGCAATCCCCCATCAAGCGAAAGCTCGCCCATCATCATATAACGGTGTAAATCCGGAGCAGTGATTTGTTCCGATGCGGCCAGAATACCTATTGCAATCGGAAGATCGTAGGCTGAACCCTCTTTACGGATATCGGCAGGTGCCATATTTATAACGATTTTCTTCCCTGGGAGCCTGTAACCAATAAAGCGCAAAGCCGAATCGATGCGTTGCTGACTCTCTTTAACAGCACTATCCGGCAAGCCGACAAGATTAAAACGGATACCCCGTGAAACGTCGGTTTCAACAGTAATAGTGGTGGCATCAATTCCATGAACCGCACTGCCATAGGTTTTCACAAGCATAATAAATGTACTTAACCGGAGGAAGATGAAATGCCCGGACCCAGAAAACTATTCTCAGGTTAAGTTACGAAGAATTTATGAATTTTTTAAGCCTTTAATTTAAAGTGATTATATTTTTGGCTCTGCCTGTGATTATTCAGAGACTAAAGGGATGGTAGAAATTTTAACAAATATTTAAAAATGCGTTGCAAACTCAAGGCAACTTACCCCTCCCCGAAAAAACAGCGATTTTTTCGGGGGTATTCATTTTAGTATGCACTATATATAAAGCTCTTATAGAGTTGGTTAATTTGGAATTTAGTATAATTAAATATGGCGGCATTTTTTCAATATTAATAAGGTAATAAGGTTGTTTTTCTCTTGTTAGAATTTCTACCTTATTACCTTATTGTTCACCAATAAAGAACCACATAAATAATAAAATGGTCACCGCCATATTTAATGTGAGTAAATTTGCTGGTAACTCATTTATAAACTGTTGTTTAAAATTTAATAATATAAAACAGATATGCTCTAAAAAATCACTGAAAAAACGGGGCAGGCAGTTACAAACGAGGGGCATTCTGATACGACGTTTCATTGTAAATAATGTAATTTAAGTAAGTTAAACTATTAATTGTTGTATTTTTTGTGTTATTCACTATTGATATTTGTCATATTCCCCGCTCATTACTTTTTTTACTGCTTCCAGGTAGCCATATCCCCATTTCATATCCGGCTCAAGATAGCTGCCCTCCACCCATTCATTCCAGGCATATATAATAATGAGTTTGGGTTGTTTCGGATGATTTCGGAGAAAGTCCCTCGCTTTTTGAAGATATGCACCAAAACTTTCCGGGGAATTATTGTAATGAATAAGTCCCTCCTTCTTTATATATGGACGCCTGGGGGTATCGTCCCTTCCCATTGATACATTTGGGAAATACGGGACGGTCAAAGTTGAGTCCCATTTGCTTTGCATGGACATCGCATTTTCTGCACATTTTATATAATCATCGTTGGTACCTGAAGCAAACCAATTGTAAGTTGTAATACTGTTTATACCAAGTTTCGATATAATCTCGTTTACGCTTTTTCCTTCTGAATATTCCTTGTATCTATTAAACAAAATAGGTTCATGTGTTCCCCTGCCAACTATTTGAAGGTGTAACCCGGGGAAACCAGCTTTCTTAACTTCCTCACGGAAATAATCCAATGCCTCTTTTGTGCCGTTTAACCCATTGAAACTTTTAACAAGGTTATCGATCTGATATATTGAAAAGTAAGGTTCTCCGTTGATTTTAAGATAATTAGGTCGTTTAAAATACTGATTTATAAGCCGGTCGACTATTGTTTTGAAATTATCCCAATCCACTTCTCCGCTCCAAAGTGTGGTATCAGTTTTATAACGCCAAGCGTTCATATCTTGCCCTTGTGAATTATGGTTGGCCCACATGAAGTAGAATTTCATCTGGTTATTATTTCTGGCTTTTAAAAACCCCTCGCTAACCGTTTTTTCAAGAAATGGTTTCCCGTCATACCAATACCAGTCAAAAATAAAAGCGTTCACCCCGTGTTCTGTTGCGGCATCTATTTTCTGTTCCCAAGCAAGTGGATCATCATCCATTTTATAACCCCATAATGGGATACGGGGTTGGTAATGCCCTTCAAATACAGGTTTCCCTTTTTTGATCATCTCCCACTCACCAATCCCCTCACTCCAGTAAGCACGGGCCATTGGTTCGTCATGACACGAGGGCCAAACATAAGCGGCTACAGTGTAATCATTATTAATATTTTCATTGCTTTCTTTCTGAGCACAGGAAAAATACAAAAAAGAAATAATAATGAAAACACAAAAGCTGAAATAGTAAGTTCTTTTATTTTGCTTATAATATCTCATGACTCCAATAATTTAATTAAAATATTTGTAGATGAATATTCCGGTTATACCATATAATTCACATGGGATTACTCTAAAATCAGGTAAAATGGGTGGGTCTAAATATCCATTTAACTCATTATGGATCCAATCTTTAAATGTATCATTGTCAATTTTTAAGCTATTAATTTGGCTCTTGTTAATCCTTGAGATAACGTAATTGTGTCATATACCAGGTCTTTTATTAACTCTTTTATCATGCTTTCGTCTTTTTTTTGTTTGCCCATAACTCGTTTATCTGCGCAGCAAACCCTCCGTATTGCCCCTTAATATCTCTGACTAGGCGAAACGCAGTTGCGTGTTATCTATTGTAAACTTACAATATTTTATAGTTCCACATCAAAAACCAGAGATTTTATTTTTGTGATACTATTAGTAGTTACATGAGTGTAGACCTCGGTTGTTGTGCTACTTTTATGCCCTGAAATTTCCAGTATATATCTTAAATCTGTCCAATTTATCGGGGTCAAAAACAATAATTAGTAACACTTTTATGTTGTAATCCATTCAAAAAGTAATTCCGGAGGGCAATTTTCAAATATTTCTTTAATAAATTCTTTCCTATCTTTGTTTGATAATAATTTTGAGATGAAACAACGAGCTTACATAGTATGAATGAAAAGATAAAACCCATATTCGAAAAGCGCATATTCTGGGATGTAAACTTTGAGCAGATTGACTATGACGCCAAAGCCAACTGGGTTATTGAGCGGGTTTTTTCACGTGGCGATGTTGAGGATATCCGCCAGTGCCGCAGGTATTATGGCGATGAAAAAGTAACTTCCGCGTTATTAAACGCTAAGTATTTGCCTCTTCACACAATCCATTTTGCCAGCGCAGTAATTGATAAGCCTCTTAATGAATTCAGATGCTACATACTCAGACAATTGAACCCCGAACTTTTTCCCTACTGAAAAAGTTGATGGTACTACCATCACTTCAACCATTTTCGTTGGTGGGAGGAACAGCCCTGTCGCTTCGATATGGTCATCGCAACTCGGTGGATCTGGATTTATTTTATCACAAAAAATTTGATCATCCACAAGTAATTGAGGTGCTTGAGGCAATATTTCAACATAGATTTGAGTACAAACAACAAAATACCCAGTTTGGAATATTTTGTTTCATTGATAACATTAAAGTTGATTTTGTTTACTTTCCGCATCTTCCTATTGCAGCCATTGAGGAGGAAGATAAAATCAGGTTTTATAGTATAGCAGATATTTCTGCAATGAAAATTCAAGCTATACTTGGGCGGGGACAGAAAAAGGATTTTTGGGATTTGTATGAATTGCTCCAGCATTATCCTCTACAGCAACTGATTGACTGGCACAAACAGAAATATCCCAGCCAAATGCTGGCTATAAGCATTCCACATGCCATCACTTACTTTGCCGATGCTGAAGAAAGCGATGCCCCCGTTAGTTATAAAAAGCAAACCTGGGAACTGGTAAAAAAGGGTATTAGCAAGGCGGTTAGCGATTATATGAAATAATTACCGAACTTATATGGTTGGAAAATATTGACTGGCAGGATAAATAGCCGGAATAAAACTTTTTGAATTCATTTAGGGGAAAGAGCTTAGCCTGAATAATTCATAAAAATTATTAACTTGGTGCACCTTAGAGCCTTTTTGACTTTGTGGTTAAGTTATTCTTGCCACGAAGACACTAAGGACTCACAAAGTCTATTAATTATTCAGGTTAGACCTTTTCTACCTTTAATTTCACCCTTTTTTGTAAAGATTTTTTATTGTACTACTTTTGGCACCTTATGATGAAGGGAAATATTAAGTAAGCCAACATAAATAAGTTATTATCTTCCAAAGAATGTTTACAAAAATATCCCGTATAATACTCAGAAACAGGATTTTGATCATCGTTATTATTACGGTTTTTACTGCATTTATGGCTTTTAAAGCCCAGGATGTCAGATTATCGTACGAAAACACTTCAATGCTGTCGGAAAAAGATAGTATAATGATGGAATATCAGAAATTCAAGAATCAATTTGGTGAAGATGGCAATGTTTTAATGATTGGAATTAAAAATCCGGATATCTTCAGATTTGATCAATTTACAGCATGGTACGATCTTGGAAATTCAATTCGTGATATAGAAGGTGTTGAGGATGTGGTCAGTATGACACGAGGCCTTAACCTCGTCAAGAATGAGGCGACTCACCAATTCGACTATTTTCCGTTGGTAAAACAGCGTCCGGCAACACAGGCGGAGGTTGACAGCATAAAAAATACTATTCTGGGCCTTAAGTTTTACGAAGGGATGTTATACAATCCAAGAACCCGTGCCGCGTTGATGGCAATTACCCTTGACAAAAATAAGTTAAACGATAAGAGCAGGATTGTTCTGGTGGCCAATATTGTACGGGCAGCGAATGCTTATCAGCTTCAGAATAAAGTAGAGATACATTTCTCAGGGATGCCATATATAAGAACTTTCACCATGAAAAAAGTAAAACAGGAGTTGTTTCTTTTCATCATGATGAGTATAGCGATAGCGGCACTTATTATGTACCTGTTTTTCAAGTCGATGAAAGTGGTCTTCAGTTCTTTGCTGATTGTTGCAATAAGTATCATCTGGGTTTTGGGGACTACTGTACTGTTTAATTTCAAGATTACTATACTTACAGGCGTCATCCCTTCATTGATTGTAATTATTGCCATTGAAAATTGTATATACATCCTCAATAAATATCACTGGGAGTACCGTAGTCATGGGAATAAAATCAGGGCTCTTATTCGGGTTGTTCAACGGATAGGTTTTGCATCGTTAATGACAAATGCTGCAACAGCACTGGGATTTGCGGCTTTTATCCTGATTCCCAATCAGATTCTCAGAGAATTCGGAATCGTTACCTCCTTAAGCATTATGCTTGAATATCTGCTTTGTATCAGCTTATTACCTATTATTTTCAGTTTTATTGACCCGCCAAGTGCCAAACATGTTAAGCATCTTGACAGTAATTTTTTCGGAGGGATGATCGATAAAATTATATATATGATCAGTTTTCGGAGAAACTTTATTTATGCAACAGGATTAGTACTTCTTTTGGTAGGATTTCTGGGAATCAGCATGATGAAAACTTCAGGAAAAATTGTTGACGATTTCCGGACAGACGATCCGATTTATATAGATCTGAAATTTTTTGAGAATAATTTCGGAGGCGTAATGCCTTTTGAAATCTCGATCGACACTAAAAAGAAAAACGGCGTAATGGTTGGTTCTACAATCGATAAGATTAATGTACTCCAGAAAATGATCAACACTTATCATGAATTTTCGAAACCTTTGTCGATTGCTGAATTATTCAAGTTTTCGAAACAGGCTTATTTTGGAGGTGATTCCTCGATGTACACAATGCCAAACAATGTAGAAAAGGGATTTATAATGGGATACTTGCCTAAAAACCAAAACGGCAAGAAAAACAACCTGCTTTTTTCATTTTTAGATAGCACTAAAAGGTTTACCCGTATAAGTTTCCAGATGGCAGATATCGGTACACATCACATGGATTCGCTTATGGCAGAATTACATCCGCGGATAGACAGTATTTTCAGTCCGGCAAAGTATGACGTAACTGTAACCGGAAACAGCGTGGTTTTTGCCCGTGGCACCAACTTTCTTATACGTAATCTTTTCGAAAGTGTATTAATCGCCATAGCTATGATTTCGCTGTTAATGGCACTGCTCTTCTCCTCTTTCAGAATGATTCTGGTATCGATGATTCCCAATATCATTCCTTTGCTGATTACTGCTGCAATAATGGGTTTCGCAGGAATACCGATCAAACCGTCCACAATTATTGTTTTCAGTATTGCACTGGGAATCTCAGTTGACAACGCAATTCAGTATCTTTCGCGATACCGGCATGAGTTAAAAGTAACCGGTGGCGCGATCAAACAATCGGCAATCAGTGCCCTGCACGAAGCGGGATTCAGCATGATTTACACCAGTATTGTTCTGGTACTGGGATTCAGTGTGTTTATAATCTCGGGCTTTGGCGGAACCCAGGCACTTGGAGTTTTAATCTCAACCACCTTGCTGATCGCCATGTTTTTCAACATTATGGTACTTCCTTCCCTCTTGTTAACACTCGATAAACGTTTGACAAGCAAGGCATTTACAGAACCTATTGTTGAAATTTATGATGATGAGGACCTTGATGAATATGCTAAAAATGAGGGGAGTGATTTAAAGCAGGGCTAGTATCATCAGTAAAAATAAGATGAAATAAATCTACTCATTTTTGGTAAACAAATACTTCCAGGCCGGAATTGCTTTAATTGATTTGCCTTTCACTTCAATTAGACATAATTTCACTTTTTGCATGAAGCAATGACAGTTGTCATCTTTCTGTTCGATTCAGCTAATGCAATCACCTTCAAAAGTAGTTCACCAACCCCAATTTTGTAACCGGATGAATACATGTAAATATTGCCCGATTCATTGCATAGCACTACCAATGGCAATTTATTTTTGAGCCCTGTACCATAAATGGCCGAAACAGCATTAAGGATGCTTCCGTTCCAATCCATACCAACATTCATATTATCAGGTAGTTTATAAGTTTTCAGCACATCTTTCTGAACAGATCTGCCTTCAGGTACGACAAACACAAACTGTCCGCTCCACTTGTTATAATGATCAGTATAAGGACCGAGATCGTTCAGGATATGTTTTGAAGGTTCTTTATCAGGGTCAAGCAGAATCAGTACCAAATATCTGCCGGCTGCAAGTGACGACAAATTCTCAGTTTTTTCAACCCCTGTTTTTTCAAGCTTCAGCTGATCCAGTTTTAGTTTCCCTAATGGCTTAATTTCTCCCTGTTGTTTACGAATTTCAACGGGAACAGCAGTCAGTTTCCCTTTTTCGATTGTGAAGGAGATCATTCTGCTTAGAACTGACCCATCTTCGAGGCGATTTCCGGTAGTCAAAGCGTAATTTCCAGATTCCAGAAGAACAGGGTCATCGGCATTGAAAAGCTTTTTCCCTTCCGGAAATTCAAGTGTATGGTAAAAACCATCATCCAGTTTAGCAATAGTATAGTGAAGATAATATTGCGGTTTTATCAGATTATTTTTTTCAGTCAGTTTAAGAAGACCCTTTCCGGCTTGGACCAAAGTTTGAGATTCGATGCCGGCACTCAGCCATTCACCGTTTTTAAAGTATTCCGGAACCCGGGTTAGATCATTGAGACGCGCCGGAATTCCAAAAGTACGACAGGCAGCAACGAAGAAAATATCCCTTGAAATTGGGTCCGATACACGTAAATTGTAAACGCCAACAGGCGATATAGGTGTGCGAGAGTGATTATTTGCAACTTTATCAATCCTTATGTTTTTACGAATCCAATTTGTAAGAACAGATATATCTTCGATGGTTGATTTCGCCATTTCAGGTCCAAAGGCAGTACTCAGAAAGCCTCGCCATGAGGTTAACTTCTCAATGCTTATGCGCGGGGAAAGCACATACCGGGTAAATATTTCTTTTGAAGTAATGATATTTTGGACTCCTGACCTGGATGTCTGTAACAAATGATCGGTCAGGACAGGTTCTGTAACATCACTGAAATCCTTGTCTGAAAGCTGCATGGCCATTCCGAGCGACAGGTTTCGGCTTATTGGGGGGTTCCTGATCAGGTATTCTGAAATCTGATCCCAGTTCCCGTAACTTAAAGCAAAAAAACGTGAAATAGTATCAAACGGTAGTTTTAACTTTTCAGCAAAATTGGCTATCCATGCCGAATCTTTAAAAGTTTTCATATAAACCCCACGGATTGAATCTTCGGTGGCTAAACGGCGGATGTTGTACTTTGCTTCTTCTTCCGGGACCCTCATCTCAATTTTAGTACCATATGGAGGAATAAGGTCGTAAAATTTGTCAATGCGGGTTTTTGAAGTCCGGCCAAGAACAAGTTCGAGGGTGTCTTTTTCAGGAACCGATAGCTTTCGGAAATCAGACTTTCCATTTTTGGAAGCCCTGATTATAAGGTCTCCCATGCCTGTGATCAGATTATTCTTTCCGCTTTTGTCAGTATAACCAGTTGCAATGGGGAAGAATTCAGCATAGTTATAAAGTTGATATTCCACCTTAACACTGTCAGCAGGTGTTCCGTCACTATTTTTTACCAATATGATAACATTTTTAACAGCTGCATAGTTTGCAGTGAGGTTTAGCTCCGAAAAGTGGTCGGAGGAATTAATCACGTTCTCACTGCCAAAGTAGCGTCCATATGTACGGGTATGTACGAGCATAACCCGGCTTGCAGGTTCGCTGAACCAACCCATATTGAGGTCAACATCGGGCTCGCATGCGCCCATATAATACCATTTGCCATTGATCCAAACTTCTACCCATGCATGGTTGTCATCAGAATGAGCCCAGCGTGGCGTATATACCTGACGCGCAGGGATTCCGGCAGTGCGCAGGGCAGCAACAGTAAAAGTCGATTCTTCCCCGCAACGACCGAATGATTTTTTCACAGTACTCAAAGGTGCACTCGTTCGTGAATCTGTTCCGCGGTAGGTTACCTTCTCATGACACCAGTGATTAATTTCAAGAGAAGCCTCTTTCATATTTAACCCCTTTATCCGCTCACTGATTTCATCGTACATCACCTCCCTGAAATTATCCAGATTTTCATTGTTAATCCTCAATGGCAGAACAAAATGGAGAAACTCTTCCTCAGGAATCGAATTACCCCACGATATATCTTGTCGTAGCTTCAAACTTAATCTTACATTCTTCAGTAAAAATTCAGGTTTATAGTCGGCAAGATCGCTCAGTGGCATGTAAGCATAAAGATATTCCATTGCCTGTTTTTCGGATTCCAGAAGTGGTTGTTTGAAGATTTCCCAGATTGGAAGTACGCTTTGGGATGTAAGTTTTTTCTGAATGTTCAGCATTCTCTTAATATCGGCAATACGCCCGGGGGTTTGAATAAGATTCTTCCCTTTATCACAAGACAAAAAAAAGATGCTGATAATAACTATAATGAAGAATTTGGATGACATGATGTTAACGTATAATTGATATATAATAATTATAGTTTAAGCAGAAAAAACTTCAGGTATTAATTGTAAAAATAGTGATTTAATCTGTTTAACCGGAATAAAGGAAGCGGAGGAAAAGAGAATAAAGCATGAAATTGTCAAGAAGTTTTAAGTAGCTATAAAATTGGTAAATTGTTTCCCAAACCGGTCATATTATTTTGCGTGTTGGTCCAGTCCACTCTTTTAACCACTATATTTGCTAATTAATTTGTAAGAATTAATCAAATACGATGAATCTGAACCCAAAGTATTCTATTTTCAAACCAGGAATCATAGAATCTCCCATTTCATCCGCTCCGTTCAGAAGGAAAAACTGATATTACGTTCCTGGCTGTATGTCTGTGGAGGATGGAATTTTAGCCGATTAACATCGTTAATACTTGCCATTCCCAGCATTAAAGTTCGTTACACGGGATCCAGGTTACTTTAAAATACTTTTTGTAACTTGCCGCATGTTATAATGATTAGTTGAAATTCAAAATATTAGATGTCATAAGTATCACCAAATCTGTATCATAATGAAACCAACTATTGCAGGGATAGTTATATTACTGGGAGCTTCCTTATTCTGGAATTGTCAAAATAACAGGACATTTTCCAGGAGTGAGCTGTCAGTCATTCCCCAGGTTCAGAAAATGTCTTTGGGAGAATCTTCATTTCAGTTTGATAAAAGCACTTGTCTTCTTGTTGAAAATAAGGAACAGGAGTCTATCGCATCGCAGTTGTCCGGATTGTTCGAAAAGGCAGCTGGATGGAAACTTCAAATTCATGTAGGTACCAAAGAAGTATCCAATCAGATATGTTTCAAAACCGATCTGGCGTTTGCTGAAGAGTCGTATGCACTGGAGGTGTCAGCAAATAAGATTGTGATCAGGGCATCCGGGCCGGCAGGTTTTTTCTATGCAATTCAAACCTTAAGGCAATTACTTCCTGCTGAGATTGAAAGCAGTCAGATGCAGCCGGAAACAGAATGGTTTGTTCCCGTAATCACTATATCAGATGCTCCTTCCTTCAAATGGCGGGGATATATGCTGGATGTCGCGCGCCATTTCTTTTCAAAAGGGGAAGTGCTCCAAATGATTGACAACCTGGCTCTTCATAAAATAAACACGCTTCATCTGCACCTGACTGACGATCAGGGATGGCGAATTGAAATTAAAAAATACCCCAAATTAACCCAAACCGGGGCCTGGCGTGTTAACCGTGAAGACAAACATTGGAATTCACGACCAAAACAAAAGGCAGGTGAAAAGGCTACCTATGGTGGATTTTATACCCGGGAAGATATAAAGGAAATGGTGGCTTATGCACAAAGCCGTTATATTAATATAGTTCCTGAAATTGAAATGCCTGCTCATGTAACTGCCTCACTGGCAGCTTATCCTCAATACTCATGTTCCGGAGGTCCGTTTACAGTTTTACCGGGAGGAGTCTGGCCGGTTACCGATATATATTGTGCCGGTAATGATTCGACCTTCCTGTTTTTGGAGGATGTTCTTAGCGAAGTTATAGACTTATTTCCATCTAAATACATTCATATCGGAGGTGATGAGGCGACCAAAACCGAATGGGCGAAATGTGCGAAATGTAAAAAACGGATTAAAACTGAAGGATTAAAGAATACCGGTGAGTTGCAAAGCTATTTTATTAAGCGGATTGAAAAATTCATCAAATCAAAAAACAGGGTGTTACTTGGCTGGGACGAAATTCTTGAAGGCGGACTACCCGCTGATGCAACTGTTATGAGCTGGCGTGGAATAAAAGGCGGTATTGAAGCGGCAAAACAGGGACATGATGTTGTGATGACCCCTACTTCGGAATGTTACTTCGATTATTATCAGGGACCTAAGGATACTGAGCCTTTGGCAATCGGGGGTTACCTGCCTCTGGGTAAAGTATATGATTTTAATCCGGTCCCTGCGGAGCTGGATAAAGGTGCGGCCAAGCATATTCTCGGAGCACAGGCAAACCTCTGGACAGAATATGTCCCGGATATTAAACATGCCGAATACATGACATTTCCCCGATTAGCTGCAATGGCGGAGGTCTTGTGGAGCCCAAAGGAGGTTCGTAACCGGGAAGATTTCTCGCGCAGGATACAATTTTTAATGAAACGATACAAACATATGGGGATTAACTATTCAAAAAGTGGAGATAAGTTAGTCGCAAAATCTGACAAATAGATTTTCAACACAATTTTAATCTGTCATTTACCATATTAGGTGATCGAAATGTTCAGGGAATGCCGATCCGGACTAAAACAAGTTCCCCGGATTAATTCTCAAAAAATCCTCGACTCCAATCCCTTCATTTCCAACCAGCAAGAGCTGACCGGGATGAAATTTCTGAGAAAATATCCTCATTCCGCGGTTGTCAGCCCTTCTTCCGCTTTTAACTTCTATGGCAATAACTTTCCCGTTTTTTTCAAGTACAAAATCGACTTCGTCATTGATCTCCCTCCAGTAATAAATTTGATACCTTTCCGAAATGGAATGATTAATTAAATGGGCACCCACCGAAGACTCAACCAAACGGCCCCATTTTTTAGGATTAATTACCATTTCCGAAAATTTATGGTTCGTTTGGGCACTCAGTAAGGCGTTGTTATATACTTGAAATTTCGGACTCGATGAGCGTTGTCTGATCACGTTTCCGGCATATTTTCCTAATCCTCCCAAAAGTCCGGAACCGGAGAGCAAATCCAAATAGTGAGATAAGGTGGTTGTATTTCCGGCATCCTGTAGTTCCCCCATAAGCTTTGTAAATGAAAGAATTTGCCCCGAATACAAAGACCCTATTTCAAAAAGGCGTTTAAGCAGTGCCGGTTTATCCACACGGGTAAGCATCAAAATATCTTTGCTTATGCTTGTTTCAATCAATGAATCTTTAATATAATTCTCCCAACGTTCTTCATCTCCGATCAAAGAAGCAGAACCGGGATAGCCGCCGAAAAAAATATATTGCTCTATGTTCCATCCAAATGCGGCTTCCATTTCTGTGAATGACCAATGCCCCATATAAATTGTTTCAAAGCGGCCGGCAAGCGATTCTGTTAATCCTTTTTGAATAAGCAACCGCGATGAGCCCAACAGGACAACTTTTATATTCGTTCCTTCCCGGGTATCCCTATCCCAGTTTTGTTTTACTATCAGACTCCAGTTTTCTATTTTTTGCACCTCGTCAATCACTAACAAAAATTCAGAAGCTCCTGAAATTCTCTTTTTCAATCTTGCCGTTTCCCAAACCTGATGCAACCAAACCAAGTTTGAATTCAAAACAGCATCTGCCGATTCAAATACGTATCCGATAGTAATTTTTTGCAAAAGTTGGTTAATCAAGGTTGTTTTTCCAACCTGACGAGGTCCCATCACTACTTGAATGAAGTTTCGCGGCTCTGCCAATCTTCTGTTAAGTTGCTCTATATATGTACGTTCAATCATATTAACATATTTTACTCAATATTATGAGTATTATTACTCATAATATTACACAATTATACTCAATATTTTATAATACTCAAATATTTGAAGTAATTTATTTGATAAAAACTTAACCTGACAATGACGAATACTGTTACCATTATTTGATTTTGCTTCTTCATGGTCAAATCAGAATACCGGTCACCAAATTTAAATAATAATGAAACCATCTATTGACGGGATAGTCATATTAATGGGAGCTTCCCTATTCTGGAATTGTCAAAATAACAGGACATTTTCCAGGAGTGAGCTGTCAATCAATATCCAGGTTCAGAAAATCTCTTTGGGAGAATCTTCATTTCAGTTTGATAAAAGCACTTGTCTTCTTGTTGAAAATAAGGAACAGGAGTCTATTGCATCGCAGTTGTCCGGATTGTTCGAAAAGGCAGCTGGATGGAAACTTCAAATACATGTAGGTACCAAAGAAGTATCCAATCAGATATGTTTCAAAACCGATCTGGCTTATGCACAAAGCCGGGCAGACACTGAACAGCATAGCGGAGGTCCTTATTATCGAATAACGAAACTATTTTAAGTCTGAACGTTTGCTCTTCCACCTATTAATCAATTAACGTGAACAAATATAGTTGGGTTTTCAAATACGTTGCGAATTTTTTGTGGCGATCACAATCTTTTACTCCCCGGTTTTAAGGTATCAGAAGGTTCTGTCGCAGGACAAAATTGCAAAATATCCTGAGCTTGTTTTTCTAATTGTGGAAGATGCTCGCGCTCAATATCTTCTCGTGATTTACTTGTTGTTACAAAATATACCCCTATAAAGATCAATAAAGCAGGGATTGGCTTGGTCCATGAAAAAGTATCCTGCCCCCACATAATTGCAATAAACGAGGCCACAAGTGGTTGCAGATAATTGTACATCCCTATGGTTGTCGGACGAATTTGTCTCTGGGCGATAGGAATCAGTAAATAGGTGATAAATGTGGCCCCGACCAACAAATAGATATAGCTATCCCATGCCAGGGAAGTTCCTTCAGTGAAAATCTTTGCCGACATGACATCTTTATAACCGAACGGAAAGAACAGCAGGGTAGAGAAGAGAAACATCCACTTCATTATTGTGACAGAACTGTACCGTTTAGATATTCCTCGTGTCAAAACCAGAAAAAACGCATAAGAAAGACAGCTGATTATACACAAAAAGTCGCCGGTTATTGATGCTTCATGACCGGATTTTGCTATTTCCGAGGTAAATATTATTGATAATACCCCAATTAATCCAATCATTACACCTCCGGCTTTTTTAAATGTAATCGGTTCTTTAAGGATGAGGAACGAGATGACCATTACCAGAATTGGGGTGATAGTAATCACGATGGAAGCATTTGTTGCTGAAGTAAGTCGCAATCCGGTCAGAAAAGCAGCCTGATTCATCCCGACACCTAAAAAAGATCCTATAAATAAGGTTCCCATATCTTTTCTGGTCACCTTTTCCGATTTTAGAAATAGTGAGAAAAACCAGAAGGCTATTGCGCCAAATGCAAAACGGGAATATGTTAGACCTATCGGACTCATCCAATCAGGCATCAAATTCTTTGAAAGTGGAATATTTACAGCAAAAATCAGCGAAGTGAACAACATGGCAACATGACCTTGCAGATTTGATTTCTTCATTTTCAATTCTCTTTTATCCCGGATAATATTACAACTTCTGATTGAAACATCAAATCCCGGGAAATGTTTTCCAAAGATTGGTCTGACCCGGTCGTGTAGGGCGGCCACAAAGATAAAAAAAATAAATAACTGCCATATATTGTATTAGAGATGATTATTCACCAACGAAAACCAGTTTATCATCTTTCACATCAATCATAACTGGCTGGCCTGCAATTACTTTTCCGGCAAGGATATCCTTAGACAAATCATTGAGCAGGTATTTCTGCATCATTCGCTTGACCGGACGGGCCCCAAACTGGGGATCAAAACCGGCTTCAGCAATCCAGTCAACGGCAGCATCTGTGATTGTTGTCTCATAACCGCTTTTCATTAACCGACCAGCAATCAGCGCAAACTGCAAACGAACTATCTGATGTATCTCTTTACTGCTTAACGGCATAAACATGATGATTTCGTCAATGCGGTTTAGAAATTCAGGTCGTATACTTTGTTTTAGCAATTCAAAGAGTTCACTTCGTAAATCTTCAGAAATTTTCGACCTGTTATTTTCATTAAGATGGGCAAACCGCTCACGAATGATATGTGAGCCGATATTTGAAGTCATTATAATGATAGTGTTTTTAAAATTAACAGTCCGCCCTTTATTGTCGGTAAGCCTGCCATCATCAAGCACCTGAAGCAAAACATTGAAAACATCGGGGTGTGCTTTCTCGATCTCGTCAAACAACACAACTGAATAAGGTTTGCGCCTGACTGCCTCGGTCAGTTGTCCCCCTTCATCGTATCCCACATATCCCGGAGGTGATCCTATTAAACGTGTAACAGAAAATTTCTCCTGATATTCCGACATATCGATACGTGTCAGCATATTTTCATCATCGAAGAGATATTCGGCCAATGCCTTGGCAAGCTCGGTCTTTCCAACGCCGGTAGTTCCAAGAAAAATAAATGAACCAATTGGCCTTTTATCATCCTGCAAACCGGCCCTTGAGCGCCGAACGGCATCTGCAACAGCTTTGATAGCCTCATCCTGGCCAACGACACGAAGATGTAATTCATCTTCGAGATGGAGGAGTTTATCGCGTTCCCCCTGAAGCATTTTTTGAATTGGAATCCCGGTCCAGCGGGCAACAACACCGGCAATATCCTCACTGTCAACCTCCTCTTTGATCAGTGATTTACCGGCTTGTAAATGAATAAGTTCATCCTGCAACCTGGAAATTTCCTTTTCAGCCTCCCTGATTTTTCCATAGCGAATTTCGGCCACACGCCCATATTCACCCTGACGTTCAGCCTGATCAGCCTGCAACTTCAAATCCTCAATTAAAAGTTTCTCGTTTTGTACTGCTTCAATCGCCCCTTTCTCTGCCTGCCACGATGACCTGAATTTCATTTGATCAGCCTTGAGGTTTGCAATTTCCTCTTCGAGTTTTAAAAGTTTTGAGGTATCGTTTTCACGCTGAATAGCAGCACGTTCAATTTCAAGCTGCGTCAGTTTACGATTAATCTCGTCGAGTTCTTCAGGAAGGGAGTCCATTTCCATTCTAAGTTTAGCTGCAGCTTCGTCCATCAGGTCTATTGCCTTATCAGGAAGAAACCTTTCAGTTATGTATCGCTGCGAAAGCTCTACAGCGGCAATAATGGCATCATCTTTAATCCTCACTTTATGGTGATTTTCATACCTTTCCTTTAATCCCCTGAGAATGGATATTGCATCCAGGGTGTTAGGCTCGTCAACCATTACAAGTTGAAAACGTCTCTCCAGTGCCTTATCTTTCTCAAAATATTTTTGATATTCACCCAATGTCGTAGCCCCTACAGCCCTGAGTTCACCGCGGGCCAGTGCCGGCTTCAGTATGTTAGCCGCATCCATTGCCCCTTCACTTTTACCGGCACCTACCAAAGTATGTATCTCATCAATAAAAAGAATGATATTGCCTTCGGCCTGAATTACCTCATTTATAACTGCTTTCAGGCGCTCTTCAAATTCACCCTTATATTTTGCCCCGGCAATCAGAGCCCCCATATCAAGCGAATAAACCTGCTTGTCTTTCAAATTTTCAGGAACATCACCCCTGACAATCCGCTGTGCCAAACCTTCTACAATAGCCGTTTTCCCTGTTCCAGGTTCTCCGATCAGTATCGGATTGTTTTTAGTCCGTCGCGACAAAATCTGCAATACACGACGAATCTCCTCATCGCGTCCGATTACAGGATCGAGTTTCCCCGACTTAGCCTGTTCATTAAGGTTAACAGCATACCTGTTAAGCGAGTTAAATGTATCCTCTGCAGTCTGACTATCGACCTTCGATCCTTTTCGCAACGCCCTTATTGCCTCTTCAAGTTCTTTATGACTGATTCCGCTATCTTTCATTATCCGGCTTACCTGATCGTTTCCGTCGAGTAGCCCTAATAGTAAATGCTCGACCGAAACATATTGATCTCCCATTTTCTGTGAAATCGAACCTGCTTTCTGAACTGCCGAGTTTGCAGCAGATGAAAGGTAAGACTCACCACCCGTAACTTTTGGATAGCCTAAGACAATTTTATCAAGTGCAGCATTGAAAATCACCATATTTACGCCGAGTTTCCTAAGTAGAAAACCCGTAACGCTTTCAGCATTTATCATTAAACCTTTTAGAATGTGACCTGTTTCAATTGCCTGTTGATTATTGGCTTCAGCAATTTTAACTGCCTGGTTTACTGCCTCCTGTGCTTTGATTGTAAAATTGTCAAAATTCATATTTTTATTATTTTTTTGTTCTTGTCTGACCTGCCAATTTGCTGATTAGCTCAGATGACATGAAATAATCTGTGTTAATAAGAGTAATCAGCAGGAAATATCATGTTTCAATCGTAAAATATTCTTATGCACCATGACAGATCAAAACTCCTGCCAACCCTGATTATCAGACAATTTGTCTTCTATAGATTTTTTAATCTGAAATTATGACATGACAGCAATAGAAAACAAAATGACTCGGAAAAAACTTGCATGATACGGATATATTTAATATTTTTACACGTATAAAATCTTTTTGTTATGGATACTAAATTGACTTTAAGGCTTGATAAGGAGGTGATTGAAAGAGCTAAAGAATATGCCTCATTGCAGAACAGGAGTTTGTCCCGAATTATCGAATCGTACCTTCAATCACTAACGAATCAAAAGGAACTAAAAAACAATAAGGCAGACATTAAAATTTCGTCCTTTGTAAAGAGTATGTCTTCCGGGGTTCATATACCTGCTGATTTGGATTATAAAAATGATTATTCAGGCTATTTGGCAGAAAAATACAAATGAAGACTAAACTCTTTATTGACACCAACGTAATGTTGGATTTACTGGGAGAGAGAATGCCTTTTTATAATTCAATTGCAAAGATTGCTACACTTGCTGATAAAGGCCAAATAAAGATGGTAGTATCAGCATTATCGTATGCAACTGTTAGTTATTTTCTTACAAAATTTGAAAATAAAGAAAAGGCTAAAGACAAGTTAAGGAAGTTTAAGATTATTTCGGAAATTTGTGACCTGAATGAAGTAATCATTGAAAAAGGACTTAACTCGAACTTTATCGATTTTGAGGATTCATTACAATATTTCAGTGCCTTATATTCAGATTGCAGCATATTGATTACAAGGAATACGAAGGATTTCAAAGAATCACAAATCCCAATCATCACACCTGATGAATATTTATCCGGCATCAGAAAATGACTGATCAATAAATTTTTATTAAGCCAATTTAGTCACTCACCTTTCCTGCAATATCCGTCAACATAGTGACTGCCTCACGTAATGATGTTATTTCGCCGAAGTTTACACTTAATTTGCCTTTCCATTCCTTTACCCTGCATTTTGATGCATTTTGCACTATCCATTGCATGAGCTTTTGAAAATTTAACGATTGGTAATATTTTGATGCCGGATCGGACGGCAGATAACAAATCATCCTTGACTCCTTTAATATGATACGTTCCATATTCAAAGAAATTGCGATCCAGCGCAGACGAACTACATCAATCAGCTCCCGGGAAGGTTTTGGGATTGGGCCGAAGCGGTCGATTAGCCCATTTTCAAAAAGCCGGATCATGGTCTCATTTTCCATATTGTCTAACTCACGATAGAGCAACATTCGTTCTGAAATACTGGAAATGTATTCGTCCGGGAAAAGAAGTTCAAGGTCAGTATCTATATTACAGTCGTTTACATATTTCAGATCCAGAAAGGTACTTGTGGCGCCCTCATCTTCTTCCTTAAAAATATCCTGAAATTCACCATTCTTCAATTCTGTCATGGCTTCGTTTAATATCCGATGGTAAGCTTCAAAACCAATATCCGCAATAAATCCACTTTGTTCACCACCGAGAAGGTTACCGGCACCCCGAATATCAAGGTCCTGCATTGCGATAGTGAACCCGCTCCCGATTTCGGAGAACTCCTCAATTGCCTGCAATCGCCTCTTTGCATCTGCTGACATTGAATTTAAAGGTGGTGCCAGCAAATAACAAAAAGCCTTTTTATTCGAACGGCCAACCCTTCCGCGCAGCTGGTGAAGTTCACTTAGCCCAAAATTCTGTGCGTTATTAATAATGATTGTATTCGTGTTTGGGATATCGAGGCCGGATTCAATAATTGTAGTTGCAATCAGAACATCAGAATCGCCATTTACAAAGTTTAACATCACCTTTTCAAGTTTATCCCCCTCCATTTGTCCATGACCAACTATTGTACGGACTCCGGGACAAAGTCTGTTTATCATAGCCTCTATTTCATTGATATTCTGGACTCTGTTATTTATAAAGAAAGCCTGTCCTCCCCTGGAAACTTCATAATTGATTGCATCCCGGATTATTTCCTCGTTAAAAAGACTTACCTCTGTATTTATCGGATATCGATTGGGCGGCGGGGTATTAATTATTGAGAGGTCCCTTGCACCCATAAGCGAAAACTGAAGGGTTCGCGGAATAGGAGTGGCTGTGAGGGTCAGAGTATCGACATTCGCCTTGAGTTGTTTTAGTCTTTCCTTGACAGAGACACCAAAATGTTGCTCTTCGTCAATGATCAGCAATCCAAGATCCTTAAACTTTACATCCTTACCAATAAGCTTATGGGTACCAATTATTATATCAACTTTACCTTCATCAAGTTCCTTCAAGACTGTCCTAACATCTCCGGAATTTCGCAATCTGCTAATATATTGCACATTACACGGAAAGTCCTTTAGTCTGTCAGAAAATGTTTTATAATGTTGTAACGCAAGTATCGTTGTCGGAACCAGCACCGCCACCTGTTTGCTGTCGGCTACAGCTTTAAATGCCGCTCTGATGGCAACTTCGGTCTTGCCAAATCCGACATCACCGCATATCAGACGGTCCATAGGCATCGGTTTCTCCATATCCTCCTTGACAGAATATGTAGCTTTAAGCTGGTCGGGAGTGTCCTCATAAATAAAGCTGGCCTCAAGTTCCTCCTGAAGATAAGAATCGGGGGAAAAGGCAAATCCGTTCTCCATCTTTCGCTTAGCATAGAGCGCAATCAATTCACGGGCTATATCTTTGACTTTATTCTTGGTTTTAGTTTTAAGATTCTGCCATGCTGCTGTTCCTAATTTATTGATTGTCGGCTCCTCTCCCTCTTTCCCCTTATATTTTGCAATGCGATGTAATGAATGAATACTTACCAGCAAAGAGTCATTATCCCTATATATCAACCGTATAGCTTCCTGAGATTTGCCATTGACCTCTGTTTTTATTAATCCGGCAAATTTTCCTATACCGTGGTCTATATGAACAACGAAATCACCAGGATGGAGTTTACTTAACTCTTTAATTGTAATCGCCTGCCTGGACGATTTCTTGGAATGCAGTTTAAAACGGTGATACCGGTCAAAAATCTGATGATCGGTATAACAGCATATTTTCAGGTCATGATCGATGAACCCCTCATTAATCGCAAATAATAAGCTATCTATTTTTTGGGGATCCCCTTTGTCATCGAAAATTGCATGGAGTCGTTCTACCTGCTTAGGACTCGATGTCAATAGTATATTTCTGTACCCCTTTTGACGGTTCGATTTCAGGTTTTGTCCAAGAAGATCAAAATTTTTACAAAACACAGGTTGACGGGATGTGTTGAAAACAAACTCTTTTGCCGGATTAAAATAACAATCAGGACCAAATTCCACGCAGGCAAAAGGTGTTAGTCCGCTCATGAATTCCTTTCCGGAAACAACTATACCGGAAACGTCATTTTCGACAAACTTATCTGCTGCTTCCAGATACAATTGCTTAATCTGAGAAGATATATAAGCAAAGCTATGGGCCGTAATTACCGTCTTTGCATCAGGAAATTCTAAAAAAGAAACCCTCTTTTCATCCTTTAACCCCTCCTGAATATTAGGGATTATCGAAATTTCTGAAAGTGCCTCTTTTGAAATCTGGTCTTCAATATCAAAAGTTCTGATAGAATCAACCTCGTCTCCAAAAAAATCGACCCGGTAAGGATCTTCGTTCGAGAAAGAGAAAATATCGATTATTGAGCCGCGAAGAGAATATTGACCCGGTTCATATACAAACTCAACCCGTTCAAAACCAAATTCATATAACACTTCATTGATAAACGAAACAGAAAGTCTTTCCCCCTTGCGAATATGAAGCGTATGTTTCTCAAGTCCGGTTCCTGAAATAACTTTCTCCATTACAGCTTCAGGATACGTGATCACGAGATAACCCGTTTTATTAATAGCCAGTTTGTTAAGAACTTCTGTCCTGAAGATGATATTTTCACTATCTATCCTTTCATGAACGAAGCTTCGACGATAGGAGGAGGGAAAGAACATAATTTGTTCCTTAAGGCCAAGTGCGTTAAGATCATCGAAAAAATAAGCGGCCTCTTCCCTGTTGTTGAGAATTACTATTGTATTAAATGGATTTATCTGATAGGTTGCAGTTAAGACCACAGCCGGCGATGATCCGGTCAACCCTTTTAATGAAATTTTTCCTGCATCAGATACACCAATCACTTCACTCAATCCAATAACGGAGGGATGGGAGGTATAATATTTGATAAGATCTTTGAGTTCCAAAATCTATATATTTCTGATAACCTGGCAAAATTACAAAAATATCGATGGAATGGGTAAATCGTTATAAACACTGATTATTGAAAAAAATTCCAAAACTTCAAAATAAAACTTAAACAATCAATATTTCTTAATTTCTGGCAGAATTTTTGTTTGTATTCTGATATACAATTTTAAAATACGAGTCATGGAAACTTCTAACAATCAAAATCTGATCAGAATCAATCTGCTGACATGGATATTTTTAGTTTTTGCCATTTTCGTTTCACTGCAAAGCAAGGCTCAGGCAGGCAGCAAGAACGGTCTTTTGCAAATGATTGAAGACGACCGTACTACAATTGATGCGATAGCAGGCTGCGACCGTAAAATTCAACGTCACATTTTCATTGTCGCAAAAACTCCTGAATTGCTGAATAAAATTGAAGAGTTGCAGGAAAGATCGCAGAATCAGTTTAAAACGATTATTAGTAATTATGATCGTGAAGCACAATCTGCATTTTACGATATTGCACGGTATCCAAACCTGATATCTGATTTAGTAAGCAATGGAAAACCCTCTGTTTCTGAGGCAGACAGGATCATATCGGGTTATCCCGATGATATTCATGAGACAGCAAATAATTATGCACTAAAATATTGGGGTGTTCTTTTAAATATCGACCGTTTAAATATCGAAATTGACAGGGCTTTTAAGTATGCACTTGAACCATATAGTCCGCAAACAAGCGAAAGTGTTAATGTTTTGATTGGTTATCCGGAAATTGTTTCTGCGCTCGTTGAGGACAAACCATTTACGAAACTTATGGGAGAAACCTACGTTGAGGATCCAGACTGGATCAGGGACCTCGTAGCCCGGGTTTCTCAGGAAATTGCTGATCGGAACAAGGATGATCTCGAAGCATATAAGAATCAGATTCAGAGCGATCCTGAGGCTTATAATGAAATGCTGGAGGCCTCAGAAAAGTTTGCAAGGGAAAATAATGAAGTGAGGTACCTCGAAAATTCTGCTGATCCGGTTGTTGATGTAAGGGTGATCAGAAGTTATCCTTACTGGTATGGATATCCGTACTGGTATTCATATCCTTACTGGCGTCCGCGTCCGCTTTATTACCATACAGGATTTTACAGAAATCATTTTGGTAATATCGTTTTCATAGGACTACCATCATTTCACTTTCTGAGCTGGCAATCGCACTACCATCCGAAATTATTTCCACATCTTTCGTACAATTATTACAGTTATTACCAGAGACATTACATTAACCGTTATCGTGAATCTCCCAGGACATTTCCACATAATGGGTTTCACAGATCTATTGAGGTCAACGTGATAAATAATCCGAGGGTAAATAACTCAGCACTCAGGAAAATAGACCGTCAGAGAGGCAACAATATTGTTCACCGGCCAAATACTAAGGAATCCGGATTCCGGGGAAGAGATAATTCAATAGTTACCGGAAGAAATGCTTCATCAGGTTCCCGGCAGGTATCTACAAGGTCAGGTTCAATGAATAGCCGGCCTGCCGCACCTGTGAACTCCCGCCAACGGGGCAGTGAAGTTAACCGGAGAGAATATAAACCGGTCAAAGAGGGCAGATCTGAAGGATCCTATAACAGCAGGGGTGCTGAAACAAGAAGTGGCACTATTCTTAAAGAAGCAACTCCTCAACAACGCACTTCTCAAGGTGCCAGGCCAACTCAGAGAGAAATGTCTTCTGGCAGATCATCATCGGTGAAAAAGGAAGCTTCAATAGCAAATGAAAGGAAATCAGGCAGTTCAGAACGACGTGAAGCAAGAACACAGAATAAACAATCGACAAGCAGAAGAGCTGCACATGAAAAAAGTCCGTCTGCACCTTCAGTTTCTTCTGATAAGTCAAATAATGGAAACAGATCCGGCAGGCAAAAATAAATCAAAAATAAATCACTATTAATAATTCAAAAATAATGTTTAATAAAAATTACAATGCCATGAAAAATAATTTTTTAAAAGCAATCGTTCTGCCCGTGCTTGTGATTATTATTGCAGGCTGCACAGGAATAAGGGTTAGTTCCGACTTCGACCGTAAGGTTGACTTCTCAAAATACAAAACATTCAATTTTAGCAGAGAAGTTGATAAAGTGACGCTGAACGATCTGAACCGGCGCAGGTTGAAAGATGCGATTACCCGCGAGATGGAAACGAAAGGATATCAGGTATCCACAACACCCGATATTTTGGTCAATGCTTTTGTAAAAGGGCGGACCAAATATACTGCGTATGCTAATACCAATTCTTTTGGCGGTCCGTTCATGTATATGAGGGGATGGGGTTCTTCAAACACTTATGTTGATGTAAATAAATCGATTGAGGGTACTCTGTTCATCGATCTCATCGATGTACAGGAAAAGAAAATGATATGGGAAGGTGTTGCTGAAGGTTTGGTAAATCCACGCACTGAAACCAGAGAGGATCGAATAAACAGCGTAGTAGGACAAATATTCAGTAATTTTCCGAAGTGACAAGATAAAATCGCTTGTTGGAACACCAATGGTTCCTTAGTTAACAAGATAAATTAAAATCCCCAGGCAGGCGGAAAGGCTTTTTCATGATTGTCCGGGATCGTTTATCTAACAATATGAATGTCATTAATCCAGGGGGAAAAGGCAGGATGCAAATCCCGTCTTTTTGGTTTATTTTTATACTACACCCGTTTTGACAAGACTGTATCGCACGGTAAATAAATGAAGTTAAAATACATTTTAATTTCCTAATTTTGCTGCTCTTTAATTTTTTAATTTTATGACTGAAAAGCATCTTCCTTTTACTAAAGAAACATTAGAAAAAATAATCGAAAAATATCCGACTCCTTTTCATATCTATGATGAAAAAGGGATAAGATCATATGCCAAAAGATTTGTTAAGGCATTTTCATGGAACGAGGGGTTCAGGGAGTATTTCGCAATTAAAGCGGCCCCGAATCCTTATCTTATGAAAATTCTTCACAATGAAGGTTTTGGGATAGATTGCAGTTCAAATGCCGAACTCGAAATGGCCGCAAGAATTGGCATGTGTGGAGAAGAGATTATGTTCACATCGAATGATACACCGGCAGAAGAGTATCAAAAAGCCATCAAACTGGGGGCCATTATCAATCTTGACGATATTACCCATATTCAATATCTTGATGAAATTGCTGAGCTTCCGGAACTGATATGTTTCCGGTATAATCCAGGTTCATTAAAAGAGGGAAATGCCATAATCGGTCATCCGGAAGAATCGAAGTACGGTTTTACAAGAAGTCAGCTTTTTGAAGGTTATCAGATATTACTTGGCAAAGGGGTACAACGGTTTGGAATTCACACAATGGTAGCTTCCAACGAACTTGATACCGATTATTTTATCGGAACATCTCAGATCCTTTTTGAACTGGTAGCAGACCTTTCGAAAAAATTAAATATGAACTTTGAATTCGTTAATCTTGGAGGAGGTATAGGAATTCCTTACAAACCCGATCAGACAGAGGTAAACCTGGAAAAGATGAGCGAAGGTATCAGGGTGAACTACGAAAAATATATACTGGGAAATGGGCTGAAACCGTTAAAACTTTATTTTGAATCGGGCCGCGCAATTACCGGTCCTTATGGCTATCTTGTAAGTAAAGTGCTTCACATAAAAAACACCTACAAAAAATATGCTGGTCTCGATGCTTGTATGACAAATTTAATGAGACCGGCCCTCTATGGTTCCTACCATCATATTACAGTCCCGGGAAAGGAAGATGTTACAACGAAGATCATGTACGATGTTACTGGTTCCTTATGTGAGAATAACGACAAATTCGCCATTAACAGGGTATTACCCAAATTGGCTGCAGGCGACATCATTGTTATTCACGATACCGGTGCTCACGGACATTCAATGGGTTTCAATTATAACGGGAAACTCCGTTCTTCCGAGTTACTACTTCGGGAAAATGGAGAAGTTATACAGATCAGGAGAGCAGAATCAGTGGAAGATTATTTTGCAACACTGGATTTTAACGGGATACCCGGATTCAAAGTATAAACCACCTAATATTCAATGTAATACATATAATAGATGAAAGTTTGCGGGTTTAGTTTCGTTAAAAACGCAGTGAAATATGACTATCCGGTTGTTGAGGCTATCACTTCCATATTGCCAGTGTGTGACAAATTCATCGTAGCTGTTGGCGATTGTGATGATGGCACAAGGGCATTGATCGAATCAGTTAATTCGGAAAAGATTGAAATTATTGATACAGTTTGGGATCCTGCCTTACGCGAACGTGGCCGCGTTCTGGCATCAGAAACCAACAAGGCATTTGATGCCATACCTCCTGAATACGACTGGTGTTTCTATATTCAGGCAGATGAGGTTGTAAATGAAAAATACCTGCCTGAAATTGTGCATTCGATGAATAATTATCTGAATATCATGGATATAGATGGCCTGATTTTTAATTATACACATTTTTATGGCACTTTCGACTATTATGCCGATTCAAGGCGCTGGTACAGAAGTGAAATTCGAATTATCAGGAATAACAAAGAAATCAGATCCTGGAATGATGCTCAGGGATTCCGGTGGAAAAATGCCAAAAAATTGACGGGAGTATTTATTGATGCGACAATATATCACTACGGATGGGTCCGTACACCAAAGTTAATGATGGATAAACTTGAGGGATCAAAACAATATTGGTCTGCAAACTCGAAACATATCAAAACAATTAATCAGGAATCAGATGAGTTTAAATATGAAGAGGGTATAGATAGCCTGAAGCTGTTCAGGGAGTCGCATCCGCAGGTGATGCAGGGAAGGATTGATGCACTCGACTGGCATCCTGTACTTTCAACCAGGAAGAAAAAATTTAAGGTTCGTTATCTTTTATTGTACTGGTTTGAGAGGTTATTCAAATATCGTCCGTTTGAGAATAAACATTTTATTGAATACAAAAAATTATGAGTGAAAGTTTTGCCGACGATATAACCAATGCAGTTGAAGTGCTTCGATCGGGTGGGACCATCCTGTATCCTACTGATACAATCTGGGGAATCGGTTGTGATGCCACAAATCAGGCAGCAGTTAAACGTATATACGAAATCAAGCAGCGTCAGGATACAAAAAGCATGCTTGTGCTTATGGAAAATCCCAATCTGCTAAACTCATATATTTCTGAAATACCAGAGATTGCATGGGACCTGATTGATGTAGCCGATAACCCTTTGACTATTATTTACCCAGGTGCTAAAAATCTGGCAAATAATCTATTACCGCAGGATGGCAGTATTGGGATCCGTATTACCCGTGAACCATTTACACAGCAACTTATACAAAGGTTTAGAAAACCAGTAGTTTCAACCTCTGCAAATATCAGTGGTCAAAAATCACCACATAATTTTACCGGAATTTCCGAAGAAATCAAGAAAGCTGTTGATTACATAGTTGCATATCGTCAGGACGATTTTTCCAGATCGGACCCATCAAACATTATCAAGCTCGGCATTGGAGGCCAGATTGAAATTATAAGGTAGCAGGGCAGAAATGCGATTCTGCCGGTTATTCCTCTTTCACCTTTCCGGAACCCGCAATACTTGAATCGATTAAAGGATTTCCCCTGTAAATAACGTTACCTGAGCCTGCAAGCCTGACAAATAAATTTTTTGTTGAATTTATAAGGCAATTTCCTGATCCTGATATTTTTACATCTACATTTTCACAAGGAAAACCAATCGCCTTCACATTGCCGGAACCAGAGATAATTGCTTTAAATTCCAAAGTATTTTTCTTCCCGGAAAGAAGAATATTTCCGGAACCGGAGAGCGTTGCGGAAACCTTTTCGGAATTCAGATCAGTAAGTTTAATATCGCCACTTCCGCTTATTGTCATATCAAGAATTCTGGATTCAATTTTCTCCTCTGCAACGATTGATCCCGAACCTGAAATAGTCAGTCCGTCAATTTGCGGTATAGTCACATATACATCAACAGTGCCAGGATTCCATTTACTAAACCAGGAATCAGTCGGATACCTTATTACTAACTTCCTATCCTTCACCTCTGTAATTAACTTTTCGAGTGTACTCTCATTACCTTTTACTTCAACTGACTGGGTGTTTCCCTGTCTCAGATGAACATTTGCCCCGATCTTCAGCGCAATTTCAGAAAAAGCAGAAAGATTTCTCTTTTGGGAGGTCTGAGCACCCAGTAATTGTGTACCGGAGATCATAAGAACAAAAATAAATGTACTTAACCTTGATTTCATAATTTAAAAATTATTTATTTACTCATTAATGACGTAAAAAGAAGCAGAAAGTTGCAACCTGCCATAGTTTTTTATTTAAGGTACATCTCAATTAATCCATCGGGGCAGTTCAGGAATATTTCCCTCCTCTCTTCGCTGACAGAATTGACTACCTCATCAGACAGGGATATCAGAATTTCAGCTCGCGGATTATTAACCGTAATAACGAGATTTCCGGAGAAATCATCAACCCGACTTATCAGGCCAATCTCGCCGTATTTATTATCATAAGCCTTCATACCGATCAAATATGAGGCGTCCTCATTTTCCTCAGAAACGACAATTTCGCGGTTGAAGACAAAGACATTACATCCAACCAATTCTTTTGCTTTGGTCAGGGAATCGACAAATCCCAGACTGCATATAATACAGTCATTGTTCCTGAAGCGCAACCCATCCTGTTCAATAAAGAAAGGAACCAGGCCTCCATCGATATCAATGAACAGGAATTCAATATCTTCGAAAGTATCTTTGTACTCAGGGGCGGGGATTAAGATAACTTCTCCCTTGAGGCCATGAGGTTTCTGGATATATCCAACCTCAATACATTCGCTTTTATTTATTTGGTTCATATCGAATACAAAGGTATAAAAAGGGCGACGGTTGTTATAACCATCGCCCTTTTTATTTGTCTTCTAAATTGGGAAAAAAACGTTTTCAGTATCAAGCTTCTGTGCTTGGTTCTTCCGATTCAATCTTAGTTGTTCCAATTTCATCGACATCAACCGCTGCAGCATCAACTTCATCAACTTCAATTTTAGGTAATGCAACCTCTTTTATCACCTCCAGAACCGGTTTCACCGCAGCAGCAGCGGCGGCAGCAGCCACAGCAGCATTTTTCCTGGATATTTCTGTGACGCGGGCCTCATTGATTTTAGATTCAGCTTTAAGACGTTTTTTCATCTCTTCGTTGAAACCAGCAGTAAGTCCATCCTTTTTAGCCTGAACTGCTGTCTCTTTCTCTTTTAACCATGCATCGAACCTATTTTCGGCTTCAGCCAGATCAAAAGCTCCTTTTTTCACCCCCTCAAGCAGGTGTTTTTTCATCATTACCCCTTTGTGCGACAATATTGTGCGACAAGTATCTGTAGGCAGTGCTCCATTGTTAAGCCATGAAATAGCTTTATCAAAATCAAGATCGATGGTGGCAGGATTAGTATTCGGATTGTAAGAACCGATCCTCTCAATAAACCTACCATCTCGTGGTGCCCTGCTGTTTGCTACCACTATGTGGTAATAAGCATGTTGTTTCCGACCATGCCTTGCCAAACGAATCTTTACTGACATAACGTTTTACGTTAAAATTTATAATTTTTAATTGCGGGGCAAAGTTACTATATTATTCGGTACAAAAAACAGGTGTTACAATTTTCGTTTTGCAAAGATAAATTAGCTTTTTTATACCTTAAGTGTATTTACCACTTAACCAATTTTCAGAAAAACCGGAAGTATACCACAATTGCAGCGCAACTAATCAATGATACAGGTCGTCTGTCAAAAGGTATTTTGTTACAAACCAAATTTGATAATTAATAGATTTGGTTATCTTTGCTTAGTCTTTTGCTCAGGGTAAATAACATATGAAAATTATTAACTCTGTGAAATAACAATTTTATTTTAAATTATTAAAGATGAAAAAAATACATTTATTAACCATCGTGGCTTTGATTATGGTAGTTTTGCTGGGATGCGAAAAAGCAAAAATTCAAAATCAGGCCACTGCCGATGTGTTTGTAAAAGCAATTAAAAACTCTCAGGGAGCCACTGTTTATGCAATAGTACATTCCGTTTTTTCATATAACGTAATGACGGGTGTAAGTGTTAAATCACCATCAGGCGCAACAATGCAGCTGACCAATTTTGAAAACGGAGGTAATTCATTTTTTAACCAGACTACAGATGCTGACTATCTGCCAGTACCGCCAGCCGTAGGCAATTATGTTTACTCAGTAAAATTTACTGATGGGGAAGAATTATCTTATACCAACTCGTTATCATCCTCTGTTATAGAACCGGCCAACATTACCTCACTTGCCAAATCGGCAAATGGAGACTCAATTTACATCAAGTGGGATGCGATACTTAACACACATGCGTACCAGATTAAAGTTATGAAAGGTACCACACAGGTATTTAACCAACCCGCTTTTGCTGATGTAAGTGTTCCGCTAAAACAAAATCTAAGGATGGGATGGTATCTCGCCAATTTGAATTCAAGTGGTCCGGGGACATACACCTTTGAACTAGATGGATTGTTATTCGAATCTTCATCTTACGATTATATTCAGGCTATAAGTACCTCGACAAAAAATATTTCACTTTAATCAAATTACATTCGATCAGAATCTTTTGTTAAATTGAAGGAGTGAATCCTGATCGTGCATTTCGCATCTGTTATAAATCGATAATTTCAGTTAATATTTAAAGGTTGTCTTTAAAAGTTTTGTAGCTTTTAACCTGAATAATTCACAAACTTTGAGAATCCTTTGTGCCCTTGTGTCTTTGTGGCAGGGATAATTTTTGCCACTAAGTCACAAAGACTCTAAGTTTCACTAAGTTAAAAATATTCATGAATTATTCAGGTTAAAGACAACCTCTTTTTCTTTCCAATAGTTATTAACACCCGTGAGTAATCTGTTAAAATTTTCTATTTTTAACCGTGCTTCCAAGCACACATCCGGGAATAAACGTTCCCGTTAATTCATAAGGTTTTAGCTATGGTATTATTCACCCATTTACATGTCCACAGTCAATATTCAATCCTTGATGGTGCAGCAGCTGTTACCAATCTGGTAAGAAAAGCCGCGAAGGATGGTATGACAGCCCTCGCACTTACTGATCATGGCAATATGTTTGGTATAAAGGAATTTCATGAAACATGCATTAAGTCTGATATTAAACCAATTCTTGGTGTTGAAACATATGTTGCCTCACGAGGGATTAAATTTAAAGACAAAAGCGAAAAAGAAGACCGTTCAGGAGATCACCTGATTCTGTTGGCAAAAAATGAGAAAGGGTATCGTAATCTTCTGAAATTGGTAACAATAGCCAATACTGAGGGATTCTATTACAGGCCCCGGATAGACAAAAGTCTTCTTGAGAAATACAGCGAAGGTTTAATAATCTCATCAGCATGTATTGGAGGAGAGATTCCACAGTGTATCCTTAATGGCGATCTGACGGCGGCTGAAGAGGCGATTAAATGGTACAAGAGCATTTTTAAAGATGATTTTTATCTGGAGATTCAGCGACATAAAACTACTGATCCCGATCTGCCTACAGACGTTTATGAGAGTCAGGTTATTGTTAATAAGGAACTCATCCGACTTGGGGAAAAGCTCGAGGTAAAAGTCATTGCGACAAATGATAGTCACTTTACAAATAGCGAAGATGCTGATGCTCATGATCTTCTTATTTGCCTGAATACCGGAAAAGATCTTGATGATCCATCGCGAATGAGGTATACTAAACAGGAGTGGCTAAAGACAACCGCCGAAATGAATCAATTATTTAGCGACTTTCCACAGGCACTTGCCAATACTCAGGAGATTTCAGAAAAAATAGAAATATATAAGCTGGATTCCGAAGCTATCATGCCTGAGTTTCCTATTCCCAATGATTTTGGAACAATAGGCGGATACAGGGAACGTTATACTGAAGAGGATTTAATCGAAGAGTTTAAGAATGCACACAGGAAACCCGTGAACTATGAAAGTGCCCTCAGGGTGAAATTTGAATCTGATTATCTGACCCATCTTGTATACAATGGGGCTTTGACCCGTTATGGTGAAATACTTCCCGTTGAAATACAGGAACGGATTGATTTCGAGCTCGACACAATCAAATCGATGGGATTTCCAGGTTATTTCCTTATTGTACAAGATTTTATCGCAGCAGCCCGGGCAATGCACGTTATTGTTGGTCCCGGCCGGGGATCTGCTGCCGGTTCAGTAGTTGCATATGCTACCGGAATTACAAACGTCGATCCCATAAAATACGATCTTCTCTTCGAACGATTCCTCAATCCCGACAGGGTGTCGATGCCCGATATTGATATTGATTTCGATGATGACGGGCGGCAGCTTGTTCTCAATTGGGTCAAGGAAAAGTACAGTCGCGATAATGTAGCCCATATCTGTACATTTGGCACTATGGCCGCAAAAATGGCAATCAGGGACGTTTCAAGGGTGTTGAAGTTACCTCTTTCAGAAGCTGACAGACTGGCAAAAATGGTACCTGAGACCCCAAAGATTACTCTTGCAAAGGCTTACCTTGAGAATCCGGCACTTGAAGCGGAAAAGAAATCAGACAATCCTTTAATTGTTAAAACATTAAAATTTGCAGAAACCCTTGAAGGCTGTATAAGGCAGTTTGGCGTGCATGCCTGCGGTGTCCTTATAGGGAGAGACAAGCTCGATAACCATATACCATTAATGCCAACAAAAGATGAAGATTTGCTCACAACCCAGTATGATGGACATTTTGTTGAAGCTATCGGATTACTAAAAATGGATTTTCTGGGATTGAAAACCCTTTCGATTATAAAGGAATGCCTTGAGAATATCTATCTTTCGAAAAAAATTGTACTCGACATAGATAAAATTCCCTTTGACGACAAAAAGACTTTTGAACTTTTCAGTTGTGGAAATACGACCGCTATTTTCCAGTTCGAGTCAACAGGAATGAAAAAATGGCTCAGATTACTGCAACCTGGCCGTTTCGAAGATCTGGTAGCAATGAATGCACTTTACCGGCCCGGTCCGATGGAATATATCCCAAACTATGTAAACCGTAAAATGGGAAGAGAGGAGATTGTATATGATCACCCCATTATGGAACAGTTTCTTTCTGACACTTATGGCATTACGGTATATCAGGAACAGGTAATGCTTCAATCGCGTGCATTGGGTCAGTTTACACGCGGCGAGTCGGATTCACTGCGTAAAGCAATGGGTAAGAAGAACCTGAAATCGATGGAGGAACTCAAAGTGAAATTTATCGAGGGATGCAAAAGCAATCCTGCATTTATCGAAGGTTGTAAAACTGTCGGTAAAACCTCTGAGATTCTAATCGATAAGATATGGAAAGACTGGGAAGCATTTACCCAATATGCTTTTAATAAGTCCCATTCGGTTTGTTATGCCTTCATTGCTTATCAAACGGGGTATCTGAAGGCCAATTATCCATCTGAGTTTATGGCTGCCGTATTAAGTTGTAATCTGGCCAATGCTGACAAAATATCAATCTTCATGGATGAGAGTAAGCACATGGGATTGTCGGTTATGGGCCCTGATGTAAACGAATCACGTTCAAATTTTTTCATAAATAAAAATGCAGGCCTGAGGTTTGGACTCTCTGCCATTAAAGGTGTCGGAGCTGCGGCTGTATCTGATATTATTAAGGAAAGAGATGCAAACGGTGATTTTAAATCTATTTTTGACTTTGTAGAAAGAGTTAATCTACAGACTATTAACAAAAAAAACCTGGAAGCACTTGCTATGGCTGGTGCCTTTGACAGCTTTGATAATATACACAGGTCACAATATTTCGGTGAAACGGGTGATGGAAATACCTTTATTGAGGCTCTTATAAAATACGGTAACAGGATTCAAAGTGAAAGGCAATCATCTATGGCTTCGCTATTTGGAGAACTTCCGAAAATAGATATCAGATTTCCGGCAGTTCCAAACATTCCGGAATGGCCTAAGATTGTTGCCCTTGAAAAAGAAAAAAATCTGATCGGAATTTACCTTTCATCTCATCCGCTTGATGATTATGCACTGGAAATAAAGAGCTTTTGCACTAAAGACATCAACATTTCCACTCTTAACAGCGAAATTGAGACGCTAAAAAACCGTGAACTCGCCTTTGCCGGGATTGTAACCGATACCCAGGAAGGTTTCACAAAAAACGGAAAACCTTTCTCGTCGCTTACTCTTACCGATTACGCCGATTCATATAAAATGATGTTCTTTGGAAATGACTATGTAAATTTTGGAAATTTCTGCAAAAAAGGGTTATTTCTCCTGGTTCGTGGTAAGGTTTCCGTGAAATGGCAGGGAGGAGACCAACTTGAATTTAAAGCTTCTAAAATTGAGTTGCTTCAGGAGTTAGCCGAAAAGGCAGAAAGTTTACGAATTTCTGTTTCGGCAGAAAACCTGACACCTGATCTGATTGAGGAGCTGGATTTAAAACTTGCCCAATCACCTGGAAAGACAATGATAAAATTCTCCGTTTTTGATCAGACAACCAATATTAAACTCCACCTTTTCTCACGATCAAGACACATTCAACTATCAAATGAGCTCAAAGCATATCTACAAAAGAAGTCCGATATTGCATTTAGTATAAATTAATTCGTAAATTTGTTGATTCAAATTTTCCGACTTTATAAACAATTTAAAAATATATAGTGATGACAATTGAGGTAACAGATGCAAATTTTGATGAAGTAGTACTTAGGTCTACAAAGCCCGTATTGGTTGACTTTTGGGCTGAATGGTGTGGACCATGCAGGATGATAGGTCCTCTCGTGGCAGAGCTTTCTGACCAGTACGATGGAAGGGCCGTAATAGCAAAAATGGACGTAGATACCAATCCGGGAACTGCAGCTAAATTTGGAATACGTAATATTCCTACAATTCTGTTTTTCAGAAATGGCGAAGTTGCCGATAAACAGGTTGGCGCAGTACCGAAAACAATACTGGCTTCTAAAATTGATGCGCTTTTGTAGGATTGTTTTTAATCCCGATAAATATACCCTCAAGGTTTTGAAAACCTTGAGGGTATATCTTTATAAGACAGGCTACTTCAGACTTAACTGACAACGAACCGGAAAATGATCCGAAAGTAAGATCCTGTCGCGATTGTATTTTCCCACCACGAATTTCTGATCACAAAGGATATAATCGATTCTAAATGAAGGCAATTGACCATTATAGGTATTTGAAATGCCCCACCCGGCCTCAACGAACGCGTCTTTCATTTCACCTCTGACTTTCCGGTAGGAATATGAAACCGGGGTATCATTAAAATCACCACATACAACAACAGGATAAGGAGATTTTCGGATATGATCTGCCAGCTTCCTGGCTTGTAATGCCCGTAACTTAAACCCGGCTATTAGTTTATAACTGATCTTTTTTGCTTCTACTATATGATCGCTGTTAGTCCCGGACCGTATGGAGTCAATGATTGAATAATCATCCGGGTCAATTGAATATGACTGCAAATGACAATTATACAGCCTTATGATCTGCCGCGTACTTATTTGTATGTCAGAATAAAGTACCAGATTGGATGATCCCTGAAATCTTATTTCTCCAAAGTTAATGATCGGATATTTCGAAAATGTGACTGAACCTGTATAACTACTGACCGAAGCCATTTTATAATGATTGATTTCTGGTAAGGCATCACAGATTGCCTGAGGACTGAGTTTTTCTCCTTTTCTAAGTTTTGCCTCCTGAATGCAAATGATTTCTGCTCCTGAGGACTTAAAATATTCCAGTATCTTAGGGACATAGGCCCGACTGGTTTTAGTGCCATATCTAAAATTGTGAACGTTGTAGGTCAAAATAGTAATTCCGGATTCTTTGGATTCGGCTTTCGGAATGAGCTGCAAAGTATTTGATAAATTATTAAATCCTGAAAGTAAAGAAATAAGAGGAAGTAACAATTTTTTTGATCCCTGCAAAATCCAGATCATCAGGAAAAAAATATTTATTACCATCAGATAGGGAAATGCCAATCCGAAGAAAGATAGCGGCCAGAAGGAATCAGGCGGAACCAGTGGTGCCAGGTAAGAGAACAAAAGTAGAATAGTGGCTCCGAGATTAAGTGAAAAACCAAATTTTGAAAAGAAATCTTTCAACCTATTATTTTTTTCTACCCATTTTAAACAACATTTCACGTTCATCGAAGGTCAGACTATCATAACCCGATTTGCCTATTTTGTCTAAAACCCGGTTTATTTCTTCCTGTTGATTTACTTTACCTTTATTGTATTGATAATCAGGATTGGGATAATTATATTTGATTTTCAATTTTCTGCGGGACTTTGACCAGGAAAAAAGCATATCGATCATCCTGTCAAAGCGTCCGGTGATATTCCTTCCTGCAATAAGCTGTGACATATAAATCCAACCCCATATTGCGCCACCAAGATGGGCAAAGTTTCCACCGGCGTTATCCCCCGATAGGCCAATAACATACATCAGAATCGAAACAACTACAATCCATTTGATTTTAACCGGGCCAATAAATACGAGATGAATCAAATGGTTTGGAACATAAACGGCAATAGCAATTACAATGGCAATAACTGATGCGGAAGCACCAAGCAATTGGCTATTGTTTACAACATTGTGAAAAACAGGGAATAAATTATAGGCCAGCATATAGGCCAGACCACCCGTAAAGCCCCCAATTAAATAGAGGCTCAGCAATTTCTGCTGACTGTGATATTCCAGAAAAATCTTACCAAACCAATATAGCCAAAGCGCATTAAAAAGTATGTGTATTAACTCGAAATGGAGAAACATGAAGGTAAGGATAGTCCATGGACGCATTATGAAAAGTTCAAATGATGCGGGTAGTGCAAACCAACCGGTCAGTACTGAACCATCATACCCACTTAGCGTGTAGCCCACGAAAACCAGCCTTAGCAGCGCCCACATAGCTATATTTAAATAAATCAGCTTAGTAAGATAACTGCCATTCCGGAACGATTGTTTCATTTCATGGATAATCCCCATGGCATCAATAGAATTTTTTTGTGCCTTTTTCCCAATATTTCAATAATATGAATCCAAAGAGCATCCCCCCCAAATGGGCAAAGTGAGCGATATTGCTGTTTGATTCCGTTATGCCGAGGTACAACTCAATTGCGCCATACCCAATTACAAAGTACTTTGCTTTAATCGGAACAGGAGGGAAGAGTAACATCAATTCAGTATTTGGGAACAGGTATCCGAAAGCAAGCAAGACACCAAAAACGGCACCTGATGCACCGATGGTTGGAATATCAATTTTCAATTCAAGAATGGCACGGACCAAATCAATGCCCTGCTGAATTAAAATAGGATTATTTGGAGCATCGCCCCAGTTGTTCACGAGATCTGTTACACCGGTTGACGGATGCGAAAGGTGGGCTTTCACAAAAGCGGCCAATAATTCCGGCGAAGGGGTATTAACAAATGCGGCTACACTCTTTTGAATTGCAGACATCTCGAGGTAGTTCACAAATGAATGAAGTGCTGCTGCTCCAAGTCCCGTTACGAAAAAGTAAATCAAAAATCTTTTTGAACCCCACACCATCTCGAGAACTTTCCCAAACATATATAAGGCAAACATATTAAATAGCAGATGAAAAAAATCACCATGCATAAACATGTGAGTAACAAACTGATAAGGTCTGAAATGTGCTGATCCCGGATAAAAAAGCCCAAGTTTTTCGGTTAGATCAATCCCGGTGTTTCTTAATGCCCATGTTGCAACCAACATAACGATGTTGATCATGATCAGGTTCCTGACAACCGGAGGCATCGAAAAGGGTGATGACTGATATTGACTCATGAAAAAATAATAGTGTTAATGATGCAAAAATAACTAATTGCATTGATAGTACGAGGCTGTTTAAATTTTAATCTGATTTATCTGTTCACGGCTTACCTGAGCAATTTTTCGAATTCAGTAAACGAAATTATCGAGATAACGGTTTTTCCGGAAGGCGAATAATTGGGGGTGCGACAAGCAAAAAGATTATTAAAAAGGTCTGATATTTCCTCCGGTTTCAAAGAAACACCATAATTAATAGCCGAGGTTTGTGAAAGCAGCATTGCAAGATGCCCCTTTATCTCTTCCTTTATATCAATGGGTTTATTTTTAAAATCTTCGATAAGCTTTTCAATAAGGTCTGCGCCATTAAAGTTGCTTAAAATTCCTGGTATTCCTTCTACATAGAAAATATCATTTTCACCCTGACGGATTTCGAAGCCCAGCGCTTTAAGTTCCTCACCGAGCACAATCAATATTTCCTTATCGGCGGCATTAAGTTCAAGCTGTGCAGGGAAAAGTTGTCGCTGGCTGATTGACCAATGATTATCAATGATCAGCAGAAATCTTTCAAATAGTATTCTCTCATGCGCCCGCCGCTGGTCTATTACCATTAATCCTGATTTGACCGGTGTTAGTATGTATTTATTCTTAAACTGAAGGAAATTGAGGTTTTCATTAACAGGATTGGCCTCATCTGAAAAAGACTGCTGAAAAGGTTCAGACTCATTCTGATTAAAAAAGGTTGACTCTTGAGATGGAACCTGATCTTTCTGCTCGCTGTCGCGTTCAAATCCCTTAAAGAGTTTTTGCCAGTTCCCAAGGTTCTGTTCATCTCTGTACACTTCCGTACCATAATGATCACGATTGATCCCACGATCCTGTTCAAATGGATTAAAGCTGCGGTTGATTCTTATTTCAGGTTCCGGAATATTTGAAAAACCAACCGGGGCGACAGGTATATCGATTGATCCGGCCTGATCGAAATCGATTGACGGCATCAGGTTAAACTTACCTATGGCTTCCCGCAATGAAGCCTGTAATAAATGCCAGGCTGTTTGCTCATCCTCAAACTTTATTTCGGTTTTTGTCGGATGAATATTAATATCAATGGTGGACGGATCTACTTCAAAATAGAGAAAGTATGAAGGAAAAGTTTCCGGTGGAAGAATCCGGTCGTAGGCCTGCTGAACGGCCCTGTTGAAAAACGGATGTTTCATAAAACGTCCGTTAACGAAAAAAAATTGTTCGCCTAAAGTCTTTTTTGCATACTTTGGCTGACCAATATACCCCGATATATTAATCACAGAGGTTTTAGTATCAACAGGTATCAGATTTAAGTTGATGTTCCGGCTGAAGAGGGAAATTATGCGTTTTCTCACATTTTCAGATGGAAGGTTATATATGACTGAGTTATTGTGGTAGAGTGCGATGGCCAATGTCGGGTTAGCTAATGCAAGCCTCTGGACTTCAGTGATAATGTACTTTAATTCAGAGCTGTTTGACTTCAGAAATTTACGACGTGCCGGAACATTAAAAAAGATATTCTTTACCGATAAGTTTGTCCCTTCGGCACAATGATCAGCCTCCTGCTTCTGAATAGCAGAACCCAGAATATGTATATAGGTACCAAGCTCTTCATTATGAAGGCGTGTGCGCAGGTCAACATCGGCTATTGCAGCTATCGAAGCAAGCGCCTCTCCCCTGAATCCCATTGTTCTGATTTCAAAAAGATCTTTGGCTTCCCTGATTTTGGAAGTAGCATGACGTTCGAAGGCCATCCTTGCATCGGTAGGCGACATTCCCCTGCCATTGTCGATAACCTGAATTAAAGTACGTCCTGAGTCTTTTATATTTATGGTAACCGAAGCCGCACCAGCATCAATCGAATTTTCGACAAGTTCCTTTACAACGGAAGCAGGTCGTTGTATAACCTCCCCGGCCGCTATCTGATTTGCAACCGAATCAGGTAATAGTTGAATTATATCAGGCACGAGCGAATTTTTAATTTAGTTTTAAAGAGATCAAGATCGCCCCAATCATAATAAATGTAAACAGCAGGATTTTAACTGCCGGATTCGATTTGACAAAGGACAATTCGAATCACTTTTTGATTGGGTTACAAATATAGCTCATATTTTGCCGGTGCTAAAATGCAATGGCATCAAATTGTCGAAAGGATTGAAAATGATGCCGGGAAAATGTATATTATAATGATTTATTTTAAAAACTGCCAAATTTTAATTTAATTCTTTTACAAGTGAATTATTATGAAAAACATTTTTTAACTTTGATAAACAATTAACAAAACTATGTTTATAGCATATTCAAAATTTTAGCTAATCAAAAATGTTTCGGCTTTAGCTTTTATTACCATATACAAATATTATTGCTACTTTCTTCTTACTTAACCAATTATTATTTGAGATTAATTTATGTAGTGAAACTCAGTAATAAACTTTATGACCTACTACTATGAAATTTGTTATATGTGCACTGTTTTCTCTCCTCGTTACTGATATCTTTGGTCAGATAGGTACACCAACTTTAACCAGTCCTGCTAACGGATCAACTGTTGATCCCGGTGCAACAGTTACCTTCGGATGGTCCTTTGTTTCGGGTGCAACTTCCTATGATGTTGAATTTGATGCAGGCACAGCTTATGCTTCCATAACAAATACCACCACTAATATCTTGAGTCAGGTGGTGAGTACCAATACCGGGACTCATACCTGGCACGTTCGGGCAAAAAACGCTACTACCACCGGGGCATATTCTTCTTCCCGGGATTTTACAATTGCATTTGACACACCAAACTTAACCACTCCGGCTAACGGATCTACTGTTGATCCCGGTGCAACAGTTACCTTCGGATGGTCATTTGTCCCCGGTGCAACTTCCTATGATGTTGAATTTGATGCAGGCACTGCTTATGCTTCCATAACAAATGCCCCCACCAATGTTTTGAGCTATGTGGTCAGTACCAGTACCGGGCCTCATACCTGGCACGTCAGGGCAAAAAATGCTGCTACCACAGGGGCATATTCTTCTTCCCGGGATTTTACAATTGCATTTGACACACCAAACTTAACCACTCCGGCTAACGGATTTACTGTTAATCCCGGGGCAACAGTTACCTTTGCATGGTCCTTTGTCCCCGGTGCAACTTCCTATGATGTTGAATTTGATGCAGGCACTGCTTATGCTTCCATAACAAATGCCCCCACCAATGTTTTGAGCTATGTGGTCAGTACCAGTACCGGGCCTCATACCTGGCACGTCAGGGCAAAAAATGCTGCTACCACAGGGGCATATTCTTCTTCGCGGGATTTTACAATTGCATTTGGCACACCAAACTTAACCACTCCGGCTAACGGATCTACTGTTAATCCCGGAGCAACAGTTACCTTCGGATGGTCATTTGTCTCCGGTGCAACTTCCTATGATGTTGAATTTGATGCAGGCACAGCTTATTCTTCCATAACAAATGTCACTACTAATACCTTGAGCCAGGTGGTCAGTACCAGTACCGGGCCTCATACCTGGCACGTTAGGGCAAAAAACGCACCTACCATCGGGGCATATTCTTCTTCCCGGGATTTTACAATTGCATTTGACACACCAACTTTATCCACTCCGGCTAATGGATTTACTGTTAACCCCGGTGTAACAGTTACCTTCGGATGGTCATTTGTCCCGGGTGCAACTTCATATGATGTCGAATTTGATGCAGGCACAGCTTATGCTTCCATAACAAATGTCACTACTAATAACTTGAGCCAGGTGGTCAGTACCAGTACCGGGCCTCATACCTGGCACGTTAGGGCAAAAAACGCTGCTACCACCGGGGCATATTCTTCTTCCCGGGATTTTACAATACAAACTTACTATCTTAAAATCACCTCCCCACTGCAATCATTTACCATTGATACCAATGAAAAATTCCTGATTGTTTGGGAAGATAAAATGGTACTGGGTAAGAATTACACAATAACTGGTTCAAAAAGAAATTTTAAATACATAATTGAGCTCTCTGATAACAATGGCTCCACCTGGAAAACATTAAAAACTATAGAAGGGCTGCAATATATCGACAGTAGGTTGATCCTAAACTACAGTACGTCTATTGCAACTCCCGGTAATATGTATATTATTCGTATTAATGACTTTTATGACAGTAACAATTTTCAAATCACACCAGTTCTGAAGGTTGTTCAGGCAGTTCAAACTGGGAATCTAAAAATTGATTTGAAATGGGATTTTAGTTATCCCCAACCTTCTTTTCCTGTGGAAGGTATAGCCGCAGAAGGAACAGCAAGAATATTTTTGCATTTATCCAAAATAAACAGCAGTTCTGGGCCAGATATATCAAGAGTTAAAGTATCACTGAGTGACGATTTTAACAAAATTGATCCAACTAAACTTGGGAAAGTTAAAGTTGCGACACCAGATACAGTGTATAACTCTGATGCAAATGATGCGACAGCAATATCAGAAACTGATAATTCACCGAATAAATCTAACTATATTTTCTGGTATGTAGCACCAGATGATTTTGCAGGTGCTGATCCAGCGGACCTTAAAAGCTCATTCCGATATGTAAAGGCAACCTTCACTGTCACTTATGTAAACAACATAACTGAAACAATATCAAAATTAATAAGGATAGTGAGACCACCACTAATGCTTGTTCATGGATTGGCGAGCGATGCAGGCACATGGGATTATTTCAGACATAACGCACTTGGTTATGAATTGAAATTTATAGATGATTATCGTTATAATACTCGCATCCCAGTTAATATTCTTCCAGATTCTTTTTTCAAAACAAATGCGTTAATGATGACAATTGGAAAAAATAGTAATCAAGATATTAATACTTTTCAAGGTGTTATAAGCGACATGCGGAGTAAAGGATTTGCCGCAAATCGGGTGGATTATGTTTGTCACAGTATGGGAGGATGTGTTTTAAGAAGTGTTTATGATAATTATTATGATTATTTTACAAGAACCGGAGCTCAATCTAACAGAAAGTGTAAAAACTACGAAAAGGGGTATGTTAATAAAGTAGTTATGATTGGGACTCCAAACAATAGTTCCCCTTGGGCTGATATAATAAACAGATATGCAGGTGATTTACCTTGCGGATTTCGAACGATTATTCAAGGTTTATATGGATCAGGATTAAATTTTTCTTTACCTTTAATGTTTCTTAAACCTGTGGATATTAATGGTTCCTGGTGCAGCACTCTAATTCCCCCGTTTATATTACAAGCCTGGGAATATGGTTCATCCGATGCTGTCAGAGATTTGCAAATAGACGATGCTCAGGGTGGTGTCAACTTTGGAGTTACTAATACAAAAGCACATTTAATAGCAGGTGATATCTTCCCAGATGCCCAATTAAATACAAACGGAATAATACCTCAGGAGGTAATTAATTTTGTGAAAAATGTAGGAGATGATATGTTACAGGATATGCTAAATCATTTTCTGGAAATAGCTTGTAAGAAAGAATCCGATCCTAAATTGCGTCAACAATTATCGAGTATTTTAACCAGCAAGGTAGGGCCTATTGAAAAAGCACTTACTTTTCTTGATAAAATGGCAATGGTAATGGATGCATTCAATTTAGGGACATTTTTACCAGAAAGTGATTTGGTTGTTTCAGTCGGCAGCCAATTAGCAGGACATCAAAGACCAGCAGTATCCAATGACATTTCATCTATTTCAAATGTTTCAGTTTATGATCATTTTGTTGACCATGCAATTATAAGCCCGGAAACTAAAAATGTTGATATTGGGAATAGGGTTAATCGTTTATTAAACAGCGATATCAATAGTTCTTTTTTTGATATTATACCAGCAACTCCAGTCAATAAGAAAAAATCAAAAAATATTTTCGAAAGTCTTAATAATGATCCCATTATTTCAAAAGCAGATACAAACCGACTGCAAATAATTGAGCCATATAATGATGCAACAGCCTATGTGGATAGCAGTTTTCATGTTAAGGTCAGTATCAAAGATACAACTTATTTGAAATCAGTTAACCTGAAGTTTCAAAATAAAACATATTATGTGGATTCTTTATACATGGCAACTATCGATATGAATTTGCAAGTCAAAAGTAATCTGCTTGACAATCAAAAAATAATGCTTGAGGGATTCTATTTATATCCTGACAGTGCGGTATTTGTTTACGACATGATCAATGTAAATGTTAAAACAAATGATACATTAATGGGCTTTGGGGTTAATCCCAAAATTCTTTATTTATTCAAGAATCAAATCAAGTACCCTGAATATAATGGCAAATATAAGAGTTCTGTAGCAACAGGAAACTTCAGTTCTTACATAACTGTAGCAGTAAATGATACATCTATCATAAAATTTGATTTGTCATCAAAAGGTTTTAAGGGAATCTCGACCGGAGAAACATTCGCAAAAATTTCTTATAAAGGATTTTCAGATACTTTATATTTTGTAGTGAATGAAACTAATATTGACACAACACCCATTCTAATAAACCAACCACCTATAGCCAATGCAGGAATTGATCAATCAGTTAACGAAGGAGCAACTGTCATTTTGGATGGTTCTGCATCTTCCGACCCTGATGGAAATGCACTTACCTACAAATGGGCTGCTCCTGCGGGAATTACGCTAAGTTCCACCACCGCTGCGAAACCAACTTTTACAGCTCCTCAGGTTACGGTAAATACTGATTATACATTTTCATTAGTTGTGAATGACGGTACGCTGGATTCACCTGCCGATGCGGTAACAATAACAGTAAGAGCCTTACCTGACAATGCAGGAACTATTACCGGAACTACAACGGTTTGCCTTGGGCAAAGTCCAGCTTTATATACTGTTCCGGCAATCCCAAATGCATCTTCATATATCTGGACGTTACCCTCAGGAGCAACAGGAACAAGTGCTACAAACAGTATTACGGTAAATTTTAGTGCGTCGGCTGTTTCAGGAAACATTACCGTAAAAGGTCATAATAATGGCGGAGATGGTGGTACTTCTACATTAGCGATTACAGTAAATCCCAAACCTGCAACACCTGTCGTAACATTCAATGCTAATATTTTGCACTCAAATGCGTCAATCGGAAACCAATGGTATAATCGCAATTTGCCAATCAATGGTGCTACAAATCAGGATTATACATTTACTATAATTGGCGATTATTCTGTGATTGTCACACTCAACGGTTGTGCCTCGGATCCATCCACTGTAAACGTAATAACTGGTTTTGACCCGAGTAAATTAAATTCATCAATAATAGTATATCCAAATCCTGTTACTGATGAATTAATTATAGAATTTGAGGGCAATACTGATAAGACTGAATTTGTGATATTAAACTCATTAGGTCAGGTTGTTTTCCATGGAAACCTATTCGAAAAGGTCGTGATACAAACAACAAATTATTCTCCTGGTCTTTATTTCATAAAACTTAAATCAGGAAAGACATTTGAGTTCAAAAAGATTTTGAAATTTTGACATACGAACTGTTAAATTAAAAATCCATTAAATATTTTAATTCAGCATAAATAATTCATGTATGAAAACTTCAATTAAATATTTGCTTGTTATCAGCTTGCTGATTTTAAATATTTCCGGGTGTAAAAAAGGTACAAACACCACCCCTGATCCAGTTCCGGTCCCGGATACTACAAAACCAACAATTTCAATTACAAAACCAACCGCCGGTCAAATATTTAATGCCGGGAATACGATTACTTTTCAGGCTACTTTTACCGATAACAAGGAACTCAAAAGCTATGAAATTGCTGTCAGTAAGGTTGTCACTGGTGGATTAATCTTAAAAGTTGTCCCTACCTTTGCACCCTTCAGCTACACCAAATCCTCAACAAGCTTCACATCTGGCGTCAAACAGCAGGAGATAAATCTAAGCGATATTACTATTCCCTCAAATACTGCAACCACAATAGTAACAACGGGGAAGTACAACTTTAAAGTTTCCTGCACTGATGTATCAAACAATAGCACAGAAGTCATCCTGGAAATCAATATAAACTGAAATTTACCAGCCTTCCCGTCTCTGTCTCCCGGGAAAAAGGTAAGCCATCGGTTCTTTGTGATTGTTAAAACGTATAAGTCCAACCAACCTAACAGTGTGGAAATTTATTGGTGGGGTCCTGCCATCGGATTTATTGAAGATTTGAAAGTGTGAAGGGCTGAATTGACATTTCAACTGTATTTCTATCTTATTTCAACTGTATTTCAAGTGTTTCTATTTTATTTCTATCGTATTTCCCGTTAATTTTATCGTTTTAACAACAGAATTTTTGCCAGGTTGTGCTCCGCCCACTGCGATTTCGAATGTACCGGGCTCTACAACCTGCAAAGCATCGCCGTTAGTTATTGAAAAGTCCTCCGGCTTCAGATTAAAAGTGACTGTTTTCTGTTCGCCTATTTTAAGATAAATCCGCTGAAATCCTTTCAAAGCAACGAAAGGCACCATGGATTTGGCTGTTTTATTCGATACATATATCTGAACAACTTCCTCGCCATCAACCTTTCCTGAATTTTTTACATCCACGGTCACTGGTACAGATGATGTGGTCAGGAATGTTTCACCAATATGTAAATTACTGTATTCAAATGTTGTATAGCTTAATCCAAAGCCAAACGGATAGAGGGGCGTTCCTTTGAAATACCGGTATGTACGCCCTTGCATATCGTAGTTACTGAAATCCGGAATCTCTTTTTCTGATTTGTAAAATGTTACAGGTAATCTGCCTGACGGGCTGAATTCGCCGAACAACAAACGGGCCAGCGCAGTACCCGTTGTTTCACCGGGATAGAAAGCCTGTACAATAGCCTCAAGGTTCTGATCTTCCCAGTTCATCGCCATTGCACTTCCACTGAAATTGACAAACACAACCGGTTTGCCTGTCTTATGAATATCTTTCAGCAAATCTTCCTGGATTTTTGGAAGATTGATACTGGTGCGGTCACCATGTGAAAAGCCGTCAATTACCAAAGGCATCTCTTCACCTTCAAGTTCAGCAGATATACCTCCGCAGAATATCACAACATCAGCTTTGGCAGCAGCATCAAGCGCCTCTTTGCGATAGTCACGCGTGGTTTCTGCCCACGACAATTTTGCCGATGGCTCAATACAGTTTGCGTATTGCGAAGAAGCAACACGTAGCTCGGCAATAATTTCGTATTTTTTGCCCTTTTCGAGCGCGACACCTTTAGAATCAGCAATTTCGTTATCTATTAAAATTTTCACATTTCCGCCGAACTGATAAGTAGCTGATTTTCCAGGAACTAAAATCCCACTCCAGCGAACTGAGAACTCCTCTTCGACCAGATTGCTGATAGGTGATTTCATCCAGTAGAAGTCAATATATGGATCTATTTGTATAAGTTTAGGCGTACCTTCGAATTTTGTATTTGTAAAATATTCTGCTTTTAATCCCGGTTTTAGATGCCCATTTTCGTTATGAAACAGGTTTTCCGGATGCACAACCTGATAGTCAGTGAATACTCCTGGAACAATAGGGCAGCCAGGGGTATAAATAACATTCCTGTTTCCAGCCATTTCACGTAAAGCTTTCAGAGGAGTGACGGGACGGATAGGAATGCCGTTATAATTTCCGATAAGAATAGCAAAATTATTCGCATTTGGTCCGATCAGAGCTAGTTTCTTTACATTTTTGAGAGGTAGTATCCCGCTATTTTTAAGCAGAACCAACGATTTTTCGGCTGCTTCCAGTGAGAGTTTCAGATGTTTTTCCGATCCTACAACAGAAAACGGAATTTTGGAATATGCCACCTGTTCGTCAGGGTCGAACATGCCAAGCATGAAACGGGCTTTAAACAATCTTTTTACTGAAGTATTAATGTCGCTCCCGTTAATCATTCCTACACGGATAGCCGAATCGGTATTGGTGACAAGAAAACTCCGGCTTTCCTCACAGTTAAGGTCGGTTCCTGTTGATAATGACCAGCCCCAGGCCTGTGAAGATGAGTTGACCACATGATGGGCATTATTGTTGTAAAAATCTGAGATTGCTCCGCAGTCAGAAACTACATAACCATTAAACCCGAACCGGTTTCGCAGAATATTATTTAGTAAAATATCGTTTCCACAGCATGGTTTATCACGAAAACGGTTGTAGGCACACATCACCGACTGAACATTTGCATCTTTAATTACTGTCCTAAATGACTGAAGGTATGTATCGTACAAATCACGATCGTTTACGAAGATATTATCGGTATGCCTTGAAAATTCCGGACCACTGTGAACAGCATAATGCTTGGCAGTGGCAACTGTTTTCAGATATTTTGGGTCATTACCCTGAAGTCCTTTAATAAAATTTACAGCCATTCGTCCTGTCAGATAAGGATCTTCCCCATAGGTCTCCTGACCTCTCCCCCAACGCGGGTCCCTGAAAATATTTATATTAGGGGTCCAGAAAGTCAGTCCGGTATAAATACTGCGGATATTATTTGCCACAAAATAGTGATGTTTGGCACGTGCTTCATCACTGATAGCATCCGCGACACGAAACATCAGATCCTGATCAAATGTAGCTGATAATCCGATAGCTTGCGGGAATACAGTTGCCTTTCCGGCCCGTGCTACCCCATGCAAACATTCATTCCACCAATTGTATGCCGGAACACCCAGTCGTTCAATTGGTTCAGCTTCATTAAATAGCTGAGATACTTTTTCCCTGATTGTCATGCGTGATACAAGGTCTTCAACTCTTTCGTCAAAAGATAATTGTGTGTTAAGATAGGGCGATATCGCCTCTTTCTGACCAAAGGCATTAATACTTAAGGACAAGGCAATAATAGCTGCAGCTGGTATAAATTGTTGTTTCATTCGTTTTGAAATATTTGAATTTATGGTGGATTTTAACGAAGCCATGATGAAAGTTAGGAGGTGCTGAACTGTTTTGGCTGAAACCTGGCTCATCTATTAGAAATCCTGGTATTCAGATTATAATAATTCAATAAAAGGTATCCATCGCATGACACCCCGTCACTATACACAAAAATAATAAATCCCTCAATTATTTTATAGAATTCCGCATAGGTAAGGTTTAGTTCTTTAATATTTGCTTACAGATGTGACTTATTACCACCGGTCCAAGCAAACCCGATTCACGAAGGTACTTTTCGGCATCCGGTCCATTAAATTTGATTATGTTTGTTTTCGTCAGCCGTTGATTGATGGGTAGTTTCCCGTCACCAATAAGGCGGTTAGGCCACATATTCACTACCTCTACCTCCAGAGCGTTGGTTCCTGCTTTGACATATCCCGTGATATCGAACCTGAATGGGGCACTCCAAACCACCGGCATCTGATACCCGTTTATTTTCACCGAGGCCATCTCCAGAACATTGCCAAGATCGAGGAGCAGTATGTTGCCTTTAATATCTTCTGTCTTCAGGGTAAATGACTTGTCATACCTTGCTGTCCCCGAGTAATATTTAATACCCGGTTCTTCAAATTTTATCCACGATTTAAGTTCATCTATTTCTATATTTTCGGGCCCTCCCCATCTGGGATCAAAATGCAGGCCCCATTTACCTGAAAGTTCAGTCGGAATTTGTGATTTTTCGCAATTAACAACCTCATCACGGCCATCCGACCATTTCAGATTGTAGCTTCCTGGTTCGTAAACTGCCGAGAAATTATTCCCTCCCTGTTTATAAAGTTCGATAAATGGGGTCTCCTTAGTCTCAAACTGATTTCCGGGAAACAAAGCTTTCCCGTCTTTCCGGATGCCTGTAACATGTTTCTGCGGCCCGGATTCTTTGAAAACCACAAATATTGATCCTTCCGGTCCGAGGTGCAACGGCAGGACCGTTTTCCCGTTTTCTTCCCGCCAGGTTAGTATTTCCTTCATTTCCCCTGTTTTCGGATCCCATAGCTGCGGAACCTTGCCGCTTACCCTGAAAGTACATTCAACCTGTTCGTACCTGTCTGGCAGACTGGTGAGGTACCGGAACTCAAAATCATTTATCCCTTTGCGCCCGAAACGATTGGAAATGAAATATATCTCCCCTCCATTGGTTGTACGGTGAATATAGTCAAGCGCCGTTTTTTCCTGATTGCTCCTGAACGTGAAATCAGGGGAGACATTCATTCCTTCCAGAACATCGTTGACGTTTTGTCCCCATATTACCCGTCCTTTGCCAACTTTGTTCTCAGTGATATTCTTACCATCAATATTGCCCCAAAGACGGCCGGTTATCGCTTTTAATTCCACGTCACTTCCCGGGAAACCTGT
>Ga0247842_10000620_pt1 | contig 71958 bp, 73 predicted proteins | sample LaCruzMarch2015__3_FD_192411 | JGI IMG/M metagenome (GOLD analysis project Ga0247842, IMG submission 192411) | Freshwater microbial communities from meromictic Lake La Cruz, Castile-La Mancha, Spain - LaCruzMarch2015_19m | ecosystem: Environmental > Aquatic > Freshwater > Lake | place: Spain... | reverse complement strand
TCGCCCGCCTGACGGGATATAGCCTTTATCTCGACGATCCCCTCATAAATCTCAGGGACCTCTAATTCAAATAATTCTTTAACCAGATTGGGATGCGCGCGCGACAAAATAATCTGCGGCCCCTTGATATCCCTTTTTACTTCAACAACATAAGCACGAATACGCTGCCCCTGTTTAAACTCTTCTTTGGGGGACTGCTCGCGTTTAAGCAGAATACCCTCGGCTTTACCCAGCAAGTCAACAACCACATTACCCTTTTCAAAACGATAAACCGTACCACTGACAATCTCCCCTACACGGCTCTGGAATTCACCAAAAACCACATCCTTCTCCGCCTCGCGCATCTTCTGGATAATTACCTGGCGGGCGGTAGAAGCGGCGATACGCCCAAAATCAATACTGGTTACCTTTTCGTTGTTGCGAAAAGCGCGGATCTCCCCCGTAGAGCGGTCGATCTCAACCCTAAACTCCTCATCAGGTTTTAAATCAATCACTCTCTTGGCGGCACTAAGCATAGCGCTTTCCACCGCTTCAAGCATAACCTCTTTTTTAATCCCCTTTTCACGTTCAATCTGTTCAATAATTGCCAAAAGCTCATGACTCATTTTAATTTCTCCATTATTTAAATTACCAGTTTTGCCTTGTTTATTTTAATTAAGGGGATCTCTAAAACTTCCCCTGATTGTTCGATAAATACGCCTGCTTCATCAACCCTGCTGATTGTCCCTTTCCACTCGCATTTCCCGTTTACTAAATCATTAAGAAAAAATACCGCTTGTTTATTCAAGCAACGCATAAAATCTTCTTTTGTCTTTAACGGCCTGTCAATACCCGGAGAGGCAACCTCTAAACTATATTGGCCGTAAAATAAATTCTTTTCATCCAGCGCTTGACGAATCAAGCGGTTTAGTAAACCACACTCCCCTAAGCTAATCCCTGTTTGCGGCCTATCCACAAGCAAGCTCAATAATAAGCCGGAGCCATCCTGGCGAAAAACAAAATCCACCAAGACAAAACCTTGACCGGCAAGTAAGCCCTTAATCAATATATCTATTTCCTGCTTTAAGTTCTCCCGGTCCATAGACGCATACCGTATATCCGCTCACAGGGAAACTACCCTTCAAGCTGCTTATTAGTATAACTCGTTTTTGCCTTAATTTTATTATAACAACGTAAAGACTGGCCAGTAGCCTTTAATTCAGTAGGGCCATTATCCCCCTGGCCAACAATAAATATATCATCAAGCCCATATTCCTCGCCTTTTCTAACCTCACTGATCTGCACCAGGCGACGGCAGCCGTCAGACAATCTGACCATATGGATAACCAGATCTACGGCGGATATAATCTGCCTCCGCGCTACCTCACTTGAGACATTCGGATTACCCAAAAGTGCCAACATCTCCAGGCGATCCATGGCATCATAAGTTGAATTAGCATGCAACGTAGTCATAGAACCATCATGACCGGTATTCATCGCCTGAATCATATCCCAAAGCTCCTCAGCGCGCACCTCTCCGATAATAATCCGGTCAGGCCGCATATGCAGGGCATTCTTTAATAATGTACGTATGGAGATCTCCCCCTTACCTTCAATATTCGGAAGCCGTGTTTCAAGCGGCACAAAATGTTTATGATTAAAACACAACTCCCTGGTATCTTCAATGGTAACAATTCTTTCTTTTTCTGAAATATACCCGGCCAAAGCATTAAGCATGGTAGTCTTACCAGAACCTGCCCCTCCGCAGATTAAAATATTTAACCGGGCAGCAACGCAGGCCTTTAAAAAATCCGCCACCATAAGGTTCAGCGTCTTTAAACGCACCTGATCCTCAAGGGTTAAAAATCGATAAGACATCTTCCTGATGGTCAGCAAAGAACCGACAGAAGAAACAGGGCTTTTAACAATATTCACCCTTGAGCCGTCCTTCAGGCGCGCATCTACACACGGCTCCAAACTGTTAACCCTTCTTCCGGAATAATCAAGAATGCGTTCAATAAAATAGGCAAGATGCGTTTCATCAGTAAAGACAATTTCAGTCAATTCTATTTTTCCATTACGCTCCACATAAACCTGCTTGGGGCCGTTAATCATAATCTCTGAGATATTTGAATCCCTAAGTAACATACCAATTGGCCCGAGTTCAAGAAAATAGGCAACTATCTCGTTTAAAAGTTCCTCTTCCTGAATGCGGGATAATTGCATTTTATTATCTCTGGCTATCTCTCTAATAACATGAACAACAGAAGTCACAAAAGCCTGGTCTTTAATTTTCAGGAAATCAACTTTTATCCCGCTCTCAGGATCGGTTAATTTTACCAATACCTGTTCAAACAAATCGTTTTGTCCGCTTGTGCCTGCAATTTTTTCCGTCATCACTTTCTTCCTTCAATATTAGTTAAACGCTTTATTTCTGCCAACGCCTGATCCTTAGGACAAATTATCTTTTCTTTACTGCTGCGCAGCTTTATTTCAACAGTATTATCTTTAAGGCAAGCGCGGCCTATAATCACTTGTACGGGAATACCTAAAAGGTCGGCGTCTTTAAATTTAATTCCTGCCCGCTCGTCACGGTCATCCAAAAGCGCTTCTTTGCCCGTATCAATAATCTGCTGATAAATATCCTTGGTTAAATCCATAATCGCCGCATCCGTTACATCCAAGGGAAGGATAATCACATCAAAAGGCGCTACTTCAAGAGGCCAGATAATCCCCTCACTGTCATTATTTTGTTCAATCACTGCCGAAACCAGACGCGATACGCCGATACCATAACAACCCATAATTATAGGCTTTAGTTGCCCCTTGGCATCAGAAAAGTTAGCCTGGATCGCCTGGCTATATTTTGTCCCTAATTTAAAAATATGGCCGACCTCAATGCAATTTAGTTTCTCCATTTTGGTTTTGCATTTCGGGCACTCCTGGCTATCTTCCTCCTTAAATGTCCTGGCCCCTGCGCACTTTGGGCATGATAAAACTATATCTTCCCCGTCCTTGCTGGGAACCATAAATTCATGCGAGACCTTGCCTCCCATAACTCCTGAATCCGCCTCAGTAATCAGAATTCTTAAACCTAAACGCGAAAATATATTCTTATAAGCGCTAAACATCGCCTGATAATTCTTATCCAGGCCCGCCTCATCCTGATCAAAACTATAAGCATCCTTCATAATAAACTCACAGCAGCGAATCAAACCGAAACGCGGCCGGATCTCATCGCGGAATTTAGTCTGGATCTGATATAAAACCAAGGGAAGCTGCCTGTAGCTGGCGACCTGACTCCTTACTAAATCTGTAATCGCCTCTTCATGTGTCGGCCCCAGGCAAATACTCCTGCCCCGGCGATCCTTAAAACCAAACATCACCTGACCTAAATCTTTATCCCGCCCCGTTTTCTGCCAAAGCTCAAGGGGCTGCAAAGCCGGAAGCAATAATTCATTTGCCCCGCAGGCATTCATCTCTTCCCGGATAATCTCCTGGATATTTTCCAAGACCCTTAGCCCCAAAGGAAGATACGAATACACACCCGCCATAAGCATGCGCACTAATCCGGCGCGCAGCAATAATTTATGGCTGATTGATTCCGCCTCCTGAGGATCTTCCTTCAAAGTTGGAATAAAGCTTTTGCTCCAGAACATATTAATCCTTGTTAAAAGTTTCTTTTGCTAAAACTATCCCTCTTTTTGCAAAAAGAGGCTGAAATGCCGGCAAGACTCCTGTAGCCCTGAAACGTCCACTCACTTTCCCATGTTCAACAACATCATTGATCTCGTAATAAAAAATATCCTCCAGGTTCGCCCAGCCATTCTTGAGCCCGTTAATCTGGGTAATCCGGGTGATCTTACGCGAACCATCGGCAAGTTGATCCTGCTGAATAATTAAATTTAAAGATGCGGCAATCTGCCGGTGGATCGCCTCTAAAGATATCGGGATACCCGACATCAAAATCATCGTCTCAATGCGATGCATTACCTCCTGGGGGGAATTTGCGTGAATTACCGAAAGGGCTCCGCTATGTCCGGAGCACATTGCCTGAAGCATATCCAGCGCCTCAGCGCTTCTAATCTCACCTAAAATAATCCTTTGGGGCCGCATACGCAAAGAGTTCCTGAAAAGATCTCTAATGCTAATCTCGCCTTTTCCCTCAATATTAGGCGGTTTGGTCTCAAGCCTGACCACATGATCCTGCGCCAGATGCAGCTCAGCCGTATCTTCAATAACAATGGTGCGCTCATCATTATCAATATAGCTGGAAAGCACACCCACGGTTGTGGTCTTACCGCTTCCGGTTGCGCCGGCAAATATCATGTTCACCTTGGCTTTTATACAGGCCACCAGAAAATCCGCCATTCTCTTATCCAGTGTATCTAAACTGATAAGATCTTCTGCCCTTTGAATTACCTTGAGAAACTTACGGATAGTTATTGTCGGACCATCCAGGGCTAATGGCGGAATAATAATATTAACTCGCGAACCATCCGGCAGACAAACATCCGTATAAGGCTGAGTCTCATCAACCCTTCTCCTGGTAGGCGCCAAGATCTTTTGGATAACATACATAAGCTGCTGATCACTATCAAACCTTATATCAGTCATCAGCTTTTTTCCACCCTTCTCTACATATACATTATGCGTACCGTTAATCATAATCTCTGTAACGTCATGATCCATCATCAATTTTTCGATAGGGCCAAAACCGGCAAACTCATCAACCAATTCATTGATAATATTATCCCTGTCCTGCTCTTTAAGCACACTGCGCGGCTGATTAAGAATTCCCTCAAGGATCTGCCTGACAGTAGCCGCTACCTCTATTTTATTGCCGGCACTTTTAGATAGAACACTGCTGTATCGAGCAATGAAATCTTCGCGTACCCTGGTTTTTAGCGTTTGATGAGCCACGTCTTCTCCTTGGTTTTAAGTTCCTGTAATACAATCCGTACACAATCGCCTGGCGATATTTTCCTGACTACCTTACCATGCCTGAACAAAACTCCTTCGCTTCTGCCAAAAGCAACTCCGATATCCGCTTCTTTAGCCTCCCCCGGTCCGTTAACTACGCAGCCCATTATAGCCAATTTCACCGGCCGGGACAATTGCCTATAATCAGTAGATGATAGTTTATTCTCCAGCTCTTTTACTATACCAACCAGATTCACCTTGCAACGGCCGCAAGTAGGACAGCTGATAATCTGCGGCCCGAAACTACGCAGGGATAAAGACTCTAATATGCATTTAGCTGCCCTGACCTCCTCTACCGGTTTTTCAGTCAAAGACACCCTTATTGTATCACCAATACCCTCCAGAAGTAAAGCCCCTAAAGCCACGCTGGACTTGATAATCCCGCTGTAAACAGAACCGGTAGCAGTCAAACCAAGATGCAAAGGATAATTACAGGCCTTGGAAATTTTACGATAAGCAGCGAGCGTATCCAAAACATTGTTGGCTTTAAGCGAAATTACTATATTGTTAAATTTAAACCCCTCAACCATCCTTATATAACTCATACAGGTAGATACTAATTTATCGCTCATTGATGATTTCTTTAGCCGAGTGTCTTTTACCGATCCGGAATTAAGCCCGATGCGCAGAGGAATCCTGGCCGCCTTTAATGCCGAAATAACTGCTCCTATTTCCTGCTTTTTATCAATATTACCCGGATTCAATCTTATTTTATCCGCCCCACTTTCAATAGCGGCAATTGCCAGTCGCCAATCAAAATGGATATCCGCCACCAGCGGCAGCTTCACTTTTGCCTTAATCCGCTTTAAGGCCGCAGCGTCGTCAAAATCATTAATTGCCAGGCGCACAATTTGGCAACCCGCATCTTTTAATTGGTTGATCTGTTTAACGGTATTTTCTACTTCGGCTGTCCTGGTCTTAGTCATTGACTGGATCGCGACAGGATTTGTCCCGCCAATCAAAACATCACCGATCTTCACAACCTTGCATTTTCTTCTTACAATATCCATTTATTTGCCCATAAACTTACTGATCTTATCGCCATAAAGCCTTAATATATCATTATAAGTAACCAACAAGGCTATCGTAATCATCAGAGTAAAACCAACATTATTAATTACCTGTTCTGCTTTGATCCCCAGCGTTTTCTTCCTTAGTTTTTCCAAACCCAGTAAAAATATATGCCCGCCATCAAGAATAGGCAGCGGCAAAAGATTAAATATCGCCAGGCTTACGCTTAAGACTGCAATTAGATGCATAACTGCGATTATCCCCAATTTTGCTGTTTTGGAAGTGATAAAAAATATTCCCAGTGGCCCAGTCATGGAATCGCGCATGGACATTTTACCGCTAACCAGCCTCCATAGCCCCTTGTAAGTCATAACAGTCAAATCTATGGTTTTCTTAATTCCAAGATAAGCCGACTCAAAAAAACCGTGCCTGACTTCAACAATTTCATCAAAAGGGGCGATACCAATAATACCTAAGGAGCGTTTTTCCCCTAATTCATCATCCATAATTTTATCTTTAATCAATACTTTGAATTTTAGCTCCTGATTATCGCGCAAAACCGAAAGCTCCACGCTTTCTCTTACTTTTCTTTTCTGGATCTGGCGCTGCATATCATCCCATAAATTAACGCTTTTGCCGTCTATAACAATAACCTTATCTCCTACCGCTAAACCCGCCTCTTTAGCTCCGTAGCCATCGATTAAACCACCAACTTTAGTAGTCAGAGTAGGATACCCCACAAAAAGAATGCACCAGAAAAATAAGAAACCGAGCAGATAATTCAAAAGCGGGCCAAAGAAGATGATTTGGAAACGCCTGCCAATACTCTTAGAAAAATACTCATCAGGCTTACCCCTATATTCCGTTTGGCTGTCTCCTGCCATCTTTACATAGCCGCCTAAAGGAATAAGACTTATACTGTATTCAGTACCATTTTTCTTCTTCTTAAAAATCTGCGGCCCAAACCCTAAAGAAAATTGCTCAACAAGCACGCCATTTTTTCGCGCAGCGATAAAATGCCCAAATTCGTGCACAATAATAAGCAGGCTTAAAATTAAAACAAAGATAAGTATGGAAATCATCATTAATTTAAGTTAGCTGCCAATACAGCAGCTTCTTTTCTGGCCCAAGAATCGGCAGACATTATATCCGATAGATCAGGATTAGCTATTCTTGCGTGTCGCCGCATTACCTTTTCTATTATTTTCGGTATAGCTAAAAAATCAATCCGCTTGTTTAAGAAATTGTTCACACTAACCTCATTAGCCGCGTTTATTACCGCTGGCATTGTCCCTAACTGCCTGGCTGCCTGATATGCTAAGGCTAGGCAAGGAAACTTTTCCAGATCCGGTTTTTCAAAATGCAGTTTATTTAGACGGTAGAAATCTATTCCCGGAAGCTTATTAACCAGCCTCTCCGGATACGTCAAAGCATACTGTATAGGTATACGCATGTCCGCCGCTGAAAGTTGCGCCATGATCACGCCGTCATTAAATTCAACCATAGAATGAATCAGGGCTTCAGGATGAATCAATACCTTGATTTTTTCTACTCCTAAATCAAATAAAAACATCGCTTCAAGCAGCTCTAACCCCTTATTCATCAAAGTTGCCGAATCGATTGTTATCTTCTTGCCCATCTTCCAACGGGGATGCCGCAACACCTTCTCCAGGCTAACCTTTTTAAACTTACTAAGCGGAAGGCTCCTTAAAGGACCTCCGGAGGCAGTCAAGTAAACCTGCCTAACATCGGACTGACTAAAACTTCCCAGGCTCTGCCAGATAGCTGATTGCTCACTATCAACCGGCAGGATCCTAACCTTGTGTTTCTTTGCCATGCGCATAACTAAAGGCCCGGCCATCACCAATGCTTCTTTGTTAGCCAGAGCGATATCCTTACCATTTCTAATCGCAGCAAGTAATGGACTAAGCGCGGCTGAACCGGTAATCGCGAACATTACCAGGTCAATCTGCTTATGCTTAACCATTTCGCCCAAACCCTCTTCTGCGCAGAAAACCTTTGTTGATGAACCTAAATCAGAGCGTAATTTACGGGCTGCCTGTTCATCTCTTACGCATACAAGAGGCGGCTTAAATTCTTTTATCTGCTGTTTTAACTTAACAATATCTGAATTAACGCTTAAAGCCTCAACTTTGAATTGCTTTGGCAGGTTCCTGATCACCGAAAGCGTACTTTGGCCTATTGAGCCGCTAGAACCTAAAACCGCGATTCTCTTCATTTTACGATTGTACTAAGATAAAAATAAAATACCGGAGCGGTAAATAACAAACTATCGATCTGATCCAATACCCCTCCCATGCCTGGGAAAATACTGCCTGAATCTTTAATCTGACAGTCCCGTTTAAGCAGTGATTCAGAAAGATCGCCCAATTGGCCAAGCACCCCTAAACCAATTGCGGTTAACAACAACTGCCCATAACCAAATGGCAAAAACGATTTACTGGCGAAGGCGCCTAAAACACTGAATAATAATCCGCCAAGCGCTCCTTCAACGGTCTTCTTTGGGCTTATATGCTGCATTAAGGGCATCTTTCCCCAGCGGCTTCCCACTAAATATGCCCCAATATCCCCCAGTTTAACAATTAACAATAAAGCTACCAGAAAACCAAACCCCCCGGAAAGATAGCGAATCTTTATAATAAAACTAAAAAACCAGGAAACATAAAGTATTCCGAAAATCGTAGTCGAGATATCCACGATCACCCCGGATGTATCCCGGCGCTTAAATTGCATGAGCAGGATAGAAAACAAAGCCAGAACAATAAAAAGCAACTCCCAGCTTTTGGTCGGCTCAAACCTGAACATGATCGATAAAGGGATGATCGCCCCCATGCCGATACCGAAATATTTGTAAATATTTATCCCTTTTTTCTCGAGCATCACAAAATACTCATATAAGCCGGCGATGATAAAAACGGTGACCACCAATCCGCAGAGCCAGTCAAAAAATATCACTACTGAAATAATACTGATAAGTATGGCAGAGCTGATTATTCTTTTAGCAAGCATCTAAACCTCCAAACCTGCGCTCTCTTTTTTGATATTCCTTAATTGCTTCTTTTAAATCATCCATCCCGAAATCCGGCCAGCATTTCTTAGGAAAATAAAATTCAGAGTATGAAAGCTGCCAGAGCAAAAAATTACTGATGCGCATCTCTTCGCTGGTGCGAATTAAAAGGTCGGGATCAGGGATATCCGCGGCATAAAAATAACCGCTGAATTGCTTTTCCTCCAAGCTCTCAAGATCAGCTTTACCGATTAGCACATCTTTGGCAAATCGCTTGGCGGCATCCACGATCTCCTGCCTGCCACCATAATTTAAAGCTAAAACAACATTCAGGCCGGTATTAGCGCTGGTCTTCTCCTGGGCTTTTTTAATCTTTACCTGGAGATATTTAGGAATAGGATCATTTCTACCGATAACCAAAAAACGCATATTATTCTTATGCAGTTCAATGACCTCCCTATCCAGGAAATTACCCAGATAGCGCATCAAAACATTAACTTCATTCTTTGGCCGTGACCAATTCTCTGTTGAAAAAGCAAAAAAAGTAATTGTCTCAATACCCAATTGGCCCGCGCCGCGGATAATCTCTTTTACACGCTTTATCCCCTCGCGATGCCCGGAAGTACGGCTTAAGCCCCTTTCTTTTGCCCAGCGGCCATTACCGTCCATAATAAAAGCTATATGCTTAGGGATTTTGAGATTGTCCTGCATGCTACTGATGCACCTGATAATCTATATTAGGAAAGAGATTGTCCTTATGTTCAATATCTGAAAGCCAATTCTCATTAATATTATTAGACTTGATATCTTCATATATCCGGTTAAACCTTAAAAGATGGTCCTTGGTGCGGCGTACCGCGTAACTAGTATGCGTGCCTGTCCCCAAAATAAACGCCCAATCCGAACTTTGCGCCAATAATAACTCACGCAAAGCTTGATTTAAAGCCCTGCGCAGTAAACCTTGAGCCTGGGGAAAGCTCCTGGCCAACTCGCTCATCCGCTCTGAAGCCACATGCAAGTGCCGGTAGATCCAGTCATTTGTCCCTTGCAACCACATTTCCGAATACCCTTTATATCCCCAACTGGAAAGCGATGGGGTAATCACCTGATTTCGCGGATTCTCTGTTAAGTATTCCGAAGGAGTAATCATGCGTATTTCATTCTGGTCACAGGCAACTTTACGGAAAAGAAAATCTAACCACATCGGCCCCTCATACCACCAATGCCCAAAAAGTTCAGCGTCATAAGGCGAGACAATAATCGGCGCTTTACCCATAAGGTCATTAAGATAGCTGGCCTGTTTTTGACGATTAAACATAAAATTACCCGCATGATCTGCAGCCCGTTCCCTTGCCCACTCCGCAACATATGGCTCCTTATTATTGCCTGTGCCGGTAATACGATAATATTTTATTCCTGTGTTAATACGCACTCCGTCAGGATGGATATAAGGCTTAATATAATCAAACTCCAGATCAAAACCAATATCACGGTAGAATTCCCGGTAGTTATAATCTCCAGGGTATCCTTCGATAGAAGACCAGACCTGTTTTGATGACTCCAGATCCCTGCCAAAGGCGGCTACTCCCGTGCCTTTGCAATAAACCGGAGCAAATACTCCGTATTTAGGACGGGGAGTACCATGCAAGAGCCCATGAGAATCAGTAAAAAAATAACGAATACCAGCCTCGCGGAGGATTTCATCCTGTCCGGGACAAAAACCACATTCCGGAAGCCAAATACCCCGCGGCCTTCTGCCAAACACACTCTCGTAATGATCTGCTGCCACCTTTACCTGCGCGCGTACCGAATCCCGGCAAACATCCATCAGCGGGAAGAATCCATGCGTAGCTCCGCAGGTAATTATCTCAAGTTTGCCTAAATCCTGAAATTTCTTAAAAGCATACACCAGGTTATTGTTATATTTCTGGAAGGTATCCCGGGCATGCGAAAATCTGTTAAAATACATTTCCGCCAGGCGTCTGAATGCATCCTGCCACTTCGTCCTCTCAATTTCTTTCTGGGACAATTCAATAAGCTTATTTATATGCTTTAAATAACGCTCTTGCAACAGTGAATCTGAAAGCATGGATATAAGCGTGGGGCTTAAGGTCATGGTAATCCGAAAATCTATACCGTCGGAAACGAGCCCTTCAAAAACAGAAATCAAAGGAACATAAGTTTCAGTGATCGCCTCGTAAAGCCAATCCTCTTCCAGGAAATTCTCATGTTCCGGATGGCGCACAAAAGGCAAGTGGCCATGTAAAACTAAACAAAGGTATCCTTTAGTCATAGTTTTTATTTGGTTTCTCGCGTTACGATTGGAGTAATAGTACGTTCGTCTATCCCATCGGCGGAAGTCGCCTTAACCGGAATCACCTGTTTACTATCCGGCAAATAATAACGCAGGGTAAAAGTGCCATCCGGCCTTAAATTAATCGGCGCCCCCTGCACCGTAACTTTTGCGTCGGGCTCAGTCGCTCCATAGACGATTAATTCGCAATCTACTTTCATCCAAAAACTTCTTTCCTTAACTGCTTTTCTTACAGGGCTGGAGGATATACCCGAACTGAACAAGCCCTGTTTTGTACGTTCCTGCCAGGCGCGGCCCACCGGAGAGCTTTTACCTAAACCAAACCCCATACCATAAAGCCTGGCAAACACATCTTCGGGGATCATCCATTCTTCATCAGTAACCCACGACGGGCCATCCAAAGGAGTTGAAACGACATTAGAACGTAAAATAGTAATGAATCTGCCGTCGGTTAACATCAACCCCAGATCCACACACCAGGAGCGCCCCGGACCTGCTGTATCAATATACCAACTATTGGCAAAATCATTATATTGGATATCAAAAAAACTATTGGCATTAAAACCGTTAAAGACAATATTAGTAACATCATAAACCCTTAAAATCTTTTTTGCGCGGTGGAAATCATCTCCTAATTTAATTTTTAGGCCTTCAATGGTCTGATTTCTTAACTCCCAGTAAGCATGCAGCCAACGCGGATCACGCACCTGTAAAATAATCTTATCCTGGTCATAATAAGAAGGAAGCTCCTGGAGCATGGTGCTCCTGGGGCGCGTATCTTCCGGATGCGAAAATTTTGTATTGACGGCAATGGTTTCCTGAAAACCGGGGATATCTTTGGTTGCCGAAACCGCCGGGCGTAAAACAGGCGATTTCTTTTTCTTTGTCTTCAAGGATCCAAACTTAACAGGGATAATTTTCTTCAGCTTCTCTTTTACTTTATTTAATATTCTCATAACCCACCTCCCTCTAATAAAAAAGGGGGATTATCTCCCCTTTTCCGCAAAACAATTACTTTCCATCATTCAAACTCCCCTTATTTCATTTTTTAGTTGCCTTTAACAGCTCATCTTTGAGGTTTTGATTTAGCAACTGTTCTTGAGCTAAAATTGTCTTATTTACCTCAAGCGCTGCTTTTGCCTCTACGGCCTCTTTTTCCTTTGCCTTAACCCTTTCCTCTAAAACTGATCTCTCCTGGGAGAATTTATTCATTTTCTCTTCCAGCTGAAGACGCGCAGCCATTTCTTTGTCGCGGCCGGCTTTTTGACGCATCGCGCTATTGCATGAGCTAAGCGTGCCGAAGAGAAACACCAACGATAATATCGCTAAAACAATAACTATGCGGTTCTTTAAACCATCTTCCATAACTTACTTAAGATTCTCTTGGGGCTCTTTAAGTTCGGATGAATCCGCGTTAAGATGCTCGCCTTTAGAATCACCTTTAACTTTAGTAACATTAGGCAGGATAACAATCTCTACTCTGCGATTCTGCTTACGGCCGTATCCGGTTTCATTAGAATCTACCGGCCGGTATTCTCCGTAACCGATGGCGGATAAACGTTCAGGCGCGATCCCCTGATCTTTGACTAAATAGTGCAAGACACTTAGGGCGCGAGCGGTGGAAAGCTCCCAGTTAGATTTCCATCCCGAAAGTTTAATCGGGACATTGTCAGTGTGGCCTTCAATACCAATATTAAACTGTGCCATATTATCTTTTAAGATCGCCGATACCTTGTCCAATAAAGGATAAGCCTCAGACCTGATCTTGGATTTCCCGGAATCAAACAAAAGGTCTCCTACGACGGTAATTACCAACCCTTTCTCCATCATTTGAAGCTTTATCTGCTTATCATTTATCTCTTGGCCAAGCTTCTGCTCGAGCATACCCTTGGAGCGTAAAAGTTCATCCAGTTGAGCGTTTAACTCCTCAATTTTCTGGGCGTCAGAGCGCCTGCCTTTTTGAAAAACAAAACTGCACCCGGCTAATCCTAAAGTTATGAATAAAACCAATACGAATTTGAATAAATTATTTCTCATCTCAACTCTCCTTTTTCCTGTTAATTGAAATTTAAATATAACATAACCCTTTGTTATAGTCAAGGATAAAAACACCTTCGGACATCTTAAACAAACAAAGTATCTTTTCTTGCAGAACCTATAGAAACCATGGTTATTTTAGCCTTAAGCCGACCTTGCAACTCCAGCAGATATGCCCGGGCATTAGGATGCAACTCTTTAAAAGAACTTGGCTTCTTATCCTGATTAGGCCAACCTGGCATCTCCTTATAAACTGGAGTGGCCTTGCTTAACACTTCAAAATCATGCGGGAACTCTTTGATTATCTTACCTTTATACTTATAGGCAGTGCAAATCTTAATCTTATCTAACCCATCAAGAATGTCCATCTTCATAATCGCTAGTTCAGAAATACCATTAAGCATTACAGATTCCCTGGCCATTATTGCATCAAACCAGCCGCATCTACGCGGCCTGCCGGTAGTAGCGCCAAACTCTTTCCCCTTATTACGCATAAATTTACCAAAACCTGAGGCATACTCAGTAGGAAATGGCCCTTCGCCCACTCGCGTGGTATAGGCTTTACAAACACCAACCACCTTATCAATTTTAACCGGGGATATACCTGTTCCGATACAAGCTCCACCCGAGGTTGCCGAAGAGGATGTAACAAAAGGATACGTACCAAAATCAATATCCAAAAATGTACCTTGTGCGCCCTCTAAAAGAATATCCAATTTCTCATCAGTTGCTTTATTTAATAACAAGGCGGTATTACAGACATAAGGAGCAAATAATTTACCATAATCAAGATACTGCCGGTATATCTTCTCAAAGCTAAAACCGGGATGCTGATATACCTTCTTAAAGATCTCATTCTTTTCCTTAAGATTATCTTTAAGCTTATCTCTAAAAATACCGGGATTGGCTAAATCAACCATACGAATACCACAGCGATTAATCTTATCGGCATAACAAGGGCCTATGCCCCTGCCAGTGGTACCAATCTTATTTTTTCTCTTGCCTTCGCGTAATTGATCCAAATTTTTATGATACGGCATAATCAAATGCGCCAAAGAAGAAATCTTAAAGCGCCGGGCAAAATCAATGCCATTCCCACGCAGATCATTTAATTCGCGCAAAAGCACCTCCGGATCAATTACTACACCATTGCCGATACAACAGATTTTACCGGCATGCAATATACCCGAAGGTATGAGATGAAAGATATACTCTTTCGGGCCTACCACTACGGTATGGCCGGCGTTGTTGCCACCCTGGTAGCGCACAATATAATCTACTTTTTGGGAAAGGATATCAATTATTTTACCCTTACCCTCGTCCCCCCACTGCATCCCTACAATAACTATATTCATTTTTTCCTTTTTTTAAGGTGTCATCGTAAAAATCTTGTGCGCGATATTCGGATATTTAGCGATAAAATTTAACTCATCATCAACCAAGGGTTTCTGATTATGAACATTTGCATACCTGACCAGCTCTAGTATACGCGTGGCCTCGGCATCATCTTTGAAAGGTACTTCCAATTTTTCATAAACATTACGGAACCCCTTAATTCCGGAATATTCTCCGGCGGTAATCTTCCTGCCTGTCTCAATTATTTCCGGCTCCCCGCGGCCAAGCTCTTCATAATCATAAAGCTCATAATTACGCCTGTCTTTCAATGCCCCGTCGGCATGGATCCCGGATTCATGGGCAAAGGCATTAGCCCCCACCCCGGGTTGATTAATAGGGATAGGCACGCCAAAGGCGTAAGAAGCATACTTACAGATTTTCCAGGCCATCTTTAAATCCACCTTTTCATCCAAATTATAACCCTGCATTCCCTGTCCGAATTTAATCGCCAGTATTACCGAAACCAAATCCGCATTTCCCGCACGTTCACCCATACCATTAACACAAGTATTAATATAAGCATCTACCCCGGCATCATTTGCTGCTTTGGCTCCAACAATAGAATTAGCTACCACCAGACCCAAATCATTATGACAATGCACTTCGATGGGTAAATCTACTGCTTCAGCAAGTAATTTTATGCGTTCATAGATACTAAAAGGCGTATCACATCCTAATGTATCGCAATAACGGATCCTGCCTGCGCCTGCCTTCTTGGCTTTAACAGCAAACTCAATCAGATAATTAATATTGGTACGTGAGGCATCTTCCGCATTTACCCCGATAGTCTCGGCGCCTGATTTTACTGCCTCACCTACCGCCTCCTCCATCTCCTGAATCACAGATTGATGATCTAGCTTGCCTTTAAATTTATGGATAATCATCTGATCACTGGTTGAGATAGAAAGATTGATGTATTTTAAATTCGGCACCAGCTTAAAAGCAGCCCTTACATCCTCTTTTGTCGCGCGCAGCCAGCCGCTTAACCTGATATTGGAAAATCCCCCTAATTTAATCAGCTCTAGATTAGCATTCAGGTAATTTGTTTCATGGCGCGTGAGCGGAAAACCAAACTCCGACTGGAAAACCCCCATCTGGTCCAGATACCAGTTAATCATAGTTTTTTGAAGTTTAGACAAACAAATACGCGAAGTCTGTACACCGTCGCGATTAGTTACATCGAGCAGATAAATTTTAGGTTTTTGCGCCATATTTACTCCTTACTTTTTTATTATTTTCCTGAGCTCTTCTTTATCCGGTACTCCGCGTGAAGAAAATATCTGATAGTTATCTAAAAGATAACTCAGGCCAAAGCTAACCTGCACCTCTTTATTCAAGGCAATATTTTCCTTAAGCAGAAGCGCGCCTTCAGGGCCCTTAGCGCAGGTTTTTATCTTAAACGCGTCAGCCTCGAGAAGGCAATCCTCCCACCATGAACTGTTGATATTCCTGGCGCGGCAGATTAAATAATCCCAGAACTTCTGCGGATAATACTTCTGGACGCAACAGGCGCGCAGATATTCTTCTATTTCAAGCTGGCCGTTCTTAGCATCAAAACCGTTTTCCTTCTCCACCGCCAGAAAATGCAAGCTTGGGTTAAATTCTTTTAAAACCGAGAGAAGACCCGCGGCATCTTTATCAAATATGCTAAAAAATAAATCCAGGCTCCCTTTCCTCGGCGTACGGTCAATAAAATAAGATACCCCGCTTACCTGCGGTTTAAGCAAGTACAGGCCGCTTTTTAATTCCAGGTTATTTTTAAAGCTTCCAAAATTAGTTTCTTTTTCTACTTCTCCTCCGATAATGTAAGCCGGTAAGACCTTAATCGATAAATCCTTAATCAGGTTCTGGGCACGCTCCAAATCAACATATTCAGCGCTAATGCCGGGAAATTGTTTTTTTAATAATTCCAGGACCGGCTCTGTATTACAAACAACACAGTCCTTTGCGCTTATTACAATCAATCTGAGTTTATTCGGCTCGGTAAACAAACAGCTGGCGCCAAGTTCACCCGGGTTCTGGCAGCTACCGATCAGTCCATCCTTCTTACAGTTGGCATCGGAATAACAACGCGGCAGCATTGCAAGCACATCAGGGTCATCGACGATCTTATCTGACAGCCGAATCTCCTCAGTCTTACAGTTTAAAAGCTTGCCATCTTTAACTTCCAGGGTCAATTTCCCGAGCTTGCGGCCCTGCCAAGAGGGGCGCACAATAAAAGTAGACCCCACCTTAGCTTCCACATCTTCTTTTATCGGATTAGACCCCCTAAAAAGTATGTCTATATCCTTAACTTTAGAAATTAAATCCAAATCTTCTTTTATGCCCAAAGTACTTAAAACAATCACTACCTCTGCACCTTCATTCTTAAGGCGGCTGACCAGCTGATCTATTGCCTTAGGCGCGGCAATCTTTAAACCTTCTGATTTCTGGCCGGCGGCTAAATTGGTCAAACCGATAATCCCGATCTTTACCCCGGAAACTTGTTTGACAATATACGGCTCCACTTTATCCGAACCTAAATTAACACTTAAAAAAGCGGGATTATTTTTTCTGGCGTTCTTTAGAAAGAAATCCTTGCCGAAATTAAATTCATCGCCGCTTATAGCAACGGCATCATAGCGCATCAACTCCATAGCCTTAAGGTTTACTTCAGAGCGCTGCATATCCAGCCGGGTATTCTGGGTATATTCATCCATTGGGCCTCCGGCGGTAAAGGCGCCACAGTCTAAAAGTAAAAGCCCCGGAGACCTCTTTCTTAATTCTTTTACCAGCGAAGCCCGGCGTGCGATCCCGCCATCATGCTCGATAGGACAACTGCAGGGATAAAGCATGGCATGGGTGCTACCGGTATAAAGAATAGTTATTTCTTTAGCGTAAAGATTGCCGGCGCTTAATGCCAGCAACGCAAGAAGAAAAAATATGGTTTTAACGCTTTTCATGTCCTGATAACTTTTACGGTTAAAATGTTTTCTAATTCGCGTATCTTATCCTGGATCTCTTGGCTAACCTGGCTGTCTACGTTTAATACGCTGATTGCCTTTCCACCTTGTTCGTCCCGGCCAAAGGTCATCGCGGCAATGTTGATACCACTTTTTCCCATGAGTGTACCCAGGCTACCGATTAAACCCAGCTTATCCGAATTACGGATAAAGACCATTTCTCCGATTGGATATAGCTCAAGATAATAGTCGTCAATCTTTACAATTCGCGGCTGTTTATTGCTGGAAAGCGTTCCAAAGACTTTCTTTACTTCTTTATCTGTCTTAATCTCTAACTGGACAAGATTGACAAATTCGCCTTCTTGCGCGGATTTTGATTCACGTAACTTTATTCCTCTTTCCTTAAGTAAAGATACGGCATTAACAAAATTTACCGTTTCCTTTAATATAGGCTCAAGTACCCCTTTGGCCAAAGCCATGGTTACCGGGCTTAAATCATATTTAGTAATTTCCCCGCTATAATTTATAACTAACTCCTGGAACCTTCCCTCTACAAGCTGGGCGGCAAACATCCCCAGCTTTTCCCCCAAATTAATATAGGGGTTAAGAATTTTGCAAACCTCCGCTTCTAAGCACGGATAGTTAGCGGCATTACGAATGCCTCTGCCTAAAAGGGCATCGCGCACAATCTCCGCTACTTCAACTGCCACATTGACCTGTGCTTCTTCGGTAGAAGCTCCCAGATGCGGAGTAATAATCACATTATCGAGTTTTAAAAGTTCGTTCTCTGCGGAAAGAGGTTCGTTTTCAAAAACATCCATGGCTGCGCCAGCCACTTTAAGTTCTTTTATAGCTTTAACTAAAGCTGCCTCATCAATTATTCCACCCCGGGCGCAATTTATTATACGCACTCCTTTTTTCATTAAAGCAAATTCTTTATCCGAAATCATATGCCTGGTTTCATCAGTTAACGGAGTATGCACGGTGATATAATCAGCTTCCTGCAGCACTTTCTTTAATTCCGCGATCTCGACGCCAATACTTTCGGCAACCTCAGCCGACAAAAACGGATCATACGCTAATATCTTCATTCCAAACGATAAAGCACGCTTAGCCACTTCGGAACCGATACGACCAAAACCTACTATGCCAAGGGTTTTTCCATAAACCTCTACCCCCATAAACTTTGAGCGCTTCCATTCCCCTTTTTTCGTCGATGCGTTAGCCTGCGGGATATTCCTGGAAAGAGACAGAATCATGCTGAAGGTATGTTCGGCGGTAGAAATAGTATTTCCCGCCGGAGTGTTCATCACAATAATCCCTTTTTGCGTAGCTGCTTCCAAATCTACATTATCTAAACCAACTCCGGCACGGCCGATAACTTTTAGCTTTTTAGCTGCCTGAATTATCTCATTGGTTACCTTGGTTGCGCTGCGCACTACCAGGGCGTCATAATCTTTGATCATCTCTTTTAAGGCATCGGGTTTTAAATCTGTTTTTACATCAACAGTAAGTTCCTTGGACTCCCTAAATACCTTAAGCCCTTCTTCGGATAACGCGTCACTGACTAGAACCTTAATCATTTTACTTACTCCTTATTTAAGAAAACCTCTTCAGCTGCTTTAACCCCCGCGCCCAACTCAAAGGCATAGCCTAACTCCTTTAAGACTTTTTCAAGACAAGCGATACCGGCAATAATATCAAATTCTTCGACAAAACCCATGTGGGCGAATCTAAATACTTTACCCTTTAATTCTGACTGTCCTCCGGCAATGGTTACTCCGTAAATATCACGCATAGTCTTAACGATTTTTTCCCCGTCAATGCCAGCGGGGGCCTTTACCGCAGTCACCACATCTGAAGCAGCGGTAGGCGCGAATAGCTCTAAGCCCAACGCCTTCATCGCAGCCTTAGTGGCACAAGCCATAACTTTATGGCGATTAAATATGTTTTCCAGACCATCCTGCTTCATCATCTTCAACACTTCCACTAAAGCGATTATCAGGGAAATAGCCGGAGTAAAAGGCGTATCTGTTTTCTGGATCGCCTTCTTAGCCACTGTTAAATCAAAATAATACCGCGGGCTCTTTGAAACAGCAATCGCCTCCCATGCCTTCTTGCTTACTGATATAAAGGCAAGGCCCGGAGGAAGCATAAAACCTTTTTGCGATCCTGAGACACAAACATCAACACCCCAGGCATCGGTTTTCAAATCAATAGCACCCAGGCCACTGATCGCGTCAACTACCAGAACTGCCTTATATTTACTAACCACCTTACCAATTGCCTCAATATCACTGGCAACGCCGGTAGAAGTTTCACAAAGCGTAACAAAAACAGCTTTTATATTAGGATTGGCCGCCAGGCGTTTTTCAATCTCTTTCGGATCCACTGCCTTTCCCCACTCAACCTTAATCACCTCCGCATTAATACCATAACTTGTGCATAACTCTGTCCAGCGTTCTCCGAATTTACCACCCTCGACGGTGATCGCAGTATCCTGCGCTGAAAGCAGGTTAGCTACCGCTGCCTCCATTGCTCCGGTACCGGAAGAGGTAAGGATAAATACATCTGACTGTGTCTGAAATACATACTTTAACCCCTCGCTAGCCTCTTTAAGTATCGCCTGAAACTGCGGAGTGCGATGATGAATAATCGGTTTACCCAACGCAAGACATACCTCAGGCGGTAGCGGTGTCGGACCCGGTGTTAACAAATAATTTTTTCTCATTTCTCACTCCTCTTATTTTATTTTCTTGTTGTTTAATACCACTTCATCGATTATCCCATAATCCTTTGCTTCTTGAGCAGACATAAAATAGTCCCTGTCAGTATCCTTTTGGATTTTCTCCAGCGGCTGAGACGTATGATGCACAAGGATATTATTAATTTTATCACGCAGAGTTAAGATCTCCTTAGCCTGTATAGATATATCGGCAGCCGCCCCCTGCACACCACCCCAGGGCTGATGGATCATTACCCGCGAATTAGGGAGCACAAAACGTTTCCCTTTGGTGCCCGCCGCCAACAAAACCGCCCCCATACTGGCTGCCTGTCCTACGCAATAGGTTGCCACATCGCATTTTATAAACTGCATGGTGTCGTATATTGCAAGGCCCGCAGTAACCGAACCCCCGGGCGAGTTAATATAGACATTAATATCTTTATCCTTTTCTTCCATCTGTAAAAAAAGCATCTGGGCCATTACCAAGTTAGCCACATAATCATCGATAGGCGTGCCGATAAAAACAATACGTTCCTTTAAAAGGCGCGAATAAATATCATAGGCACGTTCATAACCCCTGGGAGTCTGCTCAATTACCATAGGAACCAATGTTTGCATTTTTGTCTCCATCATATCCTCCGTTTTAATGGGTCTCCTGCCAATCTGCCTCTCTTAACAAAAACTCCATTACCTTAGCCGGCATATGGTCATCTATAGTAATACCTTCTTTTTTAGCAATCTGAGCTAAGACTAAATAAACCTTCACCTGCTTTTTAGCCTGAGGCTGGATCCCATCTAAAAGCAACTTCTCCTGCTCATCAATTTTATCCCGGGGAATCCCCTTCATCGCCAAATCAATTTTTGTCTGCCGCAGCATATCCTGAGTCTGCCGGCTAACCAGGCTCTCCGGCACTTTAAATTCCAAATCTTTAAGGAGATTATCGATCAAATCACTCTCAATGCGCTGGCGTTCCTGATTCTCCTTAGTAATAAAAATCTGCCTTTCCACCGCTTTCTCAAATTCCGAAAGGTTTGGATACCCAAGAGAACGGCTGAATTTATCGTCTAAAGTTTCTGCCTTGCGCGACTCCTTGACGGAATCAACATGTTTTTTAATTTCATCGGCACTTACCGTGATTAATTTATAATTTATTTTCTGCTTCTTATAATCTTTAAGCGCAATCTCCGGAGACACCTCTACAACCGCTTTAAAAGAAAGATTGCTGCGATCCAACTTCACATCAGTTATCTGAGGCAATTCGATTACATCAAGCTTTTCTGCTGTAATTGCCTGGTTATACACATCAGGAACCAAATCCTTTAATACCTGATCATGGACTGAGGCGGCATAATGCTTCTCTAAAATATCCCTCGGGGCCTTGCCTGGACGGAAACCCGGAACTTTTGCTTCCTTGGCAATCTGAGAAAAAACTTCCTCAAATTTATTTTTGACTAATTCACCGCTCACTGCTACGCTTAATTCACATTTAGTACTATCCAGCTTCTTTACTTCAGTTTTCATTTGAATCCTTTCCTGTTTTATTTATGTAATATGTTTACCCTACCTCTTACTTTATGATTAACTCAATACCCGCTTAGATGCTACTTATTCAATATCCCCGCGTACTGATTACAAAAATAAGGCAGTACAACCAGCGGGGATGATTTCGCTTCCTCAAGAAGAGGGCGAAATCACATTCTGAACTTTTCACCCAAATAAACCTCGCGCGCGCGCGGATGGCTGATCAACTCATGCGCCGAACCTGATATAAGAATCGCTCCATCAGCAATCAAATAAGCCCGATCAGTTATAGCCAAGGTCTCGCGCACATTATGGTCGGTTAATAAAATACCCAATCCCTTTGCTTTTAATTCTTTGATAATCTCCTGGGCCTCATTGACTACTATAGGGTCAATGCCGGAAAAAGGCTCATCTAAAAGTATAAAAGAAGGGTTAGTTACCAAGGCACGGGTAATCTCAAGCCTGCGCCTTTCCCCTCCACTTAAGGTATACGCCTTATTTTTCGCTAAATGCGCGATATTTAATTCTTCAAGTAAGGAAATCAGCCTGCGTTTTCTCTGCGTACGGCTCAAAGGCAGGGTTTCCAGGATTGCATTTATATTTTCTGCAACCGTCAGCTTACGGAATATTGAGGCCTCCTGCGAAAGATAACCTATGCCAAAACGCGCGCGCTCATGAATAGGCAGATTCGTAATGTCATGATTGTCAAAGACAATTGTGCCGCGATTTGGGGGCACAATGCCTACGATCATATAAAAAGTCGTGGTCTTTCCCGCGCCATTAGGCCCCAGCAAACCGACAATTTCACCACGCTTAACCGTAATGTCTACGCCATTAACAACAGTCCGGCCATCGTATGATTTAGCTAAGCCCTTAGTTTCCAAAAGCTGCATTCATATTCTCCGTCTGATAAATCTCTATATGAGGCCTGCCGGTCAAAACTATTCTCTTATCCAAAGCAGTATAGACCGCCTCCTGGCTATAAGAAGTATTTTCGCCGCGTAATATACGCACATTCCCTTGGGCAACAATCCTATTAATAGAGCTGGACATCACCGCAGCCCCTTCGCCCTTCTTAGCCCCTTCTTGTTTCGCAGTAAAATAAACCTGCATTTTATCGCTATAAATGGTTGAATCCGGCGTTTCTACTTTAACATTATTATTAAATATGGCAATATTTTTTTCATAATCCACCTCAAGAGGGCCATCGCAGATAATTACAATTTTTTCCTTTTTGGCCTTTTGTTTATCTAAAGGTTCAATATCCAAACGCACATTTTTTTCCAATGCCACCTGCTTAAGCGCGGTCTGCCCCTTGGCGCCTTCACCGGTAAGATTCATATCCGAACGCTGAAGGCTGACCTTATCCAAAGTGCTGACTATCTGCTGCTTGCGATCCCAATCCAGGGAATTAGTAGTTAGTTTTGCTCCGCTGGAGGTGGTAATTACCACATTATTTTCTAAATGCACAACTCCGCTATTCTTATTAAAATCGCCGTTATCGGCGGTAAGGTTAATACTGTCTTTGTCCGCGTAATGATTGCCCACTACCTCTTTAAGTTTGACTACTTCATTAAATATATCTGCTGATTTTCCGGACAGATCCCAGGATTTTTTCCCTTTTTCGCCATATCCTGAAAGGGAGAAATCGCCGATCTGCTGATCAGAATCTTTAGATTCTTTAGCTGCTATATTGGTTTCAACCGCGAAAGAGCTACCGTAAAAAAATATAGACGCCAGGATTAAAAATACAGACTTCTTAAACTCCATAAAATTTTAAAATATCTTCCCATTTACCCTGCGACTTAAGGATCATCTCGGAGATTTCTCTGACAGCTCCACGTCCGCCCGTATGATTAGTTATATAAACTGCGGCCTCTTTTATTTCACCGGAGGCATTCCCAACGGCTATCGGCAAACCTACTCTTCGCATAAGCGACAGATCCACCAAGTCATCCGCCACAAAACAAATTTCATCTATAGAAACTTTATATTTCTTGATAATCTTATCCAGTACCGCGGTCTTAGGGAAAACATCGGCAAAAACTTCCGCCACCCGCATATCCCTGGCGCGCGGCCGGATAGTCTTAGAGCCTTTAGCTGTAATCAAAATAGTAGAAATCCCGGCTTTATGTAATACAAATACCCCTAACCCGTCATGTACATCAAAAAATTTAAGCTCGCTGCCCCTAGAATCGTAGACTATCCTGCCGTCAGTCAAAACACCGTCGACATCCAAAAGGAGCAGCTTGACTTTTCGCAGGCGGCTGGTTAATTCTTCTTTTGTTATTTCATTAGGCATAGTTAAACCAACCCTGCCCTAAGCAGGTCCTGCACATCCAGCAGGCCCACCGGACGCATAAATTTATCTACTACAGGAACCTCGTCTATTTTCTTAACCTGCAATATACGCATTGCCTCGGCAGCCAGCATATCTTTATCTACTACTGTAGGATTTTTAGTCATTACTTCTTTGATCAAGCGCTGCGCCAAATTCCCATCAGTATCTAGATGCCGGCGCAGATCTCCATCGGTAAAAATCCCCTTTAGCTTACCCTGCTTGTCTACAACCGTAGCTGAACCTGCCCTTGCGCGGGTAATCGCGCATAAGACCTGTGAAACTTTTTTATTTTCATCTACCACGGCATTAGCGCCTGCCCGGCGCATGATATCCTCAACCTTTAAAAGCAGCCGCTTGCCTAAAGCCCCGCCGGGATGGAAAAAAGCAAAATCTTTTTCTTTAAAACCTTTTAGCTCAAGTAAACAAACCGCCAAAGCATCCGCCATTGCCAAGGTAGCAGTGGTAGAAGCAGTAGGTGCCAGACCTAACGGGCAGGCCTCTTTTTTAACTGAAACATCCAAAACTACATCGCTGTATTTAGCAAGCACGGATTTTAAATTTCCCGTAAGCGATATAATCGGGGAGCCTATCTTTTTAAGTATAGGAAGCAATTGCTTCATCTCTTCGGTAGAGCCGCTGTTAGAAAGAATGACTACAACATCATCTGCCGTAACTTTTCCCAAGTCACCATGGATCGCCTCTGCGGTATGCAAGAATAAACTAGGAGTACCGGTAGAGGCAAGGGTGGCGGAAAGTTTTTGCGCGATAATACCTGTCTTACCCATACCGCTGACCACTACCCTTCCCTTATTCTTGAGGATCAATTCAACTGCCTTTACAAATCCTTTATTCAGCCGGCCTTTCAACAATCTTACCGCATCTGCCTCAATATCCAAAACCTCTTTTGCCCGCTTAATCACATTTATTTTCATAGTGCACGCTCAATCTTTTTGATTTGTTTTAACAGGTTTTCTAATTCTTTAAAATTAATCATATTTGGCCCGTCGCATGGCGCTGTTTTAGGATCAATATGCACCTCTAAAAATAGGCCGTCGCAACCAAAAGCCACAGCTGCCCTGGAAAGCCCGGAGACAAATTCACTCTGGCCGCCTGAACAAGCGCCTTTTCCTCCGGGAAGCTGCACGCTGTGTGTAGCATCGTAAATTACTGGATAGCCAAACCCGCGCATAATCGAAAGAGCCCGGTAATCCGTAACCAGGTTATTATAGCCAAAACTTACCCCTCTTTCCGTGATCAAAATATTTTTATTTCCGGCGGATTCAACCTTTTTGATTATCGGCAGGACATCCCAGGGAGCCAGGAACTGCCCTTTTTTGATATTCACCACTTTGCCAGTTCTTGCCGCAGCCAACACAATATCTGTCTGACGGCACAAAAATGCCGGAATCTGAATAATATCCAACACCTTAGCTGCCGCAGCCATATCTTTTGCGCAATGCACATCACTCAAAATAGGAACTTTAAGTTGCTGCTTTACTTTCTTTAAAATAACCAACCCCTTGCTTAATCCTGGGCCGCGATAAGAATCAACGGAAAGACGATTGGCTTTATCAAAACTAGACTTGAATATAAAAGGTACTCCGCATGACGCCGCAATAGCCTTAATCTTTCTGGCGGCTTCAAGGCAGGAACTTTCCGATTCAATAACACAGGGCCCGGCAATAAGTACCAGCGGAAATTTATCCCCAAATTTTATATTTCCCACATTCACCTGGCGCATTTAGTTTATCCCCTTTTGTAATAAAACCTTGACCCTCTCTAAATCCTCAGGAGTATCCACGCTTATGGTATCAAATTTAGTTTCAATCACCTTAATTTTAAATCCCTCGGCTAAAACACGCAATTGCTCAAGTTTCTCCGTTCTCTCAAGGTTAGAAACAGGCAAATTCTTATAAGTAAAAAGGAAATCTTTGGTATAACCATAAAGGCCGATATGTTTATAATAAGTTGCCTCTTTAATTTCGGCGTTAGGCGCTAAATACGGAATAGGCGCGCGTGAAAAATACAGGGCGAGATTATTCTTGTCCACCACTACCTTTACCACGTTTGGATCAGTTATCTCCGCCGGATCTTCAATCCTCTTCATAATTGTCGCCATGCTAAGAGAACTGTTTTCTAATAAAGCGCGTGCGAGGCTGTCAATCATCATCGGATGAATCAAAGGCTCATCACCCTGGATATTAATAACGACTTTGACATCCAGAGGATTAACTACTTCACTGATCCTGTCAGTGCCGCAGGTATGCTCTTTAGAAGTCATCACTGTTTTAGCTCCAAATTCAACAGCAGCCTTTTGGATTATTTCATCGTCACAAGCAATAATCAAATCATCCAGCATGCGGCTTGCTTTAGCCCTTTCCCAGACATGCTGCAACATAGGCTTGCCCATAATATCCACCAAGACCTTACCCTTAAACCTGGTAGATGAATACCTGGCCGGTATAACTCCGATTACATCCATTTTATTTAATCCTCTCTAAAAGTTCCCGGGAATTTGTTACTGCGGTTCCCAATTTACCCACAACAATACCCGCGGCGAAATTAGCAATATGCGCTGCCTCAAGTTTTGAGGCACCCGCGCAAAGAGCCAGAGTAAAACTGCTGATTACCGTATCCCCTGCTCCTGATACATCAAAAACCTCTTGCGCTACGGTTGGAATATGTGTCAGGCGGCCGTTCTTCTCAAGCAGCTTCATCCCCTGTTCGCCTAAAGTAACTAAAATAGAATCCAGATTTAAATACTCCGCGATCTGCCGGGCGGCAGAATCAATATCTTTATCCGTAAACAACCTGTCGGTATTAATTTTAAACCTGTTGCTGTTGTCTTTTATTTTAAGATTTCTGATAGCATTTTCCAGCTCCTTGCGGTTAGGAGTTATAGCGGTTACTCCATGATAATACTGGAAATTTTCTTCTTTGGGGTCTACGGTAATAATCTTCTTGTGGGCCCTGGCTAAAGAAACAAGCCTGCCAAGAAGCTCCACATTAATTACCCCCTTGCCATAATCCTCGATAATCACCGCATCAAACGAACTGATATTTTTCTCAATATATTTTAAGATCTTTGCATTTAATTCTTCCGGCAGGTCATGCGTATGTTCCCAATCCACCCTGACTACTTGCTGATGCCCGGCAAGGATACGCGTCTTTACAGTAGTATGCCTTTTGCGCTCTATAAAAATACCCTGCGTATTAATCTTTCTTTTTTTCAGTTCGGCGAATAATATCTTGGAATTGGCATCATCTCCCGTAACCCCAAGCAAAGAAACCTTCGCTCCTAAAGAACAGATATTATTAGCAACATTAGCTGTGCCTCCGGGGACAAAGGTGCGCTTATTCGCCCAAAGCACGGGAACCGGGGCTTCCGGAGATATTCTCTCTACGCTACCCCATATATATTCATCCAGAATCAGGTCACCTATGACTAAAATCTTTGCTTTATTAAATTTCCGGATTATCTTTCTTAAATTCTTCATATCTTTTCAATTACCGCCTGCGCTAAAAGCGGGAGCATTATTTCATGATGCCCGATAATATAATACCCCTGCCCCCCTGAACTGGTCGGACGAGCCACCACATTCTGCGCCGGACGGTACTGATAAATCATATCAAAATTAGCAGTAGTGAAATCCTTAACCTTATGCCCAAGGTTACGCGCCAGGTTAAGCGCCTTTAAAAATACCTCAGGCAAAAGTACAGCTGAACCAAAATTTAAAAGCACTCCCCCTTGATTTAATAAACAGATGTTCTCAACTAGGGTATGAAAATCACGCAATGAGCCTTCCGCGGTTAGCCCAGCGTCAAATGAAGGATGCTGATGTATTATATCCGTACCAATCCCCACAAAAACACATACCGGCACCTTATATTTATAAGCATTATAAAGCAGGCTTAAATTCTTATTCGGCAGGTTCTCATCGGAAATCATTCTTCCCACCGCGCTTCCTAAACCTAAACCCTCGCTTACCCCGTCGCAAACCGCCTGGTTAATAAAATCAGCAGTTTCCTTACCCATACCAAAACTGCCGTTTTTAAGATTTTCGGCTACATCTTCAGAAGTCTTTCCCTGGAAAGCGATCTCAAAATCATGGATGATCCCGGCGCCATTAAGACAGATACAACTAATCACTTTTTTCTTAATCAGTTCAATTAATATCGGATTAAGCCCGCACTTTATTACATGCGCGCCAGCCATAAAGATTACCGCTTTTTTCTTCTTCCCTGCTGAAGCAATATCCGAAGAAACCTGCCGCAGATCTTTGGCTTTTAAAATATTCGGCAGAGAGCTTAAGAAGCTATTAAAGCTCTTAAGCTTAGCTGGGGCAAGCGCAAAATCCCCCTTATTTACCTTGCTAAAGCGGGTTTTAATGGAATACCTTTTTACTTTCTTTAAGTTAATCATAGGCAATAATTTTATCACAATTCAACGCTAATTCAAACAGAAATATTTTGCTCTCAAGGTATTGTTCGCGTGCGAAATTTTCCGCCGTGTGCTACGGTTTACGGCTCGCTCCGGCAGCGCAGGATTACTTACGCATCAGGTGTTGCCTGCACTCGCCGTAAAGCCTTGCACGCATAACTACGATGGCGATGCCGAAAAATTTCTAATGCACGCTGCACAATACCTTTCGGCAAAATATTTGCTATATCAACGGATGACTTGGTTTGATTCTGAGCAGGGCGTGGAGGCCAGGAGCGGGCATGGTTCCGTCATACTTAGTGTCAGAGAGCGACGCCAGCCGACCCGAGCGAAGTTTTGACACGCCGGGGCAAAACGAGCGTCCCTGCGAAGAACAAACCAAGGCAGACGCAGTATTATTTAATTTTCAAAATTGATTCAACGGCGGAGAGCACATCCTCAACGCTGATTGCCTTAAGACAGGCAAAATCTTTTTTACAATTGTGAGCCAGACACTGGATACAGCCTATATCTTTATGCAGATATTTATCACTCCTGCCTAACGGCCCCCAGCGCCGCGGGCTAAGCCCGGGTTGATTGCGGCCAAAAATAGAAATTACAGGCACGCCTAAACTTGAAGCAATATGCACCGGCCCGGAATCATTAGATATAAATAAAGAACACCTTTTGAGTATACTGGCCAAATGGCTTACCGAAGTCTTGCCGGACAGATTTAACGCCCTACCCCCTAGTTTTTTAGCGACCATATTTGCCAGGGGGATATCTTTAGCCCCAGCCACAATCAGGATTCTAAAATTATGCCTTTTAGCTAAAGTTTCAGCAACCTGCGCAAATCTATCTGCCGGCCAAATCTTTGAAGGGCAGCTTGCCCCCGGGTTAATCGCTAATAATTTATCCGTCTCCTTAATTCCATTGCTGGCTAATAAATCCTTGGCCCACTCCTCTGATTCCGTCTTAATCGGCATAAATAAATCCCGGGCATTCCCGCCTACCCCTAAATCGCTAAGTAAATCCAGGTTATATTCCGCCTCATGCCTCAAGCCTTCTTGTTTTGTATGCTTTTTCCTAAGATTATTCAGGAAGCCAAATTTACGGTTATAACCCAAGCGTAAAGGAATACCTGCCAGGAAAGCTATTAGATGCATACGGTTGGTAGGATGCAGGATTATTGCTAAATCAAATCTCTTCTTCTTTAACCTGCTGGCAAATTTGAGCGAGCGCATCCAGCTTTTATGCTTAATGTCTTTATCGTAAATTATAACCTCATCCAGATACGGATTAGCTTCTACAATATCCCGGGCATAAGGAGCAACCATCATAGAAATATAAGCCTGGGGATACTTTTGCCTCAAGGCCTTAATTACCGGAGTAGACAACAGCACATCACCTATGCGGTCAGTACGCACAATTAGAATACGCCGGTATTTTAGGCTGGCATCCCGGATATCTTCTATCTCTTCGCTTTTAAGTAAATAATTTATTTGCTCAAGCACATCATCAACCTTCAAACAAGATAAGCATGCAAGGCTGGCAAAACGGCACACGGCCTTTTCACACGGCCGGCAGAAGATATCTTTTTTTATCACTATCTTATCCTTCGACCATGGCCCGTATTTATTTTCATCCGTAGGCCCGAATATTGCGGCAACCGGGACATCCAGATAACTAGCTAAATGCATTATCGCGCTGTCATTGGTAACCAAAAGCCTGGCACTTTTTAGTAAAACAGCTAACTGGCTGATTGAAGTCTTAGCGCAGAGATCAAGAATCTTATCCGTATTCCCCTGACAGATGTATGAACAGATTGGCTCGTCAGCTTTATCCCCTGCCAAGACCACATCCCAGCCATCCTTAATCAGGCGGCTGCAAAGCTGGCTGAAATTATGCTTATCCCAGCGTTTAACCTGGCTCCGCGCTCCGGGAGCAACCACGATTAATTTAGCGCTGCCATATAATTTGCATTCTTTTAAAATACCATTTATATAATTTACATCTTCGGGAGCGATAACCAGCGATTGCTGTTTCTTATCCCTGAAAGGATAGCCGGAAAAACCAGACCAGAAAAGATGCTTATCCTTCATATGTTTGAAATTAGCGGGTATAAAACGAAATGGCGAGCTTCTTTTCTTGGCAGGAAGAAAAGCCCCGAAGAAACTATTGCGCAAATCGACGACTATATCGAACTTTTCCCTGCTCAGAGAAAAAAACAATTTGATCTTATCTATTAACTTAGCGTGCTTATTAAAAACGATTACCTTTTTTATCGAGGGATTATTAATAAATATTTCTTTAGGCCTTTCAGATACAAGACAACTGATTTTGCTTTCAGGATACTTATTGCGCAATGCGTCTAAAACCGGCAAGCTCAATATGCAGTCGCCTATATTGCTTAAGGTTATAAAAAGTATCTTCATGATTTCCTGATTTTCCGGACTTCCGCTAAAACATCATCAGGGGTAACCGCTTTCATACAACGATTATCCCGGCAGTTTACTTTATAACATGGAATCGGGCAGCCAATATCTTTCTGTAATACAACCACATTGGTATCCGGATACGGCCCGGTAATTTCCCTGGCTGTCGGGCCAAAGATGGCTATTATCTTCTTAGCCCCGACGGCATTGGCAATATGCATCGGCCCGGTATCCGCGGTAACAAACAAATCTACCCGCCTGGCTAGCGCGCCTAGATGTTTTATATTAAAAACCCCGCATGTAACCAAAGGCTTCCCCTTCATCATTTCTTTTATCTGGTTAGACAGCGACAGGTCAGAGATACTGCCGGTAATAATTATTTTTACGTTCATTTCACTAATCAATATGTCCGCTAACCGGGCCCAATAATCCTTGGGCCAACGTTTAGGCATCCAGTTCCCTCCGGGATTAAGCGCAACTACAAAATCATCCTTACTGATAGCGTTTTTACTTAAAAAATCATCCACGTATTTCTCTTCTTCGGGAGTAAAAACAAAATCCAGATACCTGTCTTCCACGCGCAAGCCTGCCTTTTCAATAACATTCAGGTAAAAATCTATGCGGTGCAGGGAATCTTTTTTTGGCGGAGTGATTTTTTGGGTAAGAAGGAAAGCGCGTTTTTTAGTATTGTGGCCAATCCTCTGTTCTATCCCGGCCAGGCGGCAAATTAATGCCCGGCTAAATGAACGATGTAATAGATATACAATATCAAATTTCTTACTTCTAAGCAGGCTGATAAAATTGAGCTTAGCCAGCATGCTCTTATGCCTATCCTTCTCATCAAAAATGATCACTTCATCTAAATGCGGGTTGCCTTTTAATATCGGGTAACAACGGCTGGGAATTACGCAGGCAATATAACCGTCCGGGTAATTCCTACGCACATTCCTGATGGTCGCGGTGGAAAACAAAACATCCCCCAGCCAATTAACATTAAAAATAAGAATACGTTGTTTAGGATATTTTATCTGAGTTTGCACTGTCTATAGACCCCTTCTGTATCTTTAACCATTTTTTCTTTAGAGAAATTGTCCATAATAAATTTGCGCGCGTTGGCGCCTAAATTATCGCGCATCCCCTTATCACTAAGCAGCCGCGTGATCGCTTCTGCTAAAGCCGCCGGCTCAGCAGGTTCAACCAACAAACCATTAACTTTATCTTTAATTAAAGTTTTTATCCCACCCACCGCAGAACCGACAACTGCCAGTCCCTGCGCCATTGCTTCCATAAGCGCTAGGCCCAGGCCTTCCTGCAATGACGGCATAACAAAAACATCCATGGCCGCAAGCACATTTTCAGTGCCTCCAACTTGCGGTAAAAATAAAATATTATCCTTAATAGCTAAATTATCCGCTTCCTTGACCAGCGTATCCTTCATCTTCCCTTCGCCTACAACAAGTAACTTAGCTGAGGGAAAACTTTTCAGAATATTTTGCATGGCCTTAAAAAGATAGATATGCCCTTTGACATCGGATAAACGGGCAACGATCCCGACTAAAGAGGCATCTCCTATGCCTAAAATTTCTCTAAATTTCTGCCTGCCTGTAAAATCACCGAAGCCTTGCAGGTCTATACCGTTATTAATTATCACTATCTTTCCTGCGTCCAGCTTAAAATCAACAATCAGGTGCTCTTTTACCTCTCGGCTTATGGCAATCAGACCCTGGCCCCAGCAAGGAAAAAGCCTGCGCGATAATTTCGGTTTAAAAAATCCGTGGCAGGTAAAAATATGCGGCCTCCCCGAATAGCGGCTCAATAAACTCCCTAAGACCTGAGTAGTCCGGCTGTTGGAATGCAGCAAATCAATCTTAAATCTTTTAATTTCTTTCTTGAGTTTGAGAAAACTAAAGATAATTTTTGGGCTAACCTCTTTTTTCGTTCTTAGCGGAACGACTATATGTCCTACACCTGCTGCCGTAAATTTCTCCACAAGCTCACCGCCGCTTGAGGCAACATAAACATTATGGCCATTTTGCTTTAATCCGCCTGCTAAAGTAAACAGGTAGCTGGAGATACCCCCCACATTAAGATGATTGGCTAGAAATAATATGTTCACCCCGCACCTTCCCTCTTATTCATTTTATTCCAATCCCTGCTCCCTCTAACTGTAATATAAAGAAGTGCGGGATTTCGCCCTAACATGCAATAGAAGCTCATTTGATTAGCTTGTCTATTGCTGCAAGCACTTCCTCCGGAGAAATCTGCGTCATACAGCGTTTAGTCCGGCATTTAGTTTTATAACAAGGGCTGCAGTCAAGATTTTTATTAATCACAGTGCAGCTCTTGCCGGGAGGCAGATGCCGGCGGCTGTCAGTCGGCCCAAAAAGAGCGATAAAAGGAGTCCCTACCGCGGATGCGACATGCAAGGGCGAAGAGTCGGCCGAAATAAAAACATTGCATTTCTTAATCAAAGCTGCCAGTTCGTTTACGCTGGTTTTCCCGCAGGCATTAATAATTTTGGTACCTTTCAGCGAATTTACGAGCATATCGGCGTAAGCTAAATCCTGGGCAGTGCCTGTAACCACTACGCGGATATCACGCAACCCCAACTCTTCGCAGAGCCGCATCAGGTATTGCTGCGGCCAAAGCTTAGTGCTCCATCTCTTGGATGCGCTGATATTGATCCCCACTATTTTTTGCGCCTCGCTTAACCATTGAGCATTTAAAAGCTCATCCACATGTTTTATATCCTCGGCAGACGGCCAGAGCTCAAGTGAATTATTCAAAAGATCAATACCGAGCATTTTTAATATTCTGAACTGATGCGTTACCGGATCAATGGGCGGTTTTTCATCTTTAATACGGTGTTGGAGCAGAAAAGAAAACTTTTTATTATCATAGCCATAGCAATTAACGCAACCGCTTAGATAAGAAAGCATGTGGCTGGCCCGGCTATTCTGCAGGTCTATAACGATGTCAAAATTCTTCTTCCTTAAGATACCGCCAATACCCAATAGCCCCTTTAACCCTTTGTCATTATTTTTTAAATCACAGACCAAAAGCTCGTCAATATAAGGGCTTCTCAGTAGGGCGTCCTTTGGCTCCTCACTGGTTAAAAAACTTATCTTATAGTTTGCCTGAGAAAACTTCTCCCAAACCGCCCTCAATGCCGCTGTAGAAAGAATTATATCACCCAGAGAACTCAATTTAATTATCAGAATCTTAAAATTACTCAAGGCGTCGCGGTAGACATCCAGGGTATTCTTAACCATCAACTCCACCGTGTATTTTTCTTTAATCTTCACATAAGCATTTTCTGCCAAGTTCTGGGCTAACTGCGTATCTTCATAAATACGCAGTATGGCATCGGCCATGCTTTTATGATCTGCCGGAGGCACTAATAGCCCGTTTTTACCATCCTCAATAATATCAATTACCCCGCCTACCTTTGTAGCTACTACCGGTACGCCGGAAGCCTGGGCCTCAACCACTACCCGGCCAAATGCCTCATGGGTCGTCGTAGCTAAAACTACCAGATCCAAATGCGCTAATATCCCGGGGATATCCCTCTGCGTGCCTAAAAACTCTGTGCAATGCCAAAGGCCAAGCCGGCGCACTAACACCTGCACCTCTTCCTTATACGCCTCTTTTGATGCCGGGGCATCCCCGACTATCCAGATTTTTAAACGGGGAACAGTCCTGGAGATACGCGCCATAGCCTTAATAAAATGCAGATGCCCTTTTAAAGGAGTAATCCTGCCGATAATCCCTACGTTAAATTCCTCTTTTCTCTTTGACTTAGGATCAAGATATTTAAATCTCTCCAAATCCACGCTGCGCGGCACCAGCCTGATCCGATCATGAGGCACTGCAAAATCTTCAATCATGTGCCGGGCAATCACATTACTTAAAACAATCACTCTTTTAGCCCAACCCATTACCATGCTGAAAAGATGCTTCTTATAGTAGCCGTGACAGGTAGTTATAAATACAGCTTTAGTCCTGCGGCAGGCAAAATAAGTAATCCATGCCGGAACGCGCGAGCGGGCATGCACTATATCAATCTCCTCCCGTTTGATTATCTCTGCTAAGAGAGGAATTAATTTACATATAGAAAAAATTGATTTTTTATGCACTGCCAATGTGTAATGTTTGGCGCCACTTGCTTCAAGCTCCCCGACCAGGGCCCCGCCGGCAGAAACCACTACTACTTTATGGCCCAGGCGCACCAGGTATTTGGACAAATCCAAGGTTCCGGTCTCAACTCCGCCTACATTAAGTTCGGGTAATATCTGCAGTATCTTCATAGTATTTTATCTAACCCTGCGCTTACTCTTAAGTTATCCTCGGGAAAACTTATTTCAGGATGATTCCGTAATACTTCCTTAATCAATCCGGATAACTCTTTAGTCTGTTTTATATATATATATCTTTTGTCCTGATAATTCTTTAGAAAACGTTGATGCTTTTTACTAAGGCCGCTTGTCTTAAATACCACAACGTATTTTTGCGCCATAACCGCTTCGGAGATCATCGAAATACTCTCCGGAGAGCTAATGATTATACTGCTTAAACCCAGGATACCGCCTATAACATCAGGATGATTGTTCTCATTGGCAATAATCAAAAGTTTACAGCGTGGGTAATTTTCAAACTCTTTCTTTAAAGACTGTTCCGCTTCAGGCGGGCTGCGACGTGATGTAGTAAGCAGGATATCCGCGTTCAGCTCTTCAGCGGATTGTTTAATTTGGCCTGCCAACTCTACTATTGCCTGACGACTAACCGCAAACCCCTTGCTATTACCCCCAATTAATACGCCTATACAGGGATTAAGCAAAGGGCCTTTTAAAAGTCCGCTCTGCTGCAACCCGGATGATCTTTCTTTTAAGTAATCCGCGTCAATTAAATTAAGTGCCCCCTCAGTTACCACCACATTCTTTTTCGTCCTGCGGCTTTGGCCACCGAAGGCCAAACCACGCCACTCCGAACAGTCATGCCGGGGAATAACCACCAGATCGAACTTTTTCAGGCTTAGATTGGGCGGCCGCATTACAACAATAGACTTAGCCTGGTTTGCTTTAGACAATATATAATTTACCGCGCTCAATTTATCTCCGGCAGAAATAATAATATCAAGCTTAAGATTAATTAAACCCTGCCAACTTTCGACAGTCAAAGCATGACGCAGATAACACAGGCAGAGATGGCATTGATACTTACCGTTAAAAACAGCCATACAGTTGAATATAAACCTGGACAGGCGGCTGCGGAATTTTACCTCACAGATAGACAATGTAGATTTTATTCCCCGTTCTGATAATTGCCGGTTAATCAATTTAGCCACGCTTTCAGACTGGTGCAAGTGCCCGGCCTTGCCATCAGAAAGGATTAAGACCTCCCTCTCTTTACCGTATTTCCATATCTTATAAGTCCAAAGATACTCATAAGGATATTGCTGAATATATTTCTCGTAAATATTAGTCAGCCTCTGCAGATTATTCCGCAGGTCATTTTGTGCATCCCCGCTTTTAGTTACCGTAAAAACCTGATCCAGGATAACTTTAGTATAGGGACCTTTTACGCGCGTATAAAAAACAGGAATTATGGAACAGTCATATTTCAAAGCAAGTTTCATCGCTCCGGTAGACATGGAGGCGGATTTGCCAAGGAATTTCACAATCTCTCCTTTTTTACCACCCTGATCAGTAGTCATCCCGATTGACTGGTTGTTTTTAAGAACCTCAATCAACTCCCGTAAACCCCCCTGTTTATGGATAAGTTTTGCCCCTTGTTTAAGCCGATAGATATTAAGCAGGTTATTTAAACGCGGGAATCCCTGATCGCGCACAAAGAGAATAAAAGGAAACCCAAGGTTTGCGCAGATGATATTAGAAAGTTCCCAGTTGCCTTCATGCACGATAAGAAAAATTACCCCCTTGCCTCTTTTAAAAGCTTCGTCAACAAAATGGCGGTTTTCGATATGGATATATTTTTCAAGATACCTTTTATCTATACGCGGGATAAAAGAGATCTCTATAAGATTCTGTCCAAAGGCCTGATAAGTCTTACGGGTTATCTTTGCACTTATCCGGAAATCATTATTTATTATCACAGCCTTCTTGATATTCGCGTAGGCGACCGCGCGATGCCGGGCATCAAAAAAGTAAATTAGATCCCCCAGTCTCCTGCCCAAAAACAGGCTCATATTTAAAGGCAGTAAAAAAGTAAAGAAACTGGCGGCCTTAAAGAGAATACAACTTAAGTAATCGGCGATCAAATTCTGCTTCATTTTTAGTTATGCTCAGTTTAATATTCAAAGAGAATATCCCCGGATGATTAATTTTAAGCCTGGCAATTTTTATAGCATCTTTCTCAGTTGTGATAATCGTATCTAAATTCATCTCTCTAGCGCATTTAATAATACCGTCTAAATCTGTTTGTGTATAATCGTGGTGGTCAGCGAATCTTAAAGCCTCCGTTATATTAACCCCTAACGAACAAACCGTGTTCTCAAAGGCCTGCGGATTACCTATACCTGAAAAGACTATCGTGGATCTCCCCTTAAAGCTATCTATGCTTAAAATTTCATCCGGCTTATTCAAATTGCTAAAACCCTGAGGGCAATGCCTCGACTCTACAATCAGGCCCCGGGGATTTAGTTGTCTTAATATAGCCGTAAGGCCTGCGGTATCCTGACCAGGGCCAACTTGAGTCAATACAAATATATCTGACCGGTTTAATACGTTCAACGGTTCGCGCAAGAAACCAGCCGGAAGCAAACGGGAATTACCGAAAGGATTCCGGGCATCAATAGTCACAATCTCTAAATCTTTAAATATCCGCCATTGCTGCAGGCCATCGTCAAGAATAAGGGTGTCCGCAGCATAATCCTTGATTGCCCTGGCGGCCGCTTTTAGCCTGTCGCTATCTACAACCACAGGCACTTGCGGAAGCTTTTTCTGCAACATCGCCGGTTCATCTCCCATACCCCGCGCTCCAGAAAGGCTGGCATCTCTTTTATAACCCCGGGTGAGCACCGCTACTTTATTGCCTTTCTGACTGAGTTTGGCAGCTAGATATTCCACAAGGCTGGTCTTACCTGTACCTCCCAAAGTAATATTGCCTACGCTAATTACTTTACAATTAACGTGCGCCGGGCGAATTCTATAAAAACCCGCCATAATAATTACAACCAAACCGTAAACTAAAGAAAACACAAATAGCAGCCCCCTTAAAAACGCTGCCAACGGCCCCTTGATCCTGCAAGTAACTAAATTATAGAGATACTCTCTCGACAAAAACATAACGGAAATTTAAATTGCCTTAAAAAGCATTAAAAACCCGATAATTATAAACAAAGATGCGCCGATATAACGGATCAGCTCCGGCCTGATAAATTTAGCCAAAATCGCCCCCAGAAAGACCGAGATCACCGTAACAATGACATAAGCCGATACCGAACCTAACCAGACAGAAACAGGCTTACCAGTCTTAGCTGCCATGCCTATACCAACCAACTGGGTCTTATCCGCCAATTCCGCGAAGAATACCGCGCCAAAAGTAGCCAAAAAAACCTTCCAATCCATCTTCCTGCTCCTCTCTATAATAAGGTGCTTTAAATAAATATAATATCACATAAGACACCTTCAAGCAAATAGTTTAAAGGATAAAAACACAAGAATACCAATAAGATATGTAATTAAAGCGGGATGTAACCGGAGATCTGATTTAGCTGGTTGACTACAATATCGGCATCAACCAAATACTCTTTAGGTAAACTGGTGGAAACGGCAATACAGGGCATCCCGGCCTTCTTAGCCGAGATAATACCGAATGGCGCATTTTCTATAACCAAGCAAGATTCTGGCTCAAGCCTCAACAGCCCGGCTGCCCTAAGATACGGCTCAGGATGGGGCTTGCCGTTTTTAACCTGGTTTCCAGCTACTATAATATTAAAAAGCTTACGCATTTTAACAGGCAAAATCCTTTTTATCTCATTGAGCGGGCTGCCCGTAACCAGCCCTAACATAAAACCCTCGCCTTTTAATTCAACCAGCAACTCGCAAGCGCCATGGAAGATATGGCGTTTAAAATAACGCTTGAATATCTTCTGGCGCAACTTAAATATCGCCCTTAAAATCTTCTTTGACGGCTTAATCTTCTCGCGTTTTAGCAGGCCTTTTAATGTAGTTTCCCAACGTTCGCCTTCCTGAGCGTAAACCTCAAAACAACTCACCCGCACGCCCCATGGCCGTAAAGCCTCATACCATGCAATAAAATGATACGGCATAGAATCAACAATTACCCCGTCCATATCAAAAATAATCGCCTTTGGCCTAACTTTTAGCTTTTTCATATTTTAATAATTAATCAGAAGATAAAAAAGAAAGGTTGCGCTCGATAAAATCAATTAATTCCTGCTGGATTAAAGCAGAAATATTGCGGAATTCCACTCCGATCCCCGGATATTCGTGGGGCTGAACCTCTTTATCCGGAATCCATACAACAGCTGCCTCAATTATGAGCTCTTCTTTCTTTGGTGCCAGCCTCATCTTAAGCATCACCTCATCTCCAAGCTTAAAACTATCGCAACCGAATATAAAAGCGCCCACCGCGCTCAAATTCATTATATCAACCTTAAGGCAGCTTGGCGAGTTCGAGGATTTAGACTTTAATTCTATTTTTAAATCAATGGGCAGGCGCTTAAACCTGCGGCGCAGCTGCATCTTCTTGATATTCTCAATAGCTTTGTCTTCCTTAAAACTATTCACCGCTAAATCCTCCGTGGCGTAAACTTCAATAACCCTGTCCATGCCGGAAACCGCAAACACCCCCCTAAGGTGCGCCGGGATATTCAAAAACTTCATCCTGCCCTGGCTATTGATTACCTCTTTATAAGCGATAACCACAACCGAGATGCCCATATAATCAATACCTTCAATCTCCTCCAAGTTACAGAGTATATCCGTATATCCGTCACGCAGGCACTGGCCGACTACCTCCACGAGATTTGCGGAATTAACATCTATGCCGCCGGATAAATCCATGATAATTACGTTATCTTTCTGCCTTAATTTTATCTCTAACATTGCTGAACCATGAATAAATAATGGGCACATTGGAAGCCCGGGTTTTGGCCGTATGCAAGGCGCGACGACGAAGGCGTAGTCGCAGTACTACGCCGAGGAGAAGCAACGCCGCAGACGGCTAAAAGGCGGGCTTCCCCCTCATTTATAAAGCTATGGGCTGGACGCTTTTGGGCTGCGACTGCGTCGCTCGTCCTTGGCGTAGCGCTCTGGCTACGCCGGCGTCCTCTCTTCTTGTCTCGCTCCAAAATCGTCTCAGCCAATGTGCCCATTATTTATTCATGGCTCAGCAATTTAAATTCAATTAGCGGGTTTAATTTTAAAGTATTGTGCGCGGGGCAGTTTTTAATAAACTCCAAAAGCGCCCTTTGCCTGCGCTCATCAATTAAGCAAGATTTCAAATCTATCTCCACGCTGATCTGCCTGAAGGATAACGGGGATTCCCTGGAAAGTTCGGCAGAAACATTAACCTTAAAATTCTCCAGCTTTAATTTTGAGCCTTCCGCGTATTTACGGATATAAACGCCGATACAGCTGCCTAAACCCGCCAGAAGCGCATCCAGCGGAGTTACCCCTTTTCCTTTTGCATCAATAAGAAATTCACTTTCACCTGCCTTAACGCTAAAAGCCATATCCTGATTATGTGTAATTTCTACCCTGTACATTTATTCCTCATTTTTTAAGCATGCTAACATACCCAAGCACATATTACAAGGTCAGTTAATAAGCCCTGGGCCTTGCCTGCTTTTGCCAAAAATCAAAAAGTTTAATATTTTCCTTCACCGATATTGACGGTGTAAGGCTGATTTTAATTTTTGCCAACTGCCTTAATTTAAGATTAGATACCCTCAATTCATTGAAACCATATTTCTCGGCATCTTTAATCGCGCAGCCGAAAACAATGCGCGAGATCCTTGCCCAATGACAAGCCGCAAAACACATCGGACAGGGTTCACATGTAGAATAAATAACACAGCCGCTTAAATCAACTTTCTTAAGCCTCTTACAGGCCAGGCGGATAGCGGTTATTTCCGCGTGCGCGGTAATATCGGTATTCTTCCAGACGAGATTATGACAACAGGCAATAACTTTATTTCCCTTTACAATACAGGCGCCAAAAGGCGTCTGGCCTTTTCTTACCCCTTGCCTGGCCTTTTCTATAGCCAAGCGCATAAATTTCTCATCATGATTTTTCATTAGTTTTTCACCTTACTTTGCCTAAAAACAATCCCAGTATGCAAGATAAAGACGTCCCTAAATTAACCAGAATAGTCATTGCACACATACCCTGTAGCATAAACCTGTTTTTATACGCGCCTTTGAGCATTAAAAAAGCCAATATAACAGAGGTAATTAATACCGGAAAATAAAAAAATACGCTGACCACAGGCAGCCCCTTAGCTAAAGCGAGGAAAAAACTCAATCCCGCGCAAACAACAAGTAAGGCATAAATGAAAGCGCTCTTTATTTTGCCTACGCGTACCAATAAATTATTTTTCCCTGCCTCTTTATCCGCCTCATAATCAAGATATTCATTGATCAGGATTATATTTGCCACTGCGCAGGCAACAGACAGAGAAACAAAAACAGCTAAAATATCAAACCTGAATGCCTGTATATAAAAACCGGCATTTACGGCTAATAAACCGAAACTATAAGCGATAAAAATCTCACCCAGCCCCCGGCTCACCCAGCGCAGGGGCGGTTTAGAATAAAATAACCCGCAGATTACCCCTGAGACACCCAATAAAAGAGTCCATTTTCCGGTTTTAAAATAAAACTGTAAAACCACTCCTATTGCTAAAGCCAGTAAAACAACCGCATAAGCCAGGATCTTTACTTTGTCCTCAGGAATTAATCTCCTAACCAACACCTGGCTACCGCCGCTAAAAGGGTTTTTACCTAAAACTGCTGAGCGGCTATCTTCCCTGATATCGTAAATCTCTCCGCTATAATGAGCGCCTAATTGTATAAGGACAGAACCCAATAAACCCAACAAGAAAACTACCAAGCTAAATCCACCCGTAAGCCGCTGCGCAAGCAACGTACCCAAAAGATATGGCAGTATAACTACGCCTAAGAACGGGATACGCGAAAGTAAGATCCAATCTTTCGTTTTCATTTCTTTATAAAATCCTGATAAACCGCCAGGATCATAACTATGGCAGAGCTGGAAAAAATAAAAAAATAATTTATAGCATCTTTGTTTGAACGCAGGCTGCAAAGCATTGTGCGCAGAAATTCCCTATCATTGGCATCTAAATCCTGGTTGATCGAAATTTTATTATGGATTTGATATTTTTCCAATTCCTGGCGCAATATCTTATCCTGCCTGAATTTATAGAGAAAATACAAAAAGAAACCCGCTACGCCTAAATACCAGAAAAACTTTGGCCAGAATAATCCGAAGGATAAAACAAGGTTTACTACCCTGACGGAGATTGTGGCGATTACTCCGATAAAAAGAAATACCCAGGAAACAGCAGTATCCCGGCACCTGGCGGAAGCCTTACAATTCAAACATTGCGTTTTAGGTTTAAGCATGTATTTATTAAATAAGGTCTTTATTGTTGCTCCGACGCAAGGCTTTGACCATACGTGCATAAGCCTCCTGAGCTGACGCGCCCTCAGTAAGATGATCAAAGCAAACAGCCGCATAGCCTTTGCGGTTTTTGATCTTAAAAATCTGCACTTTCAAGTGGCCAATCTTCTCAAGCTCCATAGCCTACTTCCCGATATCCTCATTCCATAAACCAGGATTATTTTTAATAAACTGCTGCATTAATTGTTTACAGTCCGCTGAATCTAAATTTACGATCTTTACCCCTCTCTTCCTTGCATAACTCTCAGGCCCCTTAAAAGTTTTATTCTCCCCGATTACCACCTTAGGTATTTTATAAAGCAGGATTGCTCCCATGCACATATCGCAGGGAGAAAGCGTGGAATAAATAACGCACTTTTTGTAATCCGCGCTTTTTAACCTACCGGCATTCTCCAGGCAATCCATCTCTGCGTGCAAAATCACTGAACTCTTTTGTATGCGCCGATTATGACCCCTGGCGATAATTAAACCGTTTTTAACTAATACCGCTCCGATAGGAATTCCCCGCTGGCCCAAGCTTTTTTTCGCTTCCTTAATTGCCTCTTGCATAAACTTTTCCATAAGTACCTAGCGCGATATTTTGATTATTTTATATTTCAACAGGCCTGCCGGAACCTTTATCTCGGCAACCTCACCCTCTTTATGCCCCAACAAACCCTCACCCACAGGAGAAGTTACCGAAATCTTATTTTGATTATAATCTGCCTCTAATTCCGAAACTAACGTATACTCCATCTCTTCTTCTGTATCCATATCCATTAATTTAACTTTAGCACCGATTAAAACCTGATCCTGAGGAATATCTTTATCCAGTATGCGCACCCGGGAAAGCTTATCTTCAAGCTCTACGATTTGTTTTTCATTATGCCCCTGAGCATCCTTAGCCGCGTCATACTCGGCATTCTCGCTGATATCTCCGTGCGCCCGGGCCTCGCCTACCGCCTTGGAAAGCTGCCGGCGCTTAACCGTCTTCAGGTATTCAAGTTCCCCGGATAATTTTTCATAACCTTCCTGAGTTAAATAAATTTCTCCGCTCATGTTAGACTCCCTTTAAGCTAATATTAACTGTTTAATAACCTCAATATTCTTTTTAGTCGCCCCCTTATTCCTAATAATCAATTCATAGGCACGCTCAACCATTTGTTTAGACAGCAAATTACTGGCCAATATTTCTTTTGCTTTATTTACCAAATCCTGATAATCAGCTACCATAACAGCAGCTTTATTTTCCAGGAACAATTTAGCAATATCCCGAAAGTTAAACATATACGGCCCGAAGGTTACCGGCTTTTTTTGGCTCGCCGGCTCAAGTATATTGTGCCCGCCGGTCTTAACCAGGCTGCCTCCGATAAAAACAAAATCCGCGGCAGAATAATAGTTAAGCAACTCTCCCATAATATCAAGAATAAATACGGGGTTATTAATGCAGGTAGGGCATGCTCCGGATATGCTTGAAATAAAAACCGGCATAAAGGAATTGCCCGAAACCAACCTGCCGACATCCCTACTGCGTTCCGGATGACGCGGGACAAGAAGTAATTTTAATTTTGGGAAACTAAGCAAAAGTTCCTTATAGGCCTTTATAATTATTTCTTCCTCACCCGGATGCGTACTGCCACAAACCCATAATTTATCATCCAGACCTAACATAAGCTTCCTGCGGCCGGCTAAAGGATCAAACCCTACCGCTGCTTCTAAGTTTATATCAAATTTGACATTTCCTGTAACCTGAATATTCCCTTTATCTACCCCCAAATTTACTAATCTCAAGGCATCAGTTTCGGATTGCACGCAGAATTTTCCGACCTTCCTTAAAATCGGCCGGATAAATAATTTTATCGCCCGATAACCGGAATAAGATCTATCGGAAATCCTGCCGTTAACCGTAACTACCGGAACTTTCTGTTTATGCAGGCAGGTAATTAAATTCGGCCAGATTTCTGTTTCCGCGATGATAAACAAGGATGGGTTAATTTTCTTTATTACTTTTCTTACAATAAAACTAAAATCCAACGGAAGATAAGTCAGAAGGTCGCCATCGCCGATTAAACCTCGCGCGATTTTATTACCCGTGGCAGTCACAGTAGAGATAACTAACTTTTTATGAGGATAAGCTTTTCTTAATTCGCCAACCAACCCCTTTACGGAAACAGCCTCGCCAACGCTTACCGCATGGATCCAAATCGGCCTGTCCAGATTCAGGCCCTCCGGTAAAAATCCAAGCCGCCTAAAGAATCCATGATGAAATTTTCCTTTAAACAAATAAATGGGCAAATATACAGCCGCAAAAATTAAGAATATCAAATCATAAATTATAAACATCTATCTTCCCCTATCCTTTATCTACTATCTGCTGCCTACTGTATTTATGCATGCGGATGTGCCTTATCATAAACACTTTTTAGTTTTTCAGTTGTTAAATGCGTGTAAATCTGCGTGGTAGATAAGTTCGCATGCCCCAAAAGCTCCTGCACCGTACGCAGGTCTGCCCCGCGGTTTAAAAGATGCGTAGCAAAAGAATGCCGGAAGGTGTGCGCGGAAACCCCCGGTTTTATCTCGGCCAAATGCAGGTATTTTACCAAAATATAGCGCACCCCTCGCGTAGTAATGCGCCGAGAATTATTATTTAAGAATACAGCGGAAGACTCTTTTTTCCTTTTATCCAAATATTTTCTGATAGTTAAAAGTGCCGCTTCACCGATCGGGACAATCCTTTCTTTTTTTCCTTTACCTCTGATCTTTACAATACCGCTGATAAAATCAATATCGTCTAAGTTTAACCCCACCAGCTCTGAAATGCGCAGGCCGCTGGAGTAAAATGTCTCTAAAATTGCCCGGTCGCGTAAACCCAAGATGTCTGTTCCGTTCCTGGCAAAAGCTGACTCAATAAGCTTTTTAACTTCCTCTTCCGTCATAAACGAAGGCAGATGCTTATCCAGTTTAGGGCTGGAAAGCATAAGAATAGGATTTGTTTTGATGTATCCCTCACGGGACAAAAACCTAAAGAAACTGCGCAAAGCCGAAAGCCGGCGGCCAACTGTACGGTTACCTAAATTCTTTTCTTTTAATACCGCCAGATATTTCCTAAGAGAAAGATAATCTATCTTTTCTAATTCCGCACCGGCAAGAAACCTGCTGTAATCCTTAAGGTCTAATTTATAATTAACAACAGTATGGCTGGAATAATTCTTTTCTATCTCCATATAGCGTACAAACTTCTCAATATATTTTTCCATATCCTATCTATCCTGTTTTAGCGGGTCCTGTCTGTCATCAGGCGTCTGCCTTGTCTTGTTTCTCGCAGGGACGCTCGTTTGACCCGGCGTGTCAAACTTCGCTCGGGTTTCGGCCTCGCTCTGCCAAACTTTGTATTTAGCCGAGCATCCTTGCCCGCTCGGCCTGCAAACGCCCTGCTCGAATCAAAACCAAGTCATCCGCCATAATAATACATGAACGCTCTAGAATAAACTTGGTAAACTTCGAGTGAATGTCAATCTTAGCTATTGATATTTTACCTTCGGGATATTTGTAGCGTGCATTAGAAAATTTTCGGCAGATGTGCGCAAGGATTTACGACGAACGGGGGACTCTCTCACAAACGTAAGTCAGTCCGGGAGTGAGTCGTAAACCGTAGCGCACGGCGAAAATTTTCGCACGCGAACAATATACCGAAGAGCAAAATATCGTTATTTCTGAACATCCTCTTTATCTTGCGGCAAAGTCCGAGAAGTAAAGGTACACTTGGGAAAATTTGAACAACCAAAGAAAAACCCGCGCTTTGAACGCCGTTCAATCAGTTCTCCGCCGCAATTCTCTATAGGGCATTTAACGCCCGAAGTAATAGATTTTGAATTCTTGCAGGTTGGAAAATCCGAACAGCTTAAGAATTTTCCGCGCCTGCCCCACTTTACAATTAGAGGTTTACCGCATTTATCACAAAGCTGGTCAGTAGTTATAACTTCCTTCTTAATATTTGCCTGGGCAAAATCCAAGCTCTCCTTAAAAGGCGCATAGAACTCTTCTAATACTTCAATGCGCTTAAGCCTGCCTTCTTCAATCTCGTCAAGTTTTTCCTCCATAAGCGCGGTAAACTTAACATCTATAATCTTTGGGAAATATTCTACCAGCATATCGATCACCTTGAAACCCAACTCCGTAGGATTAAGATAACCTTTAATCCGGCGCACATAATCGCGTAAAATAAGCGTATACATAATCGGAGCGTAAGTTGAAGGCCGGCCAATCCCCTCCTCTTCCAGCGCTTTAACTAAAGAGCTATCCGAGAACCTGGCAGGCGGCTTAGTAAAATGCTGCGAAGGAGTGAGCTTGTTTAAGCCAAGGACCTCGCCTTGCGTAAGCGGAGGGATCACATTCTTATTTTTTTCTTTCTCATCTTCCTCCCCCTCTTTTTCCTCCTCTTCGGTCTTATTATAAGCTGCCAGAAAACCTTCAAAAAGTAAATGGCTGCCATTGGCTACAAATAAATATTTTCCCGCGGCGATATCCACTGCAGTAGCAAGAAACTCCGCGGGTTTCATCTGACTGGCTAAAAAACGGTTATAAATTAATTCATATAAACGAAACTGCTCATGAGTGAGAAAATCCTTCATGCTTTCCGGTGAACGCGAGATATAACTCGGCCGGATTGCCTCATGCGCCTGCTGCGCGGACTTCCTGGCCTTAAAAACATTGGGATTCTCGGGGAGAAAATCCTTGCCGAAAATCCTGCCGATATGCTCACGCACCTCAGTAATGGCTTCGGGAGCAGTATTCGGAGAATCTGTACGCATATATGTAATCAAACCTAACGGATTATCCCCGCCGATATCAATCCCTTCATAAAGCTGCTGCGCCACAATCATGGTCTTTGAAGCATTAAACCTGAGTTTATTAAACGCCTCCTGCTGCATCGTACTGGTAATAAACGGCGCCGGGGCATAACGCTTTTTTTCAGTCTGTTTAATTTCAACAACTTTAAACTCTTTATCCTTCAGTTCGTTTACAATATTCTGCGCGTCTTTTTCAGTTTTAATCTCTGTTTTCTTATTTTCAATCTTCTCAAGCTTAGCGCAAAAATTACTCTCCCCGGAAACCTTGGGTTTAAATAACTCCGCAACAATCTCCCAATACTCACTGGCGATAAACGCCTGAATCTGCCGCTCTCTTTCTACAATCAACCTCAGGGCTACGGATTGCACGCGCCCCGCACTTAAACCGCGGGCAAGTTTCTTCCAAAGCAAAGGGCTCAAGAAATATCCGACAATACGGTCGAGCACCCTGCGGCCTACCTGGGCTTCAATCATATTGATATCAAACTCACGGGCGGCTTTAAATGCCTCGCCTACCGCATGCGGAGTAATCTCATGAAAGCTTACCCGTAAAACATCCTTGCCCTTAAAAACCCTTTCCTTTATCTGCCAGCCGATTGCCTCACCTTCACGGTCAGGATCGGTAGCCACATATATTTTTTCTTTTGCCTTGGCATCTTTTCTTAATTGAGTCATTAATTTCTTCCTGGACGGAATAACCACATATTCCGGTTTAAATTTATTATCAATATCTACGCCCAGCTCTTTCTGCGGCAGGTCGATAATATGGCCCATAGAAGAAACCACGGTGTAATCGGCACCCAATATCTTGCCTATGGTTTTAGCCTTTGTAGGCGATTCCACAATAACCAGATTCTTACTCATTTAGCTCCTTATAAAATATTTGCCCGGCAATTCTTTGATTAATTTCTTAAACTGCAATCTTAAAATCAGGCTTGAAATTTGGCTGCTGGTTAAAGATGTTTTTTCCACCAAGTCATCAATTGCCAGGGCATTGCGGTTTATGCAATTATAAAGCATATCTTCTTCCGCGCATACAATATTCTCTGCTATTTCCGGGTTAGCTTGTTCATCTTTAACAGAAACACCTGAATTCAACTCCTCAAGTATATCTTCGCTACAGGTAACCAGTTTAGCGCCTTGCTTAAGCAGTTCATTAGTCCCCATCGAAGTACAAGTATCAATCCTGCCCGGCAAAGCAAAAACCTCCCTGCCCTGCTCCAAAGCAAAATCTACGGTAATTAACGCCCCGCTGTTTCTGGCTGCCTCAGTAACTAGGACACCTAAACTCAAGCCGCTGATCAGACGGTTGCGCCGGGGAAAATTCTGCGCTAATGGCTTTGTATCCATAGGAAATTCAGAAACCACTGCTCCGCTCCTGGCTATCTGCTCAGCCAGGCCACGGTTCTCCGAAGGATAGATGTGATTAAAACCGCTACCCATCACCGCGATCGTGCGGCCGGCCGCTTTTAACGCCCCGCGATGCGCATAAGTATCCACCCCCCGGGCCATCCCCGATACAATAGTCAGGTTATTTAAAGCTAACTCCGCGGCAAATTTCTCCGCGCTGCTTAGGCCATAAAGCGACGCCCGGCGGGAGCCGACAATACCCAGGCTTAAATTATCAGCCTCGGTTATTTTACCTGAAACATAAAGCACAATCGGCAAACCGGGTATAGGCTTTAAGTTTTGCGGATACCCTTGGTCAAAGAGCGTAATAATCTCAAGGCCTGCTTTTTTGGCCTGAGCCAAATCATTATCTAAATTCCTGGTGTCAAACGAAACAATGTTTTCGCTGATCCGCCCACCCACAACCGCCTCCAGGCTCTGGCGGCTGGCATTAAATATCTCTTGCGGCTTATTAAAATACTTAAGCAAATGCCCCAAGCGGACACTGCCTATCTGCGGGATAAGATTCAGGCTTACCAATGACTCGAAACTATTCATTACTTTTTGGCAAGTATTTTGGATATTTTCTTAACCACCTGCTTAATCGAAAAATGCGAAGTATCAATTATTTTATCGGCTTGCATATAATAAGGCGCGCGCATTTTCAATAAAAGTTCTATGCGTTTTTGCGGTTTGCCTACATTTAAAAGCGGCCGGCCGTTATTTGCGGAAACCCTCTTTAGTATTTCTTCGGGGCTGGCATAAAGGCAAATCATCATTCCGGTTTTCTTCATCAGTTTGATATTGCTTTTATCTAAAACCACCCCACCGCCGCAGGCAACCACAAATTTCTTTTGCGTAGAGACCTGTTTTAAGATCTTCTTCTCAATTTTACGGAAATACGCCTCACCGTCTTTGGCAAAAATATCCACAATCCTGCGCTGCTCCTTCAATTCGATCAATTCATCCAAATCAACAAAATTACATCCTCTCTCTTTAGCCAACTGGCAGCCGACAGAGGATTTTCCAGTACCCATAAATCCTACTAAATAAACATTCATTTTTATGTCGGGACGGTTCTAAAACTAAAGCTAAACTGTCCCCCACTGGGGACACTTTTGCTTTGACTTAAGAACCGTCCCTTAGTTAACTAGCTATTGTATGCTTCTAATACCGCTTCGCTTAACTGCTGCTTCAATTCCTTAGTAGCAGGATAAACTGTGTTATACCATTTTCCATCTTTACCTTGATGGCGCGGCATACTCACAAATAAACCCTTGCTGCCGTTTACTACGCTAAAGCCCTTAACTACAATCCCCGAGATTGAAACATCAACAAAGGCCTTAAGTTTTGAATCGCTGTCTAACTTACAGACACGGCTGACGCTTATTACATTCTCCATCTTAATCACCCCTTTCTGCGGCAATAGACGAAAGGAGTGAAATTATCTAACTCTATATTTTTCTTAAAAAATCAAAATGCTGTCTCAGTATAGATATCGTAACGGTTAATGCTCTTGCCTACCTCCGTATAATCCAGCTCTTCAATTGTCTTCTCAAATGCTTTAACAGAACCGGCAGAAAGGCCGTTGATAGTAAATACCACATTAGCTACTGAAATGCTTTTCATATAAAGTATAATACGCACTGCCACGGTAGAATAAGACTTTTCAGTATTATTAATAACTTCACCCTTTACAACTACTTCTTTGGTATTCTCGGATTTTTTAATCTCTATGTGATAGTAATTAAAATTAGGCATGAGCTATCCTGTCCCTGTAATTAGCGTAAGTTTTCTTGATATCGCTTAAGGAATCCGACCCGAATTTTTCAAGAAATGCATCAGCTAAGACAAGCGCACATGCTGACTCAGCCACTACGCCGGCAGATTCTACCACACACACATCCGAACGCTCAATCGCGGCCTTAGCGGGTTTTTTGGTGTGGATATTTACCGAATCAAGCGGATTCATTAATGTGGCGATCGGTTTCATGCAGGCGCGTAAAATAATCTCCTGTCCGTTAGATATCCCGCCCTCAATGCCGCCGGCATTATTACTCCGCCGGCAATACCCTTTATCTTTATTGTAATAAATCGCATCGTGCACCTCGGAACCAAAACTAACCGCATAACCTAAACCCAGCCCAATCTCAAAGGACTTAATTCCCGGAATAGATATAATAGCGCCGGCCAAACGGCTGTCCAACCTGCGGTCAGCCTGCACATAACTACCCAGGCCCACGGGGACTTTCTTGGCAACCACCTCAAAAACCCCTCCTACCGTATCCTTTTGTTTAATCGCCTCGGCTATCTTCGCAGTTATCCCCTGAACAGTAGACTCGCCTCCTACTGATAAAACCCTGCTGGTAATAGCTATACCGAATTCATTCAAAAGCTCCTTACATAGAGCGCCTAAGCTGACTGTAGCCGCTGTGCTGCGCGCTGATGCACGCTCCAAAACCTCCCGTATATCCGTAAAACCATATTTCAGCAGGCCGGCTAAATCCGCGTGGCCAGGCCGGGCAGCCATAACCTTATGCAGGCTTTCAATACTAGCGTCTTTATTCTTTATTAAAAGGGTAATCGGACTGCCAAGAGTAAGGTTATTTTTCAGGCCGGAGGTTATTTCTACCCGGTCACTTTCTATTTGCATGCGCTTGCCCCGGCCAAACCCGGACTGCCTGCGTTTTAACTCCTTGTTCATCCTGTTTACATCCACTTTCAGGCCGGCGGGAAAACCCTCCATAATAGCCACAATTGCCTTTCCGTGCGATTCACCTGCAGTTAAATATCTCAACATAATTCCTCCTGTCTAATCCTTTTATCTCCAGAGTCCGCGTTTATTTTCGCGCGCCTGCTGGTATAATTTTAAAAATAAATCCGCGTATTTCACATTTGGCGGATAAGTCATCAACGACGCATAGCCCTCTTCAACAATTATAGCATTTAAAAATATTCCATCGGGCAAATAAACATAGGCTAAAACCCTATTATATCGATCATGCCTTTCTTTATCAAACTCCAGCCTAACGCGTTTTTTCTCGACCAGCTGCTTAGTAAATTCATAAGACTGCCTGCCCGATTGTTTAATTGCCTCAACGCTCTGGCCGGAGCGTTGGGCATCGCGATGAAGCTTAGCTGATTCATGCACCTCCGGAGTATCAATACCAAGCAAACGCAGGTATTCTCCGTTTTCCAATTTTAACGTATCCCCGTCAACCACTCTTGTCACCAGGATATTGCTATAGTCATAATTATTGTCAACAGCAGCACTCTGGACAGAGCTTTCTTTAGGATTAAAACGCGGCCTTAAATTATCACCAAAAAAATATCCTGCTAAAGCCAATAATCCTAGAACCAAGGAAAAAATTAATTTTTTCTGAAGGGTTTTAGTTTTTCTCATAGCTGAGAAGCAACCATCTGGGCTAATACCACTATATCTTCAGTACAGAAAATATTCTTTATACTTGAATCAAAATACATGTTTGCCTCAGGTTCAAACTCCGCGTCCTGCTTCCACAATTTGATCAACACTGGTACATCTATAAAAACCTCAATAACCAAGCTGACATCTGCGCCGTCCGATAGCTTTGCCGGCAGCCTGCCTAAAATATCTTTTAAGGCTTCCGGCTTCTTGCCATATTTACGGATTATCGGCTCAATACAACGCCTATGAAAAGCCTCATAATAACCCTCTACCCCGGAAAACTCCCTGAAGGTAAGCCATCGTCCGCTTGGAACAGGCAATCCTTTTAATTTTTGCGCCAAATAATGCAAAAGCAAAATACTGATAAAATCCTTTGCCGGAACATTACAGGAAGAGGAAAAAACTTTTCTTTCCCGGATATCTACGCTATATTCATCCGCCAGGAATTTAACTAATAAATTATTGGCAGGATTAGGGTTAAGATTGAGTAAATCCCCCCACGCTTTATCAAGCGCCACCTCATATCCCATATTTTTATTATATTATTAATATTGTATAAATCAATGATTTTAGCGGGTCCTGTCTGCCAATCCACCTCGCCCGTGCTCGTTTTCCTGCGCGCGGGCAAGGGCTTCGTCTTGGCAGTCACCCGCTGTCAAGTACTCCATAAAATTTACGGCTTTTGCTTTCGACTCGAAAATCTTAATAATTAGTAGCGGATGACTTGGATTGTTTCTAAGCAGGGCGTTTGCAGGCCGAGCGGGCAAGGTTGCCCGGCTAAATACGAAGCCTGGCAGAGCGAGGCCGAAACCCGAGCGATGTTTGCCACGCCGGGGCAAACGAGCGTCCCTGCGAGAAACAATCCAAGCCAGACGGCTAATGAATACTGAGATTATTTATTGCGGTTACGGCATTTTAGCTTATAATAGAAATCATGATTTACGACAGATTCCAGCAGGAAGCCATTGATTACATCAACCAGGGCCACTCCGTAATAGTTTCAGCTCCCACAGGAGCAGGAAAAACAGCAATCGCTGAATACATTATCAGCAACTCTATCCGTAATAATCTAGGGGTAATTTACACCGCACCTATTAAAGCCCTGTCTAATCAGAAGTTCCGCGACTTCCAAGGCCAATTCCAGGATAATATCGGAATTCTTACCGGAGACGTTTCTATTAATCCTCAGGCCCCTGTGTTAATCATGACTACTGAAATTTTCCGCAACAAACTCTTGGATGAGCCCAAATCCCTGGAAAAATATTCCTGGATTATTTTTGATGAGATTCATTACATTGATAACCCTGAACGCGGCACAGTCTGGGAGGAATCCTTGATCTTTCTGCCTAAACACATGAACCTTTTGGGACTTTCCGCGACTATCCCCAATATTAAACAATTCGCCAGCTGGATTGAATCCATCCATAATAAAACTATTAAAGTAGTTATTGAAGAAAATCGGCCCGTACCTTTGCATTTCCTCTTCCAGTGTCAAAATGAAGTCGTGGATAAAATTGAACGCCTTAAGCGCCTACGCTCCAGTAAACCCAACAGGCTAAATTCACTGATTGATTACCTGCGCGTAAACGATGGATTGCCGGCAATATATTTTGTCTTCAGCCGCAAACGCGCGGAGGAATTAGCCCAGGATCTATATGGATTTAAATTCCTGGACGCTAAAGAAACCCGCGCAATCACCCAGCTATATGAAGACCTGCTGGTACGTTTTAATTTAAAACATGAACAATCAGCGCAAATCCTCTATCCCTTGGTACAACGCGGCATTGCTTATCATCACGCCGGGATGTTGCCTACATTAAAAGAAGTAATTGAGCGCCTCTTTACCAGCCGCCTGCTTAAAGTTATATTTACTACCGAAACCTTTGCTTTAGGAATAAACATGCCCAGCCGTTCAGTGATGTTTGACGGCCTGCGCAAATTTTATGGCACTTACGTGCGTAATTTGAAAACGCGTGATTTTTATCAAATGGCCGGCCGCGCCGGAAGACGCGGTATAGACAAAGAAGGATTTGTTTATACGCGGGTTAACCCACAGAGGATAAATTTTGAAGAGGTTAACAGGATAATCTTCGGCAAACCCGAAGAAGTAAAAAGCCAGCTTAATACATCGTATGCCACCATCCTTAACCTTTACGAAAAATACCAGGAAGATTTGTTTAAAATCTACCCCCTCTCCCTGCATTACTATCAATCGAATAAGAATGAACAGAAACAGGCCTTAAACCTGCTGGACGCAAAACTAAGGCTGCTTAAAGATTTAGGCTATATCCACGAGAGTAAACTTACGGAAAAAGGCAAGTTCGCAAAAACCGTTTATGGCTACGAATTGGTATTGGCGGAATTATACGATCAGAATATTCTTGAACAACTGGATGAATTTGAATTAGGCGTTGTAGCTTCCGCGGTTGTCTTTGAGCCGCGCAAAAATCAACGCATGCCCCTGGGAATATCTAAATCCACCCGTACGCTTAAAAGAACCTGCGAAGAGACCTACGACAGGATAAAAGATAAAGAACGCCGCTATAAGATCTACCCCTTTAGCAAGCTACCCTATTTTCATTTATGCTCCAGCATGGAAGCCTGGCTGCGCGGAACAAACTTCGATCGCACCTTGCAGATGACTGATTGCGATGAAGGCGAGGTAGTGCGTTATTTCAGGATGAGCGTACAGGTTTTAAGGGAGATCTCGCAGGCGCCGATTGCCTCTTACCTGCTTAAAGATAAAATAAAAGAAACTATCCGCGTAATAAACCGCGATATTGTTGATGCCGAGAAACAACTCCGCGAAGGCTAATCGCGCTAAGAAGCGCGCACCCGCGCAATACAAATTAGCGCGGGGTGCTTTTCCCTATCGTATTTTCATGTAATCCTGAATTATTTTCTTGTGATCAAAAGCAAAATCAAGTTTTTCTAGTTCAGTGAGTTTTACAACTTTTAAACCCGCGGCATCATCTCCCGCCCTGGGCTTGCCCTTTGCTTTAGCAATAAAGACCGTACCAACAGTATGGAATCGAGGATCGCGCTGCGGATTTGAATAAGTATGGAACTGTTTTATTTCGGTCAGATCCAAATTCGTCTCTTCTTTCGCCTCTCTTTTTACCGCATCTTCAAGGCTCTCTCCGTAATCTACAAATCCCCCCGGCAGCGCCCAGCCAAAAGGCGGGTTACTGCGCTTAATAATCACAATTCCTTCGGCTAATTCAATAATCGCGTCCACCGTAACATATGGACCGCCGGATAATTTTGTAGTTACATATTCCAAATAGCCCAAGACACCTTTATTAAAAACCGTAAACGCCTCCTGATCATAAAGGCAGAAGGTAATTTCTTCCAAAAAAGTATTCTCCTCTCGCAGATGTTTCAACACCTCCTGCGCCATGATCTTGGCGGAAGCCAAAAGCGGAAAACCTCCCGTGCCGCATCCTAGGGCCGGAAAAACAATAGAATTAATCTTTAACTCCCCGGCTAACTTCAAAGAACTCCTGGCAGCATCACGGATTTTTACTTCATCAGTCTTAAAATCCATGCCCATAGTTGCCGCATGAATTACGTATTTTACCGCTAGCTCTCCGGCGGAAGTGACAACCGCCGCTCCAATCTCTATCGGCCCCTTCTTGAGCGCCTCCTGCTCAATGACTTTACCGCCTTTTCTCTTAATCACCCCGGCAACGCCACCGCCCATTAAAAGTTTATTATTGGCAGCATTCACAATCGCATCCGCCCTTACCTCCGTAATATCCCCCAATACCACTTTGATTTCCGTATTCTTAATCTTCATATTCATACTCCTGCTTATTTAACGTATGACTTGGTTTAATTCTGAGCAGGGCGTGGAGGCCAGGAGCGGGCATGGTCCCGACATGATTTTTGTCGGGGAGCGACGCCAGCCGACCCGAGCGAAGTTTTGACACGCTGGGGCAAAACGAGCGTCCCTGCAAAGAATAAACCAAGGCAGACGCAAAATAATTATTCTCCAATTATCTTAACTAACACCCGTTTCTTACGCTGCCCGTCAAACTCCCCATAAAATATCTGCTCCCACGGCCCAAAATCCAGCTTGCCTTTGGTAACCGCCACAACCACTTCTCTGCCCATAATCGTACGTTTCAAATGCGCATCCCCGTTGTCTTCGCCGGTTAAATTATGCTGATACTTATCCTTCCCGAACGGCGCCAGCTTCTCAAGCCAGATGGAAAAATCTTTATGCAGCCCGCCTTCATCATCATTGATAAAAACACTGGCAGTAATATGCATGGGGTTAACCAGGCATAGCCCCTCTTTAATTTCGCTTTTGCGCAAAGACTCTTCTACCTGATCCGTGATATTAATAAACTCCTGTTTTCCGGCGGTATTAAAATAAAGGTAATCTGTGTAAGATTTCATTTACAATTTCTCCAAGATTAATTTATCGTTTTTCTGGTCAATTTTAAAATTAAATTTCTTTAAAAAAGACATGCCCAGTAATCCGTCTCCGGGAACATCGGCAGCCTCTTTTTCAGGCAAGATCGCCGCCTCTATGTTTTCAGCTTCGGAATCCTGTACGCTGACGCTCTCTAAAATTACCATCCTTGCCTCTGCTTTACGGCCATCTGCCAAAACCAACTCTATCGGCTTGCCGCTCTTTGCATCAATATCTATCCCCAAATCTTTGGCTATTTTATTTGACAATATTATTAAAGAAGCGCCGGTATCCAAAATAAGGTTAGCTTTAACCTTCTTATTCAACGTAGTTATCACCGCTACGTGCCCGCTTTGCTTATCCATGCTTACCTGTTTCGGCTCATGTTCTCTTATTAACTCTGCCTCTTTGGCCCTTGCCTGCGCATTTATTTTTTCATCAGCCCATTCCTGCCTGGTTAACTCGGCCTCTTTAGGAGAAGACTTGACTATGTGATCAATCTGCTTCTTGGAAAATTTCATCGAACCGAAACTAATCTCCAGGTCAACCTCATCCGCATTTTCTTTTTTAATCAACCCTTCAATACTGCGGCCGTTTTTTAAATAAATGGTATCCGCATTTGCCCGCAGCTGAAGATTAGATAAAATTAAAAAGGTCAATGCCGTTAAAATAATATTTAAACGGGTTTTTAACATAGTATTTTAGGAAACCCCTTAATAGATTCCAAAGACTTGCGCAGTTTATGTTTCGGAAGCGCGTATTTTGTAAGCTTACCGGATAAAAACTTATCATACCCAGCTAAATCCATCAGGCCATGTCCGCTGTAACAGAATAGGATTACTTTCTGCTTCCCTTCTTTCTTGGCTTTTTTGGCCTCATCAATGGCACAGGCAATCGCATGGCTGGTTTCAGGAGCGCAGATCGTCCCTTCGGTTTTCCCCCAAATCATCGCTGACTCATAACACTTAATCTGGTCATATGAGCGCGGGTTAATCAGGCCTTTCGCTGCTGCCTGGCTGACTAAAGGCGCCATGCCATGATAACGTAAGCCTCCGGCATGAATCGGCTCAGGCACAAAATCATGCCCTAAGGTATACATGGCCAACAACGGAGTAAGCCCGGCAGTATCTCCAAAATCATAAGTAAACGGACCCTTGGTCAAAGTCGGACAGGCTGTAGGCTCAACCGGAATGATCTCAATCTTTTTACCGTGGATTTTATCGCAAATAAAAGGAAAGGAAATCCCGGCGAAATTACTTCCTCCTCCCACGCAACCAATAACCACATCCGGGCCTCTTTCTCCGGCTATTTTCAATTGCTTCTTGGCTTCAAGCCCGATAATCGTCTGATGCAATAAAACATGATTTAAAACACTGCCTAAAGAATAGCGCGAATTTCCGCTCTTATCGGAAAGCGCATCCTCTACCGCCTCACTGATAGCAATACCCAAACTTCCCGGAGTATGCGGCATCCTCCTTAGAATCTCCCGTCCGGCAGCCGTATCATGGCTGGGGCTGGCCACGCACTTTGCCCCCCAAACCTGCATCATCGTCTTACGCATTGGCTTCTGGTCAAAACTGATGCGCACCATATAAACTTTACATTCAAGGCCGATTAGATTACAAGCAAAAGCAATAGCACTACCCCACTGTCCAGCTCCGGTCTCCGTAGTTAAACGCTTAATCCCGAATTTTTTATTATACCAGGCCTGAGCTACGGCGGTATTCGGCTTATGGCTGCCGGCAGGGCTGACGCTTTCATCTTTATAATAAATACGCGCCGGTGTTTTTAAGTATTTTTCCAGCGCCAGGGCTCGACGTAACGGAGCAGGCCGCCACAAAGTCAAAATCCCTAATATTTCTTCGGGAATATCTATCCAGCGCTTAGTTGAAACCTCCTGCTCAATTATATTCATCGGAAAAACCTTAGCGAGCATTTCAGGTTTAAGCGCCTGGCCGTCCGGGCCCAAAGGAGGTTGTAGTGGCCCGGGCAAATCCGCGGCTAAATTATACCATTGCCTGGGGATATCTTTCTCAGCAAGAATGATCTTATTAAAAGGAATTTTATCTCCTTGTCTGTTTAACGCGATTTAGCTACGCCTCTTCTTTTACAAAACCTATAAACTTTACATTTACTACAAAATGGCGAAACCGGAAAACATAAATTCTGGCCAAAAGTTACCAGAAGAGTATTTAACTCAATCCACTTGCCTCTGGGAATAATTTTCCGCAGAACGAGCTCTGTTTGAGCGGGACTGCTCGTTTTTACCCAGCCCAGCCGGTTTGAAATCCTATGCACATGAGTATCTACGCAGATTGCAGGCACACCAAAACCTAAGCCTAAAACCAGATTTGCCGTCTTTCTGCCCACGCCCTTTAAATCCAAAAGCGCATCCAGACAGTTTGGTACTTTTCCGGAGTAATCTTCTAATAATTTTCTGCTCAGCCCCAGGATAACCCTGCTTTTATTGCGATAAAAACCTACCGGATAAATTAATTTCTGGATCCTGGCAACAGTTAATTTTAGCATACTCCCGGGCTTATCCGCAACCTTAAACAATCTCTGGCTGGCCGCAATCGTAGTCTTGTCTTTTGTGCGCAGAGAAAGTATGCAAGAGATTAAAACCTGGTAAGCATCACGCTTAGCGGAAATCTGGGTAACCGAAGGAACTATACAATCTTTAATCTGCTCTTTGATTAATTTTATAGTTTTTAATACCCTACCGGCGCTCATATTGATATGTCTATGCGAAATTCAGTATATACACCATCCTTGATACTCACCTTACCCAAATCATCATCCCTATATTTAAGAGAGCGATTAAAAATATATCCGGTAGAAAATGAACTTTGGATATTTTTATTCACCTGATACCTAAACCCTCCTCCTAAATGCATTTCATTATATTCAAGTATTACATTCTTCATATTATCCTTAGTAACCTCAAATTCCTCACTTGACATATCTCCCTCAAGAAGCAAACTAAGCTTATCGTTCAAAGCATAAGTGATTTCCGGTTTACTCGGTGTAATATTAAAGGTAAGCTTGTCATTAGGTTGATAGATAAAACCTAAAATCGGGCTAACCGGATCGTCAAAATCGGGAATGACCTCTACACCGCAGATAAAGACCAATTTTTGATTCGCTTGATAAATAAGGAAATAGCGCTGCGGAATGCGAAAAGATGAAGAGTTGAAATTCCAATCATCGGTATAGAATGTAGGCGCAAGCCCGACGGTAAAATATGTTTTATCAAAAAAGAAAGGCAGGGTAGTTTCAGCGCCGAAAGATACCTGAGTTAAGTGCGACGGAAGCTTTACGCTGGTTGTATTATTTATCCCGATATACCTGGAACCAATAGCAAATTCAACCGGTAATTCTCCAAAGAGTTTCGCATCATAACTAAGTTCAGAAGCCGAATCCACAATTGCCACCTTACCCGATTGAGCGTAGGCGCCACGGGAAGGCAGATAACGCGCATAGGTGTCCAACTCCCAAAGAAACTCATCTTCTTTTATTGTTACAACATGCCCGAGCTCCTGGCGATATTCGGGATTTACCGGAACAGCGGCGGTTTCTGTATCCGCACCTAAACAATAAATCCGGCCAAATAAAACAATAAACAAGATAAACAATACTGGTTTAAATCTTTGCATTTGCACTTAAATTCCCCTCCCTAGATATCAAGGATTTCTACCAAAAAGCACATCAGTAAGCCCTTTAATAATATTAGTTACCGCCGGTTTAAAACCATATTTCGGCTCACGGAGCGTTCCGCTCAATTTAATTACGCCGATTTTACCCACCTGCCCCATAAAAGCAGTAGTAACATCCTTTAATGTTCCGCTTAATGGAACCATTTCGCTTATAATATCCACATCTAAAGCGCCTTCCAAGGAACCATTAAATCCTATTTTTAACGGGCCGGAAAGCTCGGCAACATTACTTTTTAATTTCAGGTTATCCGTATAAGCAAAATTGTCTTTTATTAAAAAAGCGCAAACGCATTCTGAAAGTTCAATACTACCCAAATCCTTAGCAAACAGCAGCTTGCCCATACCCTGGAGTAAATTCAATTCCCAGAGCCTCCCCTCTTTGACAGAAAAGTTACCCGCCCCGCTAAGTTTATTTAAATCTCCGGAAAAACCATTGATCCTGACTTCTCCCTGGAATGTCCCGGAGATATTTTTGTTTTTAGATAATGTATCCAGCTTTAGTTTCTCCAGCTTAACTCCGTCTGCCTGCAGCTCTATATGATACGGCAAATTAAGAGAATCGAGATTAAGCGAAGCAGTCCCGTTAATTAAACCGTCATAAAAGGCAGCGCGCATTGAAACTACCTTGGCTATTTTACCCTCCTGCAGATAATCCAGCAGAAAATCCCGGCTGTTTAACCCATACAAAGAAAGATTGCCGCTTGAGCTCCTTGCCTGGATCAAGCAATTCTTAAAATCATAAACCGGCCCGTTAAAAGTAAATTGTGTTTCCAATTGGCCCTTTAGCTGCAAATTCTTTATGAAAGGATATTTTTGGGCCAGCGCCTTATCTAAATCCACCAGCTCCAGGTTTATCTTTCCGCTAACATCCGCCTGCGGCCTGGCAGGATCGGAATTATCAATATCCCCGCTGATTAAAAACTGCGAATCAAGATACTTGCCTTTAGCCTGGGTAATCTTAATCTTCTTGTCCGTAATATTAAAGGCGCTGACTAAAGATATATCACGGGAAGATAATTGCAGCTTTATGCCGGGAGCGGAAAAATCAGAGAGCTCCCCGCTGCTCTGATAATCCATGCCCTGGTATTTGAATTTTGTATCTGACCAGCTAAAACCCTGCTGGCTGAATTCAAGGGTTGCGGAAATATTCTCAACCGGCTCATCCTGCTTCGCTAATTTAAAACCCGCGCCTGTAATATCCGCCTTACCCTGTATTACCCAGCCGCCTTTTCCGTCAGGATGCAGTTTTATAAATAAATCCGCCTTGCCAAGCGCAGAGCTTACTTGCGAAAAATTAAACTTCTCTTTTGCGATAGCCGGAAGAAAGCTTAAACTTAAACTGGTGTTTATGTTTAACGCCAGGGTGCTAAAATCCTTAACACCCAAATTAACCTCAAACGGCATGCCCAAAATTTCCGCCTTCAGGCCCTGCGCCACCAAAGAGCGTTCATTAAAAACAACCTTGCCGTAAAAGTTTTTCAGTTCTCCGAAGAAATCCAAACCGGATATATCGGCATTCTGGATATCGCAAGCGCCGTCGAAAGAAAACTTTTTTGTTTGCAGGTTATAATTAACTTTGCTTTCTAAGGCCAAATTCAGGCTGGCTTTAACCTTCTCCTTGGCCAAAACCAGTTTGGCAGCCTTCACAGACGCCTCAATATGCAGAAGCTGATCCTTAAGGTTCAACTTCGCTTTGCCGTCTGCTGAACCTGAAAGCAAATTGATCCCGAGGCTAGTGTAATAGGCTTCAAAATCCCTGGGCAGCAAATTGTTCACTGACAAATTAGCAGCCAGCTCCTGTTTTAAAATCTTGTATTCTCCCCAGCCGTAAATAAAGGTAGGCGGATTATTGGAAAGCTCCCCTTTAAAATTAAATTTAAGCGCCGCAGGCAAAGCCAGCCCTAAATTAAGATGGATATTCCTTACCTCTTTTTTAAATTGGACGGACAAAGTATCATCCTGAAAAACAATGCTTCCGGAAGAAATGTTTATTTTATAAACGGATACGCTAAATTCAGATTTCTTTGATTCAGATTCTTTGGCATGCGGAATCTTTACAACCGCTGGACGAGAGGCAAAAATATCCTGAAGATTAAAGGTGCCGTCTTTCAGACGCTCTAAGAAAATATACGGCCCTTTTAAATTTATACTGGGAATAATAATCTGTTTCTTAAAGATAGGCAAGATAAAAACCGCGCAGCTTGCTTCCCTGGTGCTTAAAATTACATTTTGATTATCGGAAATAACCAGCTCGTGCAAAACCAACCCTTTGAATATATTAAATTCTAAGGAGCCCAGGGTAACATTCTTACGGGTTTGTTGAGTAAGGCTTGAGACGATAATGGATTTTATCTTACCGGGCAGGAAAAACTTATTCAAATATATTAATACGCAGAAGACTATTAAAACCAGGAGTGCCGTAATTATTAGGAACTTCTTCATCTCTTTCGTTTAATTAAGATAGCCGCTAATTTAAAGGCCTCTTTTTTATTTTTAATCTTGCCGATGGCCTGCGCTTCTTCCAGGCCTAAAAGTACCTTACCAATCAAAGGCCCGGGCGTAAGCTTAAATTTACACATAACATCATTGCCGTTTAAAAATGGCGCGGGCTTCTTTTCTTTATTCTGATTTAGAAGCCTGTGGATTAACGCCTTAACTGTTTTCTCGTGCCTTACACGCGAAAGCGCCGTGGTCAATGGCCCTTTAGTGGCACGCTGATCAGCAAGAGATAATAAAAGTACTGCCAGGGCGTCACTACCGGCATCGCGGAAATAACGGAAGATCGCCCGTTCAGTAGGCCGGCCATTATTCGCCAGATACCCCGGCCTTAAATGCCAGAGCACAATCCTTTCCAGGGAATGTGTTTCATCGTTGGCTAATTTTAACCTGCGGCAAATTACACGCGCCAGCCCCAAACCTATCCTTTCATGGCCATGAAAAATAATCTTTCTTTTTTCCCTGCGCATGGCCGCAGGCTTCCCTACGTCGTGCAGGATACAAGCAAGCTTTAAAAGGCTGGATCTTTTGCGCAAACTTGAAAGCTCTTGGCTAAGATAACCGTTTATCTCAAGATCTTGCCTTACCGCCTGTAACAATAATTCAAATTGATTTAATGTCTCTAAGGTATGCTGCCAGACATCCAGGTGATGATACGGCCCCTGGCCTATCCCGCGCATGGGTTTTATCTCAGGAAAAATAATCTCTAAAATATTTAGTTTATCCAAAACGACTAAAGAAGTATAGGCTGTGCGGCTGTCAAAGATCTTAAACAGCTCTTCACGGATACGCTCGCTTGAAACTTCGCTGATTAGGTGTTTTTCTTTTTTTGCCAGGCGCAATGTTTCTTTATCCAGGTTAAAGCCAAGCATACAGCTGAAGCTAAATGCGCGTAAAATCCTTAACGGGTCCTCTTTAAAAGAATTCTTTCCGGTAACCCGGATAACTTTACCTTTGAGGTCAACCCTTCCGGAATAAGGATCAACAATTAGTGCGCTTAAGTCTTTGTCGCCAAAAACATCCTCGAACTTCACCGCCATGGAGTTTATAGTGAAATCCCGATGCAAGAGATCTTTCTCTAAAGTTGCGGCGCGAAAATCCGTAAAATCAAAGGTATAAACCTTACCGCCGATTTTTTTGACTAAACGGCATGCGGCACGCTCCTCATCCAAAACCACAAATCCGCACCTTAATTGTTTGGATAATTTACGGCCAAAATTTATTGCCCCGCGCTTCAGGCAAAAATCAAAATCCGGGTTATCTTTTTTGCGGTTTAAAATTAAATCACGCAGTGCTCCGCCTACAAGATATAATTTTACCTTTTTGGATTTAGCGAAATTATAAACCGGCTTTAAAATACTTAGATCTTCTTCACTGAGCTTGAGCATAAGTGTTACACCTTAAGGCGGGATTCTTACTGTTTATCCTTATCAAATACTTCAAACTGCTTAACAATCGCCTCTTCTACAAATATCGGCGCATGAAACCTCACCGCCAGAGCCACGCTATCCGATGGACGGGCGTCAATAATTTTCAAATCACCGCTTCCGGATTTAATGACAATCTTGGCATGAAACGTAGTTTCCTCCAGTTTATCGATAATAATCTTCTCCACGCTGGCGTTTAAATCTTTAAGCATTATATAAATTAAGTCATGGGTCAACGGACGCGGAGGGTTAAAACCGCTGATCTTTAATTTTATGGCTGAAGCCTCATTTAAACCGATGACGATCGGCAGGACTCTTGTGCCGCCTTTTTCTTTTAAGACAATCAACTGGTCATGCCGCTTTTCATCAATAACAATCTTACTCAACTCCATCTCAACCATTGCTTCTCCCGTATGTTTAATTTGGCAAGGATAAAAATCTTACAGTTGGCGGGTGACTGTCGAGCCGAAGCCCTTGCTGCGCGCAAGCGAAAGCTGAGCACAGCGAGGTGGCTCGGCAGGCAGGACCTGCCAACCTTATTTCTTCTTTTTGTCTTTGCCTAAAATATCTCTAAGCTCAACCATAAACTGCCCCACATCCTTAAACTGCCGATATACCGATGCAAAACGCACATAAGCAACATCATCAATCAGCTTAAGCCGCTCCATAACCAGCTCGCCTATCCTGCTGGATAAAACCTCGCGGTCGCTTTTCTTCTGAATGGAATGCTCAACCTGGACAACCACATTCTCCATCTTCTCCACACTTACCGGCCGCTTTTCGCAGGCGCGAATTATACCGGCTAAAATCTTCTTTCGGTCGAAAGCTTCCCTGCGGCCATCCTTCTTAATTACCAACAGAGAAACCTCTTCAATATATTCATAAGTAGTAAAACGCTTACCGCACTTTAAACACTCCCTTCTACGCCTGACTGCCGACTCTTCGGCTGTAGCGCGGGAGTCAACTACCTTATCTTCTTTATATCCGCAAAACGGACACTTCATATCTTCCTTATTTTTATCTTTGCCTGTTTCAAGAAACTCATCGCCATCTTATCCGGATAGCCATCGGCAATTACAATCTCCTTTATCCCGGCGTTAATCAACATTTTGGCGCAGATAACGCACGGCTGATTAGTGGCATAAAGGGTGGCGTCTTTAACGCTTATTCCGTGCAGGCATGCCTGGATAAGCGCGTTCTGCTCCGCATGCAAGGCGCGGCATAATTCATGGCGTTCTCCCGAAGGAATCTTCAACTGCTGGCGTATACAGCCGATTTCAACACAGTGTTTTAAACCGCTTGGAGCTCCGTTATAACCGGTAGCCAGGATCCTTTTTTCTTTCACGATTACCGCCCCGACCCTGCGGCGCAGGCAAGTGGATCTTTTAGCAACCAGGGCTGACATCTCCAAAAAATATTCATCCCAGCTCGGACGGCGATGCGAAATAGTTTTCTTTTTCATATTATTTTAACAACTCCGGGTATAGCGGAAACTTTCTCGCTAAAGCGATTGTCTCCTCTTTGATTTTAGATAATTTAACTATATCAGTTTTATTCTCCAGCGCCTCATTAATCAGGCGGGCAATCTCCCGCATCTCTGCCTCTTTCATTTTACGCGTGCTTATTGCCGCAGTCCCCAGGCGGATACCGCTGGTAACCAGCGGGCTCTTCTGGTCAAAAGGAATGAGGTTTTTATTTACTGTAATATTAACCTCCCCTAAAATCTTTGAGGCATCAGAACCGGTAACATCTTTGGCGTTTAAATCCACCAGCATCAAATGTGTATCTGTACCTCCTGAGACTATACGGAAACCTTTTTTCTCTAAAGCAGCTGCCAGCTCCTTACAGTTTTTAGTCAGCTGAATCTGGTATTGCTTAAACTCCGGCTGCATCGCTTCGTGAAATGCCACAGCCTTAGCTGCAATCACATGCATTAACGGCCCGCCCTGAATTCCGGGAAAAATCTGGCTGTCAATTTTCTTGGCAAACTCTTGTTTACAAAGGATAAACCCTCCGCGCGGACCGCGTAAAGTCTTATGTGTCGTAGAAGTAACAAACTCCGCGTAAGGTACAGGCGATGGATGTATACCGGCAGCAACCAGCCCTGCGATATGCGCCATATCCACAAACAAATACGCTCCCACGCTATCAGCGATCTCCCGGAATCTTTTAAAATCAATTATCCTCGGATACGCTGAAGCGCCTGCAAGAATCATTTTTGGCTTATGTATCTTAGCCAATTCTGCAATAGCGTCATAATCTAAGGCCTCGGTTTTTTTATCCACACCGTATCCAACCATTTTAAAGAACCTGCCGGAAAAATTATGCGGATGGCCGTGAGTAAGATGCCCACCGGCAGATAAATCCATCGCCAAAACCGTATCCCCCGGTTTTACCGCCGCGAAATAAACCGCCATATTCGCCTGAGAACCGGAATGCGGCTGGACATTTACATGCTCTGCCCCGAATATCGCTTTGGCCCGCTCAATTGCCAGGCTCTCGGCGATATCAACATATTCGCAACCGCCATACCAGCGTTTACCGGGATAGCCTTCGGCGTATTTATTAGTTAACACAGAACCTTGGGCCTCTAAGACTCCTAGGGAAGCGAAGTTCTCCGAAGCAATCAACTCCAGATTTTCATCCTGACGTTTCATTTCCTGCTTAATCGCTGCGTAAATCTCCGGGTCAATTTGTTTTAGATGTTTCACTTGGCAGCTCTCCTTATCTTTTGCTCAATCTCGTTAATTTGTTTTACTCTCCTTAGATGCCTTCCCCCCAAAAATTTTGTATTTAACCAGAGACTAATCATCCTCTTGGCTAAATCCGCTTTCACAAATGCCGACCCTAAAACCAAAACATTGCTGTCGTTATGCTGGCGGCTAAGTTTAGCTGCCTTAAGATTATAGCAAAGCGCGGCGCGCACGCCAGGAACCTTGTTGGCAACAATAGAATCACCTATACCGCTTTTACAAACAAGTATCCCGCGCTTATATTCACCCGAAGCAACGCTTTTGGCTAAATTATAAGCGTATTCAGGATAATCACAACGCTCCTTGGAATAAGTACCTAAATCTTTTACAGCAATCCCTTTTTTACCAAGATACTCCTTTAATTTCTCTTTTAATACAAACCCGGCGTGATCAGAAGCAATCGATAGTTTGCTCATATAATCTTGCTTATCCTTTCTACTGCATCCTTAATTGTACGAAAAGTATCCTCGTAAAACTCAAACGACCCTCCTGCGGGATCGATAATATCTAAATTACTGTCATCCATTTTAGCAAATTCTTTTAATAAAAAAAGCCTGTTTTTCGCTTCCGGGGCAAGCTGCAGAACACTGCTCTCATGCATTGCTTCCATCACCAGTATAATATCCGATCTATCCGCCATCTCCTTGGTCACTCTCTGCGAACGGTGTAAACTCACATCAATGCCTTCATTATTCAGCACCTCCTGAGTTCCTGTGCTTGCGCCCAGGCCGGCGACCATTATCCCGGCTGAAATCACCTCAACATCAGTCCTTTTCTGTTTTTCCAGAAGCTTTTTTAAATACGCCTCGGCCATAACCGAACGGCAGGAGTTTCCCGTGCAGACAAAAAGCACGGTCTTGCCTTTTACAACCGCGTTTATCGCCTCATCTTTTATCGAGCCGCTTCTGATTATTTTTAATGGCTCAACACTTAAATCCACGATAGTGGACTCCACCCCTAACTTGGCATCTCCTGCGTCAATAGCCAAGTCCACCAGGCCATCCATATCTTTAATTGCCTGCGCAAAATCAGCCGGCGCAGGGCTATCCGCGATATTAGCGGAAGGACATGCTACCGGAACATGCGCCTGCTCAATAATCCTTAAAGCAACCCGGTTGTCCGGCATACGCAAACCCACCTTGCCGCCGCTTGCTGCTTTCAATAAAATTGTTAGCGGTCCCGGCCAAAATTTATGCATCATTTTATAAGCAGCTATAGGTATATCGCGGGCAAACTCTTCAACTTTAGTTCTATCCGCAATAAGTATGGCAAAAGGTTTATCTTTAGGCCTCTTTTTAATTTCATAAAGTTTATCCAGCGCTTTTTTATTCAAGGCATCAGCCGCAATGCCATAAACTGTCTCTGTTGGAATAATTACCAGCCCGCCTGCGGCAATAAGCTTGGCTGCCTGATTAATATATTCTTCTTCAGGCGCCGAAGGATTTATCTTTATTATTTTTGTCAAGCTCATACCTTAATTTTTGTCTGCTTAATTTTAAGGCACATCTGTTTTTTATAATTAACCAACTTGGCAGTAATTTTAGCATCGCTTAAGCCCAGTATCTCCAAAGCAAAAAGCGCGGCATTTTTTGCCCCGGATTTCCCTATGGACATACAAGCAACCGGAATTCCCGGAGGCATCTGCACAGTTGATAAAAGAGAATCCAGTCCTTTTAAATTTTTTGTTTCAATAGGTATGCCAATAACCGGCAAAGTAGTATGACTGGCAACTACCCCGGCTAAAGCCGCGGACATCCCCGCGGCAGCAATGAAAACTTTTGTCCCTTTTTTCGGAGCCGCCTCCACATATTTAGCCACCTCTTTAGGCGTCCTGTGCGCGGACAAAACTCTGACTTCAAAATCCGCCTTAAATTCCTTTAACACATTAACTGCCTCGCTTACTGTCTCTAAATCTGACTGGCTTCCCATAAGTATACTGATTTTTGCCATGTTGCCTCCTTGTCTACATAGACAACACCCGCGCAATTCCTATTAGCGCGGGGTGCCGACCTATTTTAAAGCCTTAGAACCGATATCCCGACGAAAATGCATACCCTCAAAATTAATTTTACTTACCGCTTCATATGTTTTATTTATGGCATCATTAATTGTGGCACCTAATCCGGTTACTCCCAAGACCCTGCCGCCGCTGGTCAATATTTTATCTCCCGCTTTTTTAGTACCGGCGTGAAAAACCACGATATCTTTTGATTTTTCCGCCGCATCCAACCCGCTGATTTCTTTGTTTCTAGCATAATTTCCCGGATAACCACCTGATGCGCAAACCACGCATACGCAGGCGCGGCTATCCCAAGACAAATTCTTTATCTTAATCAACTCACCCTCAGCAGTTGCCAACATTACTTCCACTAAATCCGATTTTAACCGGGGCAGGATTGCCTCTGTTTCCGGATCGCCAAAACGTACATTAAACTCCAGGGCTTTTGGGCCATCCTTAGTTAGCATTACGCCAGCATATAACACCCCCCGATAACCGATCCCCTCTTTGGCCAAACCGTCAATAGTGCGATAAATTATTTTTTCCATAACCTCAACTAAAATATCCGCGGTAACTATTGAAGCAGGCGAATAAGCGCCCATGCCACCGGTATTTGCGCCCTGGTCATTATCAAATATTCTCTTATGATCCTGAGCAGAAGCCAAAGCTACCACATTTTCTGAATCTGTAATTACCAGAATTGAGGCCTCCTGCCCGAGAAGGCACTCCTCAATAATTATTTTGTTCCCGGCATCACCAAAAATCTTATCCTGCATTATGGAAGTCACGGCATTTTTTGCCTCTTTAATGGTTTTTGCCACGACCACCCCTTTACCCGCAGCCAAACCATCTGCCTTAACTACACAGGGAGCGCCAATCTTCTCAATATATTTTTTTGCTGCTTCCGGATCATCAAAAACTTTAAAATCAGCGGTAGGAACTTTATATTTAGCCATCAACTCTTTAGAAAAAACCTTGCTTGCCTCTAAATTGGCGGCTTTCTTACTCGGGCCGAATATCTTTAATCCGGCTTTTATAAATTCATCCGCAATACCTAAAGACAAAGCCACCTCCGGCCCCACCACAGTGAGGTCAATTTTTTCTTTTCGGGCAAATTCCAACAAACCAAAAACATCATCCGCTTTTATATCAATGCACTCTGCCAGGTGAGCGATACCGCCATTGCCCGGAGCGCAAAAGACCTTATCCACAAGCTCTGACTGAGCGATTTTCCAAACCAATGCGTGCTCTCTCCCACCTGAACCAATCACTAATATGCGCATTTATTCCTGAACCCTCCCGCCCGCTAAAATATAACCGCCTGCTTTATTCATAGTCTTTTTCTGAAACATTAACCATAACCTTATAGGGGAAATCTTTAGGCGGAGCAAAATTATATCTAACCCAGAAATCCTTTTGGCTACCGCTATCTCCAACAGTCCACTTCTCAACAATTATGGTATTATTTTCTTTAACGCGCACAGTTTCAACCAAAATCTTCTGGAAGGAACCAGAAAAATTGACAACCTTCGAATATTTCTCTATAGCGGTTAAGGTATCCCGGACTAATTCTTCATCTCCGCCAAAATTGCCCTCAACGGTAACCGATATAGATTTACCTGATTCAAAAAATAACGAGTATTGAATAGTAAGCGCGCGTTTTTTAACGGAATCAAAATAAGTTCCAACCTTATCGCCGCTTTGAGGATCATCTCCGGTAAATCCTAATAGCTTGGCGCGCTCGTAGAAAGGTCTTGCTTTAGCAACCTCGCCAAGATTCAAGAAAATATAAGACAAATAATACAAAGCCCTTTTGTGATCCGGCATTATTTCCAGGGATTTTTTGAAGTTTTCGACAGCCTTTTGATCATCGCCATTTTTACCATATAACATCCCTATATCAAAGAATGCCTCTGCATATGTCTGCACATAATAATCTTTAGGAAGATTAACCGGATCCGCTGCAACTACTTCATTAAATTCTTTTATTGCCTCGTCATTCACGCCGCTTTGGGAATATTGCAGCCCCTCTTGGAAATGCCCCTCTATGTCTTCTAACGTTTGCGCATAAACCATGCCAGTTAGCAATAAAGGAAGAAATAGTAAACATATAATCTTTAGCATTTACTTATCCTCCCTTGCTATCACATTCAACACATCAGAAGATTTAAGAGTAACTGCAAAAACATCTGAAAAGGGCCGGTCATCTATCCAGCTATCCGTAACCAGTATTTTATTTATCGGCTGCCCTGGACGGGGATTGATAAAACTTACATGAAATATACTGCATTTTTCGCGTACCGGATTCTCACCCAAGGATTTAATCGTTGCCCCATTCTTAGACCATGTGCCAATACCAATACTAAACCAATCCCAAAAAACCGGCACAGTAAGTTCCCGGTAAACATCGTCCTGATAAACAAAAATAACGCTAAGCGTAGCGTAAAAATATTTATCCCCAAACAAACGCATCAACCCATCATGCTCATAGCTGTTGCTGTAATTTCCGCCGGCTAAGAAATGTATCTCATCTATCTTCATCCCCTGCTTTATGGGCAAAGAAAACATATTATTTTTCTCAAGGTCGAGCCTTCCATAATCTTTCCAGTCACTCGCCCCTCTTACCAGAAAATCAACTCCGTCATATTTCAAATATTTGCTGGAAAACTCATTCGGTCCCGC
>Ga0247842_10000619_pt1 | contig 71991 bp, 68 predicted proteins | sample LaCruzMarch2015__3_FD_192411 | JGI IMG/M metagenome (GOLD analysis project Ga0247842, IMG submission 192411) | Freshwater microbial communities from meromictic Lake La Cruz, Castile-La Mancha, Spain - LaCruzMarch2015_19m | ecosystem: Environmental > Aquatic > Freshwater > Lake | place: Spain... | reverse complement strand
TCCCCCCGAACGCCTGCCGCGGCGAGCGGTGCGGGGTTTGGGGGCGCACAGCCCCCATCAAACCGGTTCGTTTTTACCCACAGATTTTTTTGAAGAGCCGAATATTGAACGACCTGTGAGCGGGCTGCTTCCGGTAGTAGATCCAAGGCAGGCGGGTAATCAACCGGTTTCGCTCCAGCAAGCGGGATGGCCCCACTCAGAACCACTTCGCCAATAGCTCGGTAAGAGATTTCCGCTCCGGGTTTTCCGGAGTCCTGTCCGGCCAGTTTCAGAGGTTGTGGCAAGTAATAGCGCCCAGCCTCCACAGCAATAGTAATAGCTCGCCCACTCGCGCTTAATCGTCTGGCCTGCTCCCGGGCTTGAGACAATGTCCGCAATGGGGCCTCGCGCGACCCGCTCGCAGAATCGTAGCCGGCGGTGGAAACCCAAACATCTGCTGGCGGCACGTCATCGCTCCGAAGTAAATTAGAGATGGGTAAAAAGCAGAGTGCTGCGGCTACGGCAACACTTTTGATTAGCCGCACGATAATAGCACAATGCTTCACGCGCAAAGATAAGAGAAAAATAGTTTTGGTCATCTCTTGAATAAATCTGCTGCTTCGTTAATCTTCTCGAATAAACAAAAGCCAGTGTCGCGTCAACCAGCATTGACGTCTGGGACTGCGTAGTTTTAAACAATAAATCAGAAAGCATGCCACAAACAAAGATAATTCATCTCATAGCAGGAGCCCGACCCAATTTTATGAAAATTGCGCCAATTGTGCGCGCGCTGGAAAACCACAAAGACGAAGTCGCCTACCGGATCGTCCATACCGGCCAGCATTACGACCGGGCAATGAGCGCGGTGTTTTTTGACGAACTGGGGATTCCGCAGCCGGACTACCACCTGGCATGTGGGGGGGGCAGCCATGCAGAGCAAACGGCAAAAATCATGATTGCCTACGAAAAGCTCTGCCATGAAAATCGTCCGCACATGGTTCTTGTAGTCGGCGATGTCAATTCCACGTTGGCCTGCTCCATCGTTGCAAAAAAACTCCACCGGCCGGTTGCGCATGTTGAGGCTGGGCTTCGGAGCGGGGACCGCCACATGCCCGAGGAAATTAACCGCTTGGTCACCGATGCAGTCAGCGATCTCTTTTTCGTGACGGAACCCAGCGGCGTAGCCAACCTGCTTCGCGAGGGGCAGCCGCAGGCAGCTATTCACCATGTCGGCCATGTCATGGTTGACAATCTGCTGTTTCAAAAAGCCCGTTTGGAGAAGCTGGGGCCAGGTAAAGGCCACTCCTGCGGTATCAAGGCTCGCCGCCCCCGTTACGGAGCCGTCACACTTCACCGGCCCTCCAACGTTGACGACCCTGTCGCACTGGCCCGCATCGCCGGGGCACTCGACCAAATCTCACGATCTCTTCCGCTCATTTTTCCCGTTCATCCCCGAACCCGCCAGCAGCTCGATAAAGCAGGCATTGCTTTCAGTTCGGAAGTTGAAATGATCGAACCCATGGGCTATATGGACTTTTTAAATCTCTGGAAAGACGCCAGTGTGGTTGTCACCGACAGCGGAGGTCTTCAGGAGGAGACAACCGCTCTGGGCATACCCTGCGTGACAGTACGCGACAACACCGAACGCCCGATCACCATCGAGGAGGGAACAAATATTCTCGCAGGAGTCCAGCCGCAAATGATTATTGACCTTGCATTGAGTGCTGCTGCCGGAGAAGGAAAAACTGGGCGACGCCCTGCACTCTGGGATGGCCATGCCTCCGAACGAATTGTCGGTGTGCTCTTGGAGTTTCTCGCCCATCCAACCTCATGAAGATTGCGTTTCTCGGCAACCTGCCCCCGGCTTCGGTCTTTCCCGCAGAGGCGCTGACAGCTCCGGCATCTTCAGGCGACCATCCGGCTCCATGGATGGTCGCTCTCCTTCCCGCATTGAAACAACTGACAGGTTTCCACCTCCGAGTGATTCTGTGCCATAAGACGATCCAGAAGCGAGTGCTGATCGAAAAGGACGGGATTGAATACGAGGGGATTCCTGATGTCTTTCCCGCAAGACTCGCCCGCAAGACCTTACACTTCAAGACGTCGCTTCTGACAACCCCCGCAATACGCCGGTTCCGTCCAGATCTCGTTCACGCATTCGGCTTTGAAACCGGCAATGCCCTCATAGCACTTAGGTCTGGTTTCCCGGTGTCTTGCTTCATACAGGGTATTGCGCAATTGCTTTATCCATTCTGCGGGCACATGGGCTGGTGCGACCAGAAAATCATGGTGTGGGCGGAGCGTTATGCTGCGGAGAAGATCCGCTGGATGGTTGCCGAAAACAATTTTGCGAAAAACTGGGCGCTTTCCGTAAATCCCGCTGCAACTGTCAGCGTCATTCCCCACCCGACGCGTCAGGTGTTTTTCGAGAAATCTGCCCCTCGTTTTCCTCCGGTTATCCTCACCGTAGGGGGGTTGGATGATCGGAAAGGGATGGATACCGTCATCAGGGCTTTTGCCATATCAGGAGTTGCCAGTGCAAAATTGGTGGTTGTCGGAGCCGGGCCCCTGCGCCGCCAGCTCGAATCCCTCGCCCGCTTGCTGAGGGTTTCCGAACATATTCGGTTTACCGGCCCACTGGGAGCTGAGGAAGTGATCGCTTGTATGAACGAAGCGCGTGCGTTTGTGCTCGCCTCGCGCATGGATACCTCGCCCAATGTGATCAGCGAGGCCCACGCAATCGGAATTCCCGTTATTGGGACCAGAGTGGGCGGGATTCCGGAGATGGTTGAAGATGGCCTTGATGGCTTTTGGGCCGACAAGGACGATATATTTGAAATCAGCATGCACATGCGAACATTACTAGAGGACGAGAACTTGGCGCGCAAGATGGGCGGAAACGGGAAAATGAAAGTCATGAAGCTCAATAACTCGCTTTCCGTAGCCGAAGCGCACGCAGAGTATTTTCAAAATATCAGGCAATGCCTCGGCGTGTGAGGAAATAAATACTGTGCCTCCAGACAGATTCGGAACCTACATTGCAGCGAAATTGTCCGCGTACTGCGACTAGACAAACACTATGACAACTCCAGATATCGCTGTCGCTCTCGATGTCGCTGTTGCTTATCCGCAGAGCGCACCGTTTCATCCAGATCTGCGCTATCCAGAGCTTTCACAGCTCCCCGAATCCCAAGTGGATCCCGAAAATCGGATCTACCGGGCAGTTCGCGACCTGCTCGCCAGTCTTGGTTACGACGCCGACCGTTTCGCCACGGCACAGTGGAACCCTTTCGGCGATATCATACGCCCGGGGAACCGGGTTGTTATCAAGCCTAATCTCGTTCTTCACCATAATAGCGGGAACCCGGATATTTCCGCTGTCGTCACACACTCTTCTGTGCTGCGCCCAGTCATTGACTACTGCCTGATCGCATTGCGAGGGGCGGGTGAGCTAATCGTGGGCGACGCGCCCCACGGGGATGCCGATTTTGAAAAGATCGTCCGATCCAACGGCCTGCGCTCGCTGGTCGAGTGGTATCAGGGGCGCGGGCAGAATGTCGCCTTGAGGGATTTTCGTAAATTTGTTTACCCAAATGGCTTTTCCGAGTCGGTGTGCGAGAGGGTAGATCGCGATCCGGATGGGTATGTGATGGTTGATCTCGGCCGACAAAGCCACCTGTGCGGCCTGGCCAATCTTGAGGGGCTCTATGGGTCGGACTACAACAGGGCTCAGATCGTCAGGGAGCATGCATCGGGGAATCATAAATACCTCGTTTCGGCCACTGTTCTGCATGCTGACGTCGTCATCTGTGTGCCCAAGATGAAAACGCACAAAAAAACCGGCGTCACCATCAACCTTAAAAATCTCGTTGGCATCAACGGAGACAAAAACTTTCTTGCACATTTTCGCGTGGGCTCTCCGTCGCAGGGTGGGGATGAATTTCCCGACTCGCGCAGTCTGGTTTTGTCAGTCCTGCGAGCGTGGGATCACTGGAGCACCAGGGTATTGCTCGCTCCTAATACGTATCCTCTTCGCGTGGTGTATCGCTATGCAAGATTTCCGTTCAGGTTTGTTCGCAGAATATATCGTCTCATAACCGGAAACCCTATCTGGGAGAAGGGGAATTGGCATGGAAACGATACCTGCTGGCGGATGTGCCTTGATCTGAATCACATACTGCGTAACGTCGATGCCTATGGAAACCTCCAGTCCAGCCCGCAAAGAAGGTATTTTTGCCTGGTCGATGGAATTGTCTCAGGGGAGGGGGATGGGCCAATGTGCCCTGACCCAAAGCCCTGCGGCTTACTGGCTGCGGGTAAGGACCCTTACCAAGTCGATTACATTTCTTCATATCTTATGGGGTTCGATCCCGAAAAACTTGCTTTGCTCCGTGAATCCCGGAGTTCGCCGGAAGCGGGATTCGACCCCAATAGTCTTCGCATCGCCTGCTCACGGAGAGGGGCTCCCGTTGATTATAAATCCGTGAATCTTCGATTCCGTGCCCACCCCGCTTGGAAGGGGACCATCGAGAGGCCTGCCCGCGCGCTCTAACCTCATGTCTGCGCTGAGATCACATCTTCGTAACATCTATCTCCGGTTCCCGCCAACATGGCGCGTGGGCAGAAGATACAGAAACATCCGATCCTTCTATGACTCCGCCCAGTGGTGGTCGAGGGAGAAAATCGAAGCGTGGCAATTGGCAAAAATCCGGGAGGTTGTGACGCGAGCATTCCTCGATGTCCCCGGCTATCAACAGCTTTACCGGGAAGCCGGCGTTGTGCCCGCCGATATCCGTACCTTTTCGGATTTCCGATCCTTGCCCTTTACGACAAAGGCACTGCTTCGCGACAACCTGCGAGACTTCACCTCGCGAAGCATTCCGAAATCAAGACTCCTCTACTCGACCACCGGCGGGTCAACCGGAATTCCTTTTGGGTTCTACATTTTGCGCGAGAACCCCCGGATCGAAGAGGGATTCATGCATTCCGCCTGGTCACAAACCGGTTGGAAAATAAGCGACTTGGGTGTTGTCCTGCGAGGTGGCTTTAAGGGCCCCTCGTCCAGGCTCTTCGATTTGTCGAAACACTCCCGCTACGCATTGTCCGTTTACCACCTATCCTCCGCCACGTATCCGGAATACCGCCAATTCGTGCTGAAACATCACCCATCTTTTCTTCACGCGTATCCATCCAGCGCAGCGGACCTTGCGGCTCTTGTCATTGAAAACGATGATATTGGACAGATTGCGTTCGAAACTATCTTTGTTGGTTCTGAACATCTTTACGACTGGCAGAAACAACTGATAAAACGCGCTTTCCCAAACGCGCATTTGATGCATTGGTATGGCCATAGCGAATGTGCCATTTTTGCCCCGTGGTGCGAAGCTTCCGAACGATTTCATGTCTGCCCTTTCTACGGGCACTGCGAAGTTCTTGGGCTGGATGACAAGGAGGTTGGCGCAGGGGTTGTCGGCGAGTTGGTCGGTTCTTCATTCTGGATGCAAGCCACTCCATTCATCAGATACCGCACCCTCGACTATGCACGCAAGGGAGTAGATGGGTGCAAAGGGTGTGGGCGCCGGTTTCAAATGCTTGATTCAGTTGAAGGACGCCTGCGTGAAATGGTTGTCAGTTCAGGTGGCAGAAAGATAGCAATGGCATCTATCAACATGCACGACACCACATTCGATGAGGTGGCACAGTTCCGATTTGTTCAGGATCAACAGGGCATAATTGAGCTGCTTATTTTGCCAAAAGCACTATACAACGATTCCAGCATGGAGAAAATTCACCGGTCAATTATGGAAAAACTTGGAGAGGATTTCATCCTGCGAATTCGAAAGGTTGAAAGAATCGAGCGATTGGGTTCGGGGAAACATAGCTTTCTCGACCAGCATCTGGAAATTGACCGATATGATCGCCTAGAGGAGCAATTATGAAACAAGTTGTGATAAGAAAAGCGGGGCCAGTTGTTGTGGACTCGCCAGCTCCAGCAGCTATTCCTGGTTTTGTGCTGGTAAAGCTTCGGGCTTCATGCATAAGCCCCGGAACAGAACTCGCTGGAATCTCCGCAGCCGGAAAGAATCTTTTCCAGAAGGCTATCGCACAGCCCGGTAAAGTTGGTAAAGCAATCCAGGACATGCAAGCCCTAGGCGTAGGCGCAGTTTGGGAGCGGGCCTGCCGTGCGATCGACAAGGAGAGTGGCTGCGGATACTCTGCTGCGGGCGTTGTTCTTGATGTGGGGCCAGGAGTCGAGGGAATTTATCGGGAGATGAAGGTTGCGGTTGCAGGTGCCGGCCACGCAAACCATGCCGAAATCGTTGCAGTCCCGCGCAACCTCACCGTCCCGATGCCCTCCGATCTCTCGTTTGGGGAAGCAAGCACTGTTGCTCTGGGGGGCATTGCGATGCAGGGAATCCGCCGGGCTGGTGTCGCGATTGGCGAGAGGGTGGCTGTAATCGGTTGCGGTGCTCTCGGGATGCTTGCCATACAGATTCTCAAGGCGGCTGGGTGCCGGGTGTTTGCAGTAGATCTTCAAGCCCAGCGGCTCGAACTCGCCTCCAAACTTGGAGCTGAGATAATTGGGAATTCAAAGACCGAGGATATCGTCAAACTTGCAATGCATTGGAGCGGAGGGCACGGCATTGATTCTGCCTTGGTTTTTGCCGCCACCCACTCGTCTGAACCTCTTTCCCAAGCCTTTCGAATGTGTCGCAGAAAAGGACGCGTGGTTCTTGTGGGCATTGCCGGGAACGAATACAAACGGGAGGATATGTATGCCAAGGAATTGGATTTTCTGATCTCCACATCCTACGGGCCGGGACGCTACGACGACGGGTATGAGCTTGAAGGACGCGATTACCCTTTCGGGTATGTGCGTTGGACAGAGAACCGCAACATGGCTGCCTATCTGGATCTGCTCTCGCGCCACTCGGTGAGCATCGATCCGCTCATCGGCGCTCGCTACACTGTGGAGAATGCTGCTGCTGCCTATGACAGCCTCAATTCCCCTGATCGGCCTCTACTCGTCGTTTTGGATTACCCCGACGACGCCTTTGTCCCTGAATGTTCCTCTCCCTCCCTCCCTGATTCTCATCGTGCCCCTTGGATTAGCCCAGCCGCAGCTAAAAGCATGGGTGTTGCCCTCGTGGGAGCGGGCTCGTTTGTTCAAACAACACACCTCCCCATCCTGCGAGGACTTCCTCATAAGTTTGGCGTCCTCTGGTCATGCTCCCGTGCCGGAATCACAGCGCGCAGCGCAGCAAATCTGCTTCCGGGGTGCAAGGCAACAACAAACTATGAGGATATTCTTCAAGACCCCGCCGTTGATATAGTTCTTATAGCAACCCGCCATAATACTCATGCTGATTTGGCGATCCGGGCTTTGCACAGTGGCAAAGCAGTTTTTCTTGAAAAGCCCATGTGCCTCACTGTCGAGGAATTCGACGCCATCTACACAGCACTCGAGGCGACCAACTCGCCGTTTCTGGTCGGGTATAACCGCAGGTTCTCTCCGTTTGCCCAGAACATTCGCTCGGCGGTGAGCCAACGAACCACACCGCTCATGATCCAATACACCGTAAATGCTGGATATCTGCCACCCACGCACTGGACGCAAACCAAAGAAGGAGGTGGGCGGCTGCTCGGGGAGGCCTGCCATATGGTTGACCTGTTCCGAAGCCTGGTGGGACATCCTGTCCTCGAAATCTCCTGCACTCCCCTGCGCGGAGAGAATCCAACTGCTCGACCGGCGGACAATTTCTGCCTTACAGTTTCTTACTCGGATGGATCAGTTGCATGTCTTACCTATACCGCTCTGGGACACAACGACATACCAAAAGAGCGGATGCAAGTGTTCTTTGACGAAAAGGCATTCGAAATGGATGATTACATGCGGTTGATTCCACACGGAGTTAGCTCCGCCCCTTTGAGGTTAAAGATTCAGAGCAAAGGTCACAGCGAAGAATGGGCAGCATTATATGACGAAATCTCCAAGGGCAAGCGCTTCCCTATTCCGTGGGAGGAACTCGCGGAAACCTGGAAGGTAACCTGCATGGCTAACTCGATCTGTCTTCAAAATGCTTCGTAGAGCACGTCACTTTTGTTATCGCTCCACACGCTTCGCCGCCCGAAAACTTCGAATCACATTTTCAAGGCAGGCCTCGCTTGCAGACGGCATTATCGGCTGGCTAGAGAAGCCGACTTTTGGTGCCAAGTCTCGGCTCCTAATGTGGCAGGATCTTGGCATTTGGGGAGGTCTCGGCCGGAACGGTCAAAACAAGTGCCTTATTCCCCCCGATGAGGTCAACGCTACTTTGGAAGTTGCCGAAAAGACATGCGCCCACGAGTTCAACCTTCTTGGAAGTGGTCCAGTCTGCCTCGGTGAGAAAATCGACTGGCACAAAGATTTTAAAAGCGGCTATCGTTGGGATCCTTCGCTCCACTATTCCAAAATTCGGCAAGTGGAGATTCCAAGTGGTGCAGACATCAAAGTGCCATGGGAACTGAGTCGATGCATGCATTTTATTTCGCTTGGAATGGCTGATGCTCTCAGCAACAACCCGATGTATTTTAAGGAGTGGAAGGCGCAGACTCAAGATTGGATAGACGCAAATCCCAACGGATACGGAGTCAACTGGGTGTGTGCAATGGATGTAGCACTGCGCTCGGTAAACTGGTTGGTGGGGCTTAGCTTCTTTGCCCCGCGTCTCCTGCTCGAGAATGAGGCCCATTACCTTGACTGTCTGAACGCCTCTCTTTGGAATCACGGACTTCATCTCATGCGCAATCTAGAATGGGATGGCCCATTCGGCAATATTGGAGGAAATCATTTCTTGGCCGATTTGCTAGGCCTACTTGCATTGGGTGCATTCTTTAGGGACACACCACGTGGGATACGGTGGTGGAAGTTTTCCAAAAAACAAATTGACCTGGAGATGTTTCGCCAAGTCAACAACGATGGTACCCATCAGGAAAACTCCACAAGCTATCACCGTTTGGTACTGGAGATGTTTCTCTTATCAGAGACGCTGGCGCACGCTCTGGGCGACCCGTTTGAACCACGATTTGTTGAGCGATTGGTGAAAATGAAAGAATTTGTTGCTGCATACACATCGCCATCCGGAAAAGCAGTTCAATTCGGGGACAACGACAGCGGCAGGGTCCTATCTTCCTTGATTGGCGATGAAACTGACCATCGCTATTTATTTACAGAGAACTGCGGATTTGGGGGAAGATCGAATCGGTTTTTACTACAAGGGAAACGAGACTGTCTCTCAACTCCATCGCAAATCACTGCTCGTGCGTGGAGCTTTGATCAGGGAGGATATTTTTTCTTGAAAAGCGGCAATATGTGGATAGGCCTGAGGTGTGGCTCGATCCGACCTCCAGGCGGCCATGCCCACTGCGATCAGCTCTCCTTGGTTTTAAATTGCAACGGTCAGGATGTCTTCGTCGATAGGGGAACTGGTGTATATTCTCCAGACATATTGCAGCGCAATCGCTTTCGCTCAACGTCTTGTCACAATGTGCTTCAGCTTAATGGGCAAGAGCAGAATGAATTCTCATCAAACAAAAGCGGGTTGTTTCGAATGCGTGATTGTACCCATGCCCATAGTGAGGGATGGCAGTTTGATGGACAAACCTACTGGGAAGGAATCCATTCTGGCTTCGTGACACCAAGCCGTCCAGATTCCTTTTGTCAACGGAAAGTGTTTGTGCAAAGCGGTAAGTTGAAGTTCGCCGACTCCCTTCAATCTTTGCAGGCAGATGACAAATTGGAATGGTTTTTTCATCTCGCGCCCGGACTCAACGCTCGGCTACTACAAAATTCTGCTGAAATCTCATTGGGCAGCAATAAGCTCTTCCTAGAATGGGACTTTTCCGCTGTTGCAAAAGTTATTTGTGATTCGCACAGCCCGCGATATGGAGTTGTACAGGGTGCACAGACTATAGGCCTGCACGCCAGTAGAAACCATAAGAATCTGTCTTCGTATGCCTTTTCAGTCTATACAGGGTAACAGGCACTCACGCAGTAATAAATTAATGGATAATAAACACGTCACCTTCACCTATGTCGGGCCCCTGCAGTCAAGGGGAAGGCTTTTTAAGCAGATAAAGACATTGCAGGGAGCCGGATTCGAAGTGGATTTAATTGCCGGTAATACCCAGCCTATTCACAAAGATCAGTATGGATTTCCTATTAAGGATATGCCTGTCGATGACAGTGGTAGCCCGCTCAAAAGTTTTATGGAACAGATGAGATTTGCCCGCAATGCGGCTATACAAATTGCTTCGGGAGACACAGACGTTGTTGTCTGTCTTGGCCTGCAGTCCCTTCTTGCAGGAGTTTTGGCCAAACAGCGCCGCACAAACTTGTGCCTTATATTCGACTGCAACGAGCTTCATATTGAAAGTTTCAGCGGTTTCGCAAAAAAAGCTGTCTGGCGCGTTCTCCACAACTACGCAATCAAAAGGTGCGACGCCATTATCCATGCTGAATCAAACCGGTTGAAATATTTCACCAACCACTATCCCGTTAGGAATACTCCCCAAATTGTGATCGAGAATTTTCCGTTCTTTGTCGCTGCTGACCCGGTTCCGCGTGACTTGTCGGGGAACATTCGATTAATTTATCTGGGAGGATTCGGTGACGCCCGATACACAATGGAACTGGTGGAAGCATTTACGGACATGCCCGACTCCGTATCGCTTGATTTTGTCGGCTTTGGATTTAAAGAGTATCTCGCTAAAGTGGAGAGACGAATATTAGAAACTCGAGCCCAAGGGATCCGGATTCTTCCGGCAGTGCCACATTGGCAGATACCTGATCTCCTCAAGGGATACCACATTGGCTTGGGGTTCTATAAAAATACGAATCTTAACAATTTCTTCTGCGCTCCCAATAAAATATATGATTATTTGATGAACGGGATTCCAGTTGTTACAAATAAATACCCTGGGTTGAGGGAAGTTGTTGAAAAAAACAGCGTAGGAGTTTGCCTTGACCAAGTGGACTCCAAATCTCTTCGTGCAGCATTAGCTAAAATTCAAAGCGATAATATGCACCTTAATATCTCTAATGAGATTCGAAAGAAATACAGTTGGGAGAATCAAGAAAGTAAGTATCTAAGCCTGTTTGCAGATTGCGCAGCCAGGAAATAGTCAGGCGCGAACAGCGAGCCCAACCCCTAGCGCATTTCTTGTATCAACAATGCACCGGGTCCAGTTGGATAAAGCGGAATGATCAACACTTCGGTGTGCCGTCGCAATCACAACGCAGTCAAATGAGCCGACAACTGATTCGGACCACTCCACGGATTTCTTTCCAGCAAACTCCATATGCTCTCTTGTTGCGGGGATCTGTGGGACATAGGGATCATAGTATTCAATAGTTGCCCCTTGCGCTTCCAGTAGCTTCATCAAGACAAAAGTCGGACTTTCTCGGATGTCATCCACGTCTGCTTTGTATGCTAGACCTAAAATAAGAATCCGGCTGCCATTTAGTGCCTTCTTGATTATGTTCAGTGCTTCGACAATTTTGCTTACCACGTATCGAGGCATCCCGGTGTTGATCTCCCCGGCCAGCTCAATGAAACGTGTGTTTTGTCCGAATTCACGGGCCTTCCACGTCAGGTAAAAGGGATCGATCGGGATACAGTGCCCGCCGAGGCCGGGGCCGGGGTAGAAGGGCATGAACCCGAACGGCTTGGTTTTTGCCGCTTCGATGACCTCCCAAATATCGATGTCCATCGCTCCGTAAACGACTTTCAATTCGTTGACGAGGGCGATGTTGACGGCGCGGAAAATATTCTCCAGCAGCTTGGTGGCCTCGGCCGCGCGGCAATTGGATACCGGCACCACATTTTTTACGGCCAGAGAATACAGCGCGACCGCTTTTTCGAGGCATGCGGGGGTGAACCCCCCAACAACCTTCGGAATGTCCGCAACTTTGCTTTTGGGGTTGCCCGGATCCTCTCGTTCGGGGGAAAAAGCCAAAAAGAAATCGGTGCCGGCTTTCAGCCCGGATCCTTCTTCGAGAACCTTGCGAAGGTCTGTGTCTGTCGTGCCTGGGTAAGTGGTGGATTCCAGGACCACGAGAATCCCGCTTCGAAGATGAGGAGCAAGAGCCCGCCCGGTATCAAGAACATAGGAGAGATCAGGCTCCCGGTGGCGGTTCAACGGGGTGGGCACGCAGATAATTGCAGCGTCACACTGCGCGATCCCGGAGAAATCCACGGAAGCGTGAAACCTGCCGTCGGAGATCAATTGCTGGAGGTCTGTGGTGTCAATGTGGTGGAGATATCCTTGTCCCGCGTTGAGTTTTTCGATCTTGGAGGGATCCACATCCAAGCCGACCACGTCACATCCCCGGCGGGCAAAAGTGAGCGCCAGGGGCAATCCGACATATCCGAGTCCAACAATGGCAATGCGTTGCATAATGGGGAACCGTTTGTCCCATGCCCGGAAAGCAGTGTCAAGATTGCCCGACCGGAAAAACCGGCATGGCCACGCCACCTCTCTTGGACCAAGGGGCACTTGAATCCTGACAATTCATTATAAAAAGACGATATAAATAAACCTAAAAGGGAAAATGAAAAGATGGCCCGGAAGGCGCAACTGACGCAAAGTCAGCGGGATGGAGAAGCTTTCGGAGGTTCTATCTATTCACCCTGCGGGTGAGAGTCAAAAAGTTGATTCTGACGGGGCAAAGTCGTGGCCGCTGGACACGCCGGGGGGACGGTTTTACGATAAAGCGATGTTTCAAAGAGATAGTGGGACGGCATGGAAGTAGGATTCGGGGTCAGTCAAAAGGATTCGGGGTCAGTCAAAGATTTCTGACAATCTTGTGGTCGTGTGCATCGGCGCTCATTCAACCCGAAAACCGTTTTTTTCTGCGGGCTCTGCGGCTCCGCGCGAGGAATCGCTGGATCCGAATTCAACCAGCCTCAGCCAAGAAGGCATCAGCGACACAGCGGCGGATTCCTGCCGCTGAAAATGGCACCCTCCATTCCCCAAACTGTGTTTTCTTTTGGCTGTCATGCCAACATTCTTAAGAATGTAAGAATGTTTCCAGCCCGCTTCGTGATCGCGTGCCGGACCTCGCGGCCCTCGTTGCGCTTGAGGATGAGCCCGGCAATCGCCAGCCGCCGCAGGTGCTCGCTGGCGGTCTTCAACTCGATTTCCAGCGCGATGGAGATCTCCCCGACCGACATCTCGGGCTTTTTTCCGAGCAGTTCGAGGATCTCGATCCGGCGGTGATTCGCGAATCCCTTGACCACTCGTTCGAGTCTGCGCGACCGCGCACCCGCCTTCCTCACCACACTCGTCTTGGGTTCCATGCAAGGCATCATGAACCGCGGAACGGTTTTTACAATCACATTCCAACATTCTTAAGAATGTTGGAATGTGACAGGCTCGTTGGGATTCGGGGTCATGGGATTCGGGGCCAGTCAAAAATCTCTGACAATCTTGTGGTCGTGTGCATCGGCGCTCATTCAACCCGAAAACCGTTTTTTTCTGCGGGCTCTGCGGCTCCGTGTGAGCAATCGCTGGATCCGAATTCAACCAGCCTCGGCCAAGAAGGCATCAGCGACACAGCGGCGGATTCCTGCCTCTGAAAACGGCACCCTCCATTCCCCAAACTGTGTTTTCTTTTGGCTGTCATGCCAACATTCTTAAGAATGTGAGAATGTTTCCAGCGCGCTTCGTGATCGCGTGCCGGACCTCGCGGCCCTCGTTGCGCTTGAGGATGAGCCCGGCAATCGCCAGCCGCCGCAGGTGCTCGCTGGCGGTCTTCAACTCGATTTCCAGCGCGATGGAGATCTCCCCGATCAAGAGTTCGGCCATCCTGTCCAGAAGCGACTTGCTGGATTCATCTGCGCTTGAAGCGTGAAAAAGTTATGAATGGCATTTTTCCGGCCAGGGCATCGCTATCGCAAAGGGCTATACTCGCGGATGCGCATTTTACTCACAATGCGGAGTTTCCCTTCAAGGTCACTTGGGTCAAGCTGAGGGTATTCGGAAAGAACCTCCTCGGTGGACATCCCATCGGCAAGCATATCGAGAATCAGCGAGACCCAGATTCTGTGTCCTCGAATACACGGCTTCCCGAAGCAGATTTCCGGATCGATTGAAATTCTGGATAAAAGATTTGACTTCATAGTCGTAAGTGTATGCGACGAGTTCGTTTGCTTCAACCTCAGCGACAGCCGCCTGAGGGCGCAACGCCGGGGCCGTCGGGCGCCAGCCGTGTGCGGTCATGCCCCTCCGAAACCGCAGATGATTGTTGATTTATTTAATCTGTAAGGTTACATATCTCATCATGAAGGCCATTCATCGGAATATCGAGCCAGTTGTGCGCCGGGCGGCGGGCGCGTTCCCTGCCGTGGTCATCACGGGTCCCCGGCGGGCGGGGAAGACGTTCCTTCTGCGGCGGATGTTTCCGAAAGCCAGCTATGTTTTGATGGAGTCTCCCGATGCGGTGGCGCGGTTCCGCGCGGACCCGGAGGGGTTTCTCGATTCGCTGAGACTTCCCGCGATCTTGGACGAGATTCAAAATGTGCCGGAAGTGTTCAACCATGTCCGGGCGCGCATCGATGCCGCACCCCGCAGGGTCGGTCGCTGGTTCTTGACCGGGTCCCAAGAGTCCGGGCTGATGCGGGGGGTGACCGAATCCATGGCCGGGCGCGCCGCAATCCTGCACCTTGCTCCGGTCTCGGCGTCCGAAAGTCCGAAAGTGGATGCCTTCACCGGCGGATTTCCGGAGGTGCTGGCGCGTCCGAAGGCCTCAGACCTGTGGTTTGAGTCGTATATCCAAACGTATTTGGAGCGCGATGTTCGTGCGGTGATCGCGGTTCACGATCTCGCAGTCTTTCGACGATTTCTCGCGCTGGTGTCTTCCCGGCACGGGCAAATTCTGAACAAGACGGACTTGGCGGCACCGTTGGGAATGAGCGTTCCGGGGATCTCCCGGTGGCTCGATGTTCTGCAGGTTACCGGCCAAATCCTCTTGGTCCAGCCTTACTTTGAGAATCTTGGCAAGCGCCTGATCAAATCGCCGAAGCTCTACCTGGCGGATCCCGGCATGGCCTGTCACTTGCTTGGCATCCGGTCCCGATCTGAACTGGAGCGTTCACCATTTCTCGGTGCCGTCTTCGAAGGGCTTGTGGCCACGGAGATCCTCAAATCCCAGACCAACTCGGGTCTGCGGGGGGAATTGTATTTTTTTCGAGACCAACAGGGTTTGGAAGTGGATTTTCTGGTTCCTCTCCGGGATGGGGGGATGCTTCTGGCTGATGCAAAATCCACGCGGTCAGTCACCCCGGCGGACGCCGCCCCCATGCGCCGACTCGCCTCTTCGATCAAGAAGACCCCCCTTCGCATGTGCCTTGTCCACCGCAGCCCGCTCGGAGGGACAGTTTCAAGCGCAGTTGCCCCGGGCGTGGAGCGCATGGACTGGCGCGAGATTGGGGGGGGGCTGAGGTGAGACAAGTTGACAACGCAGCCAACCATCAATAGCATGGATCCATGCAAAAAATACAAATTCTTTTTCCTGATCCGGTCATGCGGAAGCTCAAGGAGTTTGCGGCCGCCGAGGATCGTCCCATCAGTGAGATTGTCCGTCGGGCCGTCGAGCGATTGCTCCTGCAGCGGCCTTTGACGACCACCCCCGCCAAAAAGTTCCCGACGTTCCATGGCGGGGGAGTTCGGATTTCCGCCACGGCGATGAAGCAGGAGATTTACCGGGATGACGAGTAGCTTGGATACCAATATCCTGGTGTATGCTGCGGATGAAGATGCCGCCGAGCACAAGGCCGCCAGCATCGTTGTTGGGGAAATGCTTGCGAACCCGAGGGATTGGGTTCTCGCCGATCAGGTTTTGTTCGAATTTTACAAGGCATTGAGGAATCCGCGTATTTTCCGGCATCCGCTGGGTGCTGGTGAAGCCGCGCTGCGGGTGCGATTTCTCCACAGCGAGAGTGGTGCCACCCGTTGCTGCTACGAACTCGACAACTGGGACGGCGTGTTCGCCCGGCTGGCAGAGAGCGGCACTCCAGCGGGGAGGACGCACGATATCGTTCTGGGCATCACCCTGAAATCGAATGGGGTGGACCGATTTTTTACCCGTAACACCAAGGACTTCCAAGAAATCGGATTCCACGAACTTATCAATCCCATCAACGTTTGACAGGGTTCGAGTTTCCGCCCTCTCTGACCTGCTTTTCTTCCGGGACCACATGCCGGAGATACACGCGCAGGATTTTTTTGACCGCCTGCTTGCCGACCGAGGCAGGAACAGAGACAGGCAGTGGGCATTCGCAGTGGTAGCTGATGGCAAATCCGCCATGAAGCCGGCATCACTCCACCAGGTTCTATGGAAAACATACCGATGCCAAAGCCCCGCTCGAATCATGGTTCCGGGAAACCGTGGAGTCCCGATGGAATGGTTCACAGGACATGAAACGCCGTTACCCGTCCGCCGATATCTTGTCCGGCAACCGGGTTGGCTTCAACATCAAGGGCAACACCTACCGCCTTATTGTGAAAATCCACTTCAACACCGGCATCGCCTTTATCCGCTTCGTTGGCACCCACGCCCAATAGGACAAGATTGACGCCACAGCCATTTGAGAACCCAGCATGAAACCGAAAATCATCAAAACCGAAGAAGAATATACCGCCGCGCTGGCACGGGTGGAATCGCTCATGGATGCCAAGCCGGGAACCGCCAAGGAGGAGGAATTGGAACTCTGGTCTCTCTTGGTGGAGCGCTACGAAGCGGAAACCTTTCCCATCGACATCCCGGACCCGGTGGAGGCCATCAAATTCCACATGGACCAGGAAGGGCTCCGGCAAAAGGATTTGGAAAGATTTTTTCCAGGGAAAAATCGGGTTTCAGAAATCCTCAACCGCAAACGTCCCTTGAGCATTGGCATGATCCGTTCCCTCCATCGCGGGCTCGGCATCCCGGCCGAGGTTCTGCTTCGTGAAGTCCCTGTTTAATGCCAGGTAGGTTTTCGAGTGACGTTTTGTGACCGACTTCATCGAATTTTATCCGCTTGCCCGAAGCTATTTTCCCTCGACCATCCGCTCGACCACATCTACGCCACGTTGCCGACAGACCCGTTGAGCCGGGAGGCTCTCGAAATGCGCCGCGGGCTGCCGATCATCCGGCGGCCGCGCTGGGAATGCCTCGCCACGTTCATCATGTCCTCGATGAAGCAGGCCGCCCACATCCGCACGATGTCGCTGGAGCGCAGAAAATCGTTCGGACGCCCGGTCGGAAAACTTTTGCACCCTATGCGGGTTGCGTCCAACAATACCTCTTCCATCGCGCGAGGGTTTCGGCAAAATGGAAGGCATGACCACATGGGAGATTCCGGAGGATTCCGGCTGCGAGATGATCGCCGCGGCAGTTGCCTCCGTGCTCATCCACTTCCTGATCATCGTCGGCATCGCGCTCGCCATGACGCTGCCGGCCTGGCGGTTTTCTCTCCCGAAGGCGCCCGATGAGACGCCGATCGAGATGACGATCATTTCGAGCGCGCCCCCGAAACCTGCCGGGCCGACCTACGTGCGGACGACCCCGCAGAATGTTCCGGATGCCCCGAAGAAGGCCGCATTCGAGTCCGACAACAACACGCGTGCCGCCAGCGAGGCCGCGCCGTCGGGCATCCAGCCGATGCCGTCGGTGGACGGGCGCGAATCGCCGGATATCGAGTTGGAAAACCGGCGCTATTCGGACGGCAGGGAAAGGCAGCCCGCTCAACCCGCAGCGGAGGCGGCCCAGGAAGCTCCCGCCCCGACGCCGGCCCCCTCCACCCAACTTGCGCTCCGCGAGGTTCACAGGCCGGAGTCCGCCCAACCACCGCGCCCGGAAACGCAGGCCGCCCGGCCGAGACCGCCCGCCGCGACCGGCTTCCAGCCCGAGACCCGCATCACGAGAATCCGCGGGAACATCTCGAACCGGGGGCGCGCCTCGGTCGAGGCCGCGGCCACCCCGCTCGGGCGCTACAAAAAGATGGTTTCCGACGCGATCGGCTCGCGCTGGTATTATTACGTCAACAATCAGATCGGGCTCCTGAATATCGGGACCGTTGATATCCGGTTCCAAGTCGGCCCCGAGGGAAAAGCGCAACAGGTAAAAGTCCTCTCGAACACCTCGAATGAAAGCTTTGCCTCCGTGAGCATCAGTTCCATTCTGGAGGCGGAAATCCCCCCCATTCCTCCGGATGTTGCAAAACTCCTCGACAACGGGCGTCTGGAGATTGACTACTCTTTCACCATTCTCAGCAACTGATGACATCCTTCCTCGCACAAACTGTTGAATTCTTCGTCAAAGGCGGACCGTTCATGGTCTTCCTCCTGATTGTTTCGCTCGTCTCCTGCACGGTGATCCTGCTGCGCGGGCGCGCTCTCCGGGAAAAGGTCGCGATCCCGCCGCAGGTGGCGCTCGCGCTCGAAAAGCTTGCTCCGGGCGACGACATCGGGCCCCTGGAATTCGCGATCAGGCGCTACCCGTCGCCGATCTCCACGATCCTGCATGTGCTCATCGCCCACCTCAACTGGCCGAAGTCCGAGAACCTCGAGGCCGTGCAGACGCGGGCCCGGAACGAGGTGACCAGCATGGAAAAGGGCCTGGTCATTCTGGAAATCACGACCGGCATTTCGCCTCTCCTCGGCCTGCTTGGAACGCTGTCCGGACTGGTCGGCATCTTCGCCACACTCGGCTCCAACGGGGATCCGACCCTCATTGCCCGGGGGATTTCCGAGGCCCTCAACACAACGATTGTCGGCCTGGCGGTCGCGGTTCCCAGCCTGATCACCTTCACGTATTACCAGCGGCGGGTCGAGGTTCTGGCGGTCAGCATGGAATCCATGGCAGCCGACCTCCTGGCCAAGTGCTATCCCTACGGCGAGCTGCCCCAGGTCGAGAAGCAGATCCTCAAGTGAGCCATGCGGTTCTACACTCGCAAACGCAGGTCTCCGGTCATCATCCTTGTTTCGCTGATTGATATCCTCGCGATCCTGCTCATCTTTTTCATCGTCACCACGACATTCCGGAAAGACCAGCCCCGGCTCCAGATCAACCTTCCCGAGTCGAAATCCGCCGAGGCTGCTGCGGCGGGCAAGCAGGAGCCGCTGATTCTGCAGGTCAAGAGCGCGGAGGAAATCACGCTGGGCAACGAAGCGGTGGCCCTCGATGCCCTGCCTGCCGCGCTCAAAAGCGCGAGGGAGGCCGCGCCGGACCGGCCCGTCGCGATGCAGGCCGATCGCGAGGCCCCGTTTGGTGTCGTTGTCAAAGTCCTCGACGCCCTCAAGCAGGCCGGCATAAAAAACATCCCGGCCTTCACCCAGCCCGAACCCTGATGCTCCTCGAGATCACCAAGCACGAACATCCCTCGCTGCGCACGAAAGGACGCGCGGTCGCGAAGATTGACGCGAAGCTCCGCGAACTGGCCGGGGACATGATCGAGACGATGCGTGAATCCGAGGGGGTCGGCCTCGCCGCCCAGCAGATCGGCCTCCCGCTCCAGATGTTCGTCCTCGACGTGGTCCCAATGAAAGACCGGCCAAGCGCGATGCGGGTGAACGGGAAACCGTTCGACTTCGCCGCGCTCATGCCGCTCGTCCTCCTCAACCCGAAAATCCGGACATTCGGAAAAATCCGCATGGAGAGCGAAGGGTGCCTGAGCTTTCCCGGCTTGCGCGGCGATATCCCCCGGCCCTTCTCGGTCCACGTCAAAGCCGGCACGCTCGGGGGTTCCGAAATGGAGTTTGAGGCCGACGGGCTTCTTGCGCGCGCCGTCCAGCACGAGTTCGACCACCTTCAGGGGATTCTCTTTATCGACCGCATGAGCGAGGACGAGCGCCTGGAGGAACTCCCGCCGGAAATCCGCCGCCTTGCCCGGCCGGTGTCGTCCTGAGCGCCCCGGACAAACAAGCCGGAACGAGCGGGGATCAGCCGGGAAGGGATTCGCTGAGCAATTCCCGATCGGTGCAGCCGGCGGGCCGGAAGGGTTGGATTTTTGTGGGGGAGGCCCCGAGGGAATCGAGTGATCGGGAAATGTCTTCGAGATCCGCCGGGGAGAGGAGACCGGGGTGGACGGTGGTGCGGATTTCGCAGGGGACACCGGAGGCGAGAAGGAGGCGGAGGGATTCGGCGGGGGCCTCGAAGGACTGTTCGCGGCCGGTGATTTTGTCGTAGCGCGTGTCGAACGGGGCCTTGATATCGAGGCCGACCCAGTGAACGAGCGGAAGGACGTCCGCGAGGCGATCCGGAAAAATCCCGGCGGTGTGGAGGCCGATTTTATAGCCGAGGTCGCGCGCCGCGCGGATTGCGGACGGCAGGGCCGCCTGCGCGGTCGGTTCCCCGCCGCTGAAGACCACGGCTTCCAAAAAGTTTTTTCGTTCGGCGAGCCGGGAGAGAAGCTCGTCCCAATTCCATTCGCCCGGGCAGAACGGCTGAAGATGCAGGTTGTGGCAATACCGGCAACGCCACGTGCAGCCCTGGCAGAAAACCGCGGCGGCCAGAGTGCCGGGATAATCCACGGTCGTGAATGGCACGAAACCGCCGACTTGGAGCGATTCGGAATTTTTCACCACGGAGGCTCCAGAGGAGAAAATGCGAAATGCGAAATTTGGAATGCGAAATGCGGCCGCCACGCGTCCGTCGCGGAGCGCGCGGCCATTTCGGATTTCACATTTTTCTAAGCCGCTTTGCGCATGACCGTGCGCTCCTCGCGGAACGGCGTGCGCTCGCGGTGTTCGCTCTGTTTGCCGGCATTGAATTGCGAGACCGGACGATGGTAGCCCATCACGCGGGTCCAGACTTCACAGCGGGTTCTTTCGTTTTCAGGCAGGGTGGTTTTCATAAATGGGAAATGCGAAATGGGAAATGCGAAATGGGAAATGCGAAATGGGAAATGAACGCCCGCGGCTCCGCGGCGCGCGGACTCGAAGCGGCCGCATTTTGCATTCCAAATTTCGCATTTCGCATTTTATCAAGCGGCTTGGAGTTTCCGGTTGAGAACTTCTTCGTCGCAGATCGGGCAGAACTCCTGTTCTCCGGCGAGGTAGCCGTGTTTCGGGCAGATGGAGAACGTCGGGGTGATCGTGAGGTAGGGCAGGCGGAAGTTCGTGAAGACGCGACGGATCAGCTCGCCGCAGGCGCGGGCGGAGGACATCCTTTCGTTCATGTAGAGGTGGAGGACGGTGCCCCCGGTGTAGCGTTTCTGGAGTTCGTCCTGGTGCTGAAGCGCCTCGAACGGGTCGTCCGTCCATCCGACCGGGAGCTGGGTGGAGTTGGTATAGTAGGGAGCTTCCTGAGTTCCCGCCTGGATGATGCCTTCGAGATTTTTCTGATCCATGCGAGCAAACCGGTAGGTCGTGCCCTCGGCCGGTGTCGCCTCGAGGTTGTAGAGGTGCCCGGTCTTTTCCTGGAACTCCACCATGCGCTCGCGCATGTGGTCGAGGATCCGGAGGGCGAAGTCGCGCCCGAACGGGGTCGCAATATGCTCCGCGTCGCGGGTGAAGTTCCGGATGCATTCGTTCATGCCATTGACGCCGACCGTGGAGAAGTGGTTGCGGAGCGTGCCGAGGTAGCGTTTCGTGAACGGATAGAGCCCGCGGTCCATGTTCTCCTGGATCACGCGGCGTTTGATTTCAAGGCTTTCGCAGGTGAGGTCGAGAAGGTGGTCGAGGCGGCCGAGGAGTCCCTCCTCGTCGCCGGCAAAGAGGTATCCGAGGCGCGCGGCATTGATCGTCACGACTCCGATCGAGCCGGTCTGCTCGGCCGATCCGAAGAGCCCGTTGCCGCGCTTGAGAAGTTCCCGGAGGTCGAGCTGGAGGCGGCAGCACATCGAGCGCACCATGTTCGGACGCAGCTCGGAATTCAGGAAATTCTGAAAATACGGCAGCCCGTATTTTGCGGTGACCTCGAAGAGGAGCTGCGCGGTGTCGCTCTCCCACGGGAAGTCCTCGGTGATATTGTAGGTCGGGATCGGAAACGTGAACAGCCGCTGGAGAGCGTCGCCGCGCGACATTACGCGCAGATACGCTCGGTTGATCATCTCCATCTCCTCCTCGAGCTCGCCGTAGCACATCCCCGACTCGCGCCCGCCGATGAGCGCGGGCGTGTTCCGCAAATCCTCCGGGCACACCCAGTCGAAGGTCAGGTTCGTGAACGGCGTCTGCGTGCCCCAGCGCGACGGCACGTTGAGATTGAAAACAAACTCCTGCATCCCCTGCTCGACCTCCTCGGCCGTGAGCTTGTCGTGCCGGACATACGGGGCCAGATACGTGTCCACCGAGCTGAACGCCTGCGCGCCCGCCCACTCGTTCTGCAGCGTTCCGAGAAAATTGACCATCTGCCCGAGGGCGGTCCGGTAGTGCCGCGGCGGGGCGGACTCGATTTTGTTCGAGACCCCGTTGAACCCCTCGGCCAACAACTGCCGCAACGACCATCCCGCGCAGTATCCGGAAAACATGTCGAGGTCGTGCAGATGGATGTCCGCATGGCGGTGCGCCTGCCCGATCTGCGGCGGATAAATGTGATCGAGCCAGTAGTTCGCCGTCAGCTTCCCCGCCGCATTCAAAATCATCCCCCCAAGCGAATACCCTTGGTTCGCATTCGCGTTCACCCTCCAGTCTGTGCGCTGGATGTATTCTTCAAGGACAGAAGCTGGCTGGATCGTGGTGGGATTCGGGTTCGACATGTTATGGAGGAAAGTTTTGTGTGGGAGGTCGCGCCCCTATATATTGTGGGCAATCTTCCTAGCAGGGGCGACATATTGTGTAAAGAGCAATAAAAAATCATTGATGTGGGTCAATTTGAATGGAGAAAATTGATTTTTTTCTGCGGAGTTTCGTCGGGTTGGGGTTCCGCTGGGCAGGAATTTCCTTTTGTGGGGAGGCGCCGCCCGGAGGTTTTGTGCGAAAAGTCACGTTTTCCGCTTGCCGCTGGCGAAAGGCAAAATACCTTGCAGGGAAATGACGAGTGACCGGAGTCCGATGTCCTACGACTCAAAGAGCGAGGGCAACATGATTTTCACACAGTTGGATGCGGCGATCAACTGGATGAGAAGCAATTCGCTGTGGCCGATGCCGATGGGGCTGGCCTGCTGCGCGATCGAACTGATGGCAGCCGGTGCGGCGCGTTATGATATTTCGAGATTCGGGGCCGAGGTGATGAGGTTCTCGCCCCGGCAGAGCGATGTGATGATCGTGGCCGGGACGGTGACCTACAAGATGGCGCTTTCGGTGAAGCGGATTTGGGACCAGATGCCCGAGCCGAAGTGGTGCATCGCGATGGGAGCCTGCGCGTCGTCCGGCGGCATGTATCGCAGCTATGCGGTCCTTCAGGGGATTGACCGCCTGATTCCGGTGGACGTGTATATTTCCGGTTGTCCCCCGCGTCCCGAAGCGCTGCTCGACGGGCTCATCAAGCTCCAGAAAAAGATCATGGGCGAGCACGCGATCCGGGATCAAAAGAAAGCCCTGTTCGAAGCGCTATGACCGCCGCCGCCAGGATTTCCGGTCATTTTTCCGACGCGATCACCGGGGAGAAAGACTTTCGCGGGGAGAAGACGCTCGTCCTTCGCGCCGCCGCCCTGCACGATGTCTGCGCTTTTGCGAAGGAGAGCCTCGGATTTGATTATCTGATTGATATTTCGAGCGTGGATCACTTTGGCGAGGAGCCGAGGTTTGAGTTGGTTTACGAGTTGTATTCGATGAAGGACGGGGTGCACCTGCGGCTGAAGATCCCGGTCAGCGAGGACGACTGCGAGGCGCCGACCGTCACCGACATCTGGCCGGCGGCGAACTGGCACGAGCGCGAGGTTTTCGACATGATGGGGATCCGCTTCAAGGACCACCCCGACCTGCGCCGGATCCTCATGTGGGAGGGGTATCCCTACCATCCGCTTCGCAAGGACTTTCCGCTTGCGGGCAAGCCGAGCGATGTGCCGGGGGTTGCGTTCAGCGATCCCGCGCCGCTGGCCGGAGGCCCCTTTGTCACTGTGCCGACCGATGGCAACACGCAGGTGCGCGAACCGCGCGCGCGCCAAGCGGGAGAACTTCCCAGACCGGAAAAATTCCTCGAAGAACCTTGATTGCCGACCAACCCAGTCTGGCAGAGCTTGTGGGCAGGCTGGCCGGATCTTTCCAGATCGCCCTCGACACCGAAGCGGACAGCCTCCACTGCTACTTCGAGAAGCTTTGCCTGATCCAGGTCAGCGCCGAAGGCGGGCACTGGCTTGTCGATCCCCTGGCCGGCCTCAACTTGCAGCCTCTCTTCGATGTGGTTTGTTCGCGGCGCTTGGTTTTTCACGGGGCAGACTACGACCTGCGACTCCTGCGCCGGGCGGGAAACTTCGAGCCCACAGATCTTTTTGATACGATGATTGCCGCGCGGCTGTGCGGCCGGACCGGCCTCGGGCTCGCGGCGCTCGTCGAAAAATTCAACGGGATCAAGCTTTCCAAGGCTTCGCAGAAAGCGAACTGGGCGATCCGCCCGCTTTCCGAACAGATGGTCGAATACGCGTTGAATGACACGCGCTACCTGCTCGAAATTGCCGCGCAGATCGAAGGCGAATTGCGGCAGCTCGGCCGCTGGGCGTGGTTCGAGGAATCCCGCGACCGGATGATCTCCTCCACCCGGGAGGTCAAAGAGCGCGACGACAATCTCGTGTGGAGGATCTCGGGAAGTGCCGCGCTCCCGCCACGCGCGCAGGCCGTTTTGCGGATCCTGTGGTTCTGGCGCGACGCCGAGGCCCGCGCGTGGGACCGTCCGCCATTTCACGTCATTGGCAACGAGGACATGCTCCGCGTGGCCGATCAGGTTTGCAAGGGAGACAAGTACTCGACTCCGCGCATGAACGGCCGGCGGCGCAAAAGTTTTGAGGTCGTTCTCGCCCTCGCGCTCCAGATCCCGGAAGGCGAATGGCCGAAGCTCGAGAAAGTCCGCCGCAAGCGGGCCACGAAAGATCATCTTGCCCGCTTCGATGCCCTCAAAAAAACGCGCGATGCCGTGGCGTCCGGGCTGGGGCTGGATCCGGCGATCGTGGCTCCCCGTGGAGCGCTGGAGGCGACCGCCGCGGACCCCGCGTCGCCCGCCCTCATGAACTGGCAGCGCCAGCTTCTCGGTCTCAAAGAAGCCGCCCATGGTTGAGGACATCATCGGCCTGGCCCTCGCGGAAGACATCGGCGGCGGGGATGTCACATGCAAATGGTTCACGGGACCGGACCGGTGTGCCAATGGCCGGATCATCGCCAAGCAGGAGGGCTGCCTCGCGGGGGGAGGGGTCTCCGCCGAAGTTTTCCGCCGGGTGGACCCGGAGCTGAAAATCGTGATGCTCCAGCGCGACGGGGCGGGTCTGCGCAAGGGGGATGCGGTGCTCGAAGTGTCCGGCTCCGCCGCCTCAATCCTCACCGCCGAGCGAACCGCGCTGAATTTTCTCCAGCGTCTTTCCGGGGTCGCAACCCAGACGCGAAAATACGTCGAGGCGGTCGCGGGGACGCATGCCGTGATCCTGGATACGCGCAAGACCACGCCCGGGCTCCGCATATTGGAGAAAGCCGCCGTGGTTGCAGGCGGTGCGACGAACCACCGGGTCGGGCTCTATGACATGGTGATGGTCAAGGACAACCACCTCGCCGCCGGCACCGGCCGCGTGGAAATCCAATTCGCGATCGACGCCGCGAAAGCCGCGGATCCCTCGCTCCGCATCGAGATCGAAGCCGATTCGCTCGAACAGGCCGAATCCTTTTTCCAGCTTCGCGGAGTGGATGTCGTCCTCCTGGACAACATGCCGCCGGAACTGATGCGCGAGGCTGTCCGTCTCCGTCCCCCGCACATCCGGCTGGAAGCGAGCGGAGGGGTGACTCTGGATGCGATCCGGGCCATCGCGGAAACCGGAGTGGATTTTATCTCCGTTGGTGCGCTGACCCACTCCGCGCCCGCCGTGGATTTCTCGCTGGAGATTCAGTCCCCGTCGATCACCAGGGGGTCGCCGTCGAAAGGATGCGCGACGCCTCCGAATTTGGGATAAACGAAACGCGAGGTGAGGGAATTCTCCCTGGTGATCCCCCGTGCGGTTTTGATGTCGTTCTTGCAGAGATGGTCGAGCGATGCGGCGAGGAGGGCGGAGGCAAGTCCCCGGTTCCGATATTCGTGAAGAATGCACGGCCCGCTGAGAAGGTGGTTCGGGGCTTCCGCGCCAACGTCCATCAAGGAGGCCCCGATGACGCGGTTCCCATGGACGATCACCATGCAATGCGGATTCTCTGCGGAGAAAACCTCCCCGGTGGCCGCCGCCAGTTTGACAGCGACGGAACGGTTCACATCCCCCCAGGTGGAGTCCGCGGAAAAAGCGCTCTTCAACACCTTGGCCACGGCTTCGCCATCGGACTTTTTCGCGGCGCGGACCAGGAGGGGAGCCACAAGCGAAGAATGGTCCGGCAGATTTTGCGTCTGCCACTCAAAACATAACCAACTGATCATGAAAAAAACCCTGTTGCCCGAAAGATGAGGTGAGACACGATCAGGACGCGCCCTGATCGTCGCGGCTCACCCACCAGACGCAACCGAGGAGCGCGGTGGAAAGCACGGTAAAGGCGGTGAATGTAAGCATAGGCAGCGCGGGGGGAAATCCCAGCTTTTCCCCCAAGAGTCAATAAGAATCTGCGGAATCATCGGGGAATCACGGCAGACGGATGTCAAAAAAATCCTGGAAGACCCGGCGATAGACATCGCGCTTGATCGGCGGCACCCACCCGATCCGGAAGTCTTCCGGCCGGATCCACCGGAACGCGCTGAATTCTTTTTTGTCCACAACGATCTCGGGGGTTCCGAGAGCTTCGGCGAGAAAATAACGTTGATCCTGTCCGTCGCATCCCTCCTTGCGGAACCCGGAGCGGAAGACGTAGAGGTAGGGGCCGCGCTCGGCGACGATGCGGTAGGCAGAAGGCCTCAGGGAAATTTCCTCCTCGACCTCGCGATAGAGGGCATCGAGGTTGCTTTCCGACTCTTGGGCGCCTCCCTGGGGAAACTGCCAGGAATTTTTATAGCCGCTGCGTTCGCAGAGGAGAATTTCCCCGCTGGCGCGGGTGAGGATGAAGGCGACATTGCGGCGGAATTTCATGTGCGTCGCGGCGGTTCAAACCGCCGGCTGTTGCTGGGTCAGACAGTGGAAGGCCCCGAGTCCCCAGATCAGTTCGCGGCAGTCGATGGCAACCACCTTGCGCGTGGGGAAGGATTCCCGAAGCACGGATTCCGCCCAAGCGTCGTTCCTCTCGCCGAAAACCGGAAGAAGAACCAACCCGTTGGCGATGTAAAAATTCGCGTAGCTGGCCGGGAGCCGGATCCCCTCCCGGACGATGCGCGCCGGCATCGGAAGCGTGAGGACATGGAGAGGCTCCCCGTCGGGCAGGCGCATCTCGTGGAGCCGGTTCAGATTCGTGCGCAGAGGCTCAAAATTCGGATCGTTCTCATCTTCCTCGGTCACGGTCAGGACGACCGAGCGGGAGACGAAGCGCGCAAGATCGTCCACATGTCCGTCCGTGTCGTCCCCCTCGAGGCCGTCGCCCAGCCACAGAACCTGCGTGACGCCGAGGGTGTCCTGAAGCTTTTTTTCGATCTGGTGGCGGTTGAGTTTTGCGTTGCGGTTCGGGTTGAGCAGGCAGCTTTCGGTGGTCAGCACCGTGCCGGAACCATTGACGTCAATGGACCCGCCCTCGAGCACAAACCCGCTGTAATCGAACACCGGCAGGCCGAGCTGCCCGGCGATCTTCGGGGGCACCTCGTCGTCGTCATCGAACGGGGAGAGTTTCCATCCCCAGGCGTTGAATTCGAAATCCAGCACGGCGAGCCGCGGGGCGTTTTTCCGGCGCACGAAGAGCGGGCCATGATCGCGGCACCACGGCTCGTTTGTCGGGATGCGGAAATATTCGATGCGCCCGGGAGGGGCTCCCGCCAGCAGTTTCCGGACGGTTTTCTCCTGCGCCCCGTCGCGGACGTTGATGCGCACGATCTCGGACTCGGCCAGCGCGCAGGCCATTTTCACGAAGGTCGGGATGACGCGGGCGTAGGATCCGGGAAAGCTGTTGCAGCCGGGCTGCGGCCAGGAAATCCAGGTGGCTTCGTGCGGTTCCCACTCGGCCGGCATCGCATATCCTTGAGCGTTTGGGGTTGTGCCCATATCTGCCTAAACATCCGTGCGGAGGCATGGGGATAACAAGCGGAAACTTCTCTTTTTTCTCCGCCCGAAGAATTTGACTTCCAGAACTTCCGTGCCTCTGATAAGTGGAAACCATGAGCAACCACATCTACAAAAAAATCGAACTGGTCGGATCTTCCCCCAACAGCATCGAGGAGGCGGTCCAGAATGCGGTCGCCAAGGCGTCGCAGTCGCTGCGCAACATCCGGTGGTTTGAGGTGGTCGAGACGCGCGGGCAGATTGACGATGGACGCATCGCCCACTGGCAGGTGACGATCAAAGTGGGATTCACCCTGGAGGACTGATATGGCCACTGACACTTTTTCCTCCCAGGCTCCCGGACGGGGATGGCTGATTTTCGGCGGGATCCTTTCGGTGCTTGTCGGCTTTTTTGCCTTTGCCGCGCCCGTGTTTTTCTCCCTCATCCTCACCCAACTGATCGGGGCGTTCTGCCTGATCAGCGGGTTGGTCTCCCTGTTCCAGGCGGTCTTCGGAAAGGACCATTCGCACCGGTTCCTTTCGGTGCTCTCGGCGATCATCCGCATCGCCGCCGGCTCCGCGCTGTTTTTCTACACGGTGGCAGGCATGGCGGCGCTGACGTTGATTCTTGCCACGGTGTTTTTTGCGGAAGGCATCGGGTGCATGCTCATTTCCCTTCGCATGAGTGAGAATCCGGCTTGGGTCTGGCTGCTTCTCAACGGCGTGGTCGCGCTGATCCTCGGCGGCATGATCTACAAGCACTGGCCGTTGGACGCCACGGAGGGGATCATCGGTCTCCTCTATGGAATCCAATCCATCTTCAGCGGGGTCACGATGCTCATGATCGGGCTCAAAACCGCGCGGACTTGAGGAAAAAAAGCGGGAGTTCTCCCGGTCAAAAGATCACGCTCATCTGGGCGCCCAACACGAGGGCATTCGGGATGTTCCCCGTGCCGCCCGGGTTGATCACCCACTGGAGGTCGGGCTGGATGTAGGCGAATTTCGTGAGGTTCACGCGATACGCCAGCTCGAGAACGATCTCGTATTCGGGATAACCGCCCCCCGTGTCGTTCACCGTTCCCGCGTAATCGCTGCTGAATTTTCCATAGACAAATCCCAAAATGGAGTAGTCGTCGTCCCGTGCGGGAACGAGTCCCTTGTAAACGGCGCCGGCGTTCGCCTGGAACGGCAGCTTGGCGATGTTCTGCTGCGGGGAGAGCACGAAGGCCGACCAAAGCGTGAGGCCCTGGTCGCTTCCGGGGGCTTCCTGCCAGACCATCTGGTCCGCATGCCAGTAGAACCCGTAGGAGTTCGTCGCGGTGTCGGTCGTCCCAAACTGGGCGAACTGCCACGGCGAGTAATAAGCGCCGAACCAGTAGTGCCCCGGCAGTCCTTTCATTTCGGTCCCGGGCGAAACAGATTTGAAACTCTTGCCCTCGGAGCGCGCCTTGGTGGCGATGGCGGTTTTGCCATCGGCGGCCGGGGCCTTGGGGACCGGCTTTTTGAAAAACTCGGGAGTCCAGCCGAACTGACTGATCAAGAGAACCCCGTCGCCCTGGCGCATGCTCCAGTCGAGACCGTGATAATCCCGCTCGAAGACCCGGGTGGAAACCTGATAGGCGCCGAACATGGCGTTGAATTCCGGGGTCGGATCAACGCGCAATCGCGCCGCCCAGACCGCCCAGGGATACGCGGAGAACTGGGTGTTCACCGGCAGAGCCTGCGGATTGCCGTCAATCCCGTTGTTCATATACAGCCAGTAGATCGGGGAAGAGGCAAAATCATCACCGGTGGAGAAACGCCCGGCCTTGATGCTGATCTTGTCGTCGAGGAGCCGCTGCTCGAAAAGCAGCGCGTAGAACATCGCGGTCTGCCCGCCATAGACCTGCTGGACGGTGAACTGGTTGCCGATGTTGTCCTGTGACAGACTCGATCCCGCGCGGTTGAGCCCGCTCACATCAAAGGTGAGACCCTTCCAGCCGATGATCTTTTCGAAATCCAACTGGAGCCCGAAGCTCACGTTGTCGGTGTAGGTGAAGCCCGCGCTTTTTCCTCCGACCGGATTGCCGGCGATGTTGTTCGTGTAGCTGGCGGAGAGTTCGGCCCCGCTGTCATCCAGATAATTCCGGATCCCCCACCAGTCGCCGGAAAGCGTCTGGCCATCCCACCACTCGCGGGAACCAATATAGTTCGAGGGAGCGGGATCGTAGTAAGTCCAGAACCGGGAATGACCGCTCGGATTATCGTCGCCGGGCTCTTCGCCAACCCGCTGGGCCTGGAGCGATGACAGGGCGACCGTGAGGACGACAAGGGGAAACAGGATTTTTTTCATAGGGAGGATGGGGGACTTCTTGCAAAAAAATCGCTCGGGTGCAATCCCTGATTGCCCGCCCGGGCGCGCATCGCGGAAAAGGTTGATTTTTTTTCCGATATCCATCATCACAATGCCATGTGCAAACTTTCCATATCCATCGCTCTTGTGGTTTCGATCGGCCTCGGCCTTTCCGGCTGCAACAAAAAGAAGTCCGATCTTTATGCCGGGGTGGATGGGGATTTTGTGACCGGGACTCCGCTGGGCGACCGCGTCGAGGGTTCCAACTTCTTCGGAAACACCGTGGCGCGCGGGCAGTTCTCCCCCCTGTATTTTGCTTACGACAGCTTTGAAGTCTCGGGTTCCGAGGAATCGAAAATCCAGCAGGTGGCGACGGCGTTGAAGTCGTCCTCCGGGAACCTCATTGTTGCGGGATTCACTGACGACCGGGGAACCCAGGAATACAACCGCGGGCTCGGGGAACGCCGTGCGCTCGCCGTCCGCCAGGCATTGATCGGGGCCGGCGTTTCTGCCGCCCGCATCCAGACCGTGAGCTTCGGAAGCGAAATGCCGGCCGACCCCGGCAGCGGAGAATCCGCCTGGGCACTCAACCGGCGCGCCGAGTTTGGCCTCGTGAAATAACGCGACGTGCGTGTTCCTCTGCTCGATTTGACCCGCCAGTATGCGCTGGTGAAAGATGACATTGCGTCGCGCGTTGCGCGGCTCTTTGAGTCCCAGCAATTCATCCTGGGTGCCGCTGTCGAGGAGTTCGAGGAGGCGTTTTGCCACCTCATCGGGTGCGGCCATGCGGTCGGCATGTCCTCCGGAACCGATGCCCAGCTCGCGATCCTGATGGCGATGAGGATCGGCCCCGGCGACGCGGTCCTGACCACGCCCTACACGTTTTTTGCCACAGCCGGGTGCATTCATCGCACCGGCGCGGAGCCGGTCTTCGTGGATGTCGAGGAGAGCACCTTGAACCTGGACCCGGAAAAGCTGCGGAATTTCCTCGGGAGTCGGTGCCGCCCGGGTCCGGACGGGTCGCTCCTGACTCCGCGCGGGAACCGGCTCCGCGCGATCCTTCCGGTCCATCTTTTCGGAACGTGCTGCCGGATGGATGAAATTCTCGCGATCGCAAAGCGGTTCGACCTGGCCGTGATCGAGGATGCCGCGCAGGCGGTCGGGGCGGAATACCGGAGCACGGGTGGTGTCGTGAAGGCCGGGGCCATCGGAGACTCCGCCTACTTCAGTTTCTTCCCGACAAAAAATCTTGGCGGTGCCGGAGACGGCGGAATCTCTGTCTGCCGCGACGGGGAGTTGGCCGCGCGGCTCCGGCTCATGCGCAATCATGGGATGGAGCAGCGGTATTTTCATCGCGAGGTCGGCGGCAACTTCCGCCTCGACGCGGTCCAGGCGGCGGTCATCCATGCCAAGCTCCCGCATCTGACGGAGTGGAATGCCGCACGGCGACGGAATGCCGCCCTTTATCGCGAGGCCTTTTCCGTAGCCGGAATCGGGGAGTTCATCAAGCCGCCCGTGTCGCCGGAGGCGGGCCTCGAGAACAGCCACATCTACCACCAGTATGTGATCCGGGCCCGGAACCGCGAGGCCCTCCTGGCTCACTTGCAGGCCGCCGGAATCGGCTGCGCCGTTTATTATCCTGTCCCGCTTCACCTCCAGGAATGCTTCGCCGGCCTCGGCCACAAGACGGGAGACTTTCCCGTCTCGGAGGCGGCTTCCCGCGAATCCCTCGCCCTGCCGATCTTCCCGGAACTCCGACCCGAGGAAATCGAAGCGGTCGCCGCCGCGATTCAGGATTTTTACACGAACCAGAATTAGCTTCTCTTGAATGCCGGATCTTTCCGATGCTAATCCGTGGATGGATGCCTAAAGTTTTCAGAACATTTCCTCTTGCTAAATCCGGGAAACCCCATCTAAATACGTAACTTAACCATGGATCTAACACACATCACCAGCCAGTCTCTCCGCCGCGTTCTCAATCTGACAGAGAGAAAAGACGACCTCATCAAGCTTGTTTCCGAAATCGAAACGGAGATTGCCAAAACCCTGTCGGGAGTCACCGCCCCTTTGGCTAAAACCATTTCGAAATCGGTTTCCAAGCCGGCCAAGGTTGCAAAGAAATCCGCCAAAGCCCGCAAAGGCAAACGGGGCGGCAAACGGGGCGGGTTGAAGGACCGGATCCTTGCGCTTCTGGACGCGGCCGGTCCCAAGGGACTTCGCGTGAAGGATATCGCCAGACAACTGGGCTCATCGCCCGGAAACATTTCCGTCTGGTTTAGCACGACCGGGAAAAAGCTGACGGCCAAACTCGCGCCGGGCCTTTATGCGGTTCAAGGGACGAAGGCGGCCAAGCCCGCAAAGGCTTCCCAAGAGCCCGTGAAAAAAACCGTGAAAAAGCCCGCGAAGAAAAGCGGCCTCACCGCGGCCGGGCGCGCCAGGCTTTCCGCATCCATGAAAGCCCGTTGGGAGAAACACCGCGCGGCAAAGGGCTCCCATCCGTCCCCCATCGCCAGGAAGCGCTCGAAACGGTCCAAAGCCTGAAGTTCATCGCCACGGGCTCCGGCCCGTGGCACTTCAGCAATATTCGCCCGGAGGGCTTTGCCCGTCCGGGCGCTTTGCTTTGCGCGCGAGATTTCATAACATTAGAGAACGCGTGCCGTCCACAGGAGTCCGCGGAGAGTGAGAGCAAGGGCCTCGGGAAACTTTTCAAATTCCGCGGGTTCGTGTCCGAGCGCGCAATAGAAAATGCGCCCGTTGCCCCACGGGCGCACCCACGCCACGGGCATCGCGCAACCGCGCCCTTCATAAACGTATTCCGTGTCGGCGAGCACATGAACGGCCGGATCCACCATCATGTAGTATTGCTCGGAGTGATACGCGAAGGTGCCGGGGAGACCCTGCGTGATCGGGCTCGCAAAGTCGCGGATGCGAACCGTGTAGCCGCCCACATGCGGATGGCCGACAAAGTGACCGCCCACCATCCACTCGAAATCCAGATTCCCGCGGAAGGCATCGCCCATCCCGCCATGAATCCCGCCCAGGCCGGCACCGCCGCGGACCGCGGCCACGAGGCCCTCGCTTTGCTCCTTCGTCAGCGCCCCCATCGTCCAGCAGGGAAAGATCAGATCGTAAGTGGCAAGCCGTGCCGTGTCCGCCAGAACATCGAGCGAGGACTCGATGTCCGTGGAAAATCCCGCCTTCTGAAGCTCTCCGGAAAACAGCCGGACAATTTTTTCAGGCTGGTGTCCGTCCCACCCGCCGGAGAGGAAGAGCGATTTTTTCATGGTTGTTTAGAATGAGCCTTGCGTGGCGGGGAGGGGAAGGAACACTTGTTTCAAAAACATGGATTTTCTGACCAAGCATTGGGCGCCATTCCGAAGGCAGTTCCCCGCGTTGTTTGTGCTCATGTCGTCAGATTATCTGCCGGAGGAGCGGCGGACGATTCAAAAAGGAAAAAAACTGTCCATGCGCGCACACGGAGAATAGGGTTGGCACCATGAATCCCTCCCTGCTTGCAGACGAAGATTTCTATCCCCTCATCGAAGCCAGGCATTGTGATCCCTTCCGGGTTCTCGGCCTCAGGGAATTTCAAGGGCGATGGATCGGACGAGTCCTGCGTCCGGATGCCGACAAGGTGGCGGTGGTGGGTGCCGACGGGCGGAGGTTCGACTTGGCGCGCGTGCACGCGTGCGGGCTTTTTGAGGCGGTTCTTCCCGGCGTCACAGAGGAGTTCGGCTATACGCTCGAACTCGCCGGCCACGACGGCGCAACCTGGCGTGCGCACGATCCGTATTCTTTCGGTCCGGTGCTCGGCGAGATGGACATCTACCTTTTCAACGAGGGGACCCACTACGATGTCTATAAAAAGCTTGGCGCGCACGTGATGGAGATCGGCGGCGTGCAGGGGGTTCATTTCGCCGTCTGGGCGCCGTCCGCCCAGCGGGTGAGCGTCGCGGGCGACTTCAATGGCTGGGACGGACGCCTCCACCCGATGCGCAAGATGGTTCCCGCCGGGGTCTGGGAAATTTTCCTGCCGGGGGTCCATGAGGGGGCGCATTACAAATTCGAGATCCGCGGGCCGCACGGCGAGGTCTTTCTGAAAACCGACCCTTACGCGTTCTTTGCGCAGCACACCGTTGAGACCGGCTGCATGGTTTTTGATCTCAACCGCTTCGGCTGGTCGGACTCCTCATGGATGAAGAAGCGGAAGCTGCGGGAGCCTTATTCGGTGCCGATGAGCATCTACGAGGTCCATCTCGGATCCTGGCAGCGGATCCTGGAGGAGGAGAACCGGTTCCTGAGCTACATCGAGCTCGCCGACCGGCTGATCCCGTATGTCAAGGAACTGGGGTTCACGCACATCGAGCTGCTGCCGGTCATGGAGCACCCCTTCGACGGGTCGTGGGGCTACCAGGTCGTCAACTACTACGCCCCCACGAGCCGGTTCGGAAACCCCGACGAGTTCCGGCATTTCGTGGACCGCTGCCACCGGGAGGGGATCGGCGTGATCCTCGACTGGGTGCCGGGGCATTTTCCGAAAGACGCCCACGGGCTTGCGCGCTTCGACGGAACCTGCCTCTACGAGCACGAAGATTCCCGGATCGGCGAACACAAGGAATGGGGCACGCTCGTCTTCAACTACGGCCGCAACGAGGTCAAAAACTTTCTCATCGGCAACGCGCTGTTCTGGATGGATGAATTTCATATCGACGGGCTCCGTGTGGATGCGGTCGCCTCGATGCTTTACCTCGACTACTCGCGCAGGCCCGGCGAGTGGGTGGCAAACTGCTTCGGCGGACGCGAGAACCTCGATGCGATCGCCTTCCTCAAGCGCTGCAACGAGGTCTGCTACGAGCGCTTCCCAGGCATCACCATGATCGCGGAGGAATCCACCGCCTGGCCGGGCGTCTCGCACCCGACCTATGCCGGCGGGCTGGGTTTCGGGTTCAAGTGGAACATGGGCTGGATGAACGACAGCCTGCGCTACATGAGCAAGGATCCGATCCACCGGCGCTACCACCAGGGGGACATCACCTTCTCGATGCTGTATGCCTTCCAGGAGCATTTTGTCCTCGTGCTCAGCCACGACGAGGTCGTGCATGGGAAGAGTTCGCTGCTCGACAAGATGCCGGGGGATCTGTGGCAGAAATTTGCGAACTGCCGGATGTTCCTCGCCTGGATGTGGGCGCATCCGGGCAAGAAGCTGATTTTTCAGGGCATGGAATTCGGCCAGTGGCAGGAGTGGCAGCACGGGCAGAGCCTCGACTGGCACCTCGCCCATCTTCCGCTCCACGACGGCCTCCGGCGGCTTGTGCAGCACCTCAACTGGCTCTACACGAACGAGCCCTCGCTCCACGAACTCGACGACACCAACGAGGGGTACGAGTGGATTGATTTTCACGATGCCGACAACACCGTCTGGTCGTTCCTGCGCAAATCCCGCACCGGCGCGGACCTGCTCTTCATCGTCAATGCCACGCCGGTCGTCCGCAGCGCCTACCGCGTCGGCGTGAAACAGCACGGGCTCTACGAGGAAATCCTCAACACCGACGCCGAAACCTACGGCGGTGGAAACGTCGGAAACTACGGCGGCTGCCGGTCGGACGAAAACTGGTCGTGGCAGGGCCAGCCCCACTCGATCCTTCTCAACCTTCCGCCGCTCTCGGTTTGCGCATTCAAGCACAAGGCGTGAAGTGGCATCCCTGTTTTCGGATTGAATACGCTGCCTCCGCAGCCGATGATCGCCCGGATGAAAACCGATTTGTTATCCGCCTGCACGGCGGGAGTTGTTGTTTGCGACGGGGCGATGGGCACGCAATTGATCCTGCGGGGGCTCACGCCCGGGGAGTGCGGGATGCGCTGGAATGAGGAGCGCGCCGCGGATGTCGGGGCCGTCCATGACGCCTACGTGCAGGCCGGCTGCCGGTTGATCACCACAAATTCTTTTGGAGGCACGAGGACGATGCTCGACCGCCACGGGGTTGGCGATCAGGTGCTCAATTGGAACCGCCGGGCCGCCTCCCTCGCCCGTGCGGCGGCCGGTCCGGATGGCTGGGTCTTCGGAGACGTCGGGCCGTTCGGCGACTTTCTTGAACCTCTGGGCGACACCACGGAGGACGCGCTCCACGGGATTTTCAGCGAGCAGATCGGCGCGCTGGCCGAGGGGGGGGCAGATGCCATTCTGGTCGAGACCATGAGCGATCCCGGCGAGGCGTCCGTCTGCGTGCGTGCGGCGAAATCCGTCTGCGGGCTTCCGGTCGCCGTGACGTTCGCATTCCAAAAGAGCGGCGGAGAATTCCGGACGATGATGGGAACGTCCGCCCGCGATGCGGTCTCGGCTGCGCTTGAGGCGGGGGCGGATATCGTGGGAGCCAACTGCGGCACGGATTTGAATCTGGATGACTGCGCGGCCCTCGCCGCGGAGTTGAGCCGCGCGGCAGGAGGCGCCCCGACAATTTTGCAGCCGAATGCCGGGGCCCCCAAGTCCACCCCGGAGGGGGTCCTCTACGATGCCACGCCCGGGGAGATGGCCGCTGCCGCGCTGCGTCTGCGGGAGGCCGGCATCTCCATCATCGGAGGCTGCTGTGGCACGACCCCCGCACATTTGGCGGCCATGGCTCAGGCACTGTCTTGATGTGAAAGATCAGGTCGAGATCGAGGTGGAGTCCGGCGGCAGGCTCGGCCACATCAAGGCGGACCGGCTGGAGCGGAGCTTGGCGGACATCCTGGCGGCCTCGGGATATCCGCTCAACACCCGCTGCAACCAACGCGGCCTGTGCAGGGGGTGCCATGTGATTTTAAAAAGCGCGGGCGACGTGCTCGCGTGCCAGCATCATCTCACGAAAGGAGAGCGCATTGTCATTCCCGGACGCTCGCTGCTCTCGCATCCGCCGTCGGTCGTGAGCGATTTTCAAACGTGCGTTCCCGTGGGCAGCGACCCGATGTTCGCGGGAGCGCTTGGCGTGGCCGTGGATATCGGGACGACGACGGTGGCGCTGCTCCTCGCGGAGCTGTCCAGCGGCAGGGTTCTCGCCAAGGCAACGGCACTGAATGCCCAGGTCGCACGCGGGGATAATGTTCTGACAAGGATCCAGCTCTGCCAGACCGACAAAGCGAACGTCGGGCTTTTGAAAAAGGATTTCTGGGAGAGGACATTCCGCCCGCTTCTTGGGGAATTGATCCGGCAATCCGGGGCGGCGAGGGAGGAGGTGGCCGGGGTGGTGGTGGCGGGAAATACCACGATGCTTCACATCGCGTGCGGGGAGGACCCCACGCCGCTCGGAACAGTTCCCTTCACGCCCGCGTTTCTGGGACAACGGGAATTCTCCGGGGAGGAGTTCGGACTCCCGCGCGCGACCCGTGTGGTTTTTCTTCCCGGCATCTCAGCCTATGTCGGGGCGGATATCGCTGCCGGTGCCGCGTGCTGCGGAGTCCGCTACGGAGACCGCCCGCAATTGCTTGTGGATGTCGGGACAAACGGCGAAATCCTCCTCTGCGGGCCCGGGGGAATTTCCGCCTGCGCGACCGCTGCGGGCCCGGCCTTTGAAGGCTGCGGGCTCCTCTGCGGGATGCGGGCGGCGCACGGGGTGGTCGGGAAAATTTCCCTGACGGCCGGTCCGTTCGGTGTGGATTATGAAACGATTGGCGGACCTTGCGGGTCCCCGCATGGGATCACCGGGTCCGCGTATGTGGATTTCCTTGCCGAGGGCCGGCGTGTCGGGCTGCTGACGGAGAACGGTCGTTTTGACAGGAGCCTGGTGACATCGCATCCCGCGCATTTTCGGGAGGAGAAAAACGGCCTCAGCTTCCTTCTGTCGCCCGGGCATCCGGATCTGCGCATCGGAGAGGTGGATGTCGCATTGCTCCTGCAGGCCAAAGCGGCCATCGCGGCCGGGATCGAGACCCTCTTGCATCTTCAGGACCTTCCCGCCTCCGCGATCGGACGGCTTTTCCTGGCCGGAGGGTTCGGACTCCACCTCTCCGTTCCGAACGCGATTGCGTGCGGGCTGCTTCCGGGGTTCCGGGAAGAACAGATTTCCGCCGTCGGCAACACCTCGCTCGGCGGCGCCTACCTTGCGATGCTCGACCGCTCGCTCGCCGCCGAGATGGCGGATCTCGATGTCCAAACGATTGAGCTGAACCTCGACCCCGGGTTCGAGGATCGCTACCTCGATCACCTCTCGCTGCCAGCATGTTTGAACCACAGATGAACAGATGAACGCGGACAAAAAATCTATTCTCTCCGTTCCCCATCCGCGTCCACCCGCGTCCATCTGCGGTTCCTCCCTCCGGAATTTGCAGAGGGAGTTTCGCCGCGAGACCGGATTTCCGGCCATCGAAATCGATGAGGAAGGCAGAAAGATCGGGAGTAGGAGCCGCGGCAACCGCGGGCTTTGGAGAACCCAGGTGATCCGGGAGGCTTTGCGCTGGGGCGAAGCGTGCGTGATGCCGGATGAGTCCGGGCTCGTGGGCTGGGGGCTTCCCCTCATGACCAATTCGCGTGTCACAGGCGGAGTGCTCGTGGAGAGAATCTCCCTGGAGGGAAGGGAGCCCGGCGAGGTCTCACGAAGGATCCGCGCCGCCACCTCGCGGCTGCTGGTGCTCATGGAAAACGAGAATCTGGTCAATGCCGATTTCCTGCGGGCACGCCGCGCCGAATCGCAGCGCGAACGCGAACGGGCCGAGGCGATCCATGTTTTGAAAACCCGGCTTTACGACGGGATCCGCGACCTCTACCTGCGCGAGGAGCCCGGGCTTCTGGCGGCCATCAAGCGCGGCGAGCGCCCTGCGGCGCGGGAGATCATCAACCGGGTTCTCGTCGGCATCTACCACGCCGCCCGGTCCCGCCCGGAGCTGCTGAAAAGCCTCGCCTTGGAGCTCGTGGTCGTGATGTCGCGCACGGCGGTGGAATCCGGCGCCAATCCCTCGGAAGTTCTGGGATGCAACTTTGAGAGCGCCACCGCCCTCGCCGGGTTGTCGGACGAGGAAGAGGTTTCCAACTGGCTTTGCGGGATGCTCGAACGCGTGATGGATGCGATCCGCGATCACAAAAGGTTCCCGAATGCCGTCCTGCTCGGCCGCGCCGCGGCCTATATGGAGGAACACCTTGGCGAGCCGCTCGACCGGGATTCCGTTGCCCGTGCGGCCGGGCTCTCGGGGAGCCATTTCTCGCGCCTCATCCGGGAAAAAACCGGACGGACATTCACCGACCTCATGGCGCAATACCGCGTGGACCGCGCGAAGGCGATGCTCCGGAGAACCGACAAGAGCATCATCCAGATCGCGCTCGAATGCGGGTTCGAGGACCAGAGCTATTTCTCGCGCGTCTTCAAGCGCTACACCGGAACAACCGCGCGCGACTACAGGGGAGCGCGGAAAGCTGAAACTTGAAAGCGGAACTCTCCGCACGAGAATCCAAAACTTTTGCACCAGATTGAAAGACGCTGGTGAGCGGGCAGGGGTAGTGTCCCGGCATGCGGTTCATCCCGCGTTCCAATTATGAAATACCAATCCCTTGCCATTGAAAAACCGGAGTCCCTTGTTTTCGGATCAGCCCCCAACCCCCTCGCCACCCGCTCCGGGATGGTGATCGGCGGCGGACAGGTGTATCCGGAACTCAACTTCACGCTGCCCCCGATGACTATCACGGCGGACACGATGCCGCGCGTGCTGGAGCACTACAAAGAGATCATCAACGGCGCGCTCACCAGAGCTGTGGATCTCGAGGCCCAGGGCGTTGTCATCGAATTCGAAACCCTGCCGCCCATGACCGAATTCCCCGAGTGGGGGCTCGCCATCGTCAGGGTCCTTCTCGAGGGGATGCGGAAATTCGAGTCGTCAACCGGCCTGAAATCCGTGCTCCGGATGACGCCGAATGACAACCGCGAGTTCGTGCGGCCTCCCACGATGCGCAGCGGGTATTACCTCGACCGGATGCTTCAACTTTTTGAAAGTTCGGCCGCCGAGGGAGCCGAGCTGCTCAGCATCGAATCCGTCGGCGGAAAAGAGCTGCACGACGACGCGCTGGTGAACGGCGACATCGCGGCGGTCCTGTTTTCGCTGTGTTCGGTGGGAGTGCGCGACATGCGGTATCTTTGGACAACCATTCACGAGATCGCGTCCCGGCACGGGGCGGTTGCCGCCGGCGACACGGCCTGCGGGTTCGGAAATACCGCGATGGTTCTCGCCGAGCAAAAAATGATCCCGCGCGTTTTTGCGGCGGTGGTCCGCTCGGTCAGCGCCGTGCGCTCGCTGGTGGCCTACGAATGCGGGGCGGTCGGCCCCGGCAAGGACTGCGGCTACGAGAACCCGTTCCTCAAGGCGATCACCGGCTTCCCGATGGCCATGGAGGGGAAAACCTCCGCGTGCGCGCATCTGAGCCCGCTCGGCAACATTGCCGCCGCCACCTGCGACACTTGGTCGAACGAATCGGTCCAAAACATCAAGCTCCTGGGCGGCATGGCTCCGACGTGCTACATGGAGCAGCTCATCTACGATTGCCGGATCATGAACGAGGCGATCAAGGACGGCAAAGAAGGCGTCGCCACATATCAGCGCTGGGTGGTCCGCTCGGATGCCGGACTCGACCCGCAGGCCTACATCCTCACCCCGCAGAATGTCATCCGCGTCGCCCGGGCGATCGTCTCAAGCAAGGACCACTACCGCGCGGGCTGCGCGGCCGCCCTCGAAACCATTGCCATCCTGCGCGAGGGAAGCGACTCCGGCTGCCTCCACATCATCGAGCGCGAGAAGGAATGGCTCGAAAACCTCGGGGAGACGGTCGGAGAGCTGCCGGAAAAAGAAGACGACTTCATCGCCGATCAGCTCGCCCTCGCGGACAAAGACAAATTCCTTGCGGCTGAATACGGCCTCTGATCCGCGCACGGCACTCGAATGCCGGGAGGGCGAGGCTCCGTCCGAACCCGATCTATCATCGGAGGGTTGCCCTTTTCGAACTGACGCGCAGAGGGAGGTTGATCAAGCGACAATACGAGGGACCCCGCCTTGGAGTTCCTGGGCAAACTCTGAGTTCTCACTCTTGCATAAACGGCTGTTTCGGGGTGATAGTGTCCGCATGAGCGAGATCATTTTTGAAGTGAGCGAGGACGAGGCTGATGGCGGTTACGTCGCCACCGCACTCGGTCATGCCATCGCTACCCAGGGAGAAACCATCGAGGAACTGCGGGAAATGGTGCGCGATGCGGTGCATTGTCATTTCGGGGACGGAATTCCCGGACCGATGCCGAAAGTCATTCGCTTGCACTTTGTCCGCGACGAAGCTCTGGCCGTTTGAAAATTCCCCGCAACATCAACGGATCCGACCTCGTCCGCGCCCTGCGAGAACTCGGTTACGAACGAGTGCGGCAGGATGGTTCCCATATCCGGCTCACAACCGGCGTTAACGGCACACACCATATCACAGTGCCAAATCATCGCCCGATGAAAACAGGCACACTCATGGGTGGCGTGCTCAAACCGGTCGCCGCTCACCACAGACTCACCGTTAAGGAATTGCTCGATAAGCTGAATCTGTAACAGGGTTGACATGCAGGCCCCGGCATGAACGCCATCAAAAGTTCATCCTCGCCCCGACAAACATCATCCGCATCGCGAAGGCGATCATCTTCGCCAAGGACCACTGCCGCGCCGGATGCGCCGCCGCCCTCGAAACTATTGCCATCCTGCGGGAAGGAAACAACTCGGGCTCCCGCCGGGTGGAGATGGATGAGATTACGAAGAACGACTTCAACCTCAACATCTCCCGCTACATCAGCACCGCAATTGGTGAGGCCGAGATCGACCTTGCGGCAAACCACGAAAAACTGGTTGAGATCGAGAGTGGAATCAAAACGGGAACGCAGAAGCACAATGCATTCCTCAAAGAGCTAGGCTTGCCCGATCTTCCGTAATTTCAGACATCCTGACGCCCGAGGAAATCGGCTGAGACGATATGTGGTAGGGACGGATCGCCGAGCCGTCCGACTTCTCTCGACGGACACCTCGGCGAGGCATCCCTACCATAGCGGATTGGATCATCCGTTTTCCTCGCTCCATCATTTTCTCTGGATGACATCATGATGGTGCCACGGCATGGAAGCAAGCCGACGCTCACTAAACCCGAAAAACGTTTTTAACCACGGAGAACAGAGATCACGGAGGTAAAACCGGAGATTTGACCACATCATTCTGTCCCGATGCCATTCAGCCCTATTCCTCTTCACTCCGTGCGTGGTGAGTTATCGCCGGATCCGGGCTAAAGAGCCCGTCAGGCTGGAATCCGGGGTTGAGAAACGTCGAATTCGATTTCAAAGAGGAGATCCTCGCGGCACACGTAACTGCCAACGGCGAGCAGAGGCAGCGGGGGCAGACGATGCCGACGGCAATGCTCCTCCCAGAGCGGGAGGTGAGAGGGGTCCCGGAAGTAGGCCAGGGCGCGGGTCGTCTCTTCAATTTTCATGCCGGCTTCATCCAGAATCCCGCGCACGACATCCATCGTCAGTTCGATCTGTCGGGCGGGATCCTCGAGGTGGACGCTTTTCCCACCGGGCTCGATGCTGGCTGTGCCGGAAATATAGAGCGTGCGTGATCGGGAATCTGCCACCTCCAAGGCACGGCTGAAGGCGCTGCCGTACGCGAACGCGTCGCACTGCAAGGGCGAGTTGACGGTCCGGATGCGCACCCCGTCCGTCGCGGGACACACGGCGATGGCTTTTGCCACGAGAGCTGTCCGCGCGGGATTCGGCGCCCCGATGCCCGTGCTGGCCGGCATTCTCCGGATGTCGTGGCGCGTAAAAAACCCGGTCCGGACCCTGTTGAAAGAGGAATACCACTCCAGGATTTTTTCGTTGTAAAACCAGGTCCGGACGACGTGGTCAAAGCCCATTTCAACGCGAGCAAGCGTTTTTTCGATGGCGGCAAACACCTCCTCGGTCTGCTGCTCGCGCGAAGATTGTGCATCCCGGGGCTTGAGGCCGCCCAGAATGCAATAGCGGGCTTCGGCATCTTCGAGAAGGTATCCGGCGATCTCTCCATCGAGAAAAAGCGGAGCCCGTTCCACACCGGCGGCCGCCGCGATTTGCATTCCTCCCCCGAGAGGCGAGGTGGAAAGGATCGGGGTGACCGGAGCCGCGATCCCGGCCAGCCGCACCCGGTTTTCCATTTCGCAGACTTGTTCTTGCGTTCCGAACAAGTCCACGCCGATGACCGTTTCGGCTCCGCCCCCGGGCAATTTCTCCAGCGCAATCCGGAGCCCCGCCTCGTCCGCCGGCTCTTGAAGGGTGATCTGCGATTCGATCCAGCCGGGGTGCTCGATGGTTCTGACGGGGTTGGTGACGGGAGCGCTGGAAGAATCTGCGGATGGCATGATGGTCATTGAACTCAGCAAATCGTGTGAAGTCGCGGACTTTTTTTGCAACTTTTCACCGAAGGTGGTGTTAACTTACGCAGGGATCCCGCTTTGCGGTGAACCACTATTTTTCAAGACCGTATATGCGACTTTTCCTGGGATTATTATTGGGAATCGCGGCGTGCAGCGCCGCGACGGATTCTGCCATCCTGCCATTCGAAAAAGAGCCTGCCACACGGTCCATCTCCCCGCTTTCCGCCACGCTCGACAGCTTGGTCGCAAAACAAAAAGCAGAGGGAAACCGCCGGGCGAAGCCGTGTTCGGACGCGGTCTTTCTGCGCCGTGTCTTTCTGGATGTCATCGGAACCTTGCCAACCCGGGAGGAAGCCGTCGTGTTTCTGGAGGACAAGAGTGAAGGGAAGAGGGCGAAATTGATCGACCGCCTTCTCGAACGGCCCGAGTTTGCGGATTACTGGGGGATGAAGTGGGGGGACGTGCTCCGGGTCAAATCCGAATTTCCCATCAACCTGTGGCCGAACGCGACTCAGGCCTACGACGCTTGGATCCGCGCCAGCCTCCGGCAGAACATGCCCTACTCGGAGTTCGCCCGCCAACTGTTGACTTCCGAGGGCAGCAATTTCCGCAACCCGGAGGTCAATTTCCTCCGTGCCGCCGGAAGCCGGGAGCCGGAGGCGCTCGCTTCGGCGGCGGCGCTTACGTTCATGGGCGAGCGCACCTCAAACTGGCCGCCGAAAAAGCGGGCCGATCTCGCGGTCTTCTTCTCCCGTGTGGGTTTCAAGGCGACCAAAGAATGGAAAGAGGAGATCGTCTTTTTCGACAGTTCGCGCAAAGGCGCGGAATCCGCCCGCCTGCCCGATGGAACGGAAGTCAAGCTGGACCCGAATGCCGATCCGCGGGAGGTTTTTGTCCGGTGGCTGCTCTCCTCCCCGAAGTCTCCGTTCGCAAAGAACGCCGCCAACAGGATCTGGTTCTGGATCTTTGGCAAAGGCATCATCCAGGAACCGGATGACATCCGGGCGGACAATCCGCCATCAAATCCGGAGCTTCTCGCCTGGCTGGCGAAGCAACTCGAGTCCGCCCGCTATGACACCAAGAACCTGCTCCGGATCATTCTGAATTCCAACACCTACCAGCTTACCACGATTCCTCCTGCCGGGAAGCCGCAGAAAGAGGCTGGCCCGTATCTGGTCCGCCGCCTCGAAGGAGAAGTTCTCATTGACGCCATCAACCAGATCACCGGCGGCCATGAGGCATACATGAGCGTGATCCCGGAGCCGTTCACGTTCCTCCCCGAGGACACCAGATCCGTCGCTCTGCCGGACGGCAGCATCACGGGCTCCTTCCTCGAGCTTTTTGGACGTCCCCCGCGCGACACCGGATTGCTCACGGAACGGACGGCGAAGATCTCCACCACGCAGCGCTTGAACCTGCTGAATTCCAGCCACATTCTTTCCAAGATCGACAAAAGCAAGAATCTCGACGGGCTGATCGGTGCGGCAAAAAGTCCGCAGGAAGCCGTCTCCTCTCTCTACCTGACGATCCTCTCGCGATATCCCACCGGGGAGGAGATGGCGACCATCGCCACATTTGAGGAGACATCGAAACTTGGAAAAAGGCAAAAGATGCTCGATGTTGCGTGGGCGCTCCTGAACAGCCCGGAATTTCTTTACCGCCACTGATCCTATGAACCTTCCCTTGTCTCCATTCGACTCCGCTCCTTTCGTGCGCCCGTTCTTTCGCGGCGCTTTCCTCACCGCAGCCGCCCTGCTGCTTGGGCAGATGACGGGCTTTTCCGCCCCGCCCCCTGCGGCACCCCGCGCCAAAGCTGTGATTCAAATCTGGCTTTGGGGAGGGTCCTGCCACCTGGACACATTCGATCCGAAGCCCGACGCCGGGAACGCCTTCAGCGGTCCGCTCAACGAGGCGATTCCGACAAATGTGGAGGGGATCCGGCTGGGGAAGCTCTTCCCGAATCTCGCCAAGCAGGCGGACAAGTTCACCCTCATCCGCGGCATGACCCACGGAAACAACGGCCATGAGACCGCCGCTTACATGATGCAGACCGGGCATCCGGAGGGGGAGCATCTGGTTTACCCTTCGATTGGCGCGGTGGTGTCGCTCTTCAAGGGATATGACGCCGGTTACAAAGGCCTGATTCCCCCTTACATCGTCCTGACCGAACCGCTGGGGAGGTTTTCCGAGGCCGGTTTTTTGGGTCCGCGTTACAAGCCGTTTGCCACCGGGGGAAATCCTGCCCAGACTCCCTGGGCCGTCGAGGGGATCGTTGCCAAGGGGATTACTCCCGAGCACCAGAAGGCCCGGCGCGAACTGCTCGGTCGTTTGGACACGCTCGGAAAGCAATTTCCCAACGACCCCCAGTTTGCGGAGTTTCGTCAATGCGGCGATGCGGCCTATGACATGATCCTGGGAGACGGGGCCGAGGTTTTCAACCTTGCCAAGGAGCCCGAAGAAATTCGCAATCAATATGGTCGCAACACGTTCGGCCAGTCCTGTCTCGCGGCGCGGAGATTGGTCGAGCGCGGAGCCAAATTCGTCACCATCAACTTCAAGGGGTGGGACACCCACAAGCAGCACTTCGAGGCGATGAACCGCAAACTGCCCGAACTGGATCAGGGCCTCGCCATGCTGCTGCAGGATCTCTCCAATCGCGGGCTGCTCGACAGCACGATCGTCTGGTGCGGAGGCGAATTCGGGCGCACGCCGCGCGTGCAGTGGGACTCTCCCTGGAACGGCGGCCGCACCCACTTCGGCAAGGTCTTTTCCGTATTGATCGCGGGCGGGGGATTCCGTGGCGGAAAGGTTGTCGGCTCGTCCAATGCCACGGGCGAGGAGGTCGCCGAGCGTCCGGTCTATCCCTGGGATTTGATCGGCAGCATGTATGAGTTGCTCGGAATCAACCCCGACGGCACATTTCCGCGTGCCGGCGATGCCTCGGTGCGCCTCATCCCCGAGATGAAGGGAAACATAAAATTCGGGGGACGGCTCAAGGAGGTCATGTGACAGGCTTTTGGAAGGGGGCGACCAGAGTTCGGAAAGTGCCCGGAGTTCTGGTCATTCCGGCATTTTGCTTTTTCTCCGGGATTTGCCAGGCACAAAAGTCCAGCGATCCCGATATCGGGTACGTCTATCCGGCGGGGGGAAAACGGGGCACCGTTGTGGAAGTCACCGTGGGCGGACAGCACCTCGCCAGTATGACCAAGGGTTGGGTTTCCGGTGAGGGAGTCCAAGCCACCGTGACCGATTTCACCAGGCCCCTGCCGAGAAAGCGCGTCAACGAGTTCCGCGAGGCCCTCACGGCACACCGGAAAGGAAAGAAGGACGCGATGCAGGCCGGAACCGGCGGGATGCCCCGGAAAGAGGACGTCACCTCGATTTTGAAGAAATTCGGGGCCACGGAGGAGGAGATCCGCCTTTATTTCCTCGATAGAGAGCAGAGGAGCGACCCGAAGCGGCAGAAAAACAGCCAGCTTGTCGAGACGGTGACTCTCCGGCTTGAAATCTCCCCCGATGCGGCCAAAGGTCCGCGCACGTTGCGGCTTTTCGGGAGAAACGGCCTCTCAAATCCGATGGCCTTTTTCATTGGTGACTTTCCGGAAGAATGCCAGCCGGCCCCCACCGAGCCGCTCCCCCCATCGCCAACGCCGATCCGATTGCCCGTCGTTCTCAACGGACAGATCATGCCGGGGGAAAGCAAGCGGTATCTCTTTCATGCGGACAGGGGGGAGAGGCTTGTTTTCCTTGCCCAAACGCGCGACCTCATCCCTTACCTTGCAGACACGGTCCCCGGATGGTTCCAGTCTGTCCTCACGATCTTTGACAGCACCGGCAGCGAAGTGGCGTCCGCCCAATCCGCCCGGTTCGCCCCCGATCCCGTGCTGGCGTTCGATGTGAAGAACAGCGGAGATTACCAGTTGGAAATCCGCGATTCTCTTTATCGGGGGCGCGAGGATTTCGTTTACCGGATCACCGCGGGGCGCATTCCTTTTGTTACGGGAATCTTTCCCCTCGGCGGGAGTTCGGACTCCGAGACAAAGGTCGAAGTGTCCGGATGGAATCTTCCGCGCCAGCTTCTCTCCATTCGGGTTCCGCCTGGCGAGGGGATCCAACCCGTGCCGCAGCTTGCCAATGGGTTTGCCACCATGGATGTCGCCTTTGCCCATGACACGGTTTCGGAAATCTTTGCCGCCGAGCCGGACAACGACACCGCCCATGCCGCACTTGTCGCCGTCCCGACGACCATCAACGGGCGCATCGACACGCCCGGGGATGCGGACATCTTTGCCGTGAAATGCAAAAAGGGAGAGCCTCTGGCGTTTGAAGTGTTCGCCCGCAAGCTCAATTCTCCGTTGGATTCCTTCCTGCGGATCACCGACGCCGCTGGCAAGCAGGTTGCCTACAATGATGATCAGGAGGACCTCGGATCCGGTTTGCTCACGCACCATGCGGACTCCCGGATCCAGTTTGATCCGCCCTCCAACGCGTTGTTCTACGTTGAGCTGGGGGATGCCCAGCGACAGGGCGGACCGGAATTTTCCTATCGCCTCCGCATCGACCGCCCGCGCCCGGACTTTGCGCTTCGCGTGGTTCCCTCCGGGATCAATGGCGCGCCCGGCACCTCGGTGCCCGTGACGGTTTACGCCATGCGCAAGGATGGGTTTGCCGGGGACATCAATCTCACCGCCTCCCCATCGGAATTCGTTCTTTCCGGCGGCTGCATTCCGAAGGGAAGTGATTCCGTGTCCGCCACGCTGACATTTCCCGAATCGTCAAAGGGCGGCTTGGAACCCGTCGAAATCACGGGCGCGGCCGAGATCTCTGGAGCGCAGGTCACGCACAAGGCCGTTCCGGCCGACGACCTGCTGCAGGCGTTTTTTTACCGTCACCTGGTTCCTGCCACCGAGCTTGTGGCCTATTCGAAGCCAGGCCGTCCTTTAAGGAAGCCCCTTCAGATTGCGCCCGGAACGGTGAAAATATCTCCGGCAAGCACCGGCCACGCCACAGTGCTTCTTCCCAAGTTCGTTCCCAAGGCCGGCTTGAAAGCGGAGTTGAAAAATCCTCCCGAAGGAATCTGGATCGAGGGAACCTCGCCTTGCCAGGATGGGATTAAAATCGCTTTCCGGGCGGATACTGAAAAAGCCAAGCCGGGCTTGCGAGGGAATCTGATTTTGGAATTGACCGCCCTGAAGACCGCAGGAAAAGGCGAGAAGCCCAAGGGCGAGGAGCGTTGGTCCATGGGCGTGCTCCCGGCCGTCCCTTTTGAAATCCAGGAAAAATAGCCGATCGGGAATCTCCCCGTCAAATGGCGGAGAGCTTGGGCAGGGGGTGGGGCCGCCAGCCGGGCAATTTTTTTGCGGCGGTCTTTTCACCCGAAAACGGTTTTTCCCGTGTGCTCCACAGTTGATCCGTGTGAGGAATCGCCGGATCCGGGTGTGCGCCGGGATGGATCCCCGGCCAAACCTCCGGTGGGGAAATTTACTCAGCCTCACTGATCAACTCCCGCTTCGCCTGATCGAAATCAGTTTTCGATAAATCAATCGCTGAACGACCGGCGGTGGCGGCTATCTCAATTGCCCGACCCATGACCATACATCCACCCACGGTGTCGGTATCGAAGGGATCACCAGGGAACCCGGACAAATCACAGGGGGTTGGCTCAGATTGCGTAACGCTTTGGTCGCCAGAGCCGGCGGCTGACCGAGGCATGTACGCTGCGATCTGCTGAGGGAAGCCGACGGCTCTGGCGGCCAAATGGACTCCGTCAGTGTGATTTTTCCGGGTTAATTTCCCTTGGGTTAGCAAATAGGTTTTCATGGCCCAAAGCCATACGCGCTGAATCCCTGAGCAGGATATGGGGAGTTCACCCCATTCTTCGGGCAAGCAGCCCACCAAAGAATTTCGGCCCATCGGCTGAATCCCGTTGGCGACGAGGAAGCCCCCGGACAACAAACCGGGATAATCCCAACAAGCTGCGAACCGGTGCCCCCGATCACCGCATCATGAAACCGGAAACGGGCCATGGGATATTCTCGCTGCAGCTTGTTTCCCACAAGCGCCCGGTAGGACGTTTGCATGGGATTCGAGGCCTGGGCACCCCAGGTGAGGCTCCCGCCGATATAGACGATGCGGCGGTCAGTCTTCTTCCTCTGCCGCCTTCTTCTTTTTGTCCTTTTTGCGGGTGGCCACACGCTCCGGATTCCATCGCTTGCTTCCGCCATGCATCGGTTCCGCCATCTGTTCGAGCCAGGCTTCATACAGCCCGGTCAGCTCCCGCACCTTGTCCGGTTCTCTCGCGGCGAGATCCTTGGCCTCTGCCGGGTCGTTGGCCAGTTGAAACAGCTCAGTTTTCTGTGTGCCGGATTTGCGGTCCACGGTGGTCACAGCCTTCCAGCCCTCCGCGTCGCGGACCGCCCAGCAGCCTTTGGCTCCGCCCTCGCTCCAAAATAGCGCGTCGTGCAATCGCTCCACCTTGCCTTCAATGACCGGCAGGAGGCTTTTGCCATCGAACGGAGGTGATTTCGCGGGCGGTGCGATGCCGGCCGCATCAAGGGACGTCGGCAGGATGTCCAAGCTGCTTGCCGGAATGTCACTGCGCCCGCCACCCGGAAATTTTCGAGGCCAGGTGACAATGAATGGCGTGCGGATGCCCCCCTCAAAATTTTCATGCTTGTGGCCCCGCAGGGGAGAGCAATCGGCGTCCATCTTTGGGGCACCGCCGTTGTCGGTGAGAAAAAACAGCAGCGTGTTTTCCCAGGCACCCTCGTCTTTCAGAGTTTTCACGACACGGCCGACCCCGTCGTCCAGCCGCCGCAACATCGCCATCAAGGTCGCCCGGCTTTCACTCAAGCCGGGAAATTCATCTCGGATGTGGTCGATGTCTTTCTTCGGTGCCTCCGGTGGCGAATGGACCGCATTGTAGGCGAGATAAAGGAAAAACGGACCGTCTTTGTTCTGGCGGATGAATGCCGAGGCCTCATCGGAGAGCCGGTCGGTCAGATACCCTTCGTCTTGGATGACATTTCGGTCGCGATAGATGCCCTCGCCCAGGTTGAAATACGAGTGCCCTCCCCGTCCGAGGAATCCATAAAATTTGTCGAAGCCGCGCTCGAGGGGATGGTGGCGCGGCTCGACGCCGAGGTGCCACTTGCCGAAGGCGCCGCAGGTATAGCCGGACGGTTTCAAAAAGGCCGGGAAGAGAGGCACGGACGGGTCAATGCCCCGGCCTCCTTCGCCCCCTGTGTAAACTCCGAATCGCTGCTGATAGCGCCCGGTCATGAGTCCGAGCCGCGACGGCGAGCAGACGTTGCCACTGATGTAGCCGTTGTGAAAAAAAATCCCCTCCGCGGCCAGCGAGTCCATGTGAGGCGTGGACACTTCCGGCTTCCGAGCCGGGTTCAGGCCGATGTCCGCGTGGCCCTGATCGTCGGTCACGATGACGACGATGTTCGGTTGCTCTGCGGCACCCGCCATCCCAGCCCAGCCGCCCAGCACCGCCGATCCAAGAAGACAGAGGCATGCGGGCGGGTTCATGATGGAATAAACCGCGAAATCCCGCCCGGGTTGCGAAAATAAAGGGGGCAGCCAAGATACTGTGGTGAATTGTTTTTCGGGGAATTGTTTTGACATGGCCCCCATGTCTTTTTCAAATGAACTTTTTTGGGCAGCATGAACAAAGTGCGTTTTGTCTTCGGCAATGGGCTGGCGATGTGGGTGGCCTCTCTCGCAACGGTCGTTTTGGCGGGCATTCCCTCGGCAGGTGCGCAGTCGTGGAATATCAAAGAGAGCGGCGAGTGGGAAACGGCGTCAAATTGGACGCCGGAGAATGTCCCGAATGCCGTGGATGCCACGGCGACCCTCGGGGAAGTCATCGCTGAAAGCCAAACCATTTCTGTTGCCAAGCAGGTGACCATCGGGACGCTGAATTTCAAAAGCGACATCCGCTACACAGTCAGCGGCGGCAACATGGACTTCGACGTGAAATCCGGCAGCGCACAGATCAATGTCGCCGGTGCAGGCGACCTGGAGAAGGGCCATTCCATAAGCTCGTCCATTTCTCTTCACGACGACCTCGTGATCAACGTGTCGAAAGGTTCCGCCCTCGCCATCACGGGCAGCATTGCCACCAACATCAAAATGGACGATCCCCTCGACCCGGAAGCTCAGGATGAGGGCGGAGGGCGCGCAAAAACCCTGACAGTCAGCGCCGATGGGAGCGCACGCCTCGACGGTCCGATTTCCGGCTCCGCAGCATTCCTCAAGGACGGCAGGGGAGAAGTTGTCCTCGGCGGCACCGACGCAAATACCTTCACTGGCGGCACGACCGTCACTTCGGGCACCCTTGCGCTCAACAAAACACCAGAGCAAAACGCCGTCGGGTCCGGAATGATCCTCCTCAACTCCGGCGGCACCCTGCTGCTGGAAAACGCCGGCCAGATCGGAAACAGCACGCCTCTCACCCTCGCTGGCGGCACGTTAAGCACCGGCGCGGGCTTCGAGGAAACCCTCGGCGCGCTGACCCTCTCGTCCGACTCAACAATCTCCCTCGGCTCCGCCATCCACCTCCTCACTTTCGGCGCCGCAAACCTTGCCTCTTGGTCGTCCGTTGCCAAACTGACGGTCTACGGGTGGGAAGGCTTGGCGGGTGAGCAGGGCTCCGCCGGTCGCATCCTCTTTGCCTCCCTCCCCTCCTTCACCTCTTCGCAGCTCGCAAACATTTCTTTTGCCGGGGGATACGGCTCCGGAGCCATGGTCCTTGCCAGTGGCGAACTTGTCCCCCATGCTGTCCCGGAAACAAGAACTCTGGCAGCGGCATTGCTTATTATCGTCTCTCTCGCGATCACAGAATACGCCAGGGTCCGCGCTCGCCGCCATTCGTGAAAATCAAAAGGGGCCCGGGACAAATCTTTCTGAAAAATTCTTTCGCGGGGTGCTCTTATAGATAATTGGCAGTTGTTCAAATGATGCCGGTTTCTTGTCTGGGAATTTTCGGGGCCTCGGGGTTCGTGGGGGCCGCCTTGAGGAAGCTTGCGGCCGCGCGCGGGGTGGAGACGGTTTGTTTTTCGCGGCGCGAGCGGCCCGGGTTCCGCGCGTTTTCGGGCCCGGGGGATTTGCGCGGGGTGGACGCGGTGGTGAATCTGGCGGGCGAGCCGATCCTCGGGATATGGACGGCGGACCGGAAGCGGCGGATCGTGGAGAGCCGGATCGAGGGCACGCGGCGGATTGTTGAGGCGATCCGGGGCTCCCCGGTGCGGACACTGCTCAATGCTTCGGCGATCGGATATTACGGGGACACCGGCGAGGGCGAGGTTGCCGAGAGTTCGCCCTGCGGCACTGGTTTTCTTGCGGACGCCTGCGCGAGGTGGGAAGCGGCGGCGGCGGCTGCCTCCGGCGGGGTGAGGGTCGTGATTTTGCGGGCCGGTTTTGTCATCGGCGAAGGCGGCGCGATGCGCTGGATCCGGCCGCTGTTTCGTGCGGGGCTGGGCGGGAACCTCGGGTCGGGGCGGCAATGGATGAGCTGCATCCATGTGGACGATGTGGCGGGGATGGCCCTGTGGGCGCTGGGAAATCCGGAGGTTTCCGGCCCGGTGAACGCGGTGATGCCGGAGCCCGTGCGGAACGCGGAGTTCACGAGGGAGCTCGCGGCCTCCGTGCGGCGTCCGGCCGTGCTGCCGGTCCCGGAATGCGTCCTGCGGGTTGCTCTTGGCGGGCTCTCCCGCGTGATGCTCGACAGCGCGCGGGTGCGGCCCGGCGTCGCCCTCCGGCTGGGATATGACTACAAATTTCCGACGCCCGCCGCCGCCTTCCGGCCTTGAGTCCCTCACAACCTTCCGCCACGGAACCCGGATTCCCGGCTTGTGGAAAGCGGGTTTTTCGGCCACGGTCCTCCCATGAAAAAGTCCGGGTGCCTGATGCTTTTCCTGTTCGTCGCGGTCTGTGCGAGCATGTTGTTGAATTTGGGACTGCTTGCCGTGATGGGATCGAAGGGGAGTTCTGCCCTTGCCGGAGTGAAGATTCTCCGCCCGAAAGTTTTTGAAGAACGGGTGCTGGTGGACGGCACCGATTCCTCGGCGAAGGTCGCGGTGATTCCCCTGGATGGCATCATCGCGTTTGGAGCGTCGGGCAGCCTGGGGGATTCGATGGTGGAGGATTTCAAGACGGCGCTTGAGCAGGCCGAAACCGACAAGCAAATCAAGGCGGTCGTCCTCCAGGTGGATTCCCCTGGCGGGGAAATCACGGCGTCCGACGTCCTCTACGACGCGATCTGCCGCCTCGCGCGGCACAAGCCGGTCGTCGTCTATTTCAATTCGTTGGGGGCCTCCGGCGCGTATTACGCGGCCTGCGGGTCGAACTGGATCATGTGCAACAACACGACGTTCACCGGCAGCATCGGGGTGATCATTTCCACGCTGAACTATCGCGACCTCTTTGGAAAAATCGGCCTGCAGTCGGTCGTCTTCAAGAGCGGGAAGTTCAAGGACATGCTCAACGGCGCGCGGGAGATGACCCCCGAGGAGAAGGAATACGTGCAGAGCCTGGTCATGCAGAGCTACGACCGGTTCGTCGGGATCGTCGCCCGATCACGCAAGCTGGATGAGAAATCGCTGCGCGAGGGGGTGGCCGACGGACGGATTCTCAGCGGGACAGACGCCTATGCCTCCAAGCTCGTCGATGAGCTCGGATATATCGAGGACGCCTACGACAAGGCCGCCGAACTCGGGGGCGCGCCGGGGGCGGAAGTCGTCAGATACGAGCGGAACTACAGCTTCGAAAAGTTTTTCCGGATGTTCGGCGAGTCGCGTGCGGCGGCGAAAATCGAGCTCGACCTGCTCCCGAAGGCGCTGCACCTCGAGCCGGGCCGGGTCTACCTCCTGCCCGCGTTTTTCGCCCCTTGAGCCGGGGAGGAGATCAGCAAAAGGGCAGGGAGAGGTGATGGCCGCAAGGATCCTGTCTCCTGCATGAGCGCAAAATCTCTGCTCTCCGAAAACCGCCGCACGGTCGCGCTGGCGCTGCCGATCATTGCCGGGCATGTCGGGCAGATGCTGATGGGCTGGGTGGACACCGTGATGGTCGGCCGGGTCGGCGTGGTTCCGCTCGGAGCGTGCGGATTCGCGAACACCCTGCTCTCCGTGCCGCTTGTCCTCGGGTTCGGCCTGCTCTCCGCCGTGAGCGTGCATGTGTCCCACGCGCACGGGGCGGGGGAATCCCGGCACGCCGCCGAGAGCGTGCGCGGAGGGTTTGTCGCCTCCCTGCTGCTCTCGCTTCCCGTGCTGGCCGCGATCTACGCCCTTCTCCCGCGCCTCGCGGTTTTCGGCCAACCCCCGGAAGTCAATGCCGCCGTGGGCGGCTACCTGACGATCTGCGCCTGGTCGCTTGTGCCGGTGTTCTTCACGACCACCACAAAAAACTTCTGCGAGGCGCTCGGCCGTCCGTGGCTGCCGTTCTGGATCATTCTGGCCGGCGTCGGGTTGAATGCGTTCCTGAATTGGATTTTGATTTTTGGAAATTGGGGTGCGCCCGTCATGGGGATCGAAGGCGCGGGGCTGGCCACTCTCCTCTCGCGGATTGCCGTCATGGTCGCGTTGATCATTTATCCGGTCACCTCGCATTCGCTCCGCGCATTCTGGCCGGAACGCTGGCTGGCACCCGGAATTTTTCCGGCGGTCCGCGGGATCCTGGCCGTCGGGCTTCCGGTGGGGGGCCTGTATCTTTTCGAGGTCGGCGGGTTTTCGTTTGGAGCCATTATGATGGGGTGGATCGGGGTCGTTCCGCTGGCGGCCCACCAGATCGCAATGACATGCGTGACCACCACGTTCATGGTCCCGCTCGGGCTTTCGCAGGCGGTCTGCGTGCGGGTCGGGCATGCCCGCGGGGCGGGGAAGGCCGGACTTCTGCGGTCGATTGTTTTTGGAGCGCTGGCGCTGGCGGTCGTCTTTATGTGCGCGTCGCTGGCCGCGTTTATCCTCGGCGGAAAGACCATCGCCGGATGGTTCATCGCAGACCCGGATGTCCGCCTGCTCACGGCTCAAATCCTCGTCCTCGGCGGGATCTTCCAGATTTTTGACGGCATCCAGGTCGTTTCCGCCGGGGCTTTGCGCGGGTTCCAGGACACGAAGATCCCAATGGGGATCGGGATCTTTTCCTACTGGGTTGTCGCCCTGCCGGTGTCGTGGGCGTCGGCGTTTGTGTTCGGGTTCGGAGCGCGCGGGATCTGGGTGGGATTCGTGGTCGGCCTGGCCGTCGCGGCCGCCGCGCTCTCATTTCGCGTCCGGTGGCGGATCGCAGGGGCCGGCTGAACGGAAATCACCGGCTCGCAAAATTCTCCCGGGGATATTCGGATCGCAGTGTCGGATCGCAGTTGCATCCCGACCCCAAGATTGATGGAATAGCCCGCATGCCCATGATCACCACGGAATTCTCCGACGGCGTCGGCAAGATCACGTTTCAAAACCTGGCGAAACGAAACTGCCTGAGTTCGGAAACCGTGGCGGAAATTCTTTCCGCGCTGGACGCGTTTGAGCAAAAGCAGGCGATTGCCGTGGTGATTCGCGCGCCGGAGGGCTCGAAGGTCTGGTCGTCCGGCCACGACGTGAACGAGCTGCCCAAGCCCGGACGCGATCCGCTTCCGTATGCGGGGCCGTTGGAATCCCTGCTGCGACGGATCCAGGAATATCCCGGCGCCGTGATCGCCCTGGTGCAGGGGAGCGTCTGGGGCGGGGCGTGCGACCTGGCGTTTTCTTGCGATATTTTGATCGGGGACGAGACGGCAAGCTTTGCGATGACCCCGGCAAAAATCGGGATCCCCTACAATCCGTCGGGCCTCATCCACTTCATCAACGTCCTTGGCATCAACAAGGCGAAGGAGATGTTTTTTACGGCGGAGCCGATCAACGCGCGGGACAGCCTGAACATCGGGATCCTGAACCATCTGGTTCCCGCCACGGAGATCGATGCGTTCACGTCCGCGATCGCGCAAAGAATCCGGAAGAATTCGCCTCTGGCGATCCGTTCGTTCAAGCGCCAGTTCCGGCTGCTCTCGAGCGGGCTTCCGCTCCCGGCGGAAACGTTCGAGCTGATCCAGTCGATCCGCCGCAAGGTTTACGACAGCAAGGACTACGCGGAGGGAATTCTTTCATTCCAAGAGAAACGCCCGCCGGTCTTCCGGGGGGAATGAATTCCATGGCCCTGCGACTCCTGCTGATTTTTCTCGCCGCCGGCCTCTCCGGATGCGCCTCGGTTTCCTCAACCTCGCAGTATTATTTTCCGGTCACCACCGACGTGTATCCCCCCAAACCGAGGGGCTCTGCGGTGCCGATCCTCGGCAAAGCTCCCGACAGGTCCTACAAAGTGATCGGGCGCCTCGCTTTCCGGTCCGATCTCGGCTGGAAATTCATGCGGGACAGCATGCTCTACAATGCCCGGGCGAACGGAGCGGATGCCGTGATCCTCAAGGACGTGAACTCAAAAGAACAGGTGAACTTCACGCAAGTCCCTCCGCGCATGGACTGGATCCCCATGCCCGGTCCGGTTGTCGCGGTGAACAACGGCGGGAAAAAGAACTGCCACAACACCACCTATGTGAGCACGTCCTCCTACATGCCGGTTTTCCAGCCCGGCTACACGCGCCGCTGGATCCTCACGATCATCGGGATCGATGCCGAGATGATTGTCTTGAAGTAGAGAGCTGCTTGCTCAGGAGAAATCCTGCTCCCCGGGTTTTCCATCGGCAGCACCTCATTGCCGCACGATTTTTCATGCGGTTGCCCCCGCCTGTCAGATTTCCGGGTCGACGGGCTCGGGGTCGGGAGGCTTGGGCGGGCGCGGGGTGACGAGGACCTTGTCGATTCGCTGGCGGTCCATGTCGATGATCTCAAATTCGAATTCCGCCCAGCGGAATTTTTCGCCCGCGCGGGGAATGTGGCCGAGCCGGTGGAGGATGAAGCCGCCGAGCGTGGAGAAACGGTTTTCATCCTCGGCCGGCAGGTCCTCTTCGATGCCGAGGCTGGATTTGGTTTCATCGATGTCGAGCATGGCGTCGATGAGCCAGGTCCCGTCCTGCCGAAGCATGGCTTTCGGATCGTCGCGCTGCTCGCGCTCCGGGAGGTTGCCGACGATGGCCATCATGACGTCGTTCAGCGTGACGAGGCCCTGGAGCCCGCCGAACTCGTCCACGACCAGCGCGATATGCTTCCCGGATTTTTTGAAGGCTTCGATGAGCTTCCCGGCGGGCATGGCGGTGGGGACGTAAAGCGGGGGAGTGACCAGCGCGCGGAGCTCGACGCGGCCGGCAAGCGAAAGGTTCGCCCAGAGGGATTTGACCGAGATCATCCCGATGACGTTGTCGCGTGTCTCCTGATAGACCGGAAAATGCGAGTGCCCGCTGCCGGCGATTTTGCGCCAGTTCTCGTCGTCCGTGTCGTCGAGCGAGAGCCAGATCATGCGGGCGCGGGGGGTCATGAGGTCGCCGGCTGTCTGCTCGTCGAGATCAAACACTCCCGCGACCATGTCTTTTTCCGTCTTTTTGAAGACGCCTGCGCTGAGTCCCTCGTCGATGAGCACGCGCACTTCCTCTTCGGAGACGGCGGATTCCTTCGTCTTGTGCACGCCGATCAGGGCCATGAGAAAGTCGCTCGAGTGGTTGAGGAGATTGACGACGGGGGAAAAGAGTTTCGCGAGGGCGTTCATCGGGCGCGCAAGGGCGGAGGCGATGCGTTCGGGGTTGCTGAGAGCCAGCCGCTTGGGCACGAGCTCCCCGATGATCACGGACAGATACGTGATGACCACCACCACGATGAAGAGCGCGACGTAATGGGCGGTCGTCTCGTGAATGCCCGGGATTTTTTCAACCCAGACGGAGAGGGGCTCTGCAAACCTGGCGCCTCCGAACGCGCCGGCGAGTGTTCCGACGAGCGTGATGCCGACCTGGACGGTCGAGAGGAACCGTCCGGGCGAGGAGGCCAGTTCATGGGCGAGCTTGGCCCCGTTGTGACCGGCCTCGGCCAGGGCCTTGAGCTTCGCCTTCCGTGCGGCGACGAGGGCAATCTCCGCCATCGCAAACACCCCGTTCGCAAGCAGGAGGACAAAAATGAAAAGGATTTCCAGAGTAATTCCAGACATGTGATAAAGATCCGGCCTATCGGATCACCTGATAGGAAACCGCCTTGGAGGATGTTGCTGGCACAAGCCCGGCAAGTCCATTCTGAATGAGCCATTCCATTGTTCCGGTATGAACGGAATGCACCGGGAAGTCAATTCCCGCCGGGGATCTGCGCAGGGCACCTCAGACACAGGGGGAACGGGCGTCCCACCCGTTTGGGCACTGTCCCCCGCAAATAAGAGTCTTGCGCCATTCACGGGCGGGACGCTCCGTCCCCCTGGTTTCCCCGGTGCGAACAGGGGAAAGTCAGAAATTTTCAAACGTTTGCCATGCGCCCGGTATCCGCATGCCCGCCCGGGGCTTTTTGCGGCTTGGAAAACCGCACCGGGAGGCGGATGCGCCTCGACACAACCGCTTGGCCGGAGATAAATTGCCCCGCATGACAAGCATGACCGGACACGGACGCGGCGAGTCCCGCACCAAGTCGTGGACTGCGGTCGTGGAATGCTTTTCCGTGAACCGCAAGACCGCGGAGGTCGTCTTCCACTCCGATCGCGGTGCCTCGTGGCTCGAGCCGGTGGTGCGCGAGCGGACGCTGGCCAGCGTGGCGCGCGGACGTGTCCAGGTGAACCTCACCCTCATGCATCCGGAAGGCGCCTCGGGCGGAATCCTCGACGTGCCGCGGGCAACCGTGTTTGTGCGCGAAGCCCGCGCGCTCCAGAAAAAGCTCGCCCTTCACGGGGAGGTCACCATCTCCGACATCCTACGGGCACCGGGCGTGGTCCGTTCCGCGGAACCCTCCGGCGAGGGCGTGAAGGAGGCCGTCCTGGCCGCGCTCGATCAGGCGCTGGGCGGACTTGTCGCCACCCGCCGCCGGGAAGGCCGCGCGCTGTATCTGGTCCTGGAAAAGGCGATCAGGCGCCTCGGCGTCATTGCCAAAAAAATCTCTCCCCTTGCCAAGCGGGTGACGCTTCAGCAGCGCGAATCCCTTCTCCGCCGCGTGACACGTGCCGGGATCGGAATCTCGTGCGACGATCCCCGCCTGCTCACGGAGATCGTGCTTCTCACGGAGCGCGGCGATATCACCGAAGAGCTCCACCGGGTGGCCAGCCACATCGGCCAGTTTCGCGAGAAGCTGGCTTCCGACGGCCCGGTCGGACGCACGCTGGAGTTCCTCGGCCAGGAGCTCGGCCGCGAGTTCAACACCATCGGCTCGAAATCCTCGGATGCGGATCTTGCCAGGCTCATTATCGAGGCCAAGGCGGAGCTCGACAGAATCCGCGAACAACTTGCCAACATTGAATAAAATCCACCGCTCCGGAATCCTCTTCGTCCTCTCCGCGCCCTCCGGCGCGGGGAAGACCACGCTCACGACCGCCCTGCGGCAGAAGCCGGATTTCGTCTATGCCGTCTCCTGCACGACCCGGCCGCCGCGCGCCGGAGAGATCGATGGCGAGGATTACTTTTTTCTCAGCCCGGAAGAATTTCAGACGCGGATCGCAGCCGGGGATTTTCTGGAATGCGCCGAGGTTCACGGCCGGTTTTATGGCACGCTGAGGTCCACGGTTTTGGACAACCTCGCGAAAGGCATCGACGTCCTCATCGATATCGACACCGCCGGGGCCGAGAGCATCCGGAGCTGCGGGGATCCGGTCATCGCCGCCGCGCTGGCCGATGTCTTCATCATGCCTCCCGGACTCGACGAGCTGGCGCGCCGGCTTCGCAGGCGGGGCACGGAGAGCGAGGAGCAGCTTGCCACGCGCCTCCGCAACGCCGCGGCGGAGATGCAGCACTGGCACCGCTACCGCTACACATTGATCAGCGGCTCGATGGAGGAGGATATCGAAAAATTCCGCGCCGTCATGCGCGCCGAACGCTACCTCAGCCGCCGCCTGCAAATTCCCGAATTATGAAAATGATCGTTCTTGGAGTCACCGGATCCATCGCCGCCTACAAGGCGGCCGACCTCACCAGCCGGCTCACCAAGGCCGGGTTCGATGTCTGCGTCGTGATGACGGAGCACGCGAAGGAGTTTGTCGCGCCGCTGACATTCCAGACGCTCTCGCGGAACGCGGTCACCACCGGGATTTTTGATGAGAAGGAATCCTGGAACCCCGGGCACATCGCGCTCGCCGACCGCGCGGACCTCCTGCTCATCGCGCCCGCCACCGCGAATGTCATCGCGAAGCTCGCGCACGGCATCGCCGACGATGCGCTGACCTCGATCGCGCTGGCCTCGCGCGCCCCGCTGCTCATTGCGCCGGCCATGAATGGAAAAATGTGGGAGCACCCCGCGACACGGGAAAATGTCGCGACGCTCAAAGCGCGCGGGGCCGTTTTCATCGGGCCCGAAGAGGGGCTGCTTGCCTGCGGATACGAGGGCCTCGGCCGCCTGTGGAATGTCGAGGACATCGCCGGACGCGCGCAGGCGATGCTGTCCCCCGCCTGAACCGGATGCCGACGCTTTTTCCCGGATACAAATGACCGCCTGGCGATTCCAATCCGGTTCCTGGGAGGGTGCCCCCAGCCTCCCGCTGGATGATCGTGCGTTCCGCTACGGGATGAGCGTCTTCGAGACGATCGCGGTCGCCGGCGGACGCCCGTTGTTTTTGGATGAGCATTTGGACCGGCTCCGGCGCGCGGCCCATGCCCGCGGGTGGCGGAAGGATTTTGTGCCGGAGGGCTTGCCGGATTTCCCGCGCGGGCAGGAAGCCACGGGGGTTTTGCGGATTTATCTCACGGCGGGTCCGGGCGGTGCGGGAGATCCGCTTTCGGGCTCCTTGTTCGCGCTCTTCGAGGACGTCGGGGTCGGGACCGAGTTCCCGCCGCTGCGGGTGGTTTCCTCCTCCGCGCCGTATCTGCCGGGACCCGGCGGATGGAAAACCGGGAACTACTGGCAGAATGTCGATGCCTTGGGTTTCGCACGCTCAACCGGTGCCGACGACGCCCTGCTTTTCAACCCCGCGGGCTGCCTCGTCAGCGCGAGCATGGGGAATGCTTTTCTCGAAATCGGAGGAACATGGAAAACTCCGGCGATCGAGACGGGCGCGCGGGACGGCGTGGTCCGGGAATGGGTGATAAAAAATCTTCCGGTCGAGGAGGCCCTGCTCGATGCGAACTCTGTGGCGCTCGCCGCGGCATGCTTTGTCACCAACAGCCGGATTGGAATCCGCCCTGTCAGGGAGTTGGACGGGCGTGCGTTGCCAGCCGACGTCGCCGCCTTGCAGCGCCTCTACCGCGAACAGGTTCTCTGACGGCCCAGCCTTGCAATCACCCCGTAAAGGCGGCAAAGTGGAGACGCGATGGAAACGCATGTTTGCGCAAACAGCGCGCTTCCTGAAGCGGGCGGGACGCCCGCTGTCATGAAAGGCCCGGGGGCCGGCTGGCTGCTGGAGCGGGCGGAAGCCGATGCCGGGATCCGGCGGCTGTTGGGGAGCGGTCCCGGCGGCGTGCTGGGCGAAATTGCCGAGCCGGCGCAGCCGTTTGTGGCCGCGCTTCTATTGCGGCGGGTCTCCGGTCGTGTGTGGGTGGTTTGCCCCGACGTGCGGCGGCAGGAGGATTTTGCTTTGGAGCTCGCGGCATGGTGTCCGCGCGTGCGCCTGTTTCCCGAGCTGGAAATTCCATCCGGCGATGCCTTGCCGGATCCCGAGACGGCGTCCGAGCGCCTCGAGCTGCTGCGCTCGCTGACGTGCGGCGGCGGGGACGAGGTGGTCGTGATCCATGCCGCGCAGTGGGACTCGTATGTTCCCGCGCCGTCGTCACTTTCCCGCGGAGTCTTCGAGCTTCGCAACGGGCAGAAAATCCCGATCGACGACGTGGCGCGCCGCCTCCTCAAAGCCGGTTACGAGTCCGCCCCGCAGGTGACCGCGCGCGGGCAGCTCGCGCGGCGCGGTGGGATCCTCGATGTCTTTTCGTGGCAGTCCCCGCGGCCGCACCGCGTCGAGTGGTTCGATCTGGAGATCGATTCCCTGCGCGAGTTCGATCTCGATACCCAGGGATCGATCGCGGTCGTCGAGCGCGTGGAGATCCTTGTCGCCCAGCACGCCCGGGGGGACGCGACGCTGCGGGAGTTTTTCCAACCCTCCGACGCGCTGATCACGGTGGATCCGGAAATTTTTCCGGGCGGGACATTTTCCGGAAATGGATCCCCGGGCATTTCTCCCCCGGCCAACGACAGCGGGCACCTCATCCCGAAAATCGCGGCGCACGACGGATCATCAAAATATGTCCCAGGTGGGACATATTTTGTTACGAGCTTGCCCGACGAAGCTTTTGGAGGCGGGGGCGTGCCGTTCTATCCTCCGCCATTTGCGGAGCTCGGTGCGGGCGACCTGATCCTCGATGTGGTGAAGCGCGAGCGGTTCTTCGACCAACTGCGGGAATGGGATGCGGACGGGTGGACGGTGGCGCTTGCCTGCAACAACGAGGGCGAGGGCGAGCGGTTTCGCGAACTGGCGGGCGACTTCCATTTCGACGCCTCGCGGATGCAGTTTCTTCCGGTGCCGGCCACGCGCGGATTCGTTTGTCCCGCTGCGAAGCTGGCCCTGCTGTCCGATGCCGAGGTCCTCGGGCGCTCGGCCAGCCAGCGGGCGCACCGGGCGGTCCTCCGCCGCGAACGGCTCCGCTCGGCGCGGCCCACGATGGACTTTTCGGAGTTCGAGGAAGACGATTTGGTCGTCCACCTCGACCACGGGATCGGGCGGTTCCTCGCCTTGCAGAAAGCTCCCGACGGGGGTGGCGAGGTGCTCGCGCTGGAGTTTGCCCACGGGGCGAGGCTCTATGTCCCGCTCGACCAGGCGTGGCAGGTCTCGCGCTATGTCGGCCTCGGCAGGCGGCATCCGGCGCTCTCCGAGCTGGGAGACGGGCGCTGGCAGAAGGCGAAAGCGAAGGCCTCCAAGGGGATTTTTGAGTATGCGGCGAGGATGTTGACCGTGCAGGCCGAGCGCGAGAACGGGGCCGGGCACGCGTTTCCGCCCGACTCGCACTGGCAGCAGGAGTTTGAGCGCTCGTTCCTTTTCACCGAGACCCCCGACCAGCTGCGCGCGATCGCGGATACGAAATCCGACATGGAATCCGTGCGCCCGATGGACCGGCTCATCTGCGGGGATGTCGGGTTCGGAAAAACCGAGGTCGCGATCCGCGCGGCCTTCAAGGCCGTGACCGGAGGGAAGCAGGCCGTGCTGATCGCGCCGACCACCGTGCTGGCCCAGCAGCATTTCCAGACGTTCCGCGAGCGGATGAGCGAATACCCGGTGATGATCGAGCTCCTGAGCCGGTATCGCTCGCCGGCCGCGCAGAAGAAGGTCGTCAAGTCGCTGGCCGACGGCAGCGTGGATATCGTCGTCGGGACGCATCGCGTGATCTCCTCCGATGTCTCTTTCAAAAACCTGGGCCTTGTCGTGGTGGACGAGGAACAAAGGTTCGGGGTCAAGCACAAGGACTCGCTCAAGGAGAAGTTCCGCCTCGTGGACGTGCTCACGCTCTCGGCCACGCCGATCCCGCGCACGCTCTACCTCTCGCTCATGGGCGCGCGCGACATGTCGCTCATCGAGACCCCGCCGCCGAACCGCCAGCCGATCGAGACGATCGTCTGCGGGTATGACGAACGGATCATCCGCGATGCGATCGCCCGCGAGATCGCCCGCGGCGGGCAGGTCTATTTTTTGCACAACCGGGTCCAGAGCATCGAACGCACGGCGCTGAGGATCCGCGAGCTCTGCGGCGGTGCGCGTGTGATCGTCGGGCACGGCCAGATGGAGGAGAAGGAGCTCGAGGAGGTGATGCGGGCGTTCGTGGGCGGCGACGCCGACGTGCTGGTTTCGACCACGATCATCGAGAGCGGGCTCGATATTCCGAACGCGAACACGATCATCATCGACCGGGCCGACCGGTTCGGGCTCGCCGACCTCTACCAGCTTCGCGGGCGGGTCGGGCGGTCGAGCCACAAGGCCTACGCCTTCCTCCTCCTGCCCCGGGAGCTGATGACCGGCGCGGCGCGCAAGCGGGTTTCGGCGATCAAGCAATACTCGGACCTTGGCTCGGGGTTCAAAATCGCGATGCGCGACCTCGAGATCCGTGGGGCCGGCAACCTCCTCGGCACCGCGCAGAGCGGGCACATCATCGCGGTCGGGTTCGACCTGTATTGCAAGCTTCTCAAGCGCGCGGTCGAATCCGTCAAAGGCAACCGGACCGGAGGCGGCACCGCCACTGTGAGGCTGGATTTCCTGAAAACCGACGAGACCGAATTCCTTGCCGCCGGAAACGTCGCCGGCGCCTTCATCCCCGCCGCCTACATCTCCGAATCCCGCCTCCGGATCGAGGCGTACCGGCGGGTGGCCGAGGCCTCCTCACGAAAAGAAATCGACGCGCTCCTGGCCGTCTGGAAGGACCGCTTCGGGAAAGTCCCCCCGGCGGCGGAAAACGCGCTTCTCCTTGCAGCCATCCGCCTGGAAGCCTCGATCCGGAGGATCCCCGCGGTCGAAGTGCGCGAGGGAAAGCTCATGCTCACGCGGGGTGGCAGCTACATCCTGGTCGGCGGACGGTTTCCCCGCTTGACGGCATTCGACCCCGATTCTAGGCTCCGCGAGATCCTGACAGTCTTGGAAAAGATGCCCAGCCGATGAGATTTTTGTATTTTACCTTCAGCTTTTTTGCGGTGCTCCTCCCGTTGGTGGGCCAGCAGGCGGAGGTCATTGACGGGGTGGCCGCCATTGTGAACAACGATGTGATCACGATCTCGCAGGTCCGCGAGCTCATCGGCGCGCGGGAGCGGGAGATGCGCAAGGCCTACTCCGGGTCCCTCCTCATGGAAAAAGTCAAAGAGATGCGGCTGGCCGCCCTGAAGGATCTCATCGACCGGCAGCTCATCATCCAGGAATTCCGTAAGATGCAGGAAAAGGGGGCGAACATTCCCGACTACGTCGTGGACGACCGCGTGGCCTCGATCATCCGCGAGGAATTCGGCGGCGACCGCGCGGCCTTCGTGCGAACCCTCCAGGCGCAGGGCTACACGATCACCCGGTTCAAGGAGATCGAGAAGGAAAAGATCGTCGTCCAGGCGATGCGCCAGTCGAAAGTCAACGAGAGCTTCGTGATCTCGCCGAATCAAATCCAGAAATTTTACAACAAGAACCGGGGGTCCTACGCGATTCCGGAGCAGATCAAGCTGCGGATGATCATCCTCCGCGAGGGGGTGGCAGGGGATGTTGCGGCCACCGAGAACAAGGCGCAGACCGCCGAAGAGATCCGCCAGAAACTTGTTGCCGGGGCCGAATTCAGCCGGATGGCCGAGATGTATTCCGAGGATGAGGGCACCCGCGACACCGGAGGCGACTGGGGGTGGGTCGAGCGCGGCACTCTCAACGAACAGCTCTCGCAGGTCGCCTTCTCGCTCAGCCCCGGACAGGTCAGCCGGGTCGTCAAGGTCGGCGAATCCTATTACATCCTCTATGTGGAGGCGAAAAAGAACGCCGCGATCAAGGCGATCCCCGAAGTTCGCGACGAAATCGAGCGCAACCTCATCCAGCAGGAGCGCATGAAAGTCCAGCAGCGCTGGCTCGAAACCCTCCGCGCCAAGTCCTACATCAAGATCCTTTCGTAGGGATGACGTCCCGTCGGCCGCAGGCCTCGCGGTAAAGTCCTTCGATGTCTGCGATCCGGTGATCGGCCGAGAACTGTTGGCGGACGGATTCCGATCCGGCCTGCGCGATGCTCCGGCAGAGTTCCGGTTCACGGGCCAGGCGGAGGAGCGCCTCCGCCACTGCGCCCGAGTCGCGCTCCGGGCAGAGCAGTCCGGTCGTCCCGTCGTCAATCACCTCCGGGATCCCGCCGTGGCGCGTCGCCACCGCCGCAAGCCCGGAGGCCATCGCCTCAAGAAGGGAATTCGGAATTCCCTCGACATCCCCGGCGACGGTTTCGCTCGGATGGAGGAAAATCTGAGCCGAGGAAAACACCTGTTGCAGCGACGGCTGCGGGAGAAAACCCGTGAAAGAAACCGAATCGGAGATTCCAAGCGAGGAGGAGAGGTCGCGCAATCCGGCTTCGAGCGGCCCCTCGCCGGCAATGGTAAACCGGGCGTGCGGAAAGGATTTTTGAAACACGGAAAATGCGTGAAGCGAGGTGGCGAGGCCTTTTTTTGGAACGAGCCGGGAGGCTTGGACGACATGCCAGGCGCCGTCGGACGGAAGGATGCGCGGCGCGAATGCGATTTCCGGCAGGACGGTCTTCATGATCCGGAGCATTGCCGGAGGGCATCCGAGTTCCGCCACCTTTCCGGCAAGCTGGGCCGACCTGCACAAGACCAGGCGCGATCGCCCGAACATCTCGCGGCGCGCGGCTTCAAATGCCGGAGTCGCAATCGCCCCGGTGACATCCGAACCGTGAAACGAGAGGACTACCGGGATGTTGACGCGCCGGATCAGTGGCAGAAGGTGGACGGCCGCATTGCCGAAAAAAATGTGGAGGAGAGAGGACTCCGAGGCGAGGGCTGCCATTTGGGCCGCCTCCCCGCCGCTGATCTGCCACGGGCAACCGGTCAGGCGTTCAAGCCCGCGGGCCACAAACCGGAACGCCGACCGGGGGACGACACAGATCCGTTCCACCGGCCAGTCGCCCTCGCATTTCTGCGTGATGACGAGCGGGGAAAAGCTTTTCAGCCCGGTGATCTGCCGGTGGATGTGCAGCATCTCCGGGCGGAGATACGTCGCGCAGAAGAGCGCGACCGAAGGGGGGTTACCATTCAACGCCGACGAGGGTGAGTGTGGCCGAGTGGTTGGGAGTGGAGGGTCCGAAATCCCTCGAGACAAATTTCTCGCCCGAGCCATAGGTCTTCGGAGCGAACGGATTGACCGCCTGCCAGGGTTTTCTGGTGAAGACTTCCTTCACGATCCCCTCGATCGTGGGCTTCGGTTCCTCGGTTACGGGAACGATCTCGCGATGCCGTCCCGCCGGGGCGACGAACTCCTGGGCCGTCGCCAAAGCCATGCCAAGCAAGAGAGCCAACAGAAACCTTTTCATGGGAAAACCCTACCACCGCCGAGGGCCTGCGGCAATCAGACATTCTGGCCTGCCCCCCCGGGCGGGCGTGAGTCTTGCCGCGTCGATTGGGAATAATTTTGCCAAATCATCCGGCGGACGCTTATCTGCCGGCACTCCATGAGCCATCTGCATCGCGCACTTCGCATGACCGCCACCGCGGTTCGTGCAAACTTTCTGCCAGGCCTCCTGCTCCAGGGCCTGCTGCTGGCCTTTTTTGTCGCTTATGTCACCCACGAGGGGACTCGTGCATTCTTGGAAAACATCGCGCACATCAAGGAGGAATCGGGGTATCTCTTCGCCTTTGTCTGCTACGCTGTCACCGCCGGGTTGCTTCCGGAAATTTTGCGCATCGCCTTTTTTCAAAGCGGCCGGCCGACCCGGCGTAATCTTTGGCTGTTTCTGACCGCCGCCCCCGCTTGGGGTTGCATGGGGATGCTTGTGGACTTGCTCTACCGCTGCCAGACGGGGTGGTTCGGAGCGGGCAACGACTTGGTGACGATCCTCCAGAAAGTCGCCGTGGACCAACTCCTCTACGCTCCGTTCATTGGGAACCCGCTTGTCATCGCCTGGTTTATCTGGCGCGACGAGAGATTCCGGATGTCCGCGTGGCCGAAGATTTTCAATCCGGGTTTTTTTCTTGATCGGGTTTATCCGGTGCAGGTTTCCAGTTGGATCGTCTGGATCCCCGGCGTGATGGTTGTGTATTTCATGCCGCCGCTCCTGCAGGTTCCGGTGGCCGTGTTCATCCAGACGTTTTGGGTGCTGATTTTCACGACGCTTGGGCAGGAGGTTGACGGGACGCGCTGACCGGTTAGGACCAGTGTTCAACCATCATCTCAAGATCGTCGGAAACAGAGTCCATCTTTTTCAAATCTTTCAGGCGGCCTTTTTCCGGCTTCATCCGGGGTTCGCTGAGGATGGTGTACATGTCTCGAATATCGCGCAGCTTTTTCTGCGGGATTTTTTCCGCCGCTCCAAGATCCGCCACGAGAGATTTGATTCCGTCAAGCCGCAAGTCAAAATTTGCACGCGCGGCATCAAGGGTTCCGTGGCCTGCAGAGCGGAATTGGTCGATTGCTTCGAGAAGCGCTTTTGCGGGCGATGCCTCGACGGTTGGAGTCTTCATACATTAGCAATCCAGCATGGCTGCCGGGATTCCACAAGCGGCAACCCTTCTGGCCAAGCCAATGTTACGACATTGTCACATTGGCAGCGTTTCCCAGACGGTCAGTTCTGGGATGAGATTAGGATATTCGATGAATTACTACCGGACGGGTTGGATTTCGGACGTGCATCTTGGCACACGTGGCAGCCAGGTGGCGGAACTCCTGGGGTTCCTCAAGAATAACGATTTCGAAACCCTCTACCTTGTCGGCGACATCATCGACATCTGGGCGCTCCGACGTGGAATTTTCTGGCCGCAGGAGCACAACGACGTGATTCAAAAAATCCTGCGTAAAGGACGCAATGGGACTCCGATTATTTACATCGTCGGAAACCACGATGAGTTTTTGTCGAAATTCCTGGGCTCCTACGGGAGCGTCACCATCAAAATAAACGATGTGCATGTCACGTCTTCCGGGCAACGCATCCTCGTGATGCACGGGCACGAGCTGGATACGGTTGTCCAGAACATCGGGTGGCTTGCGCATGTGGGAGACATCGGGTACAGGCTGCTCCTGCGCTGCAACGGCCCCATCAATTTTGCCCGTCAACTGCTGGGCCTTGACCACTGGTCCCTGAGTGCCTACGTGAAGAGCGAGGTGAAAAATGTGGTGAGCTTCATCGGGAAGTTTGAAGAGTCGGTCGTCCGGTATGCGGAGGATTGCGATGTTGACGGCGTCCTCTGCGGCCACATCCATACCGCAGCCCGCCGCAAAATCGGGGGCATCGAATACTTCAACACCGGCGATTGGGTCGAAACCTGTTCCGCAGTTGTCGAGCACCACGACGGGCGGATGGAGATCATTCGCGTGAATAGTTCCAAGCCCTCCATCGATCTGTCGCAAGAGCAGGGCTCCTCCGTCACTGTTCAAGCGATTTCCGCTGAAATCGCCCCCTCCTTTCTTGCGGCCAAGGCTTGAAACAGCATCGAAGTTGTGAAAGACTCTTTGTAATGGGATGGAGGAATAGTTTGTGTGGTATTTTGTTGCGTGCAATTTGCTTACACAACATTCCCGCTCCTGTCCCCTCCGCCCGGTGACTTTTCCTGATTAACTCCATGCCACACATCTTCAGCGATTACGACAACGCCATCCGTCTCCTTCAAGAAGACCTTCTGACCATGGCTGCGCTGACCCGCCAGAACTTCGAGCAGGCCATGCAGTCTCTGTTGCGCTCCGACACCGACCTTGCCCACGCGGTGATTGCCGCGGACTGCGATGTGGACGAACTCGAGCGCAAGGTCGATCAGATCGGCTTGGAAATCCTCGTCCGCTTCCATCCCGTCGCCACCGACTTGCGCCGGATCATCGTCGCCATGAAGATCAGCACCAATCTCGAGCGGATTTCCGATCATGCCGTCAGCATCGCCAAGCGTGCCCGCAAGCTCAACCAAAGCCAACCCCTGCCGGAAGTGCAATGGCTCGAACCGCTCTACGCCCAAGCCTATTCCCTGCTGCGCGATGCCATGGATTCCTACACCAACCACGACGCGGTGCTCGGCCAATCGCTCCATGGCAAAGACAAGGAACTCGACCGGCTTCACAAGCAGCTTGCCCGGGCGATCGGCGGTCAACTGGAAGCCGCCAACGGCCACTCGGAAACCTGGATCCACCTCATCTTTATTGCCAGTTCGCTGGAGCGCATCGGGGATCGCTCGGTGAACATCGGTGAGGAGGCCGTCTTCCTTGAAAGTGCCAAAGACATCCGCCACGAGCACGGCAAACAGTCTCCGGAACCCAATTCCCCGGCGCCATGAGCGCCATTCTCGTCATCGAGGACGAACCCGACATCGCGAACCTCATCGCCCTGCATTTGCAACGTGCCGGCTTCGCCCCGATTCTCGCCCACGATGGCATCACCGGGCTGGCCCTCGCCAAAGAGACAACCCCCGCGCTCATTCTACTGGATCTGATGCTGCCCGGCATGGACGGGGTCCGCGTTTTCAAGGAGCTCCGCCGCGATCCCCGCACCCTGCACTCTCCGGTCATCATGCTCACCGCCCGCGCCCAGACCGAAGATCGTGTGGCCGGCCTGGAACTCGGGGCCGATGATTATGTCACCAAGCCTTTCTCTCCGAAGGAACTGCTGCTGCGCATCAAGTCCGTGCTCAAGCGCAGCGAGGCCGCCGCCGCCCGCGAGACTCTCGCCGCCGGCCCCTTCCGCTTCGATGCCGTCGCCATCCAATGCTACGCGGACAACCAGCCACTCGATCTCACCCAAACCGAATACAAGCTCTTCCAATATCTTTGCGAGCACATCGGCCAGCTTTGCGACCGCACCCAACTGCTGCGCTCTGTGTGGGGCTACAGCGATGCGGCAAGCTCCCGCACGCTCGACACCCACATCAAGCGCCTCCGTGTCAAACTCGGCTCCCGTGGGGATTGCATCGAAACCGTGCGCGGCACCGGCTACCTTATGCGCGCGGCAGGCCGGCCATGAACACCGTCCTCCTCGGGCTCTGCACGCTTTGCCTCCTCGCGTTGTTTCTCCGGCAGCGCGTCATCCTCCTCCGCCTGCGCCGGCAGGAAACAAGTCGGCATGCCGAAGCCCTGCGCGCTCTTGCCTCCGCCCGCAGCGAGCGCGACAGCCTGCTCAACGCCTTCCCCGACGCCTTCCTCATCACCGATGCCCAGGGCACCATCCTGCACTGCAATCAAGCGGCCGGTTCCTTGTTTGGTCCGGCCCCGCTGATCGGACGTCCGGTCGTGGATAGCTTGCGCGATGTCCGCCTTGCCGCCCCGTATCTGGAATGCCGCAGGACCGGAAAGCCCGCTGCCGCCAGCGTCCGCCTGCCCGCCGAAGCAGC
>Ga0247842_10000615_pt1 | contig 72150 bp, 65 predicted proteins | sample LaCruzMarch2015__3_FD_192411 | JGI IMG/M metagenome (GOLD analysis project Ga0247842, IMG submission 192411) | Freshwater microbial communities from meromictic Lake La Cruz, Castile-La Mancha, Spain - LaCruzMarch2015_19m | ecosystem: Environmental > Aquatic > Freshwater > Lake | place: Spain... | reverse complement strand
TCAGCAACAACGGCAAATGTATGCTCCAACCTTGGCTTTGTCGCAGCATCAAATGAATTAAATGTGAGCATAGAATTGATTATCCCGTATGATGCGCCAGTAGGAAACAAGACAGTTACATTAACATTCAATTCAACACAGGCATCAGCTTAATTTTAATATACAATTTTTTTTCTTGTTGTTTATTAGCGCTGAAATAGTGATATAAAGAGAAAAGTATTTATAAAGTCCCTCTCCTTATTCAAATTAAAAATGAGGGGTAAATCTATTTTGCTTGCGGCCTTTTTAATATTGATTATTACGCTCGCTTCAATAGGATATGCAGATGCAGTTGGGCTGTCTTCAAATTCACTTAAGGTTATGCTTGATTTTAATCCAAATCTAAAGAGAACCTTTACATACACAATCCTTACAAATGCTGGAAGGACGATGGACTATCCTCTGAGCATAAAGGGGATATACAGCGATTATTTCCATTTGAGCACAGACAAGTTCGAGCAGGTTCCTTCAGGTGAATCAAGGACATTTAGTGTTGACATGGAACTGCCTGAAAAGGTTGAGGCACCGGGAATTCATGATACACTCATCTGTGTAATTGAAGGGGAGGGCCGTGTTGAAGGGGCAATAGGCACAAGGGTTGAAATGTGCGCTTCTGTTGCATTCAGGGTTTTATATTACTCAAAATACCTTATTATTGAAAGTATGAATGTGCCGAATGCAGACAGGGGGGATGTTATTCCGATAGATTTGGTTGTAAAAAGCTGGACAGAACAGGATATCTCAAGTTTGAAGGCAGCTATAGACATATTTGGTCCTGATGAGAAGGGCTATGACAAAAAGATTACCACTGTGTATACTGAAGAGAAAGCGCTTCCATCAAACAGCAAAAAAACACTTTCTGCCTATTTAAATACAGAAAATCTTGACCCTGGGGAATACAGGGCAGTTGCTACTGTTTTTTATGACGGAAATGAGGCAAATATATCAAAGAGTTTCAGAATAGGGCTTCTGACAGTAAAACTCCTTAATTACACCCAGCTTTTTGAAAGAGGAAAAGTGAATAAGTTTGATGTTCTTGTAGGCAGCAGGTGGAACAGAATGATAGATGATATTTATGCTGATATAAACATTGGAAATGACAGCATAAGGACCCCTTCTTCATCTCTTGAATCCTGGAAGAATACTACCCTTACTGCTTATTGGGATTTGACAGAAAAAAAGACAGGAGTCTACAATGGAAATATAGTTTTGCATTATGGAGAAAATTCAAGCATGCAGGATATAAATGTGAAGGTTGTAATAGGCAAGGAAGAGATTAGAAGAATTATGACCTCAACGATTATTGGGGCTATCGTTGTGATTCTCATTGCGATACTTGTTATCTTGAGCTTAAAAACAATAAAAATGAACAGGAAGGAAAATGAGAGCAAAAAAATCAAGAAAGGCAAAAAGCACACATAAAGAAAAAACAAAACAAACTGGAATAAGATTATCTAAAGGCAAGCTTGTACTTCTTCTTGTCGCAGTAATATTTTTTGTTGCTGGTTTGACAGAGATTATATACACTCTCTATAAAATTCAGCATATAGAGACAATACCTGCAACAGTGGAAGTAAGCAAAAAGATTGGATTTGCAATAGGCAGGGAGGGTTTGAATTTCGGTATCGTCCCAAGAGGCGGTTCATCAACAAGGGAGATAGTTATAGTAAATCAGGACACAAAGGAAATGAGGACAAGGGTTTTAGTCCATGGAAGCATATCAAAATTTTTAACTCCCCCTGAAAGCGAGTTCATTCTTAGGAGGAATGAGACAAAGAGCCTGTCCTTTTCTGTCATTATCCCGGAAGACGCAAACTATGGCAATTACACTGGAAAGATATCGATTATCTTTGAAAGAAATTGATATAACGCCTCTTTTTCTGTTATTAACTTTTTATCTCGGAAAACTATTTAAAGATGCAGCAGAATGTATATATAAAAAGATGAGGTTGAATAATAACAATCTTGCATTGATTATCCTTGCTTTCATATTTTTCTCTATATCAAGCAACATATTTGTCTGGTTTTATACCACTGGAAGTTTTCCCACAGGAAAGGCAAATTTTGGGCAGGTCAGCGTATGTATTGATATACCCCCCAACATATATAACACGCAGAATAAAAGTGCCAATACTACTCTTCCATTCAATTACCAGCTTGATGCTATTGATTCAGGCAATCCTATACATTTTTATGCTAATATAACAAATTTAAGTGCCGCAAATTTGAGCTCCTTTGCCATGAATCTTTCAGGATTTATCAATTTCACAACAAATAAGTCAGAGATAGGAAATTATACGATAACTGTATGGGTAACTCATGACCTATGCCCCCATGCAATTGACTGGGAGCAATTTAATCTTCAGGTGGTTTTGTACAACAGGCCCCCTTCTTGGGTGAATCTTACATCAACAACCTTTACTGGAACTGAAGACCAGCTTCTCTCTGCTAATCTTTCTATGAATGCAACAGACTTGGATGGCGACAATATAACCTTTGGAAAAAATCAGACATTAGCAAGTTTTCCACACTTTGATATAACTACATCAGGTTTCATAAATTTTACGCCAACTGATGTGGATGTTTGCACCCATATAGTCAATATAACATTAAACGACACAAATAGCATGATGAATTCAAAGGATTTCACCTTTAATATAGCCAATGTGAACGATGCTCCTGTGATGGGTGTGATTCCTGACCAGCAGTTGTGCGAGGACACATATTATTATTATAAGGTTTCTGCATCAGATGATGATATTTCATATGTACAATGCAACAATCAGCAGATGCATTTTTATGATGATACCCCCATGTTTGTGATAAATGAGGGAACAGGAGAAATAAGCCTTATCCCGCGAGAGTCCAATATAGGTTCATATATCGCAAGAATGTATGTAACAGACAGTTTTCTTGTGGACTATAAGGATGCTAACTTCTTAGTCATTGAAGTTAATGATGCCCCGGTATTGGGTTCTATTGGCTCAAAAACAATTCGTGCAAATAAAACTTTGTACATAAATTCTTCTGTAACTGATGAAGAGAGTGGCATATCGCCAAATTCAAACCTTACGTTCAATGTTACATTCCTGAACGGAACAAATTTCTTTGATATTAATTCTACAACAGGCATAATAAATACAACAACAAATGATTCACTAAATGGAACATATAGCGTAAGAATATGCGTCAATGACACAGGTTTGACAAATCCTCATGTCAATGCAACATCTATTTGCGGTGATGGCAAGCCAAAGTCAGGTTGTGAGATTGTTTCAATTACAATAACTACTCTAAACTTTCCCCCAAATATAACCTCTTATTTACCCCTGACAAATATGACTATTAATGAGACAAATAAACTGAATTTTAGCATAACAGCAGAGGACCCAGAGGGAGGCAATCTTACTACATACTGGTATAAGGATAGCAAGCCTGTTGATTATAATGTATACAATTATACTTTTGCAACTGTCCAGGGAGATTCTGGCGTGCATAATATCAGTGTTAATGTCAGTGATGGAGAATATAATTCCTCAGTGTCATGGATTATAACCGTAAACACGCTCCCTGTTCCACCAGTGCCACCAAGTGCTTTGGGAACAAGTGGGGGCGGAGGAGGAGGCGGTGGAGGATTATTATGCAAGGAAATATGGACTTGCACTGACTGGAGTTTCTGCCAAAATGCAACAACAACAGATTCCCAGGACTTATTAAAAGGCATGTTCAGAATGGTATTAAGCGAGTGTAAAAATCAGAGTATATCTGTCGGCAATTGCGGCTTTCAGATACGCAGCTGTAATCAGATGACTGATTGTGCAATAGTTTACCAGAGACCAGTTGAACTGCAGACCTGTGTTTTCACTCCTGTTCCAACATGCTATGATGGAATAAAAAATTGCCATGATAGATTATGCGAGATACTTGCAGATTGTGGCGGCCCATGCGAAGAATGCTCAACATGCTCTGATGGGATTAAAAATCAGGGTGAGGACTGGATTGACTGCGGAGGGCCCTGCAAACCTTGCCCAATGGAATACCCCAAACCCCCGAAATGCGGCGATAAGAAATGTGAGATACCCGAGCTATTTGGTTGCAGGACTGATTGCGGGTTCTTCTGGTTTATTGTAATGATTTCTATTATTCTGCTTGTGATAATAACACTGCTTTCAAGAATTGAGATAAGAAGCGCAAGATTGCAATCACTCAAGAGAGAGAGGGCAAAGCGAAATAAGTATCTAGGGGGTCTTACATCTATGATAAGGGATGCAATAGACAACAAAAACATCAAACTTGCAAAGCACTTATACGCACAGATAAAAACAGCTTATGAGCGCGTGACAAGAGAAGAAAGGAAGGATCTATATCCCAAATTGCTTAGGCTGTATGCTGAGATTGAGAAATTGGAAAGAGAAGACTAAAAAGAGGGAAGAGAAGAATTTTAGTTAGGGTTATCGAAAGCTTTATTAACTATAGTAACTAAAAAGTATATAATAAGATGCCAAAAAGTAATTTAAAAGATACTAAAATGGATAAAGAGAAGATACCTATTACATTTAATCAGCAGCAAATAGAGTTTATAGAAAAATTTACAGGCATAATGGGGAACACAAAGGCTGAGATAATAAGGAACATCGTTATAAACTGGCTGCTTCAGCAAGAAAAATCAAAAGAGGTTTCAGAATGAGAAAGGAATTTTTATGGCTATTCAAGGACAAGAGGAGCATTGCCGTTTCAATTGTCTCCATGATTTTTATCCTTGCTATTTTTTTAATTATCTTTGGCTCAATGAATTTCGTTACAGGAACGACTAGGGTCAATTCATCATTTGCTAATCTTACAATCTGGGACACAACTGATTCTGCAACAAGATTCACCTATCAAAATTGTTATGATACTTATGGGGGGAAATGCCTCCAAAAATCTCTCAATGAATACAATGTCTCTTTTTACGCGAACTTCACAAATAAAAGTTCAGGTGTAGTTATTACTCCAGACGGCGGTAACTGCAGTATAATATTTGATGAGAATTTGAGCGGGGTATTTACTGGTTGGGTGAATATGACTTTCGCATCATCCAGAAATCAATATGAATACAGTCGACGTTTTAATTATAGAGACGGAATTCCATTTGAGATAAACTGCACAAATGCAACATATGGCAATATAAATTCATCAGAAAATGCAACGATAAGCAATACTGGGCCTGCATTTCACGCAAAGGATGCAGGAGGCAACCTGCCAGTTCAAAATGTTGTTGAGGACACTCTTTTTTATTATAATGTCAGCCTTAATTGCAGTGATGACGACCTGAATGACATACCTAGCTTGGTTTTTAACTACACTGCCGCAGAAACTACCCTTACTAATTTTACCCTTTCTGCCAAAGGAAATCTTACTATCAATATATCTACAAATGCAGATGTTGGAAGCGGCTCAAAAAAGATAATGTTTACATGCAGTGATTCTATGGCCCCCACTGAAGCAGCAAATATGTCTTTCACAATAACAGCAGTCAATGACGCGCCAAGATTTATTAATCTGGATGATACACTTAACATAACAAAGAAACAGTTCTTTAATTTCTCGCTGCAGGCAAATGATGAAGAGGGCAATGTACCATTTGCTTTTAACACGACTTTCATAAACTGCACAACAATGAACTGGAGCACCCGCAATTCCACTAACTGCAATCTTTTTAACCTGACAGCATATAATTCAACAGCCGTTCTAATAAATTTTACACCAAGCAATAATGACGTTGGGAATTATACAATAGAATTCAATGTGAGCGATGCAGGCACTCCAAATGCCTCAACAATAAAGACTGTTATCTTCAGTGTTATCAACGCAAATGACCCTCCAGTTCTCACATATAATTGTAGCAATGAGTGGAATGGAACAGAAGATGCAAACTTCTTCTGTTTCGTTACTGCAAATGACACTGATGAGAGTTACAATCTTACATTTGCCACTAATGTGACATGGTTCACTTTCAATAATTCAAGAACAACCTTTGCCGAAAATATAAGCAGTAATACTACCGCGCAGATAAATTTCACAGCAAATGATTCAACTGTTGGTGTTTGGTATGTAAATATAAGCGTAAGTGACAGTGCAGGCGGTGCGGCTTCAAGTGTGATAAACGTTAATTTCTCTAATAAAAATGATTCTGTCGCGTCAGGACAGATTGATGACAGTTTTGGCTCTTACGTTCTTGCAGCATTTTACCTGCAGGTGAATGCGAGTGATGATGACTTAAGAATACCAAGACAAGGTAAGTCATGCATCTCGGGATGCTATAATGAGACACTGACTTTTGAGAGAAATATAACAAATCTTACGGGAGGGACTTATGGTGTAAACACCACTTTATTCAGGATTACAAAGAATACAACCTCAGTAGCCAATGTATCATTTGCGGACATATCATTTACACCCTCGCAGGGTGATGCCGGCAATTACACTATAAATATAACAGTTAGGGATGCAAATAATAATTCTATAGCTTCAAAGAGATTTAATCTTACAATTTATCCAAACACTGCACCATATTGGAATTCCCCCCTAACGACAAATTTCACATTTAATGAGGGCAGTTTTGCACTAAATCTGAAGAATAACGCAACAGATGATGACTTGGATGCCATTACCTTTACAGATAACACTGATTTATTTGATATAAACGCCTCTGGTTATATAAGCATATCCAATGCCACTGGGAATGACTCCAATGTCGGGCAACACACTTTTAATATAATACTCACAGACGCAAGAGGCGCGACAAACTCAACTTCTCAATTTGGGTTCGCGATAAAAAATATTAATGAAACCCCTATTCTTTTCAATATTCCAGATGCCGCAGCATCAGAGGATACACTCAAAACAATCAATTTTTCCGCAATTGATGAGGATTTATTTTTAACAACAACTTATTCTGCAACAGACTTCTATCCTGAAAATCTCAGGTGGAACATAAGCTGCCCAACCCTTGACGTATCTAGATTGAATTTCACACAAATTGGAAATACGAGCACTTCTATTAATTTTATCCCCTCAAAATCTGATTTGGGGGCGCATGTAATAAATATAAGCGTGAATGACAGCACCGCAAGAATGGACTCGCAGACATTCACTCTTATTATCTCCGGGATAAACCATGCACCTCTGTTTGATTACACTGGCTCTCCAATGAATGCAACCTTGAACTCATCAAATAATTTTTCATGTGCAGAATGCATTGATATAAATGTGAGTGATGTGGAAGACGGAAATGACACCCTGCCAAACTCAAATTTTTCCTTTGTTTCAAATGAGACGTGGTTTAAGATAAGCAATGGGACAGGCAGGGTTAATTTTACTGTTGGCAGTGCTCATGTCAAGGCAAATGGGTGGTGGATAAACGTTACTGTTTATGATATCGGCCTTGCCGGCAGTGGGAATTTAAGCAATTCAACGCTTTTCCATCTTATAATTTACGAGAATAATGTCGCACCTGTTATTACAAGGGTTGCGCCAACATTCCAAGCAAATACAGTTGAAAATGCAACAAACCTTTTGTTTTTCGTGACTGTCTCTGATGCAAACGCAAAACCTCCGAACAGCGATACGCTCAATGTAACATGGAAAATTGATGGTGGAATAAATAAGACAGAGACAAATGTTGCCAATGGCAGCAGTTCACAATGGTATTACTACACAAATTTCACAGATGAAGCAACAAATTTTACTGCCCATAACATCTCAGTCTATGTGTATGACTCTCAAAATAATTTTTCTTTAATCTCATGGAATGTGACTGTAAACCACACAAATGCCCCCCCTGAATTCAGAGGCACTATAAATAACCAGACAATTAGCGGAACAAGCTATGTTAATATTACATGCTATTTTGGCGTAGACAGCGGCTCATGCGACTCTGGCGGCACATCATATTCCAATACAGGATACTTTGTTGATATAGACCATTCAGACCAGAGATATAATGACACCGTAAACCTTACATTTAGTGTTATGAACAGCTTCTGCAATGTTACAAAGAACAGTTCAACCATTTCAGTTAATCTGAATAATGAGACATTAGTTGCAACATTCCATACAACAACGAGTGCCGCGGAATGCTTTAACATAACAATGGCCGATAAAAATAATCCTGAATACAACAAGACATCAAATAACTTCTTGTTTAATCTTACCGTGAATCCACCTGGTGTGACGACAACTATTATACCTGTCAGCGGTGGCGGGGGAGGCTCAAGCAAGTCAAAGACAAAGCCTGTAATGCTGAAAATAATTGTGCCAGAACCTGTCTCTATGTTCACATTAGGAAAGATAGTTGTCCCGATAAAACTACAGAATAAGGGGCAGGTGGATTTGAAGGGGGTAAGGATTACAGCAATGTCTACTTTGGCAGGGGTTAGGGTAGAATTAGAGAAGGACTATTTCGGGGAGTTGCTTATGGGAAAAGAGGAAAAATTTGATATGACTGTGCTCTCTGATGCAAATGTCAAGGGCGCTTATGAGATTATTATAAATGCCACTGTTGAATCGCCTGCTTATTCTGATACCGCCTCATTCTTTGTCAACCTTATTGAGATGGGCTGGCAGGAGAAAATCAAGGCACAGGAGAAAATAATATTCCTTGAAGAGCTTTTGATAGGCAATCCAGAGTGCCTCGAATTAAAAGAGCTTCTGAATGATGCAAAAAAGGCATTCGAGGCTAATGATTTCAAGAAGGCCCTTGAGATGGCAGACAAGGCAATAGAGGCATGCAAGTATGCAGTAAGCTCAAAAGGAAAAGTTGTTAAGGTAAAAACAAAGTTCGGGGTTAATAATTTTATTTTGATATTCACTGCCTCACTGCTGGCATTTTTATTATTGCTTTTTATATTCAACTCGTACAAGAGGGCAAGATTCAAGAGAGGCGAGTAATCAGAGAAAATTTAAGGGGATTATCATAAATGCGGGACTTTAATAAAACTTAAAGAAGATAAAAATCTAGAAAGTCCCGAGGATTATACAGAGCCAAATTTAAGAAAATTTATAAATCAGAGTTGTTTGAAAGTTAAAATGACAAAAGACGAATTGCAGGAAAAAGTAAACGGATATGCAAAAGTTATCACTAAAATAAAAGAAGAGCTGCAGAAGGCAGTTGTCGGGCAGGAAGAAATAATTGACAATCTTTTGTGCTCTATAATTGCAGACGGCCATACTCTTGTTGAGGGTATTCCAGGAATAGCAAAAACGCTTATTGTCAGGGCATTAGGAAAAGTGACTGGTTGCGAGACAAAGAGAATACAGTTTACTGTTGACCTGCTGCCAACAGATATACTTGGCATAACATCATACACAAAAGAGCGCGGGTTTGAGGTCGTGAAAGGGCCTATATTCGCAAATTTTGTGATAGGTGATGAAATAAACAGAAGCCCTCCAAAAACACAGTCAGCTATGCTTGAGGCAATGCAGGAGAAGCAGGTTTCTATTGGGAGGGAGACATTCCCATTGCCACGGCCATTCTTTGTAATGGCAACACAAAATCCTATTGAAACAGCAGGTGTTTACAATCTGCCTGAGGCACAAATAGACAGGTTTTTGATGAAATTACTGATATATTATCCAAAACCCTTTGAGGAGCAGAAAATATTGAAGACTAATATGACTTTAAGAAAGTTTGATGAATTCAGCCTCAAGCCAATCCTCTCGCCAGAAGAGATTATTGAAATGCAGGAGACAGCAAAAAAGATATACACTGCAAAATCTGTAGAGGAATACATAATAAGGATAGTAAATATGACAAGATACACAAAGGGATTGACATTTGGTAAATACATAGAATGGGGCGGCTCGCCAAGAGCCTCCATTGGCTTGTACATAGCATCAAAGGCAAGGGCATTGATGATGGGGAATACATTTGTCACGCCCCAGCATGTAAAGGATGTTGCATATAACATATTAAGGCACAGGATACTGCTTAATTACGAAGGGCTTGCAGAAAACATAAAATCTGACACTATAATAAAAGAGATTCTTGCAAAAGTTCCAGTGCCGTAACTGGCTTCCAATTGAATATTTGAAATAAAAAATGAAACGCTATCTTAATGTTGATTTGCCAAAGGCAATGAAGGAATTTGAAGTTGCCTTGAAAAAAATGGTGGCAACAAGAATAGTGGGGCACTATCAGAGTTTATTCAGGGGCAAAGGGCTGGAATTTGATGCATACAGGAATTATCTGCCTAGCACAGATGATGCAGGAAGGATTGACTGGAAGGCGAGTGCAAGGGCGAATGAGCTTCTTATCAGGGAATATATTGAGGAAAGGGATGTGCAGGTTTTTTTTGTTATTGATGTAAGCAGCAGCATGGTGTTCGGCTCAAGCGAGAAGATTAAGAATGAATATGCCTTGGAGATGATTGCAGCTCTTGCTAATCTTATACTCAAGGCAGGGGACAGGGTTGGATTCCTCATTTTCAATGACAAGATTGTCAAATTAAGAATGCCTGCTCCGGGGCAGAGGCAGTTCTTTATTTTGTCAAAGGCACTGCTCAACCCAGAGATATACGGGGGAGGTTATGATTTGCGCAATGTTTTGAAATTTTTATCCGGCGCCCTGCCGTCGGGAGTATCACTTGTTTTGATAGTCTCTGACTTTATTGGGCCGAGGGATTGGAACAGGGAGCTTAGGATATTAAACAAGAAGGTTGAGACAGTGGGCATAATGATTTCTGACCCTCGGGACAGGACATTGCCAGATGATGCGCAGCAGGTTGTTGTCGGAGACCCTTTTTCAGACAGGACCGAACTGATTGACCCGTCGCTTATAAAAGCGAGATACGAGAAATATGCGCAGCAGCAGGAGACGGAGATAATTAATGCATTTAAGGAGGCGGGATGCGATTTTTTAAAGTTAAGCACTGATAAGTCATTCATCATCCCCCTGGCAGGTTTTTTCAAGATGAGAGCAGGAAAACGGAGATAAAAAGGAGGTACCAAGGTTATACTATGATAAGGGAAAAGCATAGGAACCAAGAAAATCTCTATAAGGATTTTCTGGTCCAGAAAAGCAGAAAGCTTTTCTTGGAAACCGTAGGTTTTCTTATATGGACATAACATTCAAGGACCAGACGTATTTGTGGTTTTTATTTTCAATCTTGATACTTATTGTTATCCATTTTATCACCCTGAACCACACAAAGCGCAGGGCATTGAAATTTGCAAATTTTGAGGCGATTGAGAGGGTAACAGGAAGCGAGATATTGTCAAAGAATATAGTTCTTCTTTATATCAGGCTGCTCATAATCGTATTTATCATTTTTGCAATTTCAGGCACCACTGTCTGGTATACTGGCATGGCGGCAAATACTGATTTTATTTTGGCGATTGACTCATCATCAAGCATGCGGGCGCAGGACATACAGCCAAATAGGTTAGAGGCGGCAAAATCTTCTGCGATATTCTTTGTTGATTCTGCTTATGCGAGAACAAAGATAGGCATATTGTCATTTTCCGGTTCTGCGTTTCTTGAATTGGAATTGACAGAGGATTTATTCAAGGTTAAGCAGGCTATAAATGGGATAGATTTCAGCTCTGTAGGAGGCACAGATATCCTGGATGCTGTTGTCACAGGCACTGATATGCTGCTGCCGGGAAAGAATGCGAAAAGCATAATCATCCTAAGTGATGGCCAGTTCAATGTCGGCAGCATTGAGGAGATAGTTGCCTATGCGAAGAAGAACAGTGTTCTAATCAATACAATTGGGATAGGAACTCCGGAAGGAGGCGCGATTGCAAATATGACCTCTGGGGAAAGTGTTCTTTCAAAAATCGATGTAGATGCACTTAAATCAATCGCTTATAACACCGGGGGAAGCTTCCATTTCGCAAAAACAAGGGCAGAACTGGAGGCGGCATACATTGATATTCTCAAGTCCTCAGTAGCGCGCCTCTCATTTAATACTGCACCCGCATTTTTAATACTCGCCTTAATACTTCTTTTAGTAGAATGGGTTCTTGTAAACACGAGATACAGGACATTGCCCTAAGGCAATGTCATAGGGTTAATTCTCAAAAATAATTGGGGAATTAAAAGTCAATTATTTATAAGGAAAAGCGTAGTTCTCAGCAATAGCGATGGCTTTATCCAATCCACCCACTTGAAGGCGGTGCTTAACGATAACTTTATAAAAATTTAATCTCTTACCCTATTACTATGACATTAAAAGCCCTTATCCTTGTAGATTTTGAAAATGAATGGACTGATAAAAGTTCAGATAATTTTGTCGGAGATATTACAGAATTTATTAAGAAAACAAACAAACTCCTTGATTTTTGTAGAAAAAATGGCTACAAAATAATCTTCACTACACACATCGAAAAAGATTCTGATTCTGCTTTCGTTCCCAATTCAAAAAATGTTGAAATAATCAAAGAATTGAATAAACAAGCTTCCGATGTACTTATTACAAAATATAAAATCAGTCCATTCTATAAAACTAATTTAGGCAAGGAACTAAAAGGAATAAAGGAAATTGTGATTTGTGGGATTTTAACAAATCTTTGTGTTAGGAGTTTAGCTCAAGATGCTTATGATAGAGGCTTTCAAATCACAATTATCAAAGATTGTTGTCTGGCTTTTGATGAAGAAACACACGAATTCACTATCAAAGATTTAAAAGCTACGAGAGAGGAGATTGAATTTTCAAATCTTGATGAATTCTTGAAAAAGGAAAAATCAGAACTTGATTAAAAATCATTTATGATAAAAAAGAAACCCTGAGTTTCAATAAAGAATCATTTATGAGGGAAAGCATAGGAAACCGTAGGTTTCTTATTAGCCAATGTAATTATGCTTTTGCAGTTTCTCAAGTTTAGACCTTATTCCTTCTGTCTCTTTGTCAAGCCACTCTAATCTCTTGCTCTTGATTTCAGTTGGCTTTTTCTCATGTTCAACCCTTTCCTTTTTCGCAATTTGTTGCAATGGTAATTGCATAACTGTTTCTTTAATTTCCTGGGGTTTTATTTCAGAAATCTTTCTGTATTCTGGCAGGGGTATAGGCTCAGATTTTCTCACTTCTTTTATAATAGTATGGGTTATTTCTGGTTTGGGAATAATATTTTTATGTTCATGCGGCTTTTGATGCTCATGCTTCACTGATTCTTGGTCTATTGCCTGTCTTACAATTGCTTCCCCTATGCTTCTTATTCTTTCCTTTGCCTCTTCTTCTATCTTCTCCAATTTCTTCAATTCATCTAATTCCTCATGTGTTTCCTTTGTTGCATTCTTTTTGTGAATTATCTCTTTGTGCTTATGCCCTTCTTTCCCACCTGTTACTTTTTGCACCTCTTCATTCATCTGGCCAAGTCTGCTTGTGAAGTATTCAAGCTGCTTTTTGCTCTTTTCGCTATAGAAAGTTGAAAATAGCATTTCGTTGATGCTCTTGTAAAACTTTGCCAGTCTTTCCTGCGCCTCCTTTCTTTCTTCTGGTGGAAGCTTTGTGTATGACCTGAGTATCTTCTGATAGATTCCCTTTGCTATTTCCATGTCCTGCTTCAATGCCTCTTCCTCTTCAATCATCATTGCAAACAATTTCTGCTTTTTTGCATGCTCTCTTTTTGATTCATCCCTGAATGTTCTTATCGTTTCAACTAAATTGGTGAAGAAATTCTGGTTCTTTTGCTGCAGCACCCTGCTGACTGCGAGTTTTTCTTTCCCCTCTTCTTTTGGCGCTTGTTCCTTTTTTAGAATATTCTCCAATTCATCGGCAAATTTTGCGAGTTCTTCTTTTGATATCTTCGTATCGCTGTATCTCATCTCAGAAAATCTCTGGCATATGTCAACAAGCTCTTTCTTCTTGCCCCTTCCTTTGAGTTCCTTTGCTAATTCAGTGTATGTAAATTCGTAATTCAATCCAAGCAGTTCCTTAAAAAAGCGCTTGGTTATTCCAGAAAGCGTGTCAAATGCCTCTTCTGGCGCAAGCTTTGACAGCTGTTTTTTGAATTTGCTTATTTCACTCAGATAACCATTCTCACTTTTCTTTTCCTCCTTTTTAGGCTTCCCTTTGTTCTGCACAGCCTTGAAATCCTTCCTTAATTTTTTAATCACCCCAAGATTAATTGCCCCAGTTATAACATCTTTATTCCTTTTTATGCCCCTGAAAGCAAGAACAATAAGTATAAGGAAAGAGATTATTATCGAGGCGATTGGTATTACTATAACTGTAGGATACTTATACTGCCCGACTGTTATTGTGGCAGCATTAACTGTTTTTTGCATGGATAATCCCAATGCGGCCAGAATAAACAGGTATGCAGCAACACGCGTCTTTTTCATCATCTCAACAGGGAAAATAAATATAAAAAGGTTTTGATGCCGCAAAAAAGCAAAGATTAAAAAGTTGGATTTAATTACTTTAATCAACATGCAACGCTTTGAAAAAGAGGCAAAGATTAAGATATTGATTCTTGTACTGCTCGCATTCCTATTTGTGCTTCCATTTGCACTTGCAGAGGACCAGCTCATAGTTAAATTTCATTCAGAGGGCGATGGCGAGAGCGTCACAGTTAATTTGGCAAAATACTTCCCTGGAGTGCAGACATTTTTTCATAGTGTTGTGACAAATGTTACAATAAAAATTGAGGATAATATAGCCACAATAACCCCCATTAGGTCTGATTGGGTAGGCGACGAACCCATAATCTTTTCTCCATATAGCGACAAAATAAACTGGACAGGCAAGACCGAGGAGAATATGACTATAGCAAATGCTGAGCCAGTAATAGAAATGAGTTTCCCCAATGTTCAAGAATTTGGGGTTGAGCCAGGGAAGATTGAATTCAGCGTCTCTGTATCGGATCCTGATGGCGATATGCTGAATATAGTGTGGAGCATTGATGGAGTGTCTATACAAAGAGAGGAAGTCAAAGGCAGAACAATAAGCAGATTTGTCTTCAACGCCGGGGAGAATGACACAGAGGGCAGGATTCTCAGGGATTACAAAATTGCCAAAAATGAATCAATCAGCACTATAACTGCAATGATAAATGACGGGCATAACATCAAGACTAAGGAATGGCGTTTTACTATTGTCAACAAAAGTTGCATTGACTTGTGGGAATGCGGAAACTGGTCTGATTGTATTGAAGGCAGTCATTACAGGAATTGCATCAAGACAAATCTTCAATGCACATATAATTCTAACAAGCCACCAACAGAATGGAATGATCCTAATTGTGTTTGGAAGAAGACATGTTTGCCAAACTGGGCATGCGGTGAATGGGGCAAATGCATTATGGATTACAATTCAGGCATAATCAAGGGAGGGCTGATTGCAGATTATATCGCAAAAAAACAGGAGAGAATATGCCAGGATAGCACTTCCTGCCTGGGGGGAGTTGGTATTGAAAAGCGGGGGTGCGAGGAAAAAGTTCCTGTTACAACAAGGGCGGTTACCTGGTGTTTTGAGGATTACATTGAGGTATATAACGCTGACAATGGGATGCTGATAAGCAGGATAAGAAAATCAACATTAGATAACCCCAGATTGGACATAGAATTGAGTTTGAGTGATTTGGCAAGAACAAAAACATGCTGGTATTGTTCCGACGGAATAAAGGACTATGATGAGGAGGATGTTGATTGCGGGGGCAGTTGCGAGGCCTGTACTGTGCATAATCTTATCTTGGAGTATAATCTGCAGGATTACAGGACTTTCATCTTCTTTTTTGTAGACGGAGTTCTTCTTGTTCTCCTATTTAAAGTTGCTTTTGTGCCTTAAAAATCATGAAGCTTTTTCTGCTTCCTTTCCGTTAAATCTTCTTTTGCAATGCCAAATACTGCAAAAATATTCTCAACAGCCGGGATTATCTGGTGCTCAATGTAGTAATCTATGTCATATTCCCCAGGTTCATCCGGCATCTTTGCCCGCTCCCTTATCAAACCACCCTTTTTTCCCTCAGAAATATAGAACTCAACGAGCATGCCTGCATCAACAGGCATTCCTTTTGCAATCATCTTTTTTGCGACTGTTACATGCGGGCCTTCTGTGATATAATCCTCAATATCCCTTTTAAGCTGTGTTCTTATCATCAGTTTTTCCCTTTCAACCTGCCTTTTTTTAAGAGAATTTATGATGCCCCTTGCATACTTCAGGCTAGAGTCTGCATTGCCCTCATTCAGGATTTTGTCAAGAATATTATTCTGGACTTCTCTTGCCAATTCACACCAATCCCTTCTTACTGTCTCAAATCCTCTTATCTTCATCTGATTTTTTTTATTCAGCAGCGCATATTTTTTCTTTGCGCCAAATTCACCTGTTCTCTTGGTTACAAATATTCCTCTCTTGTAAAAGTCCTCTAATTCCAGTTCCATCATCCCAGGCAATTCGGAATTCAATTTTTCGAGGAATTCTAAAACTTCCTGCTCTTTTTTCCCGTTAAGAAGAAAAGCAAATCCGTCTGTATCTGCGTAAATCACGGAGAAACCGGCATTGTTTGTCTTGTCAATCATCTCATGTATGAATTTTCTGCCCAATGCTGCTGTTGAGGCAGCCGCCTCAACACAATAATACCTTGCACCAAAGAAACCAAGATAGCCATACGCTGCATTAGCGAGTATCTTAAAGGCATTGCTTCTTGCCTTGAGCAAGGGTGTAGGATTGTCCTTGTACTGTTTTTTGCACTCCTTTCTCTTTTTTATTATCTCGCCAAGCAGAACAGGAATAAAATCTGGTTTCTTGCTGAAATAATAATCCTGTTTCTTGCCCTCAAATTCCACATCCTTTATCTCAAATGAGTCTTTCTCCTTTTTTGGCAGCAGTGTTGATAACGACAGATTGAACGAAACTATCAGTGAGGGATACAGGCTTGTAAAATCAAATACTGCAAGGTTTTCATAGAGGGAGGGTTTTGGCTGGAGCACAAAAGCCCCTTCATACTTCTGCCTTGCCCTTCTTTGCTGTATCTGCTCATGCATTGGCCTGTGCTCTGCTATCTCGTTGAATCTTGCGAGATTATGGATTATATAATTCTCAACATGCTGCGCAAAACCGTCTCTTGAGACATCAAATAACGGCTCCTGCATTACTCTTGTGAATTCAAGCAGGTCAGGCCACAGCTTGTGGAAGAGCTTTTCTGTAATGACTGAATCCTGGAGATTATATGCAAAATAATCCTTCCATTCATGCGCCTGTACCTCTGATTTTGAATGGCTTTTGAATTCATGCTTTCTTTCTCCGATAAGCTCGGATGCGACCTCATCCAGGCTCAATGTTTCCGACTGGAGATATGGGGAATATGCAGTTTTAATGAACCTGAACAAGTCTATATGGGCTATCCCTGCTATTTTGGCACTTGTAATCCTTCCTCTAGCAAATATTGGCTGGGAAGAATCAAGCCCCAGTTCAAGTTTCATCTTGTTTTTTTCCGCTCTTGCCCTGAGATAAGGCAAATCAAAACCATCAGAGAAATACCCTGTCAGAATATCCGGCTTTTCCTTCTTGACATACTCACAGAATTTCTCAAGCATATCTGCCTCGCTCTTGCAGGTTTCAACATAGTCCTCCCCTGAAAATTTTTTCCATGTCAAGACCTTGTGAAATTTGCCGCATGCCATGGAAATCATAAGTATATTTCCCCTGCCAATCTCAAGTTCATCCACTTCAATATCAAAAGCCATAACCTTTGGGCTGAATTCCCTTTCTTCTGCAATAGAAATCTTCTCTGCCTTTATTACCAAATCAACATCTAATATGCTGTCAATGCCCCTGAATTCACTTGAATTATTTAACACCCCTCCTGTCACAGAATGCCATGTTAATGGCAGCACATTCTTTTCTGTTATGTATCTTGTTATACAGGGGATATCAATCTCCCTTTTCATTTCAATGCCATTAAATTCCTTTACTATTTCTGCAATGACATGCATATCCTTTGGGTTGCTTACAACAACCTTTAGCGCTTTTACTTGTTTGCCCAAGAAATTCTTTTTGTGCAATTCAACTCTTTCAATATAAACCCCCCTCCCTGCGGATTCTGTTTTGACATTCTTTATCTTTTCCCCAAGTTTTTCAATCTCCTTTTCGCTTAAGCCCTGTTTTGGGATAACCCAGAAGAATGCATCGCAAGAATCAAGAATACAAACCCTCTTTCCATCAGCACCTCGGCCAAAAATCCTTACAACTGCCTTGCCGTCTATATCCAGATAGTCATAGTCAAGAGGAATGAAATTAATCTGCATAAACAGATGAAACCTTGGCTGTATTAAAATCTTACCTAAAATAAAAATCGAAAGCTTTTTAAATAGTAATTACTTCTTGATAGTAACAAAAAAGGATATTCAAAATGAAAAATATTGAAAGATTGCTGGAGAAGGGAGATACTGCCAAAGTGGAGAAATTAAGAGTTGAGGCTCTGCAAAGGCAGGATGCAGTAACTTATACTAAGCTCTGCAATTATTTAGGGATAGGAAAGAATTCTTGCGAGGATGGATTTCTTTATGACATAGGAATCACAGATTTGAGTAACAGCCTTCCTAAAGAGAAACCTGCAGACTTTTTTGATGCTTGGAATAATTCAAAAAAGGTTCCATCATACTCAAGACAGTATCAGCCTGGAAGGGATTTTGCATATGCCAACGGAAAGAATGCAAAAAAAGTTCTATCTGGAATGTTCCCAAGCCAATCTGATGAAATAAGCAAGCTTAACGCTAAACAGGCAAAAAAGGCATATTTTGATATAAGAAGTGTTTATTTTGGTTAAGCAAGATTTTTAAATTTCTTCTGATTAGCTCTTTTATGGGTCTGCAGATATCTGAGATAGTGCCAAGGCAAGAAATTTCTCTTGGTGATTTGAAAGGCAAGATTATTGCAGTAGACGCATTTAATACAATTTACCAGTTTCTTTCAACAATAAGGCAGCCTGATGGAACTCCTTTAATGGATTCTAAGCATAGGATAACATCTCATTTGTCAGGATTATTTTACAGGACAACAAATCTTCTTTCCCAAGGCATGAAGTTAATTTTCGTTTTCGATGGCATGCCTCCTGAAGAAAAGGGATTGACGCATAAGGCAAGGCAATCTGTAAAGAATGAAGCGCAGATTAAGTACGAGCATGCAAAAGAGGAAGGAAATATTGAGGAAATGGGTAAGTATGCACGACAGCTTACAAAACTTACAAGCGAGATGGTTGATGAATCAAAGGAGCTTCTTCATGCCCTCGGGATTCCTGTTGTTCAGGCGCCTTCAGAAGGCGAGGCACAGGCATCATTTATGTGTAAGACAAATGAAATGATTTATACTGTCGCTTCCCAAGACTATGATTCCCTGCTTTTTTCTTCCCCCAGATTAGTGCAGAATCTGACACTTGCAAGAAAGAGGAGAACATCCGCAGGAAGCTTTGTTCCTGTGTATCCAGAGCTTATTGAATTAGAAAAGGTTTTCAATTCACTGCAGATAACACACGAGCAGTTAATCTCTTTGGGAATACTTGTAGGGACAGACTATAATCCCGGAGGCGTGAAAGGGATAGGGCCGAAGAAGGCGCTTGCCCTTGTCAAGCAATACAAACAGCCGACATTGATTTTTTCAGCAGTTGAGAAACAGCTTGAAGAGCAGGGAACTGGAATGGAATTTGACTGGCAGAATATATTTGAATTGTTCAAGAAGCCGGATGTAACAGATAATTATGAAATAAAATTCTCAAACGCAAATATTGAAGAATTATCTAACATCCTTGTTGACAAGCATGATTTCTCAGAAGAGCGCATAAGGAGCGCATTTGACAAGCTTGAAAAAATAAAGGAGCAGCAAAAGCAGTCAGATTTAAAGAAATGGTTCTGACTGAATGTCAATTTGCCGTGGTATCTCTAATCTGTTCTTATCTTCTTGGTATGTATTTCTTCTCACTGAAGGCATAGAGTATTGTCAATAAACCAATGGCAATAAGAATTCCTTGGTAAATTATTTTGCCCGGTGTTCCTATAATCCCTGATAGATCTGAAATTGCCTTTATATTGCTTGTCAAAGGAACTATCCCCATAAGCAAAACTGCCAAACCAATCAAAAAATCAACGAATTTCATTTTTGTTTAACCTCCTTTTTAGTTTTTGCTTATCTTATTATAATCCTCTCTTATAAGTCTCTGACCTTCTCAGTGCCTTCCACCTTGCATAATACTTGCTGCCCCAGAAAGCCCAAACAATCGAGCCCCCTATGACTATTATCAAAACAATTGGTGCTGTTGCATCAAGAAAATCGATTAATCCATAGGGAATAAACTCTATTGATTCTATTGGCAGCAGGTTCTTGAGGAATGGCCATAGCCCCCATAATATGGCTATAAATCCCAAAACAAGCAAAGGGCTTGCTCCCTGCCCTCCGAATAAAAATTTAATGAAAGTTAATGCAACAAGAGTAACTACCAGTATAACTGCCCAGAACATTATCGGCTGCTGCAAGAAAAACCAGCTCTTTTGCACGCCTGCCGCAATAACAAAACCCAATGCAGCCGCGATTACTAATGTGGGTGTAGTTCCCCCAAGCACCCGGCCTAATGACATGTATATAACACCGAAGAAAATAGCAAAGAACGCAGTGAATATGAACCAGGGGTTGTCAAGCAAGTCCGAGGGATTAAGAAAACCATAATAAAACTGTGCGCTTACAAGAGGCATTACAAGGACTAAACTTAAAAGAATCAATGGGAATAGTTTCTTCATATATCATCAAGATTTTTAAACTTTAAAAATCTTCTCATAAGATAATGAAAAACATGAGGGCATTTGAGGTTATAGGAAGCATAGCAATTCTCCAGCATGATGCATCAAGGAAGGAATTAAAGAAAATTGCTAATGAGATACTTAAAACCCAAAAGAATGTAAAGACAGTTCTTGCAAAAAAAGACAGGGTTAAAGGAAGGTTAAGAACGAGAAAGCTTGATTTTATCGCAGGCATAAAAACCAAAGAAACAATCCATAGGGAAAATAATTGCGTAATGAAGCTTAATGCTGAGACATGCTACTTCTCGCCAAGATTAAGCAATGAGCGGCAGGAAGTTGCTTCCCAAGTAAGAAAAAAAGAAAGAGTTCTTGTTATGTTCGGGGGAATTGCGCCATTCTCAATTGTTATAGCAAAAAAACAGCCATCATCAGAGGTTTACAGCATAGAATTGGGAAAAGAATGTTCAAGATATGCAGAAGAGAATGCAAAACTCAACAAATTAAATAACATCAAGATTATCCAGGGAGATGTAAAAAAGATTATCCCGAAACTGAAGGGAAAAATAAGGTTTGACAGGATTGTGATGCCAAGGCCCCAGTTAAAAGACACATTCCTGAAAGAGGCATTCCAAGCAGCAAAAAAAGGCGCAATAATCAATTATTATGATTTCGCCGATGAAGAAAAAATAAAGGGCATTCCCAAAATCATAGAGGCCGAGGCCAAAAAGGCCAAAAAGAAGATTAAAATAATCAAAATCAAGAAGGCAGGGAACATAGCCCCTTACAGGTTCAGGGTAAGAATTGATTTTAAGGTTCTTTAGAAAGGGTTAAAAATTGGGATTGGCTTATAAAAGAATGGGGAAAGAGGTTAGAAAGAAAAAGAAAATAAAATTGATTTTTCTATTCTCTCTTCTGGTTATTGCTTTAATTTTGTTTGCTTTGAATTTTAAGAATATAATCCCTTCTTATCCAATTAAGGAGTTTTATAATGAGAATGTTCTTACTGTTGATTCAATCTTAGATAGCAATGCTTCTAATGGTAAAGATGTAGAGTTAATTGGATTATTGTATACGCCTACTACATGTTGGATAGAATGGTGTGATATGCGCCCTAGCGTAACCTCGCTTTCAGAAGGTAGTGGCAAGGTTTATATTTTAGGGGATGGAAAAAAAGAAGATAACGAGAAATTGATTAAAGCCTATGGAAAGATTAATGTGTCTTTCATGGGTATATATTTAGAGCTTAATAAATATGAGATAATCTATAACGGTTCTTATCTTAAACTTTTAATTGCTGATAGCCAAGAAGTTATTACAAAAAGATTTGGCTGTGCTTTCTCTCACAGTAAACAGTTCAGATTAGAAAGAGAAGGCAATAGCATATATGGAGTAGTAAGATGGCTATATTTTGGACCGAAAGAAGGTGAAAGAGGTATTGTGGTACATAAAGATAAGTATATAGATTTGTATTACACTCTACGAGGTAAATTCGCCAAGTTTAATGACCAAACAAATGGCACTAAATTTTGTCCTTAATTCTTTACTCTAACCCCATGCCCGCAGATAATCTCAATAAAGCCCATATCCTTAAAGAAAAAAGCAGCTCAAATATCTTATATCTTCAAGCTGAAAATTCTGCTGATTCCTTCCTGCATGCTCACCCCGTAAAGGGTTGTGGCCTCTGTTATGACTGCATCGTTATGCGTTATTACAATATACTGCCCTGTCCTTATATAGTCCTTTAATGATACGGCCAGTCTCTCGCTGTTTCTCTTGTCCAAGGCGGCATCAATCTCATCAAAGATATAGAAGCAGTATGGCTTGTATTCCTGTATCGCGAATATCAATGAAAGTGCAGTCAGGACCTGTTCGCCCCCTGATAATGCAGTGACATCAGCATATTTTCCTTTTGCAAGTCGTATTGTTACGGCCAAGCCACCTTCAAATGGGCTCTCCTGATTTTCCAGTTCAAGGAATGACTGCCCCTTCCCCACTAACTTGGCAAAATTCTGCGAGAACAAGTCATTTATCACGCTTAATGTTTTCACAAAAACAAGCCGTTTCTTCTTGTCAATCTCCTCAATTATCTTCAGAATCTCTGTTTTTTCATTTTCAAGCTTTAATGCCTTTTCCTGTATTGAATCGTATTCCTTCTTTATCTCATCATAAACCTGCAATGCCCTCATATTTGTGGGCCCTATATTCACTATATCATATTCATGCCTCTTTATTCTTTCAAGAAGCTCATTTCTTGAGGCATCAATTATTATGACTTCCCCATACTGGCTTAATTCCATTTCCAATGAAGACAATTCAGCATCAATCTTTGCAAGTGTTATCTTCTTTATGTTTAGTTCATCTTCAATTTTTCTTGCTTCATTCTGCTTGTTTACAATCTCTATCTCAATTACTCTTGACTTGTCCTGCAGATTGTTCCTTTTTTCAAATAGCAGTTTGAAGTGCTCGTGCATCTCTTTTTCTTTCTTGTCTTTCTTGGCCATCTTTTCTTCATTTTCTTTCAGATCTTTTTCAAACTGTGCAATGCTTCCCTCAAGTTCCTGCTTGTCTTTTGCGCCCCTTTTAATCAAAAGCTGCATTCTTTCTATGTCCCTTTGCTTTGAGTCAATATCAAGCTGTATGTTCATGCTTTCCTTGCTGCTGAGCTCTTGGACTTCCATCCTTGTCTTTTCATACGCCTTTTCAATTTCAACATACTGCCTGATTTCGAGTTCTATGTCTCTTGATTTCTTTTCTAATTTTTCAATCTCGGCTTCTAATCCTTTTCTTGTTTCATCAAGGGCTTTCTGGGCATTTTTCCTTTCTTCGAGATTTTCAAAATTTATTCTGGCTATATGCAGTTCACTGTGCTTCTTCCTCAAATCCTCAATCTCTTTTTTTGCTTTCAGTATGCTGTCTTTTACCCGCTCTTTTTCTTTCTCGTTTGCTGAAAGATTTTTCCTGAGTTCTTCTATTGTAGTGCCTGTTTTTTTGACGAATTTCTGCTTGTCCTCTTCTGTCACCTTTCTCCTGCATGTAGGGCATACATCAAGCTTTGTTATCTCACTCTTTAGTTTTTCAAGAATTTCTATCTCCTTATCAAGAGATGCGTTGTTTTTTATGTGGTTGGAATAGGAGTCCTCATAATTCAGCAAATCCCTTTCAAGTGTTTCAATCCTGTTTCGCACATTTTCTATATCCTTGATTTCTTTTTCATAGCCCCTTAACTTTTCATTAAGTTCAGATATCTTTTGCTGCAGGGTTGCCATTTCTCTGACAATGCTTGAATGATGCTCTTTGCTCTGTTTTGCATTTGCATTGACTCCAGCAAGCTCTGTCTTGAGCTGGAAGAGTTTCTCATACTTATTCTGTATAGAATCAAACGCCTTTCTCTTTTCTTTCAGAAGCGCCTCAACTTTCTCCTGCTCCGGGATTTTTTCCTTTAATTTGGCAATATTAATCTTTTCCTGATCAATATCTCCCAGCAATTGCTTATTCCTTTGTTCTGCATCAGAAAGCTGCTGCCTGTAATTTTCCAGCCTTACTGTAATTGAGGTTATCTCTGATTTGCCCTCAACTATTTCCTTGTGAAGGGTATCCTGCTGCACACCCATTGCTTCCTGCACGTTTTGGTTTATTACATCAATCTCTCCAGTTAGCCCCTTAAGCTGGTCTCTTGTTTCATCTACTTTTTTGTTAAGCTTTTCAAAATTTGAATAGTCCTTTGCAGCATCTGCTTCAAGTATTTCCTTATCACGCTTTTTATCCTTCAAGTCCTTTGATGTTACTGATGCCTTTTCCCGCTTGATGAGGTTTTCCAGCTCCTTGTATTTTAACGCCTGCTGCCTTTCCTTGTCAAGGTTCTTAAGATAGGCGTATCTTTCATGCAGTGTAGTACCGACAATCTTCAACTGCCCGTCTGTTCTTTCAAGTTCCCTTAATGATTTTGCCTTTCTTTCCTCATAAACGCTTATGCCTGCTATATCCTCTATAATCTGCCTTCTTTCCTCTGAATGCATCTCAACAAATCGCGATATCTCGCCTTGAAGAACTATATTAAATCCATAAGGGCCAATTCCCCCCTGTGCGAGCAAGTCAAGAACCTCCTCTCTTGTTTTTGTTTCATTGTTTATTTTATATATGCCTTGCCCGTCTCGCCTTACTATTCTTGTTATTGTTATGTCGCCGTCAAAAGCCAATGCCTTGTCTGAATTGTCAATAACCATGTCGACTCTTGCTTCACTTGCCGGTTTGTTATTTTGCCCGCCGTTATAAATCAGGTTTGCGGACTTTGCAGCCCTTATGCTCTTCATGCTCAATCTTCCCAGAACAAAGCATATTGCATCAGAAACATTGCTCTTTCCAGAGCCGTTTGGACCAACGATTGTATTCAGCCCTTTGTCAAAGATTATTTCTGTCTCTTTGGCAAATGACTTGAATCCTCGCATCACCAGTTTTTTTATGTATGGCATTTCCCAGTCAAAAGTTATACTCAATATATCAAAAGAAGAATTATTTAAACCTTTTTACGTATAGACGAAAATATAGGCAAAAAATTTATATAATCAATAATTGAATTGTTCATATGCCTAGCATTCTAATTCCAGTTATACTTGCGATTCTTGGGCCTGTAATCGGCTCGTTAATAGGAGTTCTAAAAAAACCCTCTGACCGTTTTATGTTCAACATGCTTTCTTTCGCGGCAGGAGTAATGCTTGCTATATCATTCCTTCAGTTAATCCCGCAGAGCATCCAGCTCTCTTCTGTTTTGTTCTCCATTATAGGCTTTGTTATTGGCGCATTGTTTATGTTTGCTGTCGATAAGCTTATTCCCCACATACATCCCGAGTTATGTGCGCAGGAGCAAGGAGGCAAATTGAAGAAAACATCTATTTACCTGCTTTTGGGGATTGCAATGCATAATCTCCCAGAGGGAATGGCAATTGCTATAGGGACGGTAAGCAGCTTTAAGGCAACATTGGCAATTGCATTGGCTATCGCAATACATGACATACCAGAGGGGATATGCACATCAGCGCCATATTATTCCTACAGCAAGAAAAAATTAAAATCCTTCTTATTATCCGCCTCTACAGCAATTCCTACCTTAATCGGCTTTATTCTTGCGTATTATTTATTCAGAAGTATTCCATTGCAATTTGTAGGGCTGATTATAGGCGCAACAGCCGGATTGATGGTTTACATTTCAAGCGACGAACTTATACCTTCCTCATGCTCTAAAATTACAAATCACAGCACAATCTTTTCACTTATATTGGGAATTGTACTTGTGATGCTGCTGATTTCAATGTAAATAGCCTCTTTCTTGTGTCAGAAATGCTCACCTATGTTCGCATTTCTGAGCATCCTAACAGAGGAAATTTTCAATTTCCTATGCTCCGAAAAGCATAGCTTTTCGCGGAATTCCAACAGGAATTTTTTGATAATTGTTAAATCCCCAAAAAGAAAAACTTAATAAAACGGGAAGCCCAATTAGTTTTTGATTAAAAGGGGTTAAAAGATGCTTAGGGAATATATTGATTTAAAATACAAACCAAACTTTTCAGAGTTGGTTTGCGAGTATTATATTGAGCCTGCAAAAGGGGTAAGTTTTGAAGACGCAGTTATTCATATGGCTGGTGAGAGTTCTATAGACACCTGGGCAGACATCCTGACATTAAGCCCTAAACTTGCAAAGAAGCTTAAGCCCCATGTTTTCTTTATTGACAAGAAAAGAAACACAATAAAGGTTGCGTATCGTACTGATTTATTTGAGCCAAGTTCTGTCCCACAATTGCTAAGCAGCATAGCAGGAAACATATTCAGCATGGAACTCCTGAACAATTTAAGATTGCAGGATATTTCTTTTCCTAGAGAGATTATAAAAAATTTCAGAGGGCCAAAGTTCGGCTTGAATGGAATAAGGAAATTGACAGGAGTGAAGGACAGGCCCCTGATTGGGACAATAGTGAAACCAAAAATTGGTTTGTCTTCTGAAAAGCATGCAGAGGTTGCATACAATTCATGGCTTGGCGGCTGTGATATTGTAAAAGAGGATGAGAATTTAACAAACCAGAAATTCAATCCATTTGAAAAAAGGGTGAAATTAACATTAAAATTGAGAGACAAGGCAGAAAAAGAGACTGGAGAAAGAAAGATGTATATGCCAAATATCACTTCATCAACATGCCAGGAGATGCTAAAAAGGGCAAAATTTGTCAAAGATTTGGGTGGGGAGTACGCAATGATTGATATTATCCCTGCAGGATGGACAGCCCTCCAGACATTAAGAGAAGCAAATGATGATTTAGGATTAGTTTTGCATGCGCACAGGTGCATGCATTCTGCATTAACAAGAAATCCAAAACATGGCATAAGCATTATTGTCATCTCAAAGCTTGCACGGCTTATTGGCATGGACCAGTTGCATGTCGGGACAGCAATTGGTAAGATGCACGGTTCCAAAGACGAAGTTCTTGCTGTAAGAGATGAATGTGTCTTGGACAATGTAAAAGAGAATTACGGATTAAATGTTCTTGGGCAGGACTGGCATAACATAAAACCTGTGTTTCCAGTTGCATCAGGCGGCTTGCAACCGTTGATGATACCAGAACTTGTAAAAATCTTTGGCAATGACATAATACTTCAGTTCGGAGGGGGAATTCATGCCCATCCATCCGGCACACTTGCAGGTGCAAGGGCATGCAGGCAATCTCTCGAGGCAGCTATGAACCTGATATCATTAACTGATGCGGCAAAGAAAAATAATGAGCTTGATGGTGCAACAAGAAAATGGGGCTAAAGATAATAAAAAGAAAAAAGATAATTGTAAAACAAGAGAAAAAGATAGACAAAAGGGAATTATTTGGCGTGCTGTTGGTTATTTTGACAGCGCTAGTCTCAGGAGTGTCAGTTGTTGCAAATAGATTATTTGTTATCAAGATAGACCCCTTTGTTTTCACAACAATCCGCTCATTTTTTATCGGGCTGATATTTCTCGTTATTTCTTTTTTTGCATGCAGCTTTAAGGTTAAGAAGTTTAAGAAGGTTTCATGGTGGACTCTTATCCTGATAGGGATTATAGGGGGAAGCGCGCCATTCCTATTGTTTTTTATTGGGCTTAAAGAGACGACAGCAGGAAGGGCGGCTTTTCTTCACAAGACTCTTCCTCTATATGCGACTCTCCTAGCTTTCTTCTTCCTGAAGGAAAAAATAACCAGAGCCCATGTAATTGCAATGCTCTCAATGATTGTTGGCGTTTATCTTATAGAATCAGCCAATATCCCATTTGGTATAAGAATTGGTGATTTGCTTGTTTTAGGCGCAGCATTATTATGGGCTATTGAGAGCACAATATCAAAAAAGGCTATGCTTGACAATGAAAGCAACTGGGTTATTACATTCAGCAGGATGTTTTTCGGTTCTCTCGTTCTGTTTTCAATTATCGCAATTATGGGTAAAACAGATATGCTATTTTCACTGGACTGGCAGCAGATTGTTTACATAATAATTTCAACTGTCCTGCTGTTATTTTATGTCTTGTTCTGGTATTGGGGTCTTAAATTCATAAATCTCTCAAAGGCATCAATAATTCTTTTGATTGCACCTTTGATATCCTTGATTTTGGGCTGCATATGGCTGAAGGAAAGAATTTTTGAACTGCAATTGCTTGGCTCTGCCCTTGTCCTTATAGGTGCTTTCCTTATATTAAGAACGAAAAGTGAGAAAAGGATAACCGAGGTTTAGCTTAATCCTTATACTTTTTCTATAGCATATAAGAAATGTATTGTTACTGTATCCCCTTTCTTTGCATCAGGAACCAAGACATTGTAAACCTCCCTTTTCCTGTTGCCATACTTTACAACAAGGGATTTAGTTTTTTCTTCAATTATTTCTGCCATGTGAATTTTGCATAAGTCCTTGAATCTGCCTGTCTGTTCAGCCCATCCGCCGTCATTCTTGTCTATTAGCTTGTTATGCTCATTAAGCCAGTATTCTCTTATTACATTAATATTCCAGTAATCTTTTTTCATTCTCTCGGAAAGCCGCTTGATTCTTCGGAAAGCCGGCTCGAATATCATTTCAAGATTGCGCTTGCTTATCGAACTACCTTCAAGAAATTTCTTTTCCATTGTATTATATTCTTTTTTTGTTATCTCCTTCCTTTCAAGCTTCAGAAATGCGCATGGGAAAGCATACTTGAAGAAATACCTCTCGGGTGTTTCAGTTTTCATAATTAAATAGAATAAATCAATTTTTTAAACATTTAGATAATCAAGCCAAAGAAAGAGCACCATGCTTGCATGAAGCAACGCATGCGCCGCATTCAATGCACTTTTTCTTGTCAATTGCCAGAACCTTTTTTCTTGACAATGCGCTTACAGGGCATGCCTCAACACAGCCTACGCATGCCTTTCCGCAGCCGCAGCTTGTGCATTTGCCATCCTTCCAGCAGCATTTGTCATAATCTATCTTTATTGGCATTTTTAGAAAATCAGTTGCTTATTTATAAATCTTGTTAAATAATCTTAAAGATACTTGGGATTAACTGATTTTAATATCCTGTCTTCAAGATGCCCCGCTCTTGTTATTATATGCATCTTTTTATATGGTTTTATTGTTTTGTAATCCTTGCTGTCAAGATTTAAACGCTTCCAAACCTCTTCTTCCCCGTTAAATATCTTCCTTGCCAAGCTTTCCCTTATCTGCACAAAAAAGCCTCTGTCGAGATATCTAATTTGTTTCGAATTTTTATAATGTGCTTTGATTATACTAAATGGAAAAAGATATAACGACTTTAAGTCCAAGGCATCTCTCAATTTCTCTTCATTAGGATAATCACGTTCCATATGGCTGCCTATTGAATGATAAGCAAAGGCATAGAACCTTCTTGCATTAATATCATTGTCAAATCTGAACAATTGTTCTTCTTTTACAACTCCCCCATTATTGTAAGCAGATGCCTTTACCTCTACATAGAAAGAGCCATCTTTTGATTTAAGGTCAGGTATGCTTCCAGAATGGCCAGTATCTATTTTAATCAAGTCAAACAATTTTCTTACTCTTTCCTCGAAAAAATCTCCTACTGTTAGCCTAGGATTATACATTTTCTTTAGAATAAGCCAATACTATAAAAAATTATCCTTTCCTCAAAACTCACCCAAGCTTTTCTGTGCCTTCTTTGTTTTCTGGTTCTGCCATGTCGCCCATGTTTCCCTTATTATGCCGTCTTTCTTGTGCTTCTTGCCATGCTCCTCAATGAACTTCTTTGTTACAGGGTCAGATGGATACCCAGAACCAAAATCCTTTCCAATCCGCTTTTTTATCTTTTCAACCTCTTCTTCCCTTGTAACCTTTGCGAGTATTGACGCGGCAGAGCATGAGACATGATTCATATCTGCCTTATGCTCAACAAAAAAATCAAGATTTTCTGTTCTTTTAACATAATTGAGCAGGTAAGCTTCCCATTTTTTTATATTGGTAGAAGGGCAATCTATAAACACTTTTATCTTTTCGTTTGTTTTGTTAAGCTGATTGATTATCTCTGCAGTCTTGACAGCTTCCAGTTTGTTAAGATTCAAGCCAGCTGCCTCTCTTCCGTCTATCTCATTTGAGGGGATTGTCACAATATGATAGGATACTGCAATATTTTTTATCTCTTCAGCAAGAAGAATTCTTTTGTTTTGAATAACTTGCTTGGAATCTTTTACTCCAAGTGATTTAAGTTTTGGCTCATCTTTTGAATTGAGAAGAACGCCTGCCATAACCATCGGGCCGATAATAGGTCCCCTGCCCGCTTCATCTATGCCAAGAACTAACATTTTAATTTCACTAGATTTAGAAAGAAAACAAATTTTTAAACATTTAGTTCAAAAAATAGAATAGAAATCTAATGCAAGAACCATTCTGTAGGCAGAATTTTAGATAGGTCTTCTCTCTTTCTCCCGATTATTGACCTAGGAGCATAATCTTCTCTATATTTAGACAGTTCAACAAACTCATCTTTCTCAACTAATAGATTCACTTCACATGTAGGGATTACATTTCCCTTTCTAAGCCTGATTGGCTGGTCTATTCTTAGCTTTATTTTTTCATATATAGGGCTATAATTGCTCTCAGGTTCTGAAAAGCCCCTTTCAAAATAAATGCTTCCAATATTCACCTCTGATTCAGCCGATAATAAAATATCAAAGAGATTGTCAATAGCATCAAAATTCTGGACTAAAGAATATTTTCCCTTTGTCATCAATTGCCTGTTATTTTTTGGCAATATAAGACTCTCTTGCTTTAATTCTATCAGTTCATTCGCTTGAGAAATAGCCGAATTTAACTTTTTAACCAAACCTTCCAGATTTATTATCTCTAATCCTAACTCTGCCATTCAGGATAATAGAACTGATACTTTAAAAGTTTTTTCTTTGTTACTTTTAAAAAATTACAACATTAACCTGTATTTATCAGAAAAAGAGAGTAGCGGGGGCAGGATTTGAACCATGCGACCTCAGGGTTATGGGCCCTGCGAGCACTCCTGGCTGCTCCACCCCGCTGGTATTAAGAGAACAAAATTTATTTTTAAATCTTCCCATATAAAGGAGATTAATGGGATTGCTGAGATTTGAACTCAGGTCACAAGGCCCCGAACCTTGGATGCTACCAGGCTACACTACAACCCCTTGAATTAAAAGGATATATCCTGCTTATAAAATGTTTTTGGTAATAGAAGAAACTTCCAAATAGTAAGAAAATTCAAAAAACCCGCAATTACTTTCTGAATAATCTTGCAAAGAAACCCTTTTTGACAGGTTTTGGCTCGTCAAGAATCTCTATTTTCTTCTCCTCTTTTACCTTAACTTTTGGCGCGGCTGCCATTTCATTTGTTGCAATCTCAATCGCCTTGTCAACACATGTTCTTGTGTGCCCCTGCTTGATAAGCGCCCATCTCAAAGTGTCAAGAGGATAGCTCTTTGCAGTATTCTTTTTCAGGTAATCTGCAAGTTTTCTTATGTAATCCTCGTTTCTTAAAGATCTGTTGTATGGCATTCTTTTTCTCCAACCTCTTTATGAAAATCAAATCACAGCCTTATTTAAAAATGTTTCTTACTACTCCTCAGAAATCTTTTGATAAGGTTTAAAAATATAACAAGATTCCATAACTTGTGCCGCGATGGCCCAATGGTACGGCGCAAGGTTGCTATGAGCCCTCTTCTTTTAGAAAAAGAAGAGCCCTCGGGGAGAAGAAAACTACAATAGTAGAAAAAGAAACTCTGGGGGTAAAAAGGCTCTTGTTAAAACCTTGTTTCTCGCAAGGGATATCCAAGTTCGATTCTTGGTCGCGGCGTTTTCTTATCTAATTAATTTACCAACAAAGAAAATCACGATTGCACAGATTACTCCCGTTATCACCATCTTTATCCCCATCTTGCAGATATTCTCCTTGCTTATTTTGCCAAGAAATGCCCCAAGCAGGAAGAGGATAACAAAAGCAGCAATGATAGAGAAGAGGTAAGCTTGCTGTATTATCAGGGATTTAATAAAAAAAGGAATAAGTATCAATAAACTTATCAGCAAATCAGCCCCGCTATTCACAACAGCGAGAACAAATATTGCAAACCTGTGCGCTTTGCCAATAGGGGATTTTTTTAATCTTACTGAAACTTTCTTCTCAAGCTTTTTTATTTGGCTTTCTCGTTCAGCAGTTTCGGTTAAATAAGCGCCCCAAAAGCCAGAGATTGTTGCTGCTACTGTTGCTCCTATGACTGCAGTTATTATGACTCTTTTTTCAAGGATGTTGCCAAAAAATCCTGCAAGCAAGATGCCTAAAACCATAAGAACATCATCAAATGAGTTCATTGCGAAGTATCTTCTTGCTATCTCTCCTATTCCTGCAATCTCCCAGAATTCCTTGTAATTAAGAATAGACCTCTTTAATCCCATTACTGACTGAGTCTTTAATTATTTATAAATTTATTTGGTATACTGCTGAAGCCTTCTTAAACCTAAAAGTGCAATATTATAAATTTAATCTCTTATCTGCTAATAAGGGAAGGAAGGTCTTTGTAAAAGATAGTTTTATTTTTGCCATTATTCTTTGCAAACATTAGGGCAGAATCAGCCTTGTTAAAGAGTTTTTGGGCTGTGTCATCATTTTCATAAGTGGCAAGGCCTATGCTAACCGTCACTTTATGCCTCAAAAGGTATTTGCTTTTAAAGATACTCTTTCTTATCCTTTCTGCAACAATCTCAGCTTTTTCATAGTTTGTGAAAGGTAACAAAACAGTAAACTCTTCTCCGCCAAATCTTCCAATTACATCTATCTTTCTCACATTACTCTTCATAATTCCTACAACATGCTTCAGAATAGCATCACCCTTTTTGTGCCCAAAGGTATCATTTACTAATTTAAAATTGTCTATATCCACGACGAGAAGTGAAAGGGGATGCCCCCTCTTTGCCTTTTCGATTTCCAAATCCATTATAGTATCAAAGAATTTGCTGTTGTAAACGCCTGTTTTGGGGTCATTTATAACCATCGAATATAATTCCCCAAGATGAGATTCTACACTATCTAACAGATGTCTGACTCTCTTTCTGCATTGCGGTCCTAAATCGTCCTCAACTCTTTTTAGACCCTCACGCAGTCTTTTGTATAGCGTGTGAGACATCAATTAGATAACTTGAGAGAATATATTAATTTTTCTGTCCTATCTGTTCTTTCAGGAAGGGTGTGTAATCTTGTAGAATCTTTTCATGCTCTTTTTGCATGTATTCCGCATAAAGTTTGTTCCTTAATGGCAGATAATCTTTAAAGTAACCATCGCCATTATCCCTAAACGCATCCATTGGAATTACTTCTCCAGTGCTTTTGAATGTTAGGAATAGAGGGTATTTTGTGTCCACTTCGTCATACAAATTACAAAGCCTTTTAGTCAATTCTTCCAGCTCTTTAAGTTTGCCATCTTTTCCTAGTTTTCTTCTTAATTCAGTTATCTTGTCTTCAAGGTCTAAAATCCCGTTTTCCATCTTTAATCACTTGTTTATAGAGGGCAAACTTATATTTAAACCTTTCTATTTTATATTACTTTATAGTGGTTACAAATAGAAATTACAGCAAAAAACATATTTAAATCACGCCTGCAAGGGAGGTTTATGATAGATGTTCACTGCCATCTTGAGCAGAAGGATTATGACAGAGACAGAGACGAAGTCATTAAGAAATGCATGGCTGGACTAAAGGCAGTTGTGAATTCATCCCCTTACTACCCCCATTTTATGAAGGCAGTTGAATTGCATAGGAAGTATCCTGATTTTGTGTTCATTGCCCTGGCAGTACACCCTATATACATAGAAGAGGTGTCTCCTTCAGATATTGAAAAGGCAATCTCTTTTATCAGGGAAAACAAGCAGGACATTTCAGCAATAGGCGAGACAGGGCTGGACTATTACCATGTAAAGGACGAAAAATTAAGATTAAAACAGCAAGATATGTTTAAGAAATTCGTTGAACTGGCAGATGAATTAGATAAGCCTTTAGTGATTCATTGCAGAGACGCGTTTGATGACTGTATTAAGATTTTGGAAAATATGGGAATGAAAAACAGGAAGGTATTAATGCATCTTTTCTCATCAAAAAAGCATATAAAAAAGATTATTGACAACGGATGGAGCATCTCAATCGGGCCTTCAATTACGATGTCAAAGGACATAAAGAAAATAGCAAGAGACATGCCACCGGATAAGATAATGCTTGAGACAGACTCGCCCTGGTTTGGTTTTGGAAAAAGGAATACTCCTTTATCAGTGAGGTTAGTGGCAGAAAAGATTGCAGAAACAAAAAAATTGGGTTTTGATGATATCTGGAAAGCGGCTGAGGAAAATGCAGTTGAATTTTTCGGTCTTCCGATAAAGATTTAAAACAGATTTTATAATAAATCAAATGGACATCATACAAATAGTACTCTTGATGCTTGTGATATTGCTTGCATTTCCAGCCGGCTTGCTGCTTGCACATGCTACAAGGGAGGAATTGAGAGATGGAAGAAGGGCATTCATCGCAATAATTACTGCCTCGCTTGTTATAATTCTTGCCTCTTTGTTTTTGGGATTCTCTAATCAGGAAAAGATTTTCATTACAGTCGGCATGCTTTCTCTCTTAATAATAGCCTGCATCTCCCTAAAGAAATCTTATGCGCCTTATAAAATAACCCCTAAAAAAGCAGCTGCAAAGAAAAAAAGAAAATTTAAAAAAATCAATGCGAAAAGGTAAAAATGCTTTATCTTATCGGCTTGGGCTTGGATGTTGAGGACATTTCTTTCAAGGCAATTAAAATAATAAAGAAATGCAGGCAGGTTTATCTTGAGTTATACACAGTCGATTTCCCATATAAAATAAAAGAACTCGAGAAATCAATCAAAAAAAAGATTATTCCCGCTAGCAGAGAGATTGTTGAGAATAACCCAGAGATATTGATAGAAAAGGCTAAAAAGCAGGACATCGCACTTCTGATTTATGGAGACCCTCTTTCAGCGACAACGCATATAGACTTGGTATTAAGGGCAAAAAAAGCAAGGGTTAAGATAAAGATAATGCATAATTCTTCAATAGCCACTGCAGTAGCAGATACAGGGCTTCAACTTTACAAGTTCGGCAAGATTGCAAGCATCCCAAAATGGCAGGATAACTTCAAACCAGAAAGCTTCTATGATACCTTCAAGGAAAATCAGGCAATCAAGGCGCATACGCTGTTCCTTCTCGATATAGGATTAGAGGTGAATGAAGCAATTTCTTGCATAAAAGAAATAGCATCAAAAAGAAAAGATGATATCTCCTCTTTGATGATAATAGCATGCTCAAAACTAGGAACAGAAAAAGCAAAAATAACAAAAGGCAGGATTGATGAATTGGCAAAGAAAAAATTCCAGAAACCTGCATGCCTAATCATCCCTTCAGCATTGCATTTTATGGAAGCAGAAATGCTTGAAAGTATATCTAACTAAAAATAGTAAAAATATTCTTTTGGTATTTTTCCATCTGTTACCTTAACGCCCTCTTTTTTCAGCAGTTTTATTTTTTCTTGCTGTCCTCTTGGCGTGTAACCGCCTATCCTGCCGTCAGCATGCACAACACGATGGCATGGAATTATTATTGGATGCTTGTTGCATGCAAGAGCTTTTGCAACAACCCTTGGATGAAGATTTAATCTCCGCGCTATCTCTTTGTAACTAGCAACCTTTCCCCTAGGAATTTTCTTAGTCATCTCAAGAATTATGTTAAACATGTTTGAATACGATTTCCATTATCAGATAGCCTATCTTATCTGGGTCGTGTCGTATTATGTTGGGTTCTGTCATTAAGTCCCGGCCTATTACCCTTGCTTTCTTATTGTGAAACTCATTTTCATTGAACTGCACTTGCTCTGCATTCTCTTTTTTGTATCCCTCAAGAACTTTTTGAGATGCTTTCTTGTTGTTGTATGTTACAACATTGATTGCATCCTTTTCTGTGTATTCCTCTATCGCATTAAAATGGTCTGCAACAGAGAAATTATTTGTCTCGCCATATTTTGTCATTATATTGCAATTATAGATTTTTATTGCCTTTGAGTTTATTATAGCCCTTACAACATCCTCAAAAAGAAGATTAGGGATTATGCTTGTAAATAAATCTCCCGGGCCTATCACTATGGCATCCGCTTCATTTATAGCATCAATTACTCTCTTATTGACACTGACCTTTGGTTCGAGATAAACCCTTCTTATCCTTAAATGAGACGTGCTTCGCGGCAAATCAATGAATGTCTCCCCCTTTATGATTGTTCCATCCTCAAGTTCAGCACACAGATTAGAGCTTTCAAGTGTTATTGGCAGTATCCTACCCCTTACTTTCAGGATCTTATGCGCCTCCTCAATAGCCTTTTCCTCGCTCCCAAGGATATTCTTAAGTGCAGTCAGAAAGAGATTCCCGAAGTTATGCCCGTTCAGCGCTTCGGATTTTCCGGCTTCAAATCTGTACTGGAATAATTTTTTCAGGATTTCTGTTTCATCGGACAATGCAATCAGGCATCTTCTCAAATCCCCAGGTGGTAAAACCCCATACTCGTCCCTTAAAACCCCTGAACTGCCTCCAGAGTCCATTGTAGTGACAATTGCAGTCAGCTCAATGCTTTCGTCTTCATCCCCCCTTAAAACATATTTTTTAAGCCCCCTAAGGAGGTTGTAGCTTCCTGTGCCGCCACCTATGACAACTACCTTCTTTCTTGGCATATCTATCCCCATAATGAAAAGATTAAATAGCTTTCGAATCTGGATTCTATAAGTTAAAATTTAAAAATAGGCGTAAGTTTAATTTTACATGTATAATTTCAAGGAAGTTGAGGAAGCGATACTGAAATTCTGGAAGGATAATACTATTTATGAAAAGGCAAAGAGGAAAAATGCCAAAGGCAAAAAATTCTACTTTTTACAGGGCCCCCCCTATACTTCTGGAAGGCTTCACATAGGGCATGCTTGGAATAATTCTCTGAAAGACATTGTTTTAAGATATAAGAGGATGAGAGGATTTGATGTATGGGACAGGGCAGGATATGACATGCATGGACTTCCAACTGAAAATGCAGTCCAGAAAAAACTCGGCATAAAAGACAAGCTAGAGATTGAAAAGTATGGCGTTGAAAAGTTCATAAAAGAATGCATAAAATTCTCAAGCGAAAATGCAAAATTAATGGACAAAGACCTTGCAAGGCTCGGAATATGGATGGATTTTGAGAATGCCTACTGGCCGATTAAAAAAGAATTCATTGAGGGCGAATGGTGGCTTATAAAAAAAGCGTGGGAGCAAAAAAGATTATACAGTGGGAGAAAGATTATGCATTGGTGCGGCAATTGCGAAACTTCTCTTGCAAAGCATGAGCTCGAGTACGAAACTGTTAAGGAAAACTCCATTTTCCTGAAATTAAAAATAAAAGATAAGAAAGATGAATACTTGATTATATGGACAACTACCCCCTGGACTATTCCCTTTAATCTTGCAGTAATGGCTAATCCCAAATTGGATTATGCTAAAGTGGAAGTAAACACAGAAAAGGGAAAAGAAGAATGGATTGTTGCAAAAGCTCTTGCGGATGTTTTCATTTCCGGCTTGCTCGAGTTAAAGTATAAAGTGATTGAGGAGTTCAAGGGAGAGAAATTGGAAGGTATTGAGTATATGCATCCTTTGCATAAAAAACTAGAGAATATTTATGATGAGCTGAAGAAAAAATGGAAAAATGTCCATACAGTAATACTATCAGAAGAATATGTTGACACAAGCGCAGGGAGTGGATTAGTTCATTGTGCGCCGGGATGCGGGCCTGAAGATTTTGAAGTGGGAAAAAAGTATGGAATGGATGCTTTTAATATGCTTGATGAAAAGGCATATTTTAGGGATATGGAAGAATTTTCTGGATTAAGAGCAAAAGTTGATGACAAAAAGTTTATTGAATCATTAAAGGAAGCAGGCAGTTTGATTACAGAGACTGAAATTGAACACGAGTATGCTCATTGCTGGAGATGTCATAAGCCGGTGGTTTTTAGGGCAACAGAACAATGGTTTATGAAAATAGAAGATTTGATTCCCATGCTCCTTGATTTAAACAAGAAAGTAAACTGGCAGCCGCAATTTGCCTCAAAAAATTATGATTTATGGATTGAAAATTTAAAAGACAATGGAATAACAAGACAGAGATATTGGGGATGCCCTGTTCCTATCTGGAAATGCGAATGCGGCAATACCGAAGTAATAGGAAGTTCTGATGAACTTAAGAAAAAAGCCGGCAAGATTCCAGAGGATTTGCATAAGCCCTGGATAGATGAGATAGAGATCAAATGCAATAAATGCGGCAAGAAAATGAAAAGAGTTCCTGATGTGATAGATGTCTGGGTTGATTCAGGAACAACTTCCTGGAATTGCCTTGAGTATCCTAAAACAGAGAAAAATTTTGGCATTTGGCCCGCAGATTTCATTCTTGAGGCAACAGAACAGATAAAGTTATGGTTCTCCATGCTGCAGATGTGCTCTGCAATTGCTTTCAAAAAATCATGCTACAAAAATGTCTACTGCCATGGAATGATTCTTGATTACCAAGGCATGAAAATGTCCAAGTCTATCGGGAATATAATTTCTCCCTATGAAGTTATCGATAAGTATGGAGCGGATATTCTTAGGTATTACATGTGTGAAACAGGAGCGGGAGAGGATATTAATTTCAATTGGGAAGATGTGAAAATCAAGCAAAGAAATCTTAATGTTTTATACAATATTTCAAACTTTATAAGAGAATTAAGAAAGCAGGCAAAACCAGCAAAGAAATTTGATATAGAAGAAAAATATATTCTTTCAAGAAAGAACTATACAATAAAAAAAGTTACAGAACTTATGGAGGAATATAGAATAGACGAAATTATAAGAGAAATAGAGTCATTATTCCTTGATTTGTCCAGAGTGTATATAAGATTTACAAGAGAAAAAGTTATTTTAGATGCGGGAATTGTTTTGAATACTGCCGAAGAAGTTTATAGTGATATTCTAAAGATGTTTTCCATAATTTGCCCATTCATGACTGAAAAAATATGGATTGAAATGGAGAAAGGGGAATCAGTGCATCTTTCATCATGGCCAGAATCTGATGAAAAAAAAATTGATAAAGCGCTTGAAGAAGAATTTGAATCTGCATTCAAGATAATTGAAGCGGGCATGGCGGAAAGGGATAAGGTGCAGATTGGATTGAAATGGCCTTTGGCAAAAGCAGTTGTTTCTATCGGCAAGAAAATATCAAAAGAGGTTATAGAGATAATCGCAAGGCAGCTTAATGTAAAAAAGATAGAAATTAAATCTGGCGATGAATTCAAAATTGAGCTTGACACAAAAATCACCCCAGAACTTGAAGCAGAGGGATTTGCGAGGGAAATCTCAAGATGCATACAGGATGCACGGAAGAAAGCAGGGCTCAGCAAGGAGCAAAAGATAAATTTACTACTGCAGATGGATGATGAATTGCATAATTTAGTTGGAAATCATGTTGAATCAATCAAAAAAAAGGTGGGTGCCTCAAAAATTGGCATTAAAAATATCGACGACAAAGTCACTGAAATGAGCAACCGTTCAGAAACAGCAATCAAAGGGCGCAAGGTAATAATAAATTTTTGAAAAGAAAAGTTTAAATACTATTGCCTCGTCAATTTACTAACTTTCTAAGAGGGACAAAAGCAAAAAAATGATTGTGAAGGAAGAATTTTTGGGCAGGCTCCGTAAGATTTTTGATTTAAATCTTTATGAGGTGAAGGTTTGGGCCGCATTGCTTTCTAGGGGGGTATCAACTGCAGGTGAATTAAGCACAATAAGCGATGTCCCAAGAAGCAGAACCTATGATATTCTTGAGTCACTTGAGAAAAAGGGATTTATTGTTATGAAGATAGGCAAGCCAATAAAATTTGTCGCATTAAAGCCAGAAGAGGTCATTGAAAGAGTAAAAAGAAATCTGCATGTTGCGGCAAAGGAAAAATCACAGCGCCTTGAGCAATTAAAAGGGGAGGATGTTTTGAAGGAATTGAACCTTTTATTCACCCAAGGTGTAAAGTTTGTTGAGCCATCTGATATGTCCGGCTCTTTGAAAGGCAGGCATAATATACACAATCATCTTGATATGATGATGCGGGATGCTGAAAAAAACATAACTTTGGTTACAACAGCTAATGGGCTTAACAGGAAATTTGAGGCATTAATGCCTACTATTGAAAAAGCAAGGAAGAGAGGTGTCAAGGTAAGGATTGCAGCACCCATAACAAAGGACAACATAAAGATAGCGAAGGATATAAGCAAATTTGCAGAAGTCAGGCATCTTGAAAACCCAAAGGCAAGATTCTGCATTGTAGATGGTAATGAATTGATGTTTATGATACTTGATGATGAAAAGGTTCATCCAAGCTATGATGCCGGTATCTGGGTTAATACAGACTTCTTTGCCAATGCAGTAGAAAAGATGTTTGATACCACTTGGAACTGCCTTAAGCCATTAAGCAAGGTTAATATGTAAGAATAGTGCAAGATTTTCAGTTTTTCTGTCTTTTATCTCCATTTCCCAGAAAATTTTCTTTGGTTAATAAGCTTATTTTATTGCAAAAAGAAGGATTGCAGTGAATATGACAAGTATAATTTCTGTTGATATTATATATCTCCCAGATATCTTAAAGCCATTTACTGCCTTGAACCAGATGTAAACGAGAACAATCCATTGGGTTATGATTATATGGAAAAATTCATAATATGACTGCAGGAACACCATCACAACACCCCTGGCAAGCGAAACGACGAAAGCAAGAAGCGCAGCGTTTGCTATAAAGACAACAAACCTTTCATCAACTTTATCATTATAAACTGCTCTTTTTATCCTAGATTTTATTTTTGCGAGAATATCAGGCACAACCATACAAACTGTAAGCCCAAGAATCCAGCCGGCATTATCGCTCATTCTTATAAACAGTTCTGCGAACAAATTTGCATTAAATATTTCCAGAACTGTTATCAAGCCAATGGCTAATGACAAAAATATCACATAAAGCTTGAATTTCTGCTGTTGTTCCATTTTACATCTCTTCCATGACTTCAATTCCAAGCAAAAATAATGACTGCTTTATTACAATCCTAAATGCCTCAACTAATGCGAGCCTGAATTCCTCCTCTCCAGAGTTTATGACTGGGCAATAATGATAAAACTCGCTGAAAATCTGCGCCAATTCAATTGAGTAGTTTGCTATGACTGAGGGATTAAGTTGCTGGTTTGCATTGCTTACCTCTTTGGAAAATTGTGCGAGCTTCTTGAGCAATTCAATCTCATAAGATTCTGGGGCATGTTTAATCTCTGTTTTTGGTTTTTTCTTTGACTTCCTTAAAATGCTTGATGCCCTTGCATAAGAATATTGCAGGTAAGGGCCTGTGTTTCCCTCGAAATTCAATGCCTGCTCCCAAGAGAACATTACATCCTTCTTGGGCTCATTTCTTAAGAAGGCATATTTAATTGCGCCAACGCCAATTTTTTCAGCATCACCCTTTGTTTTTCTTTTTTTAATCTCCTCTTCTGCCCTTTCTACTGTCTTTTTGAGGACATCTTCAAGCAGGATTACCTTTCCTTTCCTTGTTGAAATTATCTCGCTTCCAAAATTAACTGTCCCAAACCCTAAATGGACAAGCTTTTCTGCAAACTCATAACCAAACTTTTTTAATATCTCAAAAAGCTGTTTGAAATGCAGTTCTTGCCTGAAATCAGTCACATAAATCATTCTGTCAAACTTATACTCCTTGTATCTTTCTATTGCCGCCCCTATATCTTGCGTTATATAAGAAGCGGTTCCATTCCTTCTTAGCACATATTTCTTAGGCAGGCTGTCAAACTCTGCATAAACCGCGCCATCATCCTCAATTTTTGCAAGCCCCTTTCTTAGCGCTTCTGTTATCACTTTTTTGCCTTTTTCTGAAAATAAGCTCTGTCCTGTTGTTTCGTGAAAATTCACATTCAGTATTTCATATACCTTATCAAAACCCTTTTTTGATGATTTCAAAATTTCCTGCCATATTTTATGTGTTTTTTCGTCTCCTTTCTCAAGGAGCAGAAGTTTTTCCTTAGCCTTGTTTGTCCACTCGTCTTCTTGGAATTCTTCCTCTAAACCCTCCCGATATTCGGTTTTTTCATTCTCGCAGAACTTGATGTATAATCTTAGGAGCTCTTTTGTAGGGTCTTTTTTTAACGCCTCTTTGTCAAGCCATAGTTCATATGCAACTATCAACTTGCCTATATGCAGTCCAATATCCCCAAGATAGTTTATTCCAATAGCATCATATCCTTTGTAATCAAAAATTCTTACCAGAGAGTCACCAAGAATTGTTGACCTTATATGCCCTATGTGCATTGGCTTTCCAACATTCGGGCCAGAAAAATCAATCACAATCTTCCGCCCTTTTCCAATTTTCTCCCTTCCATAATCATTTTTTTGCTTCAGGATATCTTTCACGATATTTTCCGCAAGTATCTTTTTATTTACGAAAAAATTGATATAAGAGCCTTTTACCTCAACTTTCTCTATCTCAGATGGTTTTTTCTTGCTTATTTTTTCTGCCAGCTCTTTTGCTATTTCAGCAGGATTTTTTCTCAATTTTGAAGCAAGAAAAAAGCATGGAAATGCTATGTCTCCCAAATCACTTTGAGAGGGAATTTCAATTTTATCAAGAATCTCCTGTTTGCTCAAATGAACCTCTTTTATCCTGCTAATCAGCTCTGCTATAATGTCTTCAAACATAAATTAAGAAAAGTAAGAGTGTTAATAAATTTTACTTTATTACAGTTCAATGTATCTTCCCTTGTCTTTTTGCTCTCTGTCAAGAACTGAGTCCTTTTTGTTTATCCTTGGCCTTCCAGAATCCTTGTCTTTCCTTATAGTTATACCAAGCTCTTTTAGAAGGTCATTTAAACCCTCGCTGAAATTCTTTGGGGAGGATGCCCTGCCGTATTTTGACGATTCCCCGGAAAAAACAATCAATGAGTCGGCAAGATAACTCAAGAATAATAAATCATGGTCAACAATAAATGCTGCCTTCTCTTTTTCCTCAATTATATCTATTATTAGCTTAGTGACCTGAATTCTTTCTTCTATATCGAGATATGCTGATGGCTCATCCAATAAGTACAATTCAGCTTCTTTTGAGAGGCACGATGCAATTGCAAGTCTTTGCAATTCCCCCCCAGAAAGATTTTTCGTCTTTTTGAGCATAAGCTGTTCGAGTGCGAAGGCAGAGACAATCTTTTTGTTTATACACCCTTCCTTTATTACTTCTGCAACTGTCTTGTCATCCCCCTGGATATATTGGGGCTTGTATGAAATTTTCATTCCCAAATCAATCTTCCCGTTATCTACCGGTTCAATGCCCGCAATGCATTTGACAAATGTTGTTTTTCCGATTCCATTTTTTCCGACTATGCCTATAATCCCCTTGAATGGAATGTCTCCTGTTTCTGCTTCCATCCTGAAACTCTCAAATGTTTTTGTGAATTTCTGCCAAGAGGCAATTTTCTCCTTTTTTTCTGTTCTTGCGTTTATGAACCTGAAACTTATTTTCTTGTCCCGGAATCTCACATTTTCCTCGGGCAGAAATCCTTCAAGATAGTCATTTATAGCCCTTCTTGATGATTTAACGCCTGAAACAATGCCATAGCAGCTTGGTTTGCCGTAAAACACATTTATGAAATCAGTTATGTAATCAAGCATCAGCAAGTCATGCTCTACCATAATTACCCTTTTATTCTTCGCAAGTTCTGATATGAACTCGCAAATCCTTAATCTTTCGTAAATGTCAAGATATGCAGAGGGTTCATCAAAAAGGTATAAGTCTGCTTTTTTCAAACTGCAAACTGCAATTGCCACTTTCTGCAATTCACCTCCGGAAAGCTGATTTAGCTTCCTGTCAAGAAAATTCAGGTTCAATTTTTCCACCGCCTTCTTTATCTCGCTTTCTTTTGCAAATTTCTTGAGCAAATCCATCGCATTCATGTCATATCTTGATATCTCGGAAAGATTCTGGGGCTTGCTTGCAACTGAGATATTCTTGATGTCATCAAAATATTTCAATAATTCAGAACCCTGCAGAAATTCTCTGACTTCCTTGTCAGAAATATCATCCTTGCCTAAATTCATGTTAATCTTTCCTGAAAGTATCTGCAATGCTGTTGTTTTTCCTATTCCATTTTTTCCAATCAAGCCAAGAACGCCCTCTCGCGGTATTGGCAGGCCATATAAACTGAATCCATTCTTGCCGTATCTGTGCACTATATTCTTGTCTGTTTGCGAAGGCAGATTTGTTATGCTTATTGCCTCAAAGGGGCATCTGTTTTGGCATATGCCGCATCCAATGCAGGAACTCTCATCAATAGACGCCTTTGCATTTATCCCAATGCATTTTTCACCCTTTCTGTTTATAGGGCATAATTTCAGGCATAAATTGCCGCATTTTTCAGGCAGGCATTTTTCCTTGTGTATGATTGCTAATCTCATGAAGAGATTTATTGCAGGGCATTAATAAAGTTTTTGATGGGAAAATAGCCTTTTTCCTCGGTTAAATAAAAAATCAAAAATAAAATTTTGCCTTTACAAGCCTTAAAAAGGCAAAAATTTGGCAGAAAGGTTTTTAAATACCCGTTCATTTTTTCTATTATAATTTATATTTTAGGCCTGTTTTTTAGGCCTTCAGAGCCCTTCTTAGAGCTTTGAAAAATCAAAAGAGGAAGATTATGACTTATTTGGAGAACCAAATAGGCAGATAAAAAAGGAATACTCAAAAAATGGCTGAAAAATACACTGCAGAGGAGATAAAAGTCCTTGACGGGCTCGAGGGAGTAAGGAAAAGGCCCGCAATGTACATTGGCTCAACTGGCAAAGAAGGGCTGCATCATCTAATCTATGAGGTAGTTGATAATTCTGTTGACGAGGCATTGGCTGGAGCGTGCACAAAGATTACTGTGCAGATTAACAAGGATGGCTCTGTGACAGTAGAGGATGACGGAAGAGGCATACCGGTAGAAGAGCATAAACAGACAAAGAAGTCTGCATTGGAAACTGTCATGACGATGTTGCATGCAGGCGGCAAGTTTGACCACAAGGCATATATAATCTCTGGCGGTTTGCATGGTGTAGGAGTTTCTGTTGTTAATGCACTCTCAAAAGAGCTTATTGTCCAGGTAAAAAGGGACGGCAAAATTTACGAGCAGAAATACAAAAGAGGCAAACCGCAAAGTGATTTGAAGGTTGTTGGAAAGTCAGATTCAACAGGAACAACTGTAACATTCTACCCCGATGAGGAGATATTTTCAACATTGCAATTTGATTTTTCTGTAGTTACAACAAGAATGAGGGAGCTTGCGTTCCTAAATCCTGGGCTGAAGATTATCTTAAAAGACGAGGAGAAGCAAAAACAGGAGGAATTCTTTGCAGCTGGCGGCTTGGTTGAATTCGTTAAATGGCTGAACAAGTCAAAAGAAACTCTGCATAAGCCAATCTATTTCAAGAAAGAGATGGACCATACTGTTGTAGAGGTTGCAGTTCAGTATAATAATTCCTATCTCGATAACATATTTGGCTTTGTGAATACTATAAATACAGTTGAAGGAGGAACTCACATAGCGGGCTTTAAGACAGCATTGACAAGGGTAATAAACAATTATGCACAGAAAAACAAGATAATAAAGGATGAGACATTAACAGGAGACGATGTAAGAGAAGGGTTGACTGCAATAGTCAACATAAAAATAAGGGAGCCGCAGTTTGAGGGGCAGACAAAAACAAAGCTTGGCAATTCAGAAGTCAAGGGATTTGTGGATTCAATTGTCACAACACATTTGTCAGAGTTCTTTGAAGAAAACCCGTCAATTGCAAAGGTGATTGCGGCAAAGGTAAGTGAGGCGGCAAAGGCAAGAGAGGCGGCAAAGAAGGCAAGGGACTTGGTAAGAAGAAAAAATGCATTTGGATTGTCAGGATTGCCCGGAAAATTGGCAGATTGCTCAAACAAGAAATCAGAGGACACAGAGCTTTTCATTGTGGAGGGCGAGTCTGCTGGAGGAAGTGCAAAACAAGCCCGCAATAAGGAATTTCAGGCGGTATTGCCGTTAAAGGGAAAGATTCTGAATGTTGAAAAAGCCGCTCCAGTCAAGGTTCTTTCAAGCGAGGAAATAGTAAACTTGATTACAGCAATTGGAACAAGCGTGGGAGAGGAGTTTAATATAGAGAAAATAAGATATTCAAAGGTAATAATAATGACTGATGCAGATGTCGATGGGCAGCATATCAAGACACTGCTATTGACATTATTTTTTAGGTATATGATTCAGCTGATTGAGAATGGCAAGGTGTTCGTTGCTGTTTCTCCATTATACAAGATAAGAAAGCATAGAGACCATTATGTTTATTCAGATATTGGCTTGAAGAGGGCATTAGTCCATCTTGGGCAGGGAAAGAATGTTAATGTCCAGAGGTTCAAAGGACTTGGTGAAATGAACCCTCAACAGTTATGGGAAACAACAATGAACCCAAATACAAGAATGCTGAAAAGGGTTACAATAGAGGATGCTGTTGAGGCAGACAGGATATTCAGCATCTTGATGGGTGATGAGGTTGAGCCAAGAAGAGCATTTATTGAAGAGCATGCAAAGGATGCTGTGCTTGATGTTTAATGTCAGAAATGCATTACGAAAAGTTAAAAATGACAACACTTAAGGAAGTAATAAGCCAGGTTAAAAAAGAAGAATCAATTAATAGGGAAAATTTTGTGATAGAAATAACAAAAGAAAACTGCGGGAATCTTAACGGGCTTTTGGCTAATGTAAGAAAGGTTTATGACAAAGCCCATAACCCATTCAGCAGTTATAATATAGACACAATGAAAAGCAATGGCATAATGCACTTGCACTTTTACAGGAAATAAAAATGGCAGAAGAAGAAAATAACAGGAAGGTATCAGAAACCGAGAAAAAGGTTTCTGATGATGAAGATGAAATTGAAGAGCCAAAGGAAAGGCAGATAGATGCAGAGATAACTAATGAAATGCAGAGGGCATACATAGATTATGCAATGTCTGTTATTGTTTCAAGGGCTCTGCCTGCTGCTGAGGATGGATTAAAGCCTGTCCAGAGGAGAATTCTTTATGCAATGGACGCAATGGGGCTTGACTCAACAAAGCAGACAAGAAAGACAGCAAGAGTTGTTGGAGAGGTTCTTGGCAAGTTTCATCCTCATGGTGATATGGCTGTTTATGATGCATTGGTAAGAATGGCACAGGATTTCTCGTTAAGATATCCCTTGATTGAGGGGCAGGGAAACTTTGGTTCTTTAGATGGTGACCCCCCTGCAGCAATGAGGTATACTGAAGCGAGGCTTAACAAGATGGCTAGCGAGCTGCTTGAGGATATAGACAAGGAAACAGTTGAATTTGTTCCCAATTTTGATAATTCGCTGAAAGAACCCTCGCTATTGCCTGCAAGACTGCCTAATCTCCTTCTCAATGGGGCAACAGGCATTGCAGTAGGCATGGCAACAAATATACCTCCCCATAATCTTGTAAATGTGTGTGATGCTATAGTCTCTTACATAAACAAGCCTGCAATAGAAATAGAAAAGTTGATTGAGACAATTGAGGGTCCTGACTTTCCAACTGGAGGTTATATTGTATCATCTGAAATTCCTAATCTTTACAAAACAGGAAGGGCGTCCTTGACTGTAAGAGGCAGATTGACAACAGAAGAGCATAAGGGAAGGGAAAGCATCGTAATAACAGAAATTCCATATCAGATAAACAAGACAAATCTTATCGAGAAGATTGCCTCTCTTGTTGAAAATAAGAAACTGCCTGATGTTTCTGATTTACGAGATGAGTCATCAAGAGGCAAAGTAAGGATTGTGGTGGAATTAAGGAAAGGAGCAGATTCAAAATTCACAATCAACCGCCTTTATCAGTATACTGAACTGCAGACAAGATTTGATGCAATAATGCTCGCGTTAGTAAATGGCGAGCCGAAGGTATTGAGTCTTAAAGAGATCATCAAGGTTTATGTTGATTATCGTGTTAATATAATAAAGAAGAGAACAAAATTTGATTTGGAACAGGCAGAGGCAAGAAAGCATATTGTAGAGGGATTGCTTGTTGCATTGAAAAATCTTGATTCTGTCATCGAAACAATCAGGAAAAGCAAGAATGTTAGTGAAGCATCAGAGGCGTTAGTAAGCAAATTTTCTCTTACATTAAAGCAGGCACAGGCAGTTCTTGAAACAAAGCTGCAGCAATTGACTGCATTGGAGCAGGACAAGCTAAAGGATGAGGATAGAAAGTTAGATGAAAGGATTAAGGAATTCAAGAAGATTTTAGGTTCTGAACAGGAGATGTTTGATATAATAAAAAAAGACCTTTCTGAATTAAAAAGAAATTATGGAGACACTCGCAGAACAACATTGCTCCAAAGAGTTACCGAAATAAGCGAGAAGGACTTGACAGAGAAGAAGAATGTTGTTATTACAATAACTGAGAAGGGTTATGTGAAGAGAATTGGCGAGAAGGTTTATCATGAGCAGAGAAGGGGCGGCAAGGGAGTTATAGGAGCGGATTTGGCAACAGGTGATTTTGTCAAGCAGCTTATTACATGCAATACCCATGATTATCTTATGTTCTTTACGAATAGGGGCAAGGTTTATTTGTTAAAGGCATATGAATTGCCCGAATCAGAAAGGTATGGGAAGGGCAAGGCAATTATGAATCTTCTCAATCTGAAAGAAGAGCAGGTAACATCTGTTATTCCTGTAAGTAAGTTTGAGGATTATCTGCTGATGGTTACTAAATTAGGGCAGGTTAAGAAATTGCCATTGGCAGTTCTAAGCAAGCCGCGGAAGATGGGACTAAGGGCAATTAATCTGCCTCCTGACAATTCTGACTTATTGGTTGATGTTCAGAGGATAAAGGAAAATCAGGAGGTTATTCTTGTTACTACGCATGGACAGGCAATAAGATTTTCTGCAGATGAGGTAAGGGCAATGGGAAGGGCGTCCTATGGTGTCGGGGGCATAAAACTCGCGAAAGGGGATTATGTTGTTTCCCTTGAACTTCTGCCTGAGGCAGAAGAGGAAAGAAAGAAAATGTCTGTGCTTACAATAACAACAACCGGCTTTGGAAAGAGAAGCGAGATTGATGATTACAGGAAAACAGGAAGGGATTGCAAGGGTGTTATAAACATAAATCTTGATAGTGACAAGCGCGCAATGGGGACAGTTGTGACAACCGTTTCTGTGGCAGATGAGGACAGCATTATTGTAACAACAGCAAAGGGAATGGTGATAAGAACTAAAGTGAAGGACATAAGGGTTATGAGCAGGAATACGCAGGGCGTTAGGATAATAAAGCTTCACGACGGCGATTCTGTCACAGATTTGGTAAAGGCAAATAACTTTGACGAGGAAAAGATAGAAGAATAAATTTTTTGAAAAATATTTCTTTGAGAAAAAATCAAATCAGTTCTCCCCACCCAATCAATCTCCAGTGCCCCTGCATGTTTCTTGCTATCCCGATTTTGTTGCCGCCTATGGGCACAATCGGAATCTTGAGGACAATTTCTGCCTCGTTTCCCTTGAGTTTTGTTACATTTCCTACACTGGTTGTTGTATTCACGCTTAAAAGAAGGGTTTCAGTAACCTTAATGGCCTCAACAGCTTTTTCCTGCTCCTCTCCTATGACATTCTTGAATAGCTGTGTCCTTATCCTAATCTTATTCTGAATTTCAGGAAGTTCATTTTCCACACTGACAACACATCCAGACAAAGCATCTGCTTTTGTAAGGATTGGGTCGAGCTCTGTCTGTATTGCAAGATTCCCCGACGGAATAACCTCTTCCAGAGGATTGTTGCCAGAATACAATGCAATTATCCTTGTTTTTATTGTCTTGTATTCATTGATATTATGCCTTTTTATCACCAAGCCAGGTTTTATTTCTATCCTGTCACCAATTTTCAGGGTTCCCTGTTTTAATACTCCTCCGAGAACGCCGCCTTTTAAGTCATGAACCTTTGTGCCAGGCCTGTTTATATCAAATGACCTTGCAACAAAAAATATCGGCTTGCCATTTTTTTCTCTTTCAGGAACTTTTAATCTGTCAATTGCTGCAAAGATTTCCCCAAGATTGACTTCCTGCTGTGCCGAGCATGGTATTATTGGAGAATTTTCGGCGATTGTGCCCCTGACAAAATTTTTTATGTCATTATAGTTTTTTATTGCCTCCTCTTTGCTTACCAAATCAACCTTGTTTTGGACTATGATTATCTGCTGTATTCCTTTTGCTTCTAATGCAATGAGGTGCTCTTTTGTCTGTGGTCTTGGGCACTGCTCGTTTGCAGCTATCACAAGGACTGCAGCATCAATTATTGTTGCTCCTGAAAGCATAGTTGCCATAAGCATCTCATGTCCCGGAGCATCAACAAAGCTTATGTATTTTATAGGCTCTGACTTCTCGCCACATTTGCATTTTTCCTCTCTTGTGTATTCATTGCACTTTGGGCATTTCCTTATTACCACATCTGCATACCCTAGCTTTATCGTTATGCCCCTTTTCAGTTCTTCAGAATGGGTGTCTGTCCATTTTCCGCTTAATTTGTACAGCAATGTAGTTTTGCCGTGGTCTATATGCCCCACTATGCCAATATTCAATATAGGCTGTTTTGTTATTTCCATTTTTTTCTTAACTTGAAGGATTTTATAAAGATTTGCTTAATTCTCCTTGTCCCCAAAATTTAATATCATGAAAACAGAGCCTACCCTCAATTTTTCTTTGTCTATATTGCTTAATGCGTTTTTTACAGCACCATATCTTGTTTTGTCAATAGTTACGATTATTGGTACAAAATTTTCCCTATCTTTTTTGGTTTGTATTGCTTGGGATATATTTATCCCATTCTCCATTAATGTTTCCGTGAGGCTATGGAGTGTGCCTGGTTTGTCCAAACCGTAAAACTTGAGATAAAATTCTGATTCTATATCCTCTTCTTTTTTTATGCTTAATTGTTTAGAGCCAAAATAGCTTATGTCTCTATAGGGATCGCTTATAATTCTCGCAATATTTTTTATGTCGCTCATTATGGCAGCAACTGTAGGTTTTCCTGCGCCTTCTCCAGAGAGCATTATATTTGCATTCCCTTTAAGATAAATTGCATTTGTTTCATAATTAATTGAGGCCAACGGGTGATTTTTTGGGACTAATACTGGCTGAACCCTCATTTCAAGCAGATTGTTTTCCAGTTCTGATATCGCAAGAAGCTTGATAACATAACCGAGGTTTCTGCTGAATTCAATATCCTCTGAACTGATGCCCTGGATGCCCCTGTAATTGACATCCTGGGAAGATACTTTTGTTTTGAAATTTACACTAGTCAGAATAGCGATTTTTTGAGCAGCATCCCTCCCAGAAACATCAAACTCTGGATTTGCTTCAGCAAAACCTTTTTCCTGTGCTTCTCTTAATGCCAGGTCATAGCTCAATGATTCACTCATTCTTGTGAGGATATAATTCGTTGTGCCGTTCAGAATCCCCATAATGGTTTTTGTGTTATTGCCCCTGCTGCCCATAATCTTGTCTATTATTCCAATACCCCCGCCAACCGAAGCGGTGAAACGAAGGTAACATTTGTTTTTGAATGCAATCTGCTCAAGTTCGTATCCATATTTATCAATGACTGCCTTGTTTGCTGTAACAATGCTTTTTTTGTTTTCTATTGCTGCCTTTATTAGCTCATACGCAGGATTTAAGCCGCCAATGAGTTCAATTACTATATCTATATCACTGCCCTTTACAATGTCCTCAGCATTTTTTGTGAATTGCACATTGTGGATATTCTTTTTTTCATCAATATCGCATACCCTTATAAGCTCAAGTTCTATTCCTGTTTCTTGCTTAAAATCTTCTTTCTGCCTTGATAATTCTTCAATTACAGCAGAACCAATTGTTCCTAACCCGATGATTCCAATATTAATTTTATTCATATAATAAGAATACAAAATATTTTTTTAAATGTTTGGTTCAGAGAATGGAATAATTACTCTTGCTTAACTTCTGTTGGAGTTTCTGTCTTCGCTTCCTCTTTCTTCTTTGCCTGCTCTGGAAAGATTTCGGCAAGGGTTTTGCTTCCTTGTTTTTTTACAATAAGGTTTATCTGGACAATGTCTGTTGATATTGTATTTCCTCTTATTGACTTTCTCCTTCTCAGTCCATGGGGCTTTTTCTCTTTCATTCCCTTTCCATATTTCAACAGAATTCTTTTTAATGATGGGCCTTCAACTTCTTTCATGGCAGGAAATCCAGCCTTGTCAGATGCACCCTGTATTATAAACTCATAACCTTCTAATTGGGGGAAGACTTCATTTCCTTTTATTATGTCCCCAAGCTTTAGTCCGACTAATGCCTCTGAATTTGATTCTATCTTATAGGTCTTGCCTTTTTCCCCGTTGTCTGCTATGTTTATCTTGAATGCCATTTTATTTTGTACTTAAAGATAAATTTTATGCTTTTAAAACCTTTCTAATCAGGATAGAAAGTCGTTGATAAAACCTCTCCTTTTAGAATGCCAATAATATCCTTATTTATATTCCCTATCCTGCAAATTCTGCCATTTGATGTGCAGATTTTTGCAGATTTAAGCTTGCTTTCCAATCCCCCGCTTCCGCCCCGTCTTACCTCATTTTTTAAGTCATCATAATAACCTGTCTCATAATTATCTAATGGGGATTCAACAACCTTTCCATCTTTAAGCAGCCCATCATAGACAGTCATATTCATTAGCAAAGTATTGTTCAAATCCACAGTCACTTTTGCAGCCAGTATGTCATTGTCACCAAAGGTTATTTCTTCAGATGCAATTGCATCATTCTCATTAATTACCGGAATTTCATGATGCTTGACTAAGTCGTAATATATTCTTTTTAAAAAATCCAGTTTGTCTCTGCTGTCAAAATTGTCATTCGTCAGCAGAATCTGCGCCACCTTTATTCCATATTTGCCAAAGCTCTGTCTATACTCCTGCATAAGAATAGGCTGTCCTATTGCGGCAAATCTTTCATCATGATTCCCGGCATATTGGACCACCTCACCTTTACCACAGGCAATTGCCCCAGATGTAACAATTGACACATACTTTCCATTATCAACAAGATACCTGCAGTTTCTTGCAACCCTGTCAATTACGTCTTTGTTTATTCCATTATCTAAAGTTGTTATTCCTGCAGTTCCAATCTTGATTACAATTCCTCTAACTCTGTCAAATAAATTTTCCATTTTAAATCCCCCAAGTCGCCTTTCCCTGCCTTTTAATATTTGCTATCTCTTGCAGGACTGTAATCTCATCTGCTGTAAGATATTTTTTGTTTTCTTTCAATCTGCGAAATTCATCTTCATTGAGATTGCTGTATAAAATATCCCCTTTGTCTATCTGCCTCCCAAAAGTTATGTTCGCGATTGATACTGCAACCTCCTTGTTTTTTTCTGCTTTGTCTATTGATTTCTTTTCTGACTGCATTGCCTTTATTTCACCTATTTTCTCGCCCTTGGAATTCATAAGCTCAATTCCAAGTTTCAAGTTGCCCGCTTCAACATGCACTCCAAAAATTGCGGGATGACTCTGCCTGAAAACATAGGGAAGAACCTTAATCCTGCAGGGCATTGCAATGCCTGTAATCCTTTCCCTTTCAAGCTCCTTTTGTTTCTCCTCATTCCATTGATTCAATTCCTCTATCAGCCTGTATATAACATCTCCTGTAATAATTTTTACTCTCTCATCATCAATACTTTCTTCCTTTTCCACATTAAAACCAACAATGACAGCATCTAATGGGGATATAGTAAGATTTGACAGGGCATTCATAATATCTATTTTTGTGATATTTCCAAGTGACGCCTTGCTTATCATAAGCCCTTCTTTTCTTAGCAATGATATTAATACTTCAAGGCTTCCCAGAGAGTCGGCTTTGACGATAATCCCCTCATTGTCCAATTCAACTGTTTCCTCAATCTCCCTTTTCAGTGAATTAATTATTTCATGCTTATTCTTTTCATTGTAAATAAAAAAGGGCATACCCGCCGCAACATCTTGCTGTTCAGCCAACTGCATTCTTATTCCTGCTGCTGCATGCACTTCACTGACCGCCTTGAAACCCCTGCATAGGTGACTTGCTTCAGAAATTGTCCTTATCTTGCTCACAATTGGCTCGTTAAATGAGGCAATTGCAATTGAGTCTCCTTGTTTTAATGAGCCATCATATAATATCGATTCAAGGTATATCATTGATTTTTCCCGCTTTACTTCAAGTATTGTTCCCTTTGCTTCCTTCCCAAGTTGCAGTCTGCCCGCGAGAAATTTTTGTGACAAGCCGCATAGCATCATTATAAGCTCAGGTATTCCTTCTCCTGTCTTGCCCGAGCACGGAACCATTGAGAGTTTTTTTGTAAAATCATTGACTCTGAAAAAAAGGTCTGCATCAAAGGAATGCATGCTTAATGCCGAGACTATATTGTAAAATTTCTTGTCAAAGTCCTTTTTAACATAATCTGCCTGCAGTTGCAGGTTCTCCTCCACTGTTGCTGCCTGTTTTTTCCAGCCATGTATTGCATCAATCTTGTTTAATGCAGCAATAAATGGCACTTTGCTTGCTTTCAGTATTTCTATGCATTCCTGTGTCTGGGGCATAACACCCTCATTTATGTCAATCACGAGAACTGCCAAATCAGCCAAACTCCCGCCGCGCTTTCTTAAGCTAGTAAATGCTGCGTGCCCTGGCGTGTCAATAAAAAGGAATCCTGGAATCTCTAATTTTATGTTATATTTCAAAAGCAGTTTATTGCATCTTCCTTCAATTAATTCAGCAGGAAATACTGTGCATGAAATCTTTTGTGTTATGCCCCCTGCTTCTTTTTTCGCAACACAGCTCTCTCTTATACTGTCTAGTATAGTTGTCTTTCCGTGGTCTACATGGCCTGCAATTGTTACAATCGGCTGCCTTATTTTTGCCATTTTAATCAATAAGATATCATAACCCTGTTTTTTAAGGTTTTTGTAGAAGGCAGAATGAGTTAATGATGCATATGCAGAAATGAAAAAAGCGGTTGAACTAAATCCTGAATACAAAAAACTTGTAGAAATCTATTAATTATTATTTCTGCTCTGAACTTTTTTCTTCTTTCCCCTCTTCCTGAATCATTTAATTTCCTTCTTTGATTCAGTCTCTTCTTTCCCTTTCTCAAGCAATTCTTTTTTTATCTCTTCTTTGCTTATCCCCTTTTTGCTTATCCACTTCATTTTTAGTTTGTCTCTTCCTAGTTTGCGATTTTTGAGGCATTTTGAAGAGCATAAATGGTAAACACTATCTGCCGCTGCATATATTACTCCTGTGCCAGGTTCTATATGCTTGTCACAAAAACTACATTTTGTCATGTTTAAGGTTTGTTTATACTGCTTTTTAAACTTTTCTTGATGTTTATATCAAATTAAAAGAGATCTCAGAGGTTTCTGCCACCTCTTAAACTTTAATGGAAATTATTTTTTAAAAGTTTTACTTCAACATTAAAAAAACCAAAAGCTTTTTAAATGCCTTTTTGTCTTTAATAAAATCAAACTAAAAAAATTCCGAGTGTTGGAATTTTAGGATGCTCAGAAATTAGCAAATTTCTGACATAAAAAGTTTGATGCTAGAATAACAAAACCCATGACCAATCCATAATGGATATGAAGGAGGTAATAGATGGATTCTGTTTACGAGATTGTAGAAAAGGCAAGAAAGACTGGAAAGATTGAGAAAGGCACAAATGAAGTCACAAAAGCAGTAGAGCGAGGCACAGCGAAGCTTGTCGTGATTGCAGATGACGTACAGCCAAAAGAGATTCTACAGCATTTGCCATTGTTATGCAAGGAAAAAGGCATTACATTGATGAATGCAGATTCAAAGCAGAAGCTTGGCGTTGCAGCAGGCATAAATGTTGCAACTGCATCAATAGCAGTGATTGAATCTGGAGATGTTTCATTGCCTGAATCAAAGAAAGCCAAAGAAGCAGAAAAAGAAAAGGCAAAGAAATAGTTTCCTTTTCCTATTGCGGCAAAATAACTTAATTTTGCAAGTACTGCTTTGTTATTTTTTAACAACAAAAATGGGAAGCAAAAAACCTCAAAAAAAGGAAGAAGTAAAGTCCGATATAAAGAGAGGTGTCGATAAGATTATGGGTAATGCAGTTCCTGCTGTTGTTGAGGATCTAGTTGGCAGGACTGGTGCTCGCGGAGAGGTAACACAGGTAAGGGCAAAGATACTTGAAGGCAGGGATGAAGGAAAACTGATAAGAAGGAATGTAAAGGGCCCAATAAGGATTAACGATATTCTTATGCTTAGAGAGACACAAATTGAGGCAAGAAAATTGCGGACAAAAATAATGAAAGGGGCATTTTCATAAAATGGGCATATTAGGGGCAAGGGGGATAAAGAAAAAAAGGCAGAAATTCAGATGGCATAGCATAAAATACAAAAAAAGGGCTCTTAAATTACATGAGAAAAATGATCCTCTTGAAGGCGCAAGCCAGGCAAAGGGTATAGTTCTTGAAAAGGTTGAAAAAGAGGCAAAGCAGCCAAATTCAGCTATGAGGAAATGTTGCAGAGTGCAGCTGATAAAAAATGGGAAGCAGATAACTGCCTTCATTCCCGGCAATCTCGCGCAGAAATTCATTGACGAGCATGACGAGGTTCTTGTAGAGTCTATTGGCGGCAGAAAGGGAAGAAGCAAAGGCGATATCCCTTGTGTCAGGTATCAGGTAATGAAAGTCAATGACCAGCCATTGCATCTGCTTGTCAAAGGGAAAATAGAGAAGGGCAGAAGATAAAATGGCATTCAAGATATTTGATTTATGGGATATTTCTGAAATTAATGTTGCAGACCCCGGATTAAAGCGTTACATCAATCTTGATGCAAGGCTTATTCTAAAATCTCACGGAAGGGAAAGGGAAAAATTTGCCAGATCAAAAGTGAATATAGTTGAACGGCTTATAACACTATTGTCTGTTCCGGGGCACAGGGGAAAGAAGCATAAAATAATAACAAGTTGGGCATCAGGCAAGTACTCACAGAAGGCAAAAATGGTAATTGAGGCATTCAAAAAAATAGAGGCTGGACTCAAGCAAAATCCTGTTCTTGTTTTTGTTAAGGCAGTGGAAAATGCTGCCCCGATGGACGAAATTACAGTTATTGAATATGGGGGTGCAAGATATCCCCAGTCATGTGATGTCTCTCCATTAAGGAGGGTTAATCTCTCACTGAGAAATATTGTGCATGGCGCGTATGACAAGGCATTTAACAAAAAGGCAACAATGGCAGAGGCATTGGCGAGAGAGATTACACTGGCATACCAGAAAAGCTTTGAAAGTTTTGCAATGTCAAAGAGGAATGAACTGGAAAAGCAGGCAGATGCTGCGAGATAATCTTATATTTTAAACTTTCATATACTACTCATACTAAAATGGCAACTGAGGAAACACGGCTGCAGAAGATTGCAAGGATATCAAAGAATCAGAAGAACATAAGAAATATTTGCACATCTGCGCATATTCATCACGGCAAGACAGCCTTTACTGATAACCTGCTTGCTGCTGCTGGCTTCATGGCAGAAAAATCTGCAGGCGACTTGGAAATGGGCATGGCGACATGGCAGCATGAGGATGAGCAGACAAGACTTCTGACAGTTGATGCAGCAAATGTTTCAATGGTTCATACTTACGAGGGTGAGGAATATCTAATCAATCTTATTGACACGCCAGGGCATGTTGATTTCTCAGGTAATGTTACAAGGGCAATGAGGGCAATTGATGGCACAATTGTTCTTGCATGTGCAGCTGAAGGCATAATGCCCCAGACAGAGACAGTGATAAAACAGGCATTGCGCGAGAGAGTTAGGCCTTCATTATTCATAAACAAGTTTGACAGGCTGATAAAGGAGTTGAAGATGAATCCTGAACAGATGCAGCAGAGGATAATTAAGATTTACAAGCATTTTAATGAGCTCATAGAAAAGATTGCAGAACCAGAATACAAGGAGAAGTGGCAGGTAGATATCAATGACGGGAGTGTTGCGTTTGGCTCAGCAAGGGACAACTGGGCGTTATCCATTCCATTCATGAAAAAAAAGAATATAGGCTTCAAGGACATTCTGAAGGCATACGAATTGCCTGAAGAGGAAAGAAAGGCATGGTTCTGGGACAACGCTCCTTTATATGAGGTTTGCCTTGATATGGTTGTAAAGCATAATCCTAACCCACTGGAAGCACAGAAATACAGAATCCCCAAGATATGGCACGGTGACTTGGAAAGTGAATTTGGAAAGGACTTGTTAAGTTGCAATCCCAATGGCAAGATTGCATTTGTTATTACAAGAATTGTTATTGACCCCCGCTCTGGAAAGGAGGTTTCAGCTGGCAGGTTATTCTCAGGAACAATAAAACAGGGAATGGATGTTTACCTGAATCTTGCAAAGCAAACTCAAAGAGTTCAGCAGGTTTTGATATACAATGGTGTAAGGCCCGAGCAAATGGAGGAAATCCCTGCAGGAAATGTTCTTGCTATTTCAGGGGTTACAGGAGAGGCAGGAGAAACAGTCACATTGGAGCCAGAAACCCCGTTCACAGAATTGAAGCATATTTTCGAGCCAGTTATAACAAAGGCGATTGAAGTCAAGAAATCAGCTGATTTGCCAAAGCTTGTTGAGGTATTAAGGAAGGTTGCAAAAGAAGACCCGAGCATAAAAATAGAGATTAACGAAGAAACAGGTGAGAATTTGATATCTGGCATGGGTGAATTGCATCTTGAAATTATAGAGAACAGGATTAAAACAGAGAAAGGTGTTGATGTAAAGACATCTGAGCCTATTGTTGTTTATAGGGAAACTTTGATGAAGAATTCTGGTGAGGTAGAGGGAAGAAGCCCAAACAGGCACAATGTATTCTTTATGACTGTTGAGCCGCTTGATGACATGGTCTATCAAGCAATTAAGTCAGGAGAATTGCCCGAAGGCAGGATAAAGAAGAAAAACGAGGCAATGTGGCATCAGCTTGAGGCACTGGGAGTTTCCCATGATGAGGCAAAGCAATATAGGCAAATATACAAAGGAAATGTTCTGTTGGACAAGACAAAGGGAATTATAGCTATAGGAGAAGTAATAGATATGATAATGGATGCATTGGAGCAGGTTGTTGATGCAGGCCCTATGGCAAGAGAGCCATGCATGAAAATGAAAATCTGCCTTGTTGACACAAAACTGCATGAGGACGCAATTCACAGGGGCCCTGCACAGGTTTATCCGGCAATAAGAGAAACAATAAAAGAGGGCATGAATAAAGGTGGTGCAACATTATTTGAGCCGGTGCAAATTTATGCGATTGAAGTTCCTAATCAATTTATGAGCGAGATTACGAAGCTTGTTACAACGAAAAGAGGGCAGATGCTTGATGTGTCTCATGAGGGAACAACAGGCGCTATAATCACTGCCAAGATTCCAGTTGCAGAAATGATGGGCTGGGCATCTGACTTGAGAAGCGAAACAGAAGGCAGGGGCGTTTCATCTCTTGTTGATCAGTTATTTGAGAGGGTTCCAAACAGCATACTTCCCGAGGTATTAAGGCAGATAAGGCAGAGAAAAGGCATAGAGAGTATGTATACTACCACTGCTTAAATAATATTTATCTTAAAAGTATATTTCTTCCGTTTCTTTTGTGAAACATAAAATCATCCTCTGTGTCTGTTTTTGCGCCCTCTATAAATTCTATCATCTCTGCAATCTTTGAGCTTAATTCATCAGCATAATAAACTGCCAATGCTTCAGCACTCATTGGCTCTTTAGGTGAGCCAAATTCAACCTTGCCATGATGGCTTACAATTATATGCAGTAATTTATCTTTCAGCTCTTCTTCCATTCCAATCTCCCCGCATTTTTTGTCAACAAATATTGTGCTTAAAACCAAATGCCCTGTAAGCTGGCCCTTTTTTGTCCCTCTTATTCTTGATGTTACTTCAATCTCCTCTAATTTTCCTATATCATGCAATAATGCGCCAGCAATGAGCAAATCCCTGTTAAGCTGCGGGAATGTCTCCCAGCTTGTCCTGCAATAATTTAAAACTTCAAGTGTATGCTGCAACAAGCCGCCAACCCAGTTGTGATGGATTTCTATCGCTCCAGGATGATTTTTGAACTTAATTTCTGTTTCCTTATTTTTGAATATGTTATCAAGCAATTCCTTGAGTTTTGGGTTTTCAACTAAATAAATAATATTCAATAATTCTGCATACATAAGATTTATGTCCTTTTTTGCAGGCTTGATGAAATCTGACTCATTATACTGCCCCTCTTTCAGCACTTCTATCATAAACGGCTCATTAGTTGCCAACTGAAGTTTTTCCTTGTAAACAGAAATCCTTCCCTGCACATGAACGATAGAATCCGCTTTTATTGAATCATAAATATTTTTTACTTTCTCTTCATTATTGTCACCCCAGTATTTATATTCTATATTCTTACCGCTGTTATCTGAGAGCGTTAATTCAAATGAAAATCCCTTTGAGTATTGCGACATCCCTTTTTTGAATTTGACAAAAAATACATCATCTACAAGATTTCCCTCTTTTAATGTGTTGATTGGCTGTTTTTTTATGAGCTTTTCCATTTTACTATCAAGTTGCCCCTATTTTTAAGGATTTATGGGGTTTAGAATACTTTAATCAATATAACTCAGATTATATCTTCATCTTATTAAACAAATATCCGCCCAATATGATAATTGCTGCTGCAAAGACACCAAGAACTGCAAAGCTTATCATAGGGTTTATCTGCGAGGTTCCCAATAAGCCGTATCTTACGCCTTCAACGCCATAAGTAAGCGGATTAAAGTGGGCGATTACACGAAGTGCATTAGGTGCATTATTCAACGGGAATAGCGCTCCGGATAACCCGAATAGCGGGAAAAGAACGAAATTCATTATAAGCTGGAATCCATGCATATCATCCATTTTTGATGCTATTGCCATTCCAAGCGCAGTAAATGTAATGCCTATAAGCATCATGAATGCAACCTCAATCAGGAATCCGATTGCGCTTGTTATAACCCCGCCTATGAAAAAGGAAACAACGAGTATTATCATCCCCTGAATTATAGCAGTTGTTGCCCCGCCCAATGTCTGCCCTATCATTATAGATATTCTTGAAACAGGCGCAACTAATGTCTCCTTCAGGAATCCAAACTGCTTGTCCCAGATTATTTGTATGCCTGAGAAAACAGCTGTGAATAATACTGTCATTGAGATTATGCCCGGAATGAGGAATCTTATGTAATTATCGCTAGAATCGCCTTGCGAAGGAATTGAAATTACTGAATTCAGCCCAAAACCTAAAATAAGCAGAAAGAAAAGAGGCATCCCCAAACTCCCGATAATCCTGCTCTTGCTTCTTAGGTATCTTTTAAGATTTCTTAGCCATATAGTATATATAGTTTCCATTGCTTCCATTTTATCTTCTCCTCCACATTCTTGCTCTTAGTCTCATATGCTCTTTTGAATCTGTCTCCTGCTCTCTTATTGTTCTTCCAGTGAAATGGAGGAATACATCCTCAAGCGTTGGCTTGTGTATATTTAGTGATTTTATCTCAATATTTTTGTCACATGCTGTTTTTGCTATTATCCCCACATGCTTGTCTGCATTCTGCACATTTATTGTTAGGGAACCGTTGTGTTTTTTTGCCGATTTAAACCATGAGAAGTGTTTTATTGCCGTTTCAAGTTTTGCATTCTCAGGAGACTCTATCGTGACTATATCCCCTCCTAGCATATCCTTAAGTTTTGCAGGGGTATCAAGAACAACAATGACTCCATTGTCCATAATTGCAATCCTGTTGCAAAGCTTGTCTGCTTCTTCCATATAATGGGTAGTCAGGATTATTGTAAGCCTCTTTTCCTTGTTTAGCATCTCTATATAGTCCCATAATTTATTTCTTGTTTGGGGGTCAAGCCCTAAAGTCGGTTCATCAAGAAATAATACCTTTGGCTCATGCAGCAATCCTCTTGCTATTTCCAGTCTTCTTTTCATTCCTCCTGAAAAGGTCTTGACTAAATCATTTTTCCTTTCTTCAAGTCCTACCAGCTTCAGAAGTTCGATGCTTTTATTTTTCCTTATTTCCTTGGGAACATGGTATAATCTTCCATGAAAATCCATGTTTTCATAAGCAGTCAATTCATCATCAAGGCTGGGATCCTGGAAAACTATTCCTATGGATTTCCTGACATTGTCTTTTTCTGTTTTTATGCTGAACTGGTTGACAAATGCCGCTCCAGAAGTAGGTTCAAGTAAAGTTGCAAGCATTGAGAGAGTTGTCGTCTTTCCTGCCCCATTGGGCCCAAGCAAACCAAAGATTTCACCCTCTTTAATCGAGAAGCTTATGTTATTAACGGCGGTAAAATCACCAAAATTCTTTTTTAGGCTGTCAACTTTTACCGCTTCCATTGAAAAATTTGGATTTAATGGTTTATAAAACTGATGAAACTAGACATAGTAGAATTTGCGAGACTTTTAATAATTTTCATAAAAGTCCCGACTATTTAACAGAGCCATGGAACTAATAAAAGAAAACTCTTTAAATCAAAAATTCCCTGTTATAAAATGGACTCAATAGTTTTTGCATCCCTTTTGATTTTCTTGTTTTTGTTGTGGTTCTTTTACACGAGATTTTTTGGTGCAGAGTATTATCCTACAACATCAAGAAAAATGAGGCGAATGCTGGAATATGCAAAGTTGAATAAGAATGATGTTGCTTATGATTTGGGGTGCGGGGATGCAAGGCTGGTAATTGCTGCTGCGAGAAAATGCAAAAAAGCGATTGGGATTGAAATTGACCCTCTGAGATTTTTTATTTCTCTCCTGAAAGTAAAATTGCTTATGCTGAAAAATGCAAGAATAATATTTGCTGATTTGTTCAAGCATGATTTAAAAGATGCGACTGTGGTGTTCTTGTTCTTAAGGCAGCAGGCAAATGACAAGCTGCAGAAAAAATTCTTGAAAGAACTTAAAAAAGGAACAAGGATTGTCTCGCATTACTGGATTTTCAAGGGATGGAAACCACTGAAGCAGGATAAGAAATTGAAGATATACTATTATATTGCTGGGAAGAGCAACAAAACTTATAAATCCACGACTTAATTAATTTCAATGGTAATTGAACACAAGGTCTTACCGTTATACGAACAAGACCAGCTTAATGAAGGATTATTAAAGACTGAAGAAGGCGAATATGTCGAGATGTTATTCTCTAGTGCGTTAATAGATAATTCTTGGAAGAAGTTTGCGGATGATGATGAACAAGACAGGCTCAAAGAAGGTTTGATTAAGATAGAAGAGAGGAATTATGGAGGCTATTACGTCTCGATTGATAAAATTGAAAAAGTAAGGGAAGAGGACAAAGAGGATTGCTTTATAGCAACAGCAGTTTATGGTAATGTTCAAGCAAATCAAGTTAATATTCTGCGAGATTACAGAGACAGAGTATTAATAAAAAATCCTTTTGGTAAATTACTTACTAAAATGTATTATAGCGGAGTGGGAAAGAAAGGCGCAAAATTTATCAAGGAGCAGATGCCGTCTTCTATCCCTGCAATACGAAAAGGACTGGATTTTTTAGTAAATATGCATTCTAAAAATTATTAAAATAAGACTGATGAATTTATTTTTATGAGATAAATCTTTGGTTTTGCAGTAAAAAACCAAAACATTTATAAACCTATTTTTGCAAATCATTTTTACTTAATAACATTATAAAATGGCACGCGAAAAACCAAATTTTAACGTAGTGTTTGTAGGTCATGTAGACCATGGTAAAAGCACTTCTATTGGCAGATTATGGTATGAATCAGGAAAATTGCCAGAGCAGGAACTTGCCAAATTAAGAGAAGAGGCAGTAAGGCATGGCAAGGCCGGATTTGAATTCGCATTCGTTATGGACAAGTTCAAGGAAGAGCGAGAAAGAGGTCTAACAATTGACTTGTCATACAAAAAGATAGTTACCCAAAAATACGAGATGACTATTATTGATGCTCCTGGACATAAGGATTTTGTTAAGAATATGATTACAGGCGCTTCACAGGCAGATGCTGCGATATTGGTTGTTGCCTGCCAGCATGGTGTAATGGCGCAGACAAAAGAGCACATATGGCTATGCAGAACAATGGGCGTTGACCAATTGGCTGTTTTAATAAACCAGATGGATTCTGTTAATTATGATGAGGCAAAATTCAATAAGGTAAAGGTAGATTTGTCTGCATTGCTGAAGACAGCAGGTTACAAGCCAGAGAATATTAATTTTATTCCATCTTCTGGTTTAAAGGGAGATAATATAACAAAGAAAAGCCCAAACATGACATGGTACAAGGGTCCAACATTATTGGAGCAATTTGACTTGTTTAACCCCCCTCAAAAACCAACTGAGTTGCCGTTAAGAATGCCTATTCAGGATGTTTACGAAATTACAGGTATTGGAACTGTCCCAGTAGGGAAGATTGAGACAGGTGTAATGAAACCAAATCAGAAAGTAATAATATTGCCTGGCAGGACAGGAACTGGAATTAATGGCGAGATTAAGAGCATTGAGATGCACCACGAGACACTGCCTGAGGCAGTTGCTGGAGATAATGTTGGTATTAATATAAGAGGAGTAGGAAAGAAAGACATTGCAAGAGGAGATGTTATATGCGATGCTTCAAATCCCCCAACAATTGTTGAGGAATTCACTGCACAGATTGCAGTTATAAATCACCCTACAGTTATAGCAAAGGGCTACACTCCAGTATTCCATGTTCATACAGCACAGGTTCCATGCCAATTTGTTGAACTTGTCAAGACAATTGACCCTAAGTCAGGACAGACAGCAAAGGAAAATCCAGATTTCCTGAAGAATGGGGATGTTGCCGTTGTTAAGATAAAGCCAATGGGAAATCTTGTTCTTGAGAAGCAGTCAGTAAATCCGCATATGGCAAGATTTGCTATAAGAGATGCCGGGCAGACAGTTGCAGCTGGCATTTGCATTGACTTGATTGCAAAGAAGATAGGCAAGTAAGTTTGAGTTTATTTTTTGGGCTATTCTATTTCGAAATTCTTAAATACTCTTTTTTCTAATTTTATCTATGCAAAAAGGAAAACATAAAGAAAAGGGGAACTGGATAAAACCCGCGCTTATACTTATTTTTGTTTTAGCCATCGGCATCCTCTCTTATTATTCTTTGTATTATGGACTGCTTAAAAAAACAGATTCTGGCAAATGCCCTGCTAATATACTGCCAGAGAAGATATTGATTCTTGAATCGCAGAGCGACTTGTATGGAAGGGGATATGATGAGAGGTATGTAATAAAAACTGATGAATGGGCAGACGGCGTTGAAATGATTATTCCTGGGAATGAGAGCAATTACTCCGAGTCACTTAAACCAGACTGCCCAAAAGTTAACTCAACAGGGCAGAATCCTGACTATCTTTACTGCAAAGAAATTTTTTACAGTCCCGAAGATAATACAACTCAAAACTATGCAGTAAAATTAGTCCTCAAGCCAATCCCTGATGAGAAAGGACTGCAAAGATACTTTTTAGTCAATCGCCTTTATGGCAATTACTCTATTATTGATGCCAAATGCACAAAGATATAACCCTTTTTTTTCAGGCATGATAAACATACTTTTTTATATGCTTATTCTTTTATTAATAAATGAAAAAAAGGGTTAAGCCAGAGTTTAATATTTTGGCAGGACTGCTTGTGTTAAGCGGGGTAGCGTTGCTTCTCGAAGGCAATGGTGTTCTCTTAGGAATACATAATCTTTGGCCCATCTTTGTGTTTATTATAGGACTTGGCTTAACTTTGACGTTTTATCAGAGCAAGAAGGATATTGGATTAATCGGGCTCGGCTCATTGATGGTAATGCTGAGCATTTTTTTCTTTTACCTGAACTTCACATCTTGGGCATTATTAAAAAACCTTTGGCCCGTGTTTATCTCTATATTTAGCATATCTGTCCTCCTTTGTTATTTACACAACAAGAAAAGAATATTCCTTATCATAGGCATGTTTGGTGTTTTATTGAGCATAGCATTTATCCTGATTTTTGGGGTTGCAGAATCATTATGGCCTGTTTCCCTCATCATAGCAGGATTGCTTATATACATAATCTCGTTTTTTGATAGAAAATGATGAACGAACAAATTAATAATATCAAGGAAAACAATGCAGACAAGAGAATAATATTTGTTGAGCCGCGAGGCTCAAAAGAGAATGTTTTTGCGAAGTCCATAACTTGGCCTTTGCTTGGCCCTATTTATCTTGCAACAATGCTGAAAAAGGAGGGATATAATACTAGGGTGTATAATGAAAATATTCTTGGAAGAGACGTAAGCATACAGGAACTTAATGCTGATATTCTTTGTGTTACGGGGCTCACTTCAACAATAAAAAGGGGTTATGAGATTGCGATGCAGTTCAAGGCGTTAAATCCGGATGGAAAGGTGATAATTGGCGGGATTCATGCTTCATTTATGAAAGAAGAAGCAGGCAAGTATGCAGACCTTGTTGTTTCAGGAGAGGGTGAGAGTGTTATACTTGATTTGATTAAGAACGGCTCAAAAGAAAAATTTATTGATGCGCAAAGACTTGAAAATCTGGATGAACTGCCAATACTTGATTTTTCTGTTTTGCAGGACAATAAAAGAATGGGGATAACTCCCATTATGACTTCAAGAGGCTGCCCGTTTGGATGCAATTTTTGTTCTGTGACTGCAATGTTTGGCAGGAAGTTTAGGACAAGAAGCATAGATAAAGTCATTGATGAGTTTAGAAGAATAAAAACAAGAAGCACCTTTTTTTACGACGATAACTTCTGTGCAGACAAGCAGAGGGCAATGATTTTGGCTGATGCATTGAAAAAAAATAACCCCAATAATGTAGTATGGTCTGCCCAAGTAAGATGCGATGCCGCCAATGATGACAACCTCTTAAGGAAAATGGCTGATTCTGGATGCTGGAAAGTTTATATCGGATTTGAGTCAGTTAACCAGAAAACTCTTGATGCATATAATAAATCGCAGTCAATCAAGGATATAAAAATGGCAATTAAAAAGTTCCATAATTACGGGATAAGCATCCATGGTATGTTTGTTCTTGGTTCAGACGAGGATGACAAACATGTTTTTGATGCGACAAGTGATTTCTCAAATAAGAATGATATAGACTCTGTCCAATATATGATTCTTACGCCAGGACCCGGTACACCGCTCTTCAGCAAGCTGAATTCTGAAAAAAGGCTCTTGCACAGATTATGGGAGTATTATGATGGTATGCATGTTGTTTTCAAGCCAAAGTTGCTTACACCCCTTGAATTGCAGGAGGGGTCGATAGACTGCTACAAGGACTTTTACACCTATAGCAAAGCGTTGAATGGCGCATTAAATGTTGTTTATGACAGGACTGCTGATTTATGCGCCTCTTCATTCAACAGGGCGAAAAGGTATTTTTCTCCAAATTGGGATACAACATTGCTTGGCAAGTATATAATCCATAAATGGATGAATGCAAACAGGAGTTATTTAAAATATTTAAAGAACAAAAAATAAAATCGGAAAGGTTTTTAACTTATTCTTTCTGCATTAATTTATGCCCGGATGGCACAATGGTAATGCGCAAGCCTGGAAATTTCAGCGAGGTTCGATGAGAACGCATAAAGCTGTTCAGTGGCAGTTAAGATGTTGAATCAGAATTGCCATATGCTTTAGCATCTTGTTTTGCTTGCTGATTGTTGCTAGCTAGCTTGTTTCCGCAAGGATGTTCAGGTTCGATTCCTGGTCCGGGCGTTTTCCTATTTTTGCCGACGCTGATAAAAATAAATCAAAAAGCAGAAACAAAACCATTAGCACTAAAGTTTTTTTGAGCAGAAATATATTACTTAACCCTATTCTGTCTTTTTCTGGGTTTTCTTTATATTCAACAGAACTACAACTATCACTGCAAGAACAATAACAATTCCTCCAATCCATAAAGCCAAATCCTTCATTTGAGTGCCGCCTTTCCCTCCCCCTCCAATAACCTCTTCCCCAGCCTTCTCGCCCTCTTTAACAGCTTCTCCTGTTTCCTTTATCGCCTCTCCGGTAACAGGTATACTTTCTGAGATTCTTGTTAGGACAAGGGTTACCTTTTTTGTAATTGAATTTATTGATTTTAGTTTTACTAGAACATCATATGTATTATCCTTATCCAAGTCAATTTTCGCTTCTTCCCCTATACTAAGTGTAACTGTCTGCTTTTCGCTCTCAATAGTTATTGTTGCCTGCGTGTCTGTAAAATCAGCTAATATGAGTGTATGCTCTATAAAGGATATATTGAATTTTATCTTTCCATCTTTAAGAAGCTCTTTTGTTTGGCTTTCACCAAGCACAAGCTCTCCTAAGACAATTGCTCCTCCTCCGCCGCCACCGCCCCCACCACTGCTGCTTGATGAGGTGGCATTAGTACTGGCTGCAGGGCAGTTAGTGCATGTAATAGTGCTTGGAGTAGAATCTGTTTTTGATGCAATTCCTCCAGAGCCCGTTGCCGTAGCAGATATTGTGTATCCGCAGTTTCCTGATGTTGTTCCTTGGGTTACTGTCCATGTCCTTGATTGAGTGTTTCCATCCTGCATTGAGGAGATTGTTTTTTGTGATGGTTGGTTGCCTATGCTGCAACCACCACTACTGACTGTAAAGGTTAAAGTAACATCTATATTGCCTCCTGCCATAACCTCTGCCGTGCTGTCAAAAGTTGCGCCCATTGCAGCACTTGAGACAGAATTGCTTACTGTAACAATGACATTTACAACGTTAACATTGATATTATTGTCTGCAACATAAGTGTCAGTTACAGAATCAAGCATTATTTTTGAGAATCCATTATTCCCCGACTTTATTGCCTTAAGTCCGGTAAATGTCACTTCTGTGGATTGCCCCGCACTTACAGTTGCCCCAGATGCTTGGGGATAATTTGAATTCTCAAGCCAATTGCTTGAGTCGGGGTAAAGGGTTGCGGTGCTTACAGAACCAGAAGCATCGCCATTATTCTTTATCTGTGCAGTGCATGAAAAAACATCGTTTATAACAGCCTCTGATGGGCTGCATGAAAGGCTCGTCACCGCAAATGTTGCCGCAGCCATCGCGAAGCTTGTATTCACAATTAGAACTAGCAAAATTGCCAATAACTTTAAAATTTGTTTTTTCATTTTACCTAGTAACATTAAATGCAACCATAGCTGAGCCGCTATTCCAGTCAGTATCATAGCACCAGACTTTTATCCCGTAACTCTGGGCTGTCCAGTTTGTTATATCTATGTTGTATGTATGCGTTGTTGCTCCAGTAGTCATAAATCCGCCACTCTCATTATATACCCATGTGGAGTTCTGCCCATCATATGTTGATAAGTAATTTTGAGAGGCATACCCTGTGTAGTAGGTAGTCCCGTTATAATGGTATCGCGTGATATTGCATGCACCAAGTACGCTTTCACTTGGTGGCACATATGAACTATTTGAGGAATTTGTACTATTCCAATCGCCACAATACCAATTGTAAAACAGACTATAGCTGGAGATATAGACATAACATTGGCTGTTTTCCGTTGTTATTGCATTAAACAATATCGGGCTTGATGAATAACTGCCATTATTTACAGGAGCAGATATTGTGACATTTGGGGCAACCATATCCTTTACCCTTGCACTTCCTCCTGTTATTATGCCAGTGCCTGCACTGCCTGAAATAGTTGCTTTTATATAATAATTGCCCATCGTCCATAGTGAACTTGGGTATTTCAACTGCAGTATTGCAGTCCCGCTTGTAGTGCTTGTGGGTGAGAATGTGGCTTCTGTATATGTTCTGCACCACTCATCCCAGCAGTTGCCGCCTGCTAATGCATACTGCACGCTTATTATATTCACATTATTAACAGAATTATAGCTGGAATCTCTTACATCAATCTTGATTGTAATGTTCTCATTATTTCGGAAATCATACTTCCAGTATCCATTTGCATCAACATTTGAGAAATAGCCGTTATATGCAGACCTTCCTTCAAAGTATATATTGCTCCAGTCCTCTATTTTCGTTGCAGAATTTTCCTTTGTCCATTCTGCATAGAGGTAATTATACCCTATTTTCCATCCGCCAGATGGTGGATAGATTGTGATAGTTTGCGCGCCAGTAATATTGCACTGCCCAGATACATTTGACCAGCATATATTGCACTGCGCAGAGCCGTTTGCTGGGCACTGCCCAACCCTGAATACATAGTCTTCTCTTATGCTCTGGTAGTTGTCGTATCTCCATTGATAAATTGTAGTCAAGTTTCCAGATGCAGCTGCACCAGATGACTTGGTCAGATGCACAGTCACATTCACCTTTTCGTTTGTCACTTTCCCTATGCCCCCCACTACACTATCCCAGCTTATCTGGAAAGGCATTGTCCTAAAAGACAGCCATCCTGTCTGTGTGTCATTCTGAATATTATCCTTGACGATAACATTAAGATAATGATAGCCTCCCCAGCTTCCTGTGCTCCATTGTCCAGTATCATTATTAGGGCAAAATTTCACCATTGCTGTTGCATTAAATGAGCCAGAGGAATAGTTTACGACTGTATAATTAGTATAATAACTCACAGTTCTTCCGTAATTCGTCCAAATATCCTCTGTAATATTCATAATAGAGTAATTTCCTGCGAAAAATGTATTTGAATACCAGTCTGGCTCGTAGATGCTCAGAGTGGCATTTATGCACTGGTCAGAATCCACATTGTATGCATTGTCTACTGTTTGTGCTTGCACCCTGAATGGCTGGACATTAAACCAGATGTAACCCGTTGAGGTTTCATTTTGCGCATTTCTTAATGTTAACTCCCCCCAATAATAACCAGTCACCCATGAGCCATTACTGCGCGTTATATTCAGGAGCCCATTCCCGGTTATATTGCTTAGTGTAGGAGTTACATTTATATCTTCGGGGTAATTATACTCTATTGTCTTCCATGTTGTCTGGTCCCATGTCCTCAAAATGATGTCATCAAGTGTAGTATTGATATAATCTGACTTATTGTACTTTATATAGGAAGAGCCATCCCAAAATGCGTTTTTGTAACTTTTAACTGTTGAAACATTAAAATACATTGGTTTGTTGTTTCGTATGCTATACTTGTAATCTGTGCCATTCAAGTCAGTGGGTTGTACATCAACATAAAATGCAATTGTATTGAACCATGCATAGCCCGTGTCTGTCCCATTAATGTCCAAGACAACAGAATAATATCCAGTTCCCCATGTTCCTGTTGTTGTGTTTATTCCAAGTGTATAATTGCGCTGCTCGTTTATGTTTGCATTCCAATACCAGGGGCTTGATTTATCAACAGTACGATTGCTTACTATATATGAACTTGTGTTTAGCTCTTTGCAGGGCCATGTCCTGCAGTCCTCTATCTTTTTTACACCTATAGTAACATTGCCCCATATATTTTCGCCTCCTACATAACTATAACTGTAATCGCCTGCCTTTGAGATTTTTATATAGAGCGTTATGTTCTCCCTAGAGTTAAAATAACTTTTATAATTGCATCCTGATGAGCTCATACACTCAATTGGCTGGCCGTAAACGTCCCATAATTTAACCCCAAACCACGCATAGCCATAATCAGTGTCTCCTGCAGATGTTGTGCCTTGTATTACTGCCCTGTAATAGCCAGTTTTCCAGCTTCCGT
>Ga0247842_10000612_pt1 | contig 72251 bp, 65 predicted proteins | sample LaCruzMarch2015__3_FD_192411 | JGI IMG/M metagenome (GOLD analysis project Ga0247842, IMG submission 192411) | Freshwater microbial communities from meromictic Lake La Cruz, Castile-La Mancha, Spain - LaCruzMarch2015_19m | ecosystem: Environmental > Aquatic > Freshwater > Lake | place: Spain... | reverse complement strand
CCGAGAAATAGGATTATCGACAGGCTGCGTGGTACAGAGCAGGGAACGCCTTCTTTACAGGCCAATTAATAATCAATGATTAACGTTAATACTGTTGGAGATAGCGCTATTGATACCTCCTCTTTTACTGAACCAGATTCAAATGGATCGTTGCCCCCTGCGCACCGAACAGCATCAGGTATGCGGCCTCTCCCGAACCGGGCAGCACGACGCTGCCGCTTCCCTTGCCGGAAGACTTCTGTTTGAAGTTGCTGTCGTAAAGCCTCCAGGCGGTGGCGTTGCTGATGGAGATCGAGCCGGAGGCCGGAAGCTTTCGCCACTCGGAAAAACCTTCGCTGCCGATGGTTACCAAAGCTGGTCCGGCCGAAACCGATGAAATCCCGGATAAGGGACGGAAAAGGGTGCTGCCGGAACGGAGCCAGTCGCTTTCTTCCCGCCGTTCAATGGCCGCATCGGTCAAATCCCTTCCGGAGACCTGGGGGATCTGCAGGTACATCCCTCCCAGCCGATCAGCCGCCGGCGGATCCATATCACGCACGATATTCGCATCCGTAAACAGGTATCCCGTCAGGCCGTCGACGGACGTCAACAGCATGCTGTTATCGATGTTCAGGTCCAGGAAGGATGATAAATTTAATTCTTTATTCACCGGCAGCCATCGGGTGGCCATGCGGTTCTGCCAGGCCGCTGAAATGGTGCCCCTGGCATCGAGCTGCTGCGCGAGCAGATAGGTTGTAGTGTAATGATCGGCGCCGTATAATTTGCGAAAATCAATATATTTCCGGCCGGAAGCGGTCAGAAGGCGAAGCGCCGTTATGGAATCGCCGTCCGCGGCGTACCAGCCGTCGCTCCTTTTTTTGAATGCTGCATATTTTGGTGTCCAGGCATTTTCCCCCAGGTAGCTCTCAACGGTCAGCGAACTGTCTGCCGCGAACTTCAAACGATACAGGGTGCTGGAGTCGGCATAAAAGCAAAAGCTGCTGCTGCAAGTGCTTTTCTCTTCATCTGTCGGGGTGATGACCGGGAGGGGATTCTGGGGCAACTTGGCGGGCATTTCCGCAATCGTGCCGTTATCAACCAGGGCGGCAAGCAGGACCCGTTCGCCGACCTTGGCCACCATATCCGAAGATGATTGATTGGACGCCATCATCGCCACCACCCCGAGCTTGGCGTCCGGCGCCACGATCATCGTTGAACGGTACATGGTCCCGTAGGCTCCGTTAATGGTGCCTCCCTTCTGCCATCCCCTGATTCCGACGGCCTTCAATCCCGGCTGCGTGACCGTATCCCATCCGAGTCCGTAGCGCACCATGTCGGTTGGCGCCGGATTGAATGTTCCCAGGGTCTGATCCTGGCCCATGGCTGCGATGGAGCCGGGGGAAAGGATTTGGGTCGTTCCGGATACGCCGCCGTTGATCAGCATCATGATCAGCTTTCCCATATCGGCGGCGCTGGAATATAAACCTCCGGTGGCATAGAGGTTCAGGGAGGTGTAAGGCTGGGGCGTCTTGCCGGTGTAAGGCCTGGCATAGGATCCCTCCGGGAGGTAATCGTCGGGATAGCGGCTGTTGGTCATCTGCAGCGGCGTCAGAATTTCCTGACGCACATATTCCGGATAACTCAGACCGGTGACCGCCTTTACAAGATTCTCCACCATCGTAAAGCCGTCGTTGCAGTATACGTTCAAATATCCGGGCGCATGCTTGAGGCGCTGGTATTTCAGGCTTTCCATCATCTGTGCGGCAAAACCGGTAAAGGGAGCTTCGGTGAGGCCATTGCGCAAATCACCGCCGGGGAAACCCGCTGAATGATTCAGCAGCATGCGCACGGTGATGTTCCGGTATTCCGGGGAGATCATGCTGAATTCCTTCAGGTAGGTTGTAAGCGGCTTATTGAGTTCAATGCCGCCCTTTTCCATCAGCTGCATCACTGCGATAGTGGCAAACATCTTGCTGACGGAACCGATGCCGAACATGGTTTCCGGAGGCACGGCTTTTCCCGTATATTCCCGGGACTCTGTCCAGATGATCCGCTTATCATCCACTACCGCCACTGTGATCGCGCTGGGGTTGCACTCGGCTATGGCCTCGCTGACTGCGGCCTTGGCTTCTGCGATGGTTGCGGTGTAATCGGGGGGTGCAGAATCGGAGCTGCTGCATCCTATAAGTTGACAGAACAACAGAACATGTAAGATGAAAAAAGGGTAACGCCTCAGGATCGATGAAACAAAATCCATCATAATATCCTCTCACTTTAATTGATAAACATCGTGAACAGTACCCTCTGCGACCGCACGAAACGCTCTTTTCTTGACCTCTAAAAGGTTTGATAAAAACTTGCCTTGCATGGTTTGAGGATATGGGATGTAGTATTGCATGTCAAGTCCGATTTCCGGTAACCTATTACGGTTGGAAGGGATTTGATGCCAGTCACGGAAAGCAGATTGTGCACTCCAGCCAATGCATATTACTGTTTGAAAGGATGCACTCCAATCAAAATTCTCGGATACTCTCTTTCAAGGAAGAAAGACGTTTTAGACGAGTACGCTTAACCCGGATGAACTTTCTTTCCTTCCTATGCTCAATTCAGGGTTTCTTTCATGCGGGCTTGTCCGCCGCGATCCAGGAGCGGAAACGGCCGCTTCGGCGGATTGCGGGGGAAAGGCCGTGCGTCTTCATCACGGCGCCAATGGCCTCCGGCGTCAGGAAATGGCTCTCCATGAGCAGGAGCTTCTCGGCGACGGCGACGATCTTCACGGCGGGCCGGGTCAGGTCCGGCTCCTCGATCAGGATTCTTTCGCCTGGTTCCAGAACGCGGACCAGCTCCGCGATGGACGCCTCCATGCGGGAGAAGTGATGAAGGGCGTCGATGACGATCACCCGCGCGAACGCCCCTCGGAGAACCTCGCCTTGCCAAACCGGTTATGATCGGATAACTTGAATAGAACTTATAAAACAATTTCTTGAAAATGGAAACAGGATGAATCCGACAATCCGGGAAGAGAACGCCATCCTTCTTGTTCACCCACCCGCGGCGAAGGCCTGCGAGGCGCCGGGGGGGCCGGCGCGGCTGGCGGGGTCGCTCCGGCGCCACGGCGTCGCCTGCCGGGTCTGGGACGCCAACCTGGAGGGGCAATTGCGGCTGATGGAGGAGGGGCGATCCGGGGCGGAGGCTGCCACGGACGTCTGGACGCGGCGGGCGGCGAAGCATCTTGCGAAGAACCTTGCCGCCCTTCGCTCCCGCGAGCTCTACCGGAATCCCGACCGCTATCGGCGTGCGGTAATGGATATGAACCGCCTCCTCGCGACGGCGGCCCGGCCTTACGGTGTCCGCCTGAGCCTCGCCGATTACGAGGACGAAAGACTTTCGCCCGTCCAGAGCGCCGATCTCCTTCAGGCCGCCGCAGCGCCGGAGGCTAACCCGTTTTATCCCTGGTTCCACGGACGCCTTCCGGAGATCCTTACCGAAACCTCCGTCTCGCATATCGGATTTTCCCTGAATTACCTGAGCCAGGCCCTGACGACCTTCGCCATGATCGGTTTCCTCCGGCGGGTGTTTCCGGAGGTCCGGATCGTCCTCGGCGGGGGGCTCGTCACCTCCTGGATCCGGCGGCCGGACTGGAAGACTCCCTTCGCGTGCCTCGTGGACGAGCTGATCGCCGGACCGGGAGAGGCCCCGCTCCTTGCCCTCCTCGGGAAGGAACACGACGACGGCCCGGACCGGCCGGACCTCGAAGGCTTTCCCCTGACCGATTACCTCTCGCCGGGGACGGTCCTCCCCTACAGCGCTTCCAGCGGCTGCTGGTGGCGGCGCTGCTCCTTCTGCCCGGAGCGGGCCGAGGGGAACCCTTACCGGCCGCTTTTGCCCGCGCAGGTAACGGCGGACATCCGCGCCCTGGTTGCGGAGACGAAACCGGCGCTGATCCACCTCCTGGATAATGCGCTCAGCCCCGCGCTCATAGATGCCCTGACCGCGGAGCCGCCCGGGTCGCCCTGGTACGGCTTCGCCCGTGTCACGCCCCGCCTCGCTGATCCCGATTTTTGTTTGCAAATGCGGGATTCCGGTTGCGTCATGCTGAAACTGGGGCTGGAGTCGGGCGATCCGGCGGTTCTCGACGCCCTTAACAAGGGGATCGACCTGCCGACAGTCTCTGCGGCCCTGAAGAATCTGAAGGCGGCGGGGATTGCGGCCTACGTCTATCTCCTCTTCGGAACTCCAGCGGAGACGCCCGCGGCGGCCCGGCGGACGCTCGCCTTCACTGCGGAGCACGCGGAAGAGATCGGCTTTTTGAACCTGGCCATCTTCAACCTTCCGGCGTACGGCCCCGAGACGGAGGAGTTCGATACGGGGGAATTCTACGCGGGCGATCTCTCCCTCTACCGGCCATTTTCCCACCCGCAGGGCTGGAACCGGGGCGAGGTCCGGCGTTTCCTGGAGCGGGAGTTCAAGAGGCACCCCGCCATAGCTTCGATCCTCCGGCGCGATCCGCCCTTCTTCACTTCGAACCACGCACCGTTCTTCACATCAAGGCCTTGCCTTTTGACTGCCGATCTCAGAATATCCTCCTCACCGTCCTGCCGCATTTTGCCTTGACAAACGATTCCCAGTATGATTTATAGAAAAACTTATTAATTTCAACCGGGGTTCAGACTATGAAAAAGACATTGACAGTGTTCAGCAACACCAAGCGAAAGCGCACCCATGGTTTCCTCGTCCGGATGGCCACCCGAGGCGGCCGGGCTGTACTCAGCCGAAGACGGGCGAAGGGCAGGAAGAAGCTGGCGGTGTAACCCCAGCGGGCGGACAAAGGGCAGGTCGGTGAGGCCCCGGGAAAGGGGCGGTACGACATGGAATCCCAAACCTTTGGCAGGGATGAACGAATTCGGAAACGACAGGATTATTTGCGGATCTATCAGCAGGGGGTACGGAGAACCTCGGCGCGTTTCACCATCATCACATGCCGGAACCGGACGGGAGTCAGAAGACTGGGCATGACGGTCAGCAAGAAAGCGGGGAACGCCGTACAGCGAAACAGGATCAAGCGCCTTTTGCGCGAGTTTTTCAGATTGAACAAATCCAGGCTTCCAGCCTCTCAGGACATCGTGATCATCGCTAAAAGAGGAATATTGCCGCTGACGTACAGAGACGTGTGCACAGAGCTGGGGAGCTGCCTGATCCAAAGAGCCGATGTCTGAAAACCTTTTCATGCGGATATTGGGAAATCTTTTCGTGGCGCTTGTCCGCGCTTACCAGATCTGCATCTCGCCCTTTCTGGGCCCCTGCTGCCGTTTTTACCCGAGCTGCTCCGAATATGCGATCATTGCCGTCCGGCATTACGGCCCCTTCCGGGGGGGCTTTCTGGGCCTGATGCGGATACTTCGCTGTCACCCCCTGCACACTGGCGGGTACGATCCGGTGAAATAAAAAAATTAAGAGAACTTCTGGAGGTATGAATGGACAAGAGAACCCTTCTCGCCGTTGTCCTGTCGATCATCGTATTGCTGGTTTATCAGAATTTTTTTGCCAAACCGCCCGTTAAGACGGCAACGGCGCCGACCCAGCAGGAAGCCACCGTCGCCTCGCAGGCGGCCAAACCGGCCCCCGCGGCAACAGCAGCAGCGCCGACCGCAGCGACAATTCAGACGGCAACGATGGGCCGGATAGCGGCCGTACAAGCCGTGACCGGCGCCGAGCGGGACGTGATCGTGGAAACCCCCTTCTACCGGGCCGTTTTCACCACGCGGGGCGCCGCCCTGAAATCCTTTCAATTGAAGCAATACAAGACCGAGGTGGCCAACAGCGAGGATCTCGTTGATATCTTCATGCGCCTGATCGGCAAGGGGAAACCGAAACCGGAAGGCGGACCGAAGCTCATCGAACTTGTCCATGTCTCGGAAGGCATGCCCCGGCCGCTTTCCGTTTCCTTCCCCGATTCGACTGTCAATATCCCCGGGGACGGGTTCTACGAGGCGGACGGCAGCCTGCTCGATATGACGCGGGGCGCGGAATCCCGCCGTCTGACCTTCGCCCAGTCTTATCCGGGCGAACTCAAGGTTGAAAAAACCTTCACCTTCCACCCGGACAAATACAGCTTCGAGTTGGAGGTCCGGGTCCATAATTTCGGGGGCGCCCCCCTGAACCAGAACGGCGGCCTGACCTGGTACCAGTACGTCGATCCCGCCGCGCCGACGGACAGTTACGGCCACGACGGCCCCGTCTCCTACATCGCCAAGAGCATCGACCGCCCCGAAGTCAGTAAGATGGAAGCGGACAAGACCCTCGGTCCCGACGTCTCCTGGGGCGGCTTCGAGAGCAAATACTTCATCGCCTCGCTGATTCCCCAGAACCCGTCGCTGACGAGCTTCCGGATGACGAAGGACAGCAGCAATCTGATCGCCGTCGGCCTCAAGGGTCCGAAGAACTTGATCCCGCCCGGCCAGCCCGGTCTCTTCAACTACTCCCTCTATCTGGGACCGAAGGATTACAGTCTTCTCAAGGCCCAGAACCTCGGGCTGGAAAACGCCATCGATTTCGGCGACTGGCTCAAGTGGCTGGCTATCCCGCTCCTTGTCGTACTCAAGTTCCTTTACGGCTACGTCAACAATTACGGGATCGCGATCATCATCCTGACCATCCTGATCAAGCTGATCTTCTGGCCCCTGGGAAACAAGAGCTACAAGTCGATGAAGGAGATGCAGAAGCTCCAGCCGCTGATGACCGCCCTGCGAGAGAAATACAAGGGCGACAAGACGCGGCTCAGCCAGGAGTCGATGGCCCTCTACAAGGCCCACAAGGTCAATCCCATGGGGGGATGCCTGCCGATGGTCGTGCAGATCCCCGTCTTCTTCGGCCTCTACAAGGCGCTGCTCTACGCGATCGAACTGCGTCACTCCCCCCTCTTCTGGTGGATTCAGGACCTCTCCGCGAAGGATCCCTACTACATCACGCCGATCATCATGGGCGCCACGATGTTCATCCAGCAGAAGATGACCCCCACGGGTGCCGACCCGATGCAGGCGAAGATCATGCTCTTCATGCCGGTGATCTTTACCTTCATGTTCCTCAACTTCCCGTCGGGATTGGTGATCTACTGGCTGTTCAACAACATCATCAGCATAGGCCAGCAGGTGTACATCAACAAACAACCGGCTTAAGAGGTAAATGGATCCATGGAAGGAATTGAAATCGAAGGCAAGACCATCGATGAAGCCATAGAAAAAGCGTGCAGTGAATTTCAGGTTCCCCGGGAGAAGCTCAACATCGAGATCATCGCGGAGGGGAACCCCGGTTTTCTCGGCCTCGGGGCGAAGAAGGCCCTGATCCGGGCGGGGCTCTTTTCCATCGACATGACGTTCGACGACGTTTCCCCCCGGAAGGAGACAGAGACGCCGACCCCGGTCCAGACGGAAAAGTTGGCCGTATCGACACCGAAACGCAACGGAACCGGAAGCAGCGGCAACGGCCATGGGGCAAAACCGGCCGCACCGACACCAAAAGCGCGACCGGCTGCTCCCCCCGCCGCAACGCGCCCGACAGTGAAGCCGAAGGCGCCGGAAACCGCGGAACACAGGGTTGTCGCAAGACCCTGTTTGGCTCCCGCCGCCATCGGTGAAGGCGAACCGGCCGCGGAGAAGGCCAGACGAATCCTCGAAGGCTTGCTGACCCGGATGGCGATCCCGTCCCCGGTGGCCGTGGAGGAAACAGAGGAGGCGATCATCCTGAACATCCGGGGAGACGGCAGCGGCCTGCTCATCGGGAAGAGAGGGCAAAACCTGGACGCGATCCAGTACATTGTCAACAAGGCGGTCCACCACACTGCGAACGGCCACAAGATGATCACCATCGACACGGAGGAGTACCGCAAGCGACGCGAGGAATCCCTCGTCGCCCTCGCGGCGAGACTCGGCGAAAAGGTGAAAAAGTCGCAGAAACCGGTGACGGTCGGCCACATGAACGCCCACGATCGCCGCATTATCCACATGGCCATGCAGAACGACGAAACCCTGACGACGAAGAGCCGCGGCGAGGGCGAATACCGGAAAATCGTGATCCTGCCGGCCCGGCGCGGCCCGGACCGGGCCGACGACTGACGGCAGACGCACATCATCCATGGTGTGCCATGCAGAAACCGGACGCGGGCGGATCATTCCGCCAGGGGAAAGGCCCTGATCCCATGACCTTCAGGGACACCATCGCAGCCATCGCCACCCCTCCCGGCATCGGGGGGATCGGCCTGATCCGCGTCAGCGGACCTGCGGCGGAGGGGATTGCCCGGAGGCTATTCCGCCCCTCACCTCCCGGATTTTTTCTCTCCCACCACCTCTACCACGGCGAGATCGTCTCTCCGGCAACGGGCGTCGTCCTCGACGAGGCCCTCATTGCCTTTTTGAAGGAACCCCGCTCCTACACCGGCGAAGACACACTGGAGATCAACTGCCACGGCGGACCGCTCATCCTCCGGTCCGTCCTCGAAGAGGTTCTGCTGGCCGGGGCGCGTCCGGCCGGGCGGGGAGAATTCACGAAGCGCGCCTTCCTGAACGACCGTCTCGACCTGGCCCAGGCGGAGGCCGTCCTGGATATCATCACCGCGCAGACCCGCCCCGGGCTCGCCGCCGCCGTCGGTCACCTGAAGGGAAAACTCTCCGGCCGGGTCGAAGAGATCCGAAGTGAGATCATCGACCTCCTTGCAGGGATCGAGGCCGCCATCGATTTTTCCGAAGAGGACGGTGTCGGGGAGACGCCCGGCGGCTCCCACCTCCGGATCCGGCAGATCATCGACCGAATCGAATCCCTGGCCGCAACATACCGTCAGGGGCGGATCTACCGGGAGGGGATCGGCGTCGTCATCGCCGGCCGGCCGAACGTGGGAAAGTCCTCCCTGTTAAACCGCCTCCTCGGTGAAAAACGGGCGATCGTCACTTCCATTCCGGGAACGACCAGGGACTTCATTGAAGAGACCGTCGATCTCGGGGGGATCCCCGTCCGTCTGACCGACACCGCCGGGCTCCGCCCCCCGGAGGACGCCATCGAAAAGGAGGGGATCGACCTCGTCTGGCAGCGGCTCGAGACGGCCGATGTCGTCCTTGTCCTCCTCGACGGGAGCGCGGAACTAACGGCGGATGACCGGGAGCTCCTCGCAAAAATGACTGCAAAACCGCTGCTTGCAGTCCTGAACAAATCCGACCTGCCCCCGCGCCTCGAGGAAGAATCACTGAAGGGGCTTCTTCGCGAAGGGACGGCCCCGGCCATCCGCATCTCCGCCAAATACGGCGACGGGATCGACCGCCTCACCGCGGCGCTCCGCGACCTGCTCCTCGCGACGCCGGCAGAGGAGTCGTCGGAGGTGATGATCGCGCATCTCCATCATAAAACCGCGCTCGAAAAAGCAGCGGCAGGACTTGTGCGCGCCCACGACGGCCTGACCGGCGGCCTCCCCGCGGAGTTCGTCGCGCTGGAGGTCCGCGAGGCTCTGGACGCCCTCGGGGAGATCACCGGCCGGACAACGCCGGAGGAGGTCCTCGACCGGATCTTCGCAACCTTTTGTATCGGGAAGTAGAAGAGGGAACCATGCCGGAATACCAGCACCAGGAGCCGGGCACGGAGGTCCGGTTCATCGCCGGACACTACACCATCGTGGAAGAACAGCGGATGACCCACCGCGGCCGGGAACTCCTCGTGGTCGTGGGGATTGCCGTCGTCGAGAGTACCTGTTGCGGCACCCAGGGCTGCCGGTTCCTGAACGTACCCGGCTATGTTGTCGCCTGGAAGCATCGCCGCGCGGAAAACGGCGTCCCTGTGAGCGAGCTCGAATCCATCGAAAGCGAACAGGGGCAAGCGGATATCCGGCAGCTCCTCGAGCCCCGTTTCCCCCACTCCCAGATCCTCTTCCCGTAGTGATGTTAAAGACAAACCGTTCTTGTTCTTTATCAAGAGCGCGAAACAATTATCTCCGGTGGGCACAGGGTCAACTTATATACATTGTCGGCATTACGGTTATATTAATAAAATACTTTATAATATCGGATATCTGAAAATTATAATGGGAAATGTCTATTGACAATAGTCATTGGCAGGCATAAAAAAAGCACTCGTCTTAACATCAAAAGGTGATTGTCTCATGAGCCGGCATAAAATCATCACGGCAGATTCGCGTTCCATGCTTGAAACTGCGGACGGATCCATTCATCTGGTCATAACGTCGCCCCCTTACTGGCAGCTCAAAGATTACGCCAGCACCGAGCAGATCGGCTTCAATGACACCTATGAAGATTACATCAACAATCTGAATCTGGTCTGGAAAGAATGTCACCGAGTCCTGCATGGAGGGTGTCGCCTGTGCATCAATATCGGCGACCAGTTCGCGCGATCCGTCTATTACGGCCGCTATAAGGTCATTCCCATCCGGACCGAAATCATTAAATTCTGCGAGACGATCGGTTTTGACTACATGGGGGCCATCATATGGCAGAAGGTCACAACATGCAACACGACCGGTGGCGCCACGATCATGGGATCGTATCCATATCCCCGAAACGGCATCATCAAAATCGATTATGAATTCATCCTTCTCTTCAAAAAGCCAGGTGCTCTCCCTGCCGTCGTCAGTTCGCAACGGGAGCAATCCATCATGTCGATCGAGGAATGGAATGAGTACTTTGCCGGGCATTGGAACTTCCCCGGGGAGAAGCAGGATAAGCACCTTGCAATGTTTCCGGAAGAACTACCAAAAAGACTGATCAAAATGTTCAGCTTCGTCGGAGAAACCGTCCTCGACCCCTTCCTGGGCAGTGGCACGACCTCTCTGGCGGCAAAACGTCTCCAGAGGAACTCGGTCGGGTACGAAATCAACGACGATTTCCTGCCGATCATCCGGAAAAAAATAGGAGGCGAACAAGAAGATATCTTTGATAAGACCACCATTGAGGTTGTCAAACGAAAAAGTGAGGGCGACGATTATAGGAAGCAAATCAAAGAATTACCGTACCTATTTGAGGATAAAGTCAAATTCGACAAGAAGATCGATCCCCGGAAATTGACCTTCGGCTCCAGGATCGAGGCCAGCGGCAGCAATGGAAAGGAACAATATCTTCATTTTAAGCGCGTTGTCTCCCCGAACACGGTGGAATTCAATAACGACATGATTGTCAGGCTTCTCGGCATCAAAATTATGGAAGGGAAAGAGCCGGGGGCCATGAAATGGCTGTGGGATAAACTGAAAGGGCAGAGTGTTTACCTGAAATTCGATCAGATCAAATATGACGAAAACAACCGTCTTCTTTCCTACCTGTATCTGAAAAACAACACGTTCATCAATATCCATTTCCTGCGGTCGAATCTTGTCCAGGTCGACGATACCTTTCCGTTTCGATATCGAGCCAAGTTCAAATCCATTGTGGAAGGGGAAAATCTATTGTGAAAAAAGTCAAGATCAAGAATGAGGAAGTTACGCAACTGCTTGATGCAGAGGTTGTTTCGTTTCCAAAATATGCCACCCAGTTGATCAATCTGGCGAATCAGAACGCCCAGGGCACAAGGCCAGAAGTCGTCGGGCAGATGAGCGATTTGATTCAGGAGTTCAAAGGACGAAAACTCAAGGAATGGGAAGAGTGGTATCTGAATCAACATCCCGAAGCGATTGAGAAGGCAAAGGCCAAGCTCCTGCAGATGATGGAGAATTTTAAGAAGGTCATTACATTGATCGATGCGGAAATGATTGAAGCCTGGGTTCGAGATCTTGTCATCGTCAAGACGTTTGTCGGTCTAAAGTTCCAGGAGGCTATTCTGAGACATATTTCCTTATCTGTTAAAAAATCTTATCGATTGGCCGAACCCGAGGAGGAAAGAAGGGGGATCGATGGTTATATCGGTGGAACACCCATCAGCATCAAGCCGCAAAGTTATGAATCGAAACCCATGCTGCCGGAGTCGATTGGCGTCCGAATCATTTACTACGAGAAGGTTAAGGACGGGATCAATCTCTTTTTTGAAGAATTTTAATCGCTCAAGATAAATTCCCCGCCGCTTGCAGCGAATGAAATATAACTCCCGAAGATAGCCCGTTGCTTGCACCGGGGATAGTATATTCCACTCCTGCAGGAATAGCGGTTATCCTCCTGAGAGATCATGCATAGGATAACTTTCCATCCCCTCCAGAAAGGCCATCACGTTTGCACCGAGGACGCGGTGGTTGTAGCCGCCCTCCAGCAGGCCGAAACAGCCGCCGCCGTTCTTCCCGGCCGCCTCGCGAACCATCTGCCCCATCTCCCGGTAGTCGTCCGTCGTCAAGAGGCCGCCCCAGTCCTCCAGATGGTGGTCGAACCCGGCGGAAACGCCGATGATGTCGACCTTCTTTCCAAAGAGGAAATGGCGGACCTCCTTCAGGTAGGCGTTCCGGTCCGCCGCGGTCGGATTCAGGATCGTCACATATCCCCGTTCTTCGAGGATGTTCACCGTCCCGTCCCCGAAATGGAGGTCGAAGTCGAGGATGAGGGCCGTCCCGATCCTCTTCTCCCGATAAAGTTTTTCCATAGCGATCGCCATGTTGTTGAAGTAACAGAATCCCCAGGAACTCGCCGCCGAGGCGTGGTGTCCGGGCGGACGGATCAGGCCGAAGCAGGGCTCGGTCAGGCCGATCACGGCCGTCTGGATCGCCCCGCCGGCGGCAAGGGCGGCGATTTCGTATACCCCCTCCCGCCGGACCCGCTCCATCTGGACGTGGGTATGGACGGCGGCGATCTCCTCTTCCGTCGCCGGTTTCGCTTGGACCCACACCACCCGATCGCGGATCACCCGCTCGACGGCCTCCATCCGTCCGCTCTCCGCCGCCGGGTCGGAGGTATAGGACGGGCGAAAATCCTCGTGAAATACAACCTTCATGACATCGCCTCACTTCCGGGAAAAACGGGAGCAATGAAACCGATCTGTTCCAGCAGTTTCAAGGTGGCTTTCGTAGTGGGGAGGTTTCGGACCTCCGCGGGTGAAATCCAGCGGGCTTCGAGGGCGTCATCGGCCGCCTTCACTTCGCCGCTCAGATAATCCGCAGCCATATCGACGATCACATAGTGGAAACGGAAACGCCCCTCTGCGTCTCTCGTTAATGAATCGCAGGTAAAAACAGGCGCCCCGGCGCGGATCACGATCCCCGTTTCCTCCAGGATCTCCCGTTCCGCACCCTGCTGGAGGGTTTCCCCGAGCCTGAGACCGCCGCCCGGGATTGCCCAGAGCCCCATGGCGGGAGCAGTGCCCCGCCGGACGAGGAGGACGCGTCCCTCCCGCAGGACGACCGCCCCCACACCGACCCGCGGGTGATCCGGATATTCTCGATTCGACATGGAATAAAGTTCCTCCTTTACGATCCCTCGATCCGGAAGGCAAAGCGCGCGGTCATCCGGGGATCCGCGGCGCCGTTGAACACCCGCTCGACAAATGTCACGCCCCCTCTCCGATCGATGAGCAGAACCGTCGAGGAGCGGGTTCCGTAAACCGGACTCTCGATGAACAGCGGGGAGAGAATCCTCTCCCATGCAAGCCCCACCCCCGTGTCGGGCAGACGGTCGTCCGGCGGCCGGGTCCGGTCGGTCAGCAGAGCGAAGAGCTTCTCCGGCGACGGACCTTCCTTCAGAAGGGCCAGGAGCGCTGTTTTTCCCCGTTCAACCTTCGGCCAGGAGGTGTCGAGAAGACGGTTGCTCAGGCCGTAAATTCCAGGATCCAGCCGTTCCCGGCTACCTCCCCGGTTCGAGAAACAGAAAAGGTCATCGGTGTCGCCGACGAGTAGGTTGAAGCCGTTGAAACGATCGGCGCCGGGTGAGATCCGGCGAAGATAGACCTCAGGAATTTCCCGACCGCAAAGATAATCGCTGACCAGCCTTCCGCGCGACGGGGCTCCGGTTTTCAGGGAGGATGGGTCGCGGTAGTTCGTCAGAGCGGCCACTCTCCCCTTCCTGGTGATCCCGAGCCAGGTTCCCCCCCCTTGCAGATCCCGGCCCGCAAGCAGATCCGGCGCGTCCTCCCAGAAGGCGGCCGGCGCCGTCGGTCTCTCATAGAACTCGTCCCGGTTCGCCGCAAGGACGAGCGGATAATTCTCATCCATTTTCCAGGCAAACAGAATCAGGCACATGATCCGGCGATCCTCTGCCTGACTTCCGTCACGATCCGCCCCATCACCTGCCCCGCAGAGGCATGGATGACAACGTCCGCAACCTTGTCCGCCGGCGTCATACTGAGGTTTATGATCACGAGCCCGGCCCCCGCTTGCTTTGCGTAGAGCGGCATATAGGCCGCCGGGTAAACGACGAGCGACGAGCCGACGACGATCAGAAGATCGCAGTGGCTCGCACGCCGGGTCGCCTCCTGCAGGGTCTCCTCGGGAAGGGCCTCGCCGAAGAAGATCACGTCGGGTTTCAGGATCCCGGCACAACGCGCGCAGACCGGAACCTCTTCCGATCCCCGGTTCTTCCGGAGGATCTCCCTTAGAGGATAGCGCTCCCCGCATTCGAGGCAACGGATCCACTGCATGTTGCCGTGGAGCTCGAACACCTTTGCGGGATCGTTTCCCGCCTTCTGGTGGAGGTTGTCGATGTTCTGGGTGATGACGCAATTCAATCGCCCCAGCCTCTCCAGATCCGCAATCGCCTCGTGGGCGGCGTTTGGCCGGGCGTCCTTGAACAGATCGCCGGATAAGAGGAAGCGCCACTGCTTCCGCCGGGTCTCCGGGCTCGTCCGGTATTTGTCGATCGTGAAATCCTCCGGATCGAATTTTGTCCAGAAGCCGCCCGGACTGCGAAAGTCGGGAATACCGGATTCCGTGCTGACACCCGCACCCGTAAAAACGACGATGTTTCCCGCCTTCGCGATCATCCCCGCGACATGGTCGATCTTCTCGTCCCACCCCTGATCGATCATTGACCTTCCTCCGTGATACCGTTCCACCAACAAGATTCCGGGAAGGCCGCACTATAGCCGAATGCGGACGAAATAACAAAATGAAAACCTGTTTTCAAATTTCAATCTTCTTGACACATCGCGGACCTTCTGTCTATATGATGCAAAAGTTCGTTTGGAATTTTTATCAACCGCCTCCTGCAGACAGGCCGGCCCTCTCCCGGCGGGAGAAAAGAGGAGTCCTTCCCATGATCGAAAATGCCCTAACGATGTTCCATTCCTTCCGGATTCAGGACGTCCTGGACATCGCCATTATCTCGATCATGATTTCGGCGCTCCTGATCTGGTTCAAGGATCGGGCATCCCGTTTCGTATTTTGGGGCATCACCCTGCTCGGAGTCGTCTACGGCCTTGCCCGCTTCTTCCAGCTCTACCTGACCACCGTTGTCCTCCAGGCCTTCTTTGCGATCCTGCTGTTCGTCCTCGTCGTCATTTTTCAGGAGGACCTCCGGCGTTTCTTCGAACGCCTGGCCCTGCTTGGCCGTTTCCGGAAGCGTTTCTTCGCGGTCGCCGCATTCAACGAAGGTGCGGAGATCCTTGCCCAGACCGCCGCAGACCTGGCGCGCAAAAAGGTCGGCGCCCTGATCGTCCTCCAGGGACACGATCCCCTCGACCGCCACCTCACGGGGGGAAGCAACCTCGACGGTCTGCTGAGTCAACCCCTCCTGGAGAGCATCTTCGATCCCCATTCGATCGGTCACGACGGCGCCATCCTTATCGACGGCAACCGGGTGATGCGCTTCGGCTGCCATCTGCCCCTCTCGGCAAACGCGGCCCAGCACGGCAGTCTGGGCCTTCGCCACACGGCGGCCCTCGGTCTTTCAGAGCGATCCGACGCAATCTGTATCGTCGTCTCGGAGGAGCGGGGCAGCATTTCGCTCGCAAAGGGGGAGCGTATCCAGGAGATCGCCAACGCCTCGACCCTCCGCATCGAATTGGAGACCTTCTTCACGTGGCGGACGCCGCCCGCCAAAACGGGGCCGATTGTCCGCTGGCTGAAGGAAAACCAGCGGGAAAAAGTGATCGCCATCGTGCTGGCCTGCACCCTCTGGGTCGTCTTCGGCTACCAGAGAGAGATGATCCGGCGCGATTTTACAGTTCCCATTGAATACCGGAACGCCCCGGCGGAATGGGTCCTGGAGGAACCCAAGGTCACTGCGGCGAAGGTCATGCTCATGGGACACGCCCAGGCTTTCCAGCTCCTGCATCCGGAAGAGCTCAAGATCTCCCTGGACCTGGCGGAGCTTCAGCCGGGCAAGCAGGAGGTCGCCCTCACCCGCGCAATGGTGAAGACCCCCTCCAACCTCTCGGTCTCCGGCATCAACCCGGACCGGATCACGGTCGTCACCTCCCGCCTCATCTCCATGACCGTCCCCATCGAGGTCCTGACGGAAAATACGCCGCCGCAGGGCCTTGCGGTTCAGAAAATCACCGCCACCCCCGCCGAAGTACGGATCCTCATCCCCCGCCGTCTCCGCGGCAAGCGGATACGCATTCTGACCGAGCCGGTCGATCTGGCACAGCTCGACGTCCAGAGGGCCTTCACCCTTTCCCTGCGGTATCCCCCGGATATCCAGTTTCCCGGGGGAAAGACGCCGGTCGTCCGGGTCACCGTCAAGACACGGGAGGAATCCGCAACATCACGGCGCTGATTTACTGCGAAACGACTCTTTCCTGATCCCATACCTGCGCATGAGTTTGTTGATCTGGCGGACCGTGACGCCGGCGGTTTCCGCCGTCCGGTTGATTCGGCCGCCGTTCCGGGCAAGAACCTCCCGGAGATAGTTTTTCTCCGCCTCCGCGGAGGCCCGTGTGCGCGCCTCCGCCAGCGTAAGACCGGCGCCCGCAGACAGCGGGGCGACCACCGGCCCGCCGGAAAAGAGCTCCGCCGGAAAACTCGCCGGGGTCAGGATCGAAGAGGTCTCCAGGATACAGGCCCGCTCGACGAGATTTTCCAATTCGCGGATGTTGCCGGGCCAGGGATAGCGTTGAAACGCCTCCATCACTTGGGGATGGATATAGTGGATCCCCCGGTGGTTGAAACGGTTCATCTGCCGGAGGAAGATCTCCGCAAGCTGCGGGATGTCCTCCCGGCGCTCCCGGAGCGGCGGGATCTCGATCGGAAAGACATTCAGGCGATAGTACAGGTCGTTCCGGAAGAGGCCCTTCTCCACCATCTGCCCGAGATCGGTGTTGGAGGCGGCGATGATCCGTGCGTCCGTCTCGATGAGGGCCTCTCCCCCGACCCGCTGAAAGGTCCGTTCCTGAAGGACCTGAAGGAGCTTAATCTGCGCGGAAGGTGTGATCGTGCCGATTTCGTCAAGGAAGATGGTCCCGCCGTGGGCGAGTTCGAATTTTCCCAACTTCCGGCGGACGGCGCCGGTAAAGGCCCCCTTTTCGTGACCGAAAAGCTCGCTTTCGAGGAGGGTGTCGGGGATGGCACCGCAGTGGATGCCGATGAACTGCACACCCCGGCGGTTGCTGTGACGGTGGATGAGTTTCGCCAGAATTCCCTTCCCCGTTCCCGTCTCCCCGGTGAGCAGGATCGTGCTCTTCGTGGGCGCAACGAGGCGGACCTGATCGAAGACGGCCCGCATGGCGGGATTCCGGGTCTGGACGACGTCCAGGGAGTCGGACTGCCAGAAGCGGTCCCGCAGGTAGTCGAGTTCCGACTGCGCCCGGATACCCTCGTGAAGGCTCTCCGTCACATACCGGATCTCGTCGGCGTTCAGCGGATAGGTCACGTAATTGGCGGCGCCCGCCTTCACCGCTTCGACCGCCTCACCCGCCCTCTCCGGCGGGGACATGACGATGACCTCAACCGACGGGAAGGCCTGCCGAATCGCCCGGGCGGACGCGCCGTAATCGCCCCGAACCTCTCCGAGTTCGCCGAGGAGATCGAGATCGATGAAGGTGAATTCATACCGCCGTTTCCGCAGGGATTCAAGACAGTCCCGGACGGTGGCCGCCGCATCCACCTGGAAGGGCCGGCGGAAGGCGGCGCGGATAACCTCCGTCGCGGCCCGGTCTTCGGCAGCCGCCAGGATATATCTCATGAAACCTCCGGAATAAATGAATTTTAGATCCGGTGTTTACGTCCGCAATTCCGAAACTTTTGTCAAGAGAAAATCGCATCCGTCACCCTTTTCTGCGACCGACTTTTTCATTGTTTTTCCGGAAACGATGGGCTACATTAGCCTCGCTTTTGTACCTGTTCGTTCGTCCCCATCTTGGAAGTTCCGTTCGATCCCGGAGGAAAAGGGAGATGCCTGGAGCCACAAAGAGAAGATCCGCCAAGACCGGTCTTGCACCCGGAACCCTGATTCATATCGGCGAGATTCATACGGACAGGGCGAAAATCAGCCTCTGCGAATACGACGAATCCCATTTCGAAGAAAAGGAGATCCATACCCTGGAGGGGCTGATGCCACCCCCGGACCGCAAGGCCATCACCTGGGTCCACATCGACGGCCTCCAGGATGTCCGCCTGCTCGAACAGATGGGGGTCGTCTTCGGCCTCCATCCCCTGATCCTCGAAGACATCCTCAACACCGACCAGCGGCCGAAACTGGAGGATCGCGGCGATTACCTCTACGTCGTTCTCAAACGCTTCCATACGGGGGAAGGCAGCCGTCTTGTCCCCGAGCAGGTGAGCATCGTCCTCGGCCCCAACTATTTGATCTCCCTTCAGGAAAAGGAGGGGAAATTGCTCGATCCCGTTCGGGAGAGGCTCCGCAACGATCGGGGACGTCTTCGCAAGGGCGGGGCGGACGATCTCGCCCATGCACTTCTCGACGGGATCGTGGACGGCTACTTCTCGATCCTGGATCATTTCGGCGAGGAGATCGAAACCCTCGAGGAAGCGCTGATGAGCCGTCCTTCCCCGGAGACCCTCCGGGCGATCCAGATCCTCAAGCGGAAGATGATCCTGCTGCGGAAAGCGGTCTGGCCCCTCCGGGAGGTGGTGGGCAATCTCAGCCGGTCCGACTCCCCTCTCATCCGGGAGGTGTCCTTTCTGTACTTCCGCGATATCTCCGACCATACGGTCCAGGTGATCGACACGATCGAGACCTACCGGGACATGCTTTCGGGAATGCTCGACATCTACCTTTCCACCATCAGCAACCGGATGAACGAGGTCATGAAGGTGCTGACCGTCATCGCCACCATTTTCATGCCGCTGACCTTCCTCGCCGGGGTCTACGGCATGAACTTCAAATACATGCCGGAGTTGGAGTGGCGGTGGGGATACTTCGCCCTCTGGGGCGTGATGCTGGTCATCGCCGTTTTCATGCTGATCCTCTTCAGAAGAAAAAAATGGCTGTAACTGAAAAAACCATCGGGAGAGGCTTCAATCCGTGCCAAGGAGGTCCACCATGATGAAAACCTATGAGGGCACCATCATTTCCTGTGATCGGGAAAATCATGTTTACCGATACCTTGTCCAAGACAATGGACGTATCTTTTATGTCGGAGATGAGCTTCCCGCGGCGTATCAGGGTGCACCCCGGGAAACCCTGGGGGAAAGGACCCTGCTTCCCTGCTTCGGGGATACACACCTCCACTTTGCGTCCTACGCCCTCTTCAACGCCGGCCTCGATGTGAGGTCCGCGCGCAGCCTGCCCGAGATGTGTGAGCACATCCTGGAATTCACTCGGAAAAACAACGACAAGATCATCATGGGATTCGGGGCTTCAACCCACTGCGTTGCGGAAAAGAGGCTGATATCCAAAAACGAACTGGATCGGGTCTGTCCGGACAGGGCCATATTCATCGTCAAGTATGACGGCCACGCCTGCATCCTGAACAGCAAAATGATCGCCATGCTGCCGGACAAGGTGAAAACCTTGCGGGGCTTTCATGAAGACACCGGGGAAATGAACCAGGAGGCCTTTTTTGCAACCACCGATTTCATCACCAAAAAGGTCTCGCTCCCCCGGACCATCCGGAACATGCTTAGGGCGGTCGATGATATGGCGGACAAGGGGTTCGGATTGATGCATACCGTATCCGGCGTGGGTTTTCCCCTCGATCTGGATGTCGCCATGGAGATGATCCTGGGAAAAGGGCTCGACAGCGGTTTCCAGAGCCGGCTCTTCTTCCAGACCATGGATCTGGCCAAGATCCGAAAGAGAAAGCTTCCCCGGGTGGGGGGATGCTTTGCAACGGCCCTGGACGGGTGCTTCGGCAGCGAAGATGCGGCGCTGCGGCAGCCCTACGCCAATAATCCCCAAAATCGCGGAATCCTCTTTCACCGCGATGAAGAGGTGATTCATTTTGCCAAACAGGCCAATCGCGAAGGGCTTCAGATCGAGATGCATGCGATCGGCGACGCGGCCTTCGATCAGGCCGTCATGGCCATCGAGGCGGCCCTGAAGGATTGTCCCCGGGAGGATCACCGCCACGGCATCATCCATGCCTGCCTTCCCTCCGAGGAGGGGCTGCAAAAATGCGCCGATCTCGGCATCCAGATCCCGCTGCAACCGGCCTTTCTGATGTGGGATCTGGAACCCTTGGAGTTTCTGTACCGTATCCTGGGAGATCGGGCGGAGAGAATCTCCCCCTTACGAAAGATGACCGATATGGGTATCGTCTTGAGCGGCGGCTCCGATGCCCCCTGCACGCTTCCGGATCCGATCGCCGGAATCTACGCCGCCTGCAACCATTACATTCCCGAGCAGTCCCTCACGATTCCGGAGGCTCTGAAACTTTTTACCTGCAATGCGGCCTGGACGACCTTTGATGAAAAAGAGCGCGGCTCTCTGGAGACGGGAAAAATGGCCGATATGGTCATCCTGAACCGGAATCCGCTGACGATGAAACCGAGTGAACTTCTGGGGCTGAAGGTGGAGACTCTTCTTCTGAAGGGAGGACCGTACAAAAAAGGCCAGGGCATGCTGAGCCTCCTGGCCAAAGGGCTCTTGATTGGCGGAAAAATATAAAGCCCCTATGAGCCTGTTGAAAAAGGCTCTTTTGCAAGCTGTTCAAAAATGTCCAGATGCAAGGCCCCCGAAATCCTGAGCCGTGAGGCGTACTTTACGGTACGTTGAACGGCGAAGGATGAGGGAAACGCAGCAGATGGGCGTTTTTCAACAGCCTGCTATTGCTCCTGGAGATCAGACCGTGTAATCAGATGGAACGGAGTCACGAACCATGAAATTTCTGTTGCAATCGCCGAGATTTCATGGTTACATGACATCCCATGGAAATCTTAAGAAATAAAGATTTGAATATTCTTGATGCAAGACTGAGCTTCAGCCCGGTCGTTGCCCTGTTAGGACCCCGCCAGTGCGGGAAGACAACGCTGGCAAAACAGTATGCCAACCGGCTGACGGGAACGCAGGTCCATCATCTCGATTGTGAAGACCCGAGGGTCATCAGCCGGCTGGGAAACCCCATGATGGCACTGGAATCCCTTGCCGGGCTGGTTATCATCGATGAAATTCAACGCCGTCCCGATCTCTTTCCTGTGCTGCGCGTACTCGTTGACGGCGACCCCTCAAGGCGTTTCCTGATTCTGGGCAGCGCATCGCGGGATCTTCTCTCCCAGGGATCGGAATCCCTTGCCGGGCGCATATCCTTTGTTGAACTGGGAGGGTTTTCCATTCAAGATGTAGCTCCGCCGGAATATAGGCAACTTTGGATGCGCGGCGGTTTTCCGCGCTCTTACCTGGCGAAAAGCGAAAGCGCCTCCGGTCAGTGGCGGGAGGACTTCATCAGGACCTTCATGGAGAGGGACATTCCGAATCTGGGAATCCGGGTGCCCTCTTCCCAGTTGCGCCGGTTCTGGACGATGCTTGCCCACTATCACGGACAGGTCCTGAACGCATCGGAAATCGGGCGCAGCATGGGCATCGCCGACACGACCGTGCGTCATTACCTGGATATTCTCACCGGCACGTTTCTCGTCCGGCAGATCCAGCCCTGGTTCTACAACACAAAAAAACGATTGGTGAAAAGACCGAAAATCTATTTTCGTGATTCCGGACTGCTTCACACGTTGATGTCGATTCGGCAGGAACAAGATTTGGTTCACCATCCCCGCCTGGGCGCCTCCTGGGAAGGCTTCGCCCTGGAACAGGTGCTATCCCATTTGCAACTCAGGGAAGAGGAAGTCTTCTTTTGGGCACTGCACAGCGGCGGCGAGTTGGATCTCCTGTTCCAGGCAAAGGGCAAGTTGTGGGGCGTGGAATTCAAATACGCCGATGCGCCGACGATCGGCAGATCAATGCGCTCTGCTCTCCAGGAACTGGATCTCGCGCACCTGTGGATCATCTACCCCGGCGATGAAACCTATCCCCTGGACCGCAGCATCACCGTTGCAGGACTGAATAATCTGAAGATGACTTTTGCGGATATCGAGAAACCGGAAGGGCATCTTCCCGCATAAATCACTCAGCCCGCCTTCAGCCCGTACTTCTTGAGCTTGTAGCGGAGCATCCGCTCACTGATCCCGAGGAGGTCGGCGGCGTGGCTCTGGTGGTCGCCGGCCTTCTCCATCGCCTCGACGATCAGCCTTTTCTCCAACTCCTCGATCGATCCGCGGAGGAGACCTTCTTCCGTATTCCGGTCCGCTGTGGTCTCCTCCATGCTTTCACGGAAGGGGAGATCCTCGACGGAGATCACCGCCTCCCGGGCGATGACGACGGCCCGCTCGATGATGTTCTCCAACTCCCGGACGTTTCCGGGATAGTCGTACTTGAGCAGGACATCCTGGGCCTCGCTGCTGAGTCCAGCGATCTCCTTCCCGTTCTCTTCCGCGTACTGCTTGAGGAAATGGTCCATCAGCGGCGCGATGTCTTCCTTTCGCTCCCGAAGCGGCGGGATGGACATCAGAACGACGTTCAGGCGGTAGAAGAGATCCTCCCGGAAGGCACCCTCCTTCACCCGCTGTTCCAGTTCGCGGTTGGTTGCACTGATCACCCGGACATCGGTGTGGAGCGTCTGGTTCCCGCCGAGGCGCTGGAACTCGTGCTCCTGGAGGAAACGGAGGAGCTTGACCTGGACGGGCGGCGAGAGTTCGCCGATTTCGTCGAGGAAGAGGGTTCCCCCATCCGCCTCCTCAAACCGGCCGATCCGGCGGGCCGTCGCCCCGGTGAAGGCCCCCTTCTCGTGGCCGAAAAGCTCGCTCTCCAACAAATTCTCGTGCAGGGCGCCGCAGTTCACGGCAATGATCCGCTTCGCTGCCCGCGGGCTCAGATGGTGGATCAGTCGCGCGAGGAGCTCCTTTCCCGTTCCGCTCTCCCCCTGGAGGAGAACCGTGGCACGGCTCGCCGCCACCCGCCCGGCCATGTTGATCAGGGCGCTCATCTTCTCGCTCCGGTAGATGATCCGGTCCGTCGTCACCCCTTTTTCGCCCAACTGCTCACGGAGGATCTCGTTCTCCTTGAGCAGGGTCCGCCGCTCGGAGACACGATCCACCAGAATCAGAAGCTCCTCGAACTCCACGGGTTTGGTGATGTAATCCAGGGCGCCCGCCTTCATGGCGTCCACGGCCGTCTCGATCGTCCCATAGGCGGTGATGATAACGACATCGATTTCGGGGTTGATCCCCTTGACTGCCTGGAGTACCTGCATCCCGTCCATGCCGGGCATCTTGTAGTCCAGCAGAAGCAGGTCGTAATGGCCTTCCCGGACACGATGGACAGCCCGCTCGCCGTTCTCGGCCTCGCCGACGGTGTGCCCCTCCTTCCGAAGAAAGTCCCGGAGCATCTCCCGTTGCGACCGGCCGTCCTCCACCACCAGGATGTTGAGCTTCTTCATGAGCTTTTCGCCCCCTTGTCGTTGTGTCTTTCCCGGGGAAGCAGGATCTCGAAGGTTGTCCCCGATCCCTTCCGGCTCAAGACGCGGATCTCGCCCCCATGACCGCGGATGATCTCGTGCGCAAGGGTCAATCCGAGACCCAATCCCTTTTCCTTGGTCGTATATTCGGGGTTGAAGATCCTCTCCACCTCTTCGGTTGTCATGCCGCACCCCGTGTCGGAGACCCGGATGCCCACGCGGCCGTTCTCCATTTTCCGTATGGAAAGGGTGACGATCCCGTTCCCGCTGATCGACTCCATCGCGTTCTTGACGAAATTGAAGAGGGCCTGCTGGAGCTTGTCCATATCCATCGGGATGATGATCGGCCTGTCCGACCAGTCGGTTCGGAGACTGATCCCCTTGGCGGCGGCCTCCTCGGAGATCAGGTTCACGATTTTTTGAAGGACCTCCTGAACGGGACAGTCGTGGAGCTCCAGGCGCCGACTTTTCGAGAAGGTCAGAAACTCCTCGATGATCCCATTGAGCCGCCGGATCTCGTCTCGGATCACCCCTGTCAGCGTCCCAAATTCCTCCTTTTTTTCCTCATCGACGGGCATATACTCCCGTTTCAGCCGCTGGCTCGCCATGCTGATGGCATTCAGCGGATTGCGGATCTCGTGGGCTACCCCGGCGGCCAACTGTCCGAGAGAGGAAAGCCGTTCCGCCTTTTCGAGTTGTCTCGTCATCTCCACAACCCCTGCCAGGTGACGGTTCTGATTGTGGTAAAGAAGCCACATGGACAAGAGCGCAATCAGCACGACAAAGGCCAGAAAGACGAACATGTTCCGCCGATTTTCGGCAAGGATCTGATCGGTATTCCCCCGTTCCAGCCCGAGGCGGACGATCCCGGCGATCTCGCCGCCGAGACGCAGGGGCGCAACGATCTCCAACAGGCTCTTCCCGTTGAAGTTCACCTTCCGGCTCTCGAACGTCACGGCTCCGTCCAGGATCTTCTGGAACAGCGGATCTTCCTTCTTCCGCTCCCGGGGAAGTTGTCCGGCATTCCCCAGAGGCATCGCCTTCTTATCCCGAACGGTGAGATAGACGATGCCCTGTCCTTCACCTAACTTTTCCATCGCCTTTTCAACGGAAACCCGCGTCCCCCAGTACCGGAGGCTGTCGCGGTCCAGGGCAAGGATGATCGTCCCGCTTTCGTCCTTGCGACTGAGGGCGATAAAACCGATCTTCTTCAAACGGTTGAGCTGGTTGAGGCGGCTGATCAGATCCCCTGTCTTCTTCGAACGATCCGCGCTCTTCTCAGCCACCTTTCCGTCCAAGAGGGTGTCCGGAAGCGTCCGGCTCTGGAAGATCACATCCCCCCAGCCATTGAGGACAGCCACCAGATAGAGGTTATTTTCCTGCGCATATTTGAGGATATAGGCCTCGCTCAGATGCTCCCTTTTCCACCGGTTGTCGATCTCACGCCCCATGGCGACGATCGCATCCGTCAGAAGCTTCTGCGGGGAGAGAACCTGCTCGCTCAGAGGGACAAAAGCGTTTCCCGCCGTCCTCTGTGAAGCGATGATCATGGTTTTCAGGTTCTCTTCGGTGAGCCGCTCGACAACCCCGATGGTCCGCATCCCCTGGTCTTCCATGAAGCCGACAAGGGTTCGTTCGCTCCTCCGGAGGTCCATGATCCCCATCGTCAGGATGAGGGCGATCAAGACGGCGGAGACGAGACCGACGGCCAGAGGCTGGAGAAAGGAACGTCTGAAACGGGGGGGATGCTGTTGCCAGATGATCTTCTTTTCAGGGCTCATCATGCCTATCCTTGATCACAAAACAAGACGGCCTCCAATTTTCTTTATCAACCCTTACAGGAACCGGGAGTCTGCCGGAATATGTGGGCGTCATCATAGGTCATTCGCCCGAAAAGTCAACGCTTTCTTGCGCCCATCCTCTTGTATAAGGTTTGGCCGGGCGGAAGGAGGGGGCATTTCGACATTTTTGTCGATTGCCGGTTGCGACCATTTTCTCCATTTAACAATATGTTTATAATGAGATTTTATGAATGGCGTCCGGAGACGGCGACAAATCTTGCCGCCGTCTTGTTGCCTTCGGAGGGGTCTCCGAAACAGAGGGATCTGATCGTATCGTTTGATTTCAAAGTGTTACGATTTTTTTGTGCCGCTGGCACAGGAGATGCATTACTGTTTAATCGAAAATACCTGTTGACTGGACGCGGGCACGATCAGCCGACAGTAAAGCGACCAAAGCAAGACCGGCAAATTTTTCACTCCTGAAAACGGGGAGGTTCTCGGAACCTCCCCGTTTTATTTTTCATCATCCGAAATCACGCCCGGGGAGCCATCATCATTCAAGGCCGTGAACCAGGATTTCAGCCGCCATCGCACATCCCGCCGATGCCCCCGATTCTCCTGTGCCCGAAAAGGTCAGGGAAGATCTCCCCGGAGGCCCGCAGAGCCCTGTTTCAGTCGAACCACTCGTCGGCGGAATCGAAGGCCGGTACGGGGATATTGACGATACGGAGTTTGCCGGTGGCGCGGTGGCGGCAGCCGGGCCGAATGAACACGGCCGTCATCGGCTTGACCGAGATGATCTTTCCGTCCAGTTCCATATGCCCTTCACCTTCGATGATCAGATAGATCTCTGTGAGCTTCTTATGGTAGTGGACCTTCGAATCTTGCGTGATGTCAACCATGTGAAGCGTCGCGACCGGATTCTCGGGGGATACAAACGCACGGCGGGACTGACCGCAGGGACACCCCACGGGTGCGATTTCGTCAAGCTGGACGACTTCATATCTGGTCATGGGGTCTCCTCGTTTTGTGAGCGGGGGATACGGCCGGAGAATACGAAGAGCGACTCCGGATGTCAACCCCTATTTACCCATCCCGGTATTGAAACTACTTGTTGACATATCCCCCTCTTCCTTCGTATGATTCGATCCTACAGGTGCATGGCTGTTGATCGTGACCGTGAACAACCCCCAACCTCCCAGCGGCGGACCGGTAGGGCCTTCCGGCGCGGGCGATGGGGGTGGGGCAATAATCAAAATCAGCATAAGGAGGAGGCAGATGAAAAAGGTTGCAAAGATCATGTTGTGCATGTTGATCGGGGCCTTCGCGGTCGTCACCCTGGCGGGCGATGTTCAGGCGCAGGAGAAGAAATACGTGGCCAAACTGGCGGACATCCTTTCTCCGGATCATCCCCATACCCGTTCCTGGGTCTATTTTGCCGAAAAGGTGAAAGAGAAGACCAAGGGACAGGTCGATATCCAGGTGTTTCACAGCGGACAACTGGGGCAGACCAAAGACCTCTATCTCGGCATGCAGATGGGAAATGTCGAGATGGCCAAGCTGCCCACCTCCTTCACCGGGGAGTGGATTCCCGAGGTTTACGTGTTCGATCTGCCCTATCTGTTCCAGACGCGGGATGAGATGTGGCGGGTCTTCAGGAGCCCGGTCGGAGTGAAATTCTTCAACGAGATTTATGCCAAGCAGAACCTTGTGGGGATGATGTGGGCGGATGACGGCGGGCGGAGCATCTACACAGGGGACAAACCCATCCGCAAACCGGAAGACCTCAAGGGACTGAAGATCCGGGTGCAGCCCAGCGCCATCCATATCCAGTCCATCAACGAGATGGGGGGAATCGCCACCCCCACGGCCTGGGGTGAAGTCTATCTCGCGCTGCAGCAGAAGGTGCTCGACGGGGCGGAGAACTCTCCCGTGCTGTTCTGGACCTCGAAACACTGGGAGATCTGCAAGGCCTACTCCCTGACCCAGCAGTTCTGGCTGCCCACGCCTCTGATGGCCAGCAAGAAGTGGTGGGATTCCATTCCCAAGGATCTCCAAGCGCAGGTCAGGGCCGCGGCGGTGGAAGCGGAAAATTTCTTCATCAAGGTGTACACGGCGGATGAAGACAAGGCCCTGGGATGGGCGCAGGAAAAGGGCGTGAAGGTGATCACCGACGTGGACAAGCAGGCTTTCAAAAATCGGATCAAACCGGTCTATGAAACCTTCGGCAAGAAATATGCCTTTGGAAACTCACTTTTGGAACAGGTTCAGGCCGTAAACAGGAAATAACGTATGATGGTAAAGGAGGAGCCCTGTTTCACCGGAAACAGGGCTCCTCCTGTTTGAACGACGGCCCCTCAGGCCGAGGGACAGGTCACGGGGATCCTTTGGGGGAATAGTTTGCGGTGACGCTTGACTGGGCTCCGGACTCCATGAGGACAGGGGTTCCGGCTTGGACGGGGAAGAGAAAAGGGGTTTGATGTGAAAAATATTCTGGGCAAAGGGGTGGAAAGGATCTGTATGATCCTGGTGGCGGCCTTGGCCGTCATCGTCTTTCTGCAGGTGTTCAACCGGTTCATCCTGAAGGCCCCCCTGGCCTGGTCGGAGGATCTGGCCATGCTTCTTTTCCAGTGGGTGGCCTTTCTCGGCGCGGCAGTGGGGGTCAAGCGGACGCGCCATTTCGGCATCGAGCTGGTCGTCAAGAGAATGTCCGCCGGGGCCCGCCATTGGATCGAGATCGCGGTGATCCCCCTTGTTGTGGGCGCCGTCGCGATCGTCATGATCGTTCAGGGGTACAGCCTGATCCAGTTCAATTTAAACCGGGTCTATTCATCCATGGACTTATCGTACATCTGGGCTTATCTGCCCATCCCCATCAGCGGCGCATTGATCATCATCTTTCTGATTGAACAGGAAGTTCAACGGCTCCGGGGCCAAAAAGCGGAGAGGGGCTGACCGATGGGAACCGTATACATCCTCCTTTGCGCATTCGGTCTTTTCCTTGCGGTCAGTGTTCCCGTGTCCTTTTCCATGATCCTGGCCTGCATCCTGGCCCTCCTCTGGCAGGGGTCCATCCCCATTTCGACCGTAACCCTGAAACTCTATTCGGGGATCGACACCTTCCCCTTCCTGGCGATCCCGCTCTTCATCCTCGCCGGCGGATTCATGGAGCAGGGCGGGATTTCGCAGCGGCTGGTCCAGTTTGCCAAGAACCTGGTGGGACATATCCGAGGGGGGTTGGGATTTGTCGTGGTGGTCGCGGAGATCTTCTTCTCGGGGATTTCCGGCTCCTCCATCGCCGATGCATCGGCGATCGGCTCCCTTCTGCTGCCCTCCATGGCCAAGGCGGGATATACGCCTCCCCGGGCGGCGGCGATCGTCGCGGCCGCCACCGGCATGGGCATGATGATCCCCCCCTGCCTGAACATGGTGGTCCTGGGTGCAATGGCCAATATCTCGATCGCGGGCCTCTTCATGGGGGGGTTTCTCCCCGGCTTCCTGATGGCCGCGACGCTGATGATCATCATCTACATCCAGTCCGTCAAGGGGATCCTCCCCGGGGCGGAGGGGAAGCGGGCGCCGTGGCAAAGCATCCTGGCGTCGTTTCGCGACAGCGTGATTCCGCTCCTGATGCCGGTGATCATCTTCGGGGGGATCTTCAGCGGGATCTTCACCGCGACCGAGGCCGCCTCGGTGGCGACGGTCTACGCCTTTATCGTCTCGGTCTTCGTCTACAAGGAGATCACCCGGAAGGATGTGGAGAAGATCCTGGTCGATACGGCCACGCTGACCGGCGTGGTCTGCCTGCTCGTGGGGGCAGCTTCCGGATTTTCCTGGATACTGGCGACCCACCAGGTGCCGAACATCCTTGGAAACTTCATCGGCTCGGTCTCCGAGGGACGGGTCGTCTTTTTGATCCTGACGATCGCCCTCTTCCTCTTCTTCGGGATGATCCTCGACGGCCTGCCGGCCATTCTGATCTTCTTCCCGATCCTCTACCCGATCGCGCTGACCCTGGGCATCCATCCCCTCCATTTCGGGGTCCTGGTGATCGCGGTGGTGGGAATATCTATCGTCGCCCCGCCGATCGGCCTCTGCCTGGTGATCATCTGCAGCCTGGCCAAGATCAGCCTGACGGACACCATCCGCCCGCTGATCCCCTACATCATGATCCTGGTGATCGATCTGGTGGTGATCGCCTTCTGGCCGTGGCTGATCCTGTTCCTTCCCAACCTTTTCAAACTGTAACGGACCGACGGACTGCCAAAACTTAAAAAACCGGGGGAAACATGAAGGACCTCAAGTTGTAAACGGATCGAACATTCGCCTTTGCACATCGGCAGTTCCGCCATCTGACCGAAACGCCTTCCGACGCTGCCGGGATAGATCCATGGTCGACAAGACCAGTGAATGGCAATCAGTCAAGCAACGCCAGGGCCACTCCGGCAAGCCCCCCCACGGTCGTGGTTGCCAGTTCGCCCCGGTCGTAGAGGAGAAATTCCGCGGAATCGTCTTTCAGGGACGCCAGCCTCCCCCTGACCGCGTCCACCCGCAGGAGTCCCAGTGCCCGTGCGGCAAGCCCCCGCACCTCCCGGTCTTCAGAATCCAGGTAGGGCAGAAGGTGCGCCGGGGCATCCCATCCCTTGAGGAGGCCGGGCCGGGTCGCAGCCATCCGGCCCATACCCCACATCAGGCCCCGTTGCAGTGCGGGCAGCTCCAGGTAGCACCCGTCCGGACGCATGTAGGCCACCAGGATATGGCCGAATTCCCCGGCCAGCCCCTCGTGGCCGGCCATGATCTCGGCCAGGGTCTCCGGGGCTCCCCAGCCGATACTCCCCGACTCGTCGTTGAGGCTCCACATCAGCCGGCGCATGATGGTGCGGGCGGCCTCCCGGTCCGTTTCCGCCAAGGCTGCCACCACCGCCCCCAGGACGGAAACGGCATGCCATTTGATCCTTTCGTCCCCATTGAAAAGGCAGCCAATCAGCGGGGAGACCACCTTGCGGGGCGGCCATTGCCTCATCTCGGCCAGAACCGCCTCGAGCGGCTCTCCCTTGAGGCAGGTGAGAATCGATTCTCTGAATGCCTTCACGGTAACATATCTCGAGAATTTAAAAAACGGACACATCCGGTGGACCCTTCACGGTGCTCACCGAAAGTGGAATGGCGGCCCACGGCATGGTCGACGGGTCGAAGAAAAAGATCAACAGGAGGTCGCCTCTTACGTGTATTGAAGATGCGGAAAATAGTCCCGCGTGTCAAGGAGATTTTATCCCAGGGGATGTTCTCGGCGCCATAAACTTATTGACATCGAGGATCGTAATTCGTATTCTTCACCCATGAAAAAATAGGTTCTTGCCGATATACTCCATAAATATCTGTTTTAATTTCAAACGACTTCAAACATGGAGCAGACATGAGAGAACTCACACAAAAAACGGATCGCGCGTTCGGTTTCGCCACGCGGCAGTTGCGTCATCTGATCGAAACGCACCCCGATTATTTCCCGATGTACACCGACCACGGAAAATGGAAGCACGGCGGCGAGGCGTGGACAAACTGGTGCGAGGGGTTTCTCGGCGGGCAGTTGTGGCTGCTGTATGAGCGGACACGGGAGGGCTATTGGCGCGAAAAGGCCGAGCACTATTCGCGTCTGATCGAGCACCGCAAGAGCGACCGCAACGTCCATGACCTCGGGTTCCTGTTCTGGTCCACCTGGAAGAGGTGGTACGATCTGACCGGCGATCCCGCGCTCAAACAAGTCGTGATCGAAGCCGGACAGACCATGGGGTTGCGGTTTCGCGAGCAGGGCCGATATCTGCGCTCATTTGTCGCGGAAGAGAGTCTCTTCATCGACGTGATGATGAACGTCGGCATCGTTTTCTATGCGGCGCAGCAGACCAACGACGCGGAACTGCTCCGCAGGGCGACGGACCATTGCCTGACGACGCGAAAATATCTCGTCCGCGGCGACGGCAGCACGTCGCATGAAGGGATCTTCGACACGAAGACCGGCGAATTCCTGCGGCAAACCACGCACCAGGGATGGCGAAACGATTCGTCCTGGGCGCGCGGGTTGGCGTGGGCGCTGTACGGTTTCGGGACGGTATACGACTTCACCCGCGACGGGCGCTTTCTGCAGACGGCAGAGGCGTGCGCCGACTATTACATCGAACGCACCCCCGCGCACGGCGTCCCGCCGAACGACTGGGACGAACCGAATCCCGCGCTCCCGTATGAAAGTTCGGCCGCCGCCATCACCGCGAGCGGGCTGCTGAACCTCACGAAACTGACGGGGGATGCGGCGAAGAAAAGACTCTATGGAGATTACGCCTTCCGGATCCTCGACACCCTCACCGGGCCGGAATTCCTGGCCGATGAGACGCCGGGTTGGGAAGGCATCCTCAAACACGGCATGTATCACCAACGCAAAGGACTGGGGGTGGATGAAAGCGTGATGTGGGGCGAGTATTTCTTCCTCGAGGCATTGGCCAAGGCGGCCGAACATGAATAAACGGGTCGCACTGATCACGGGCGCCGCGCGCGGCATCGGGCGCGCGATTGCGGTCGCACTGGCAAAAGAGAAATGGCGCGTCGTCATCAACTATCACACGAACGCGGATGCGGCCCAAGAAGCGCTGAGGCTGGTGGAAAGTGTTGGGGGGAGCGGCATCGTCGTTCAGGCCGATATCGCCGACACGGCGGATCGTGCGCGCCTGGTCGAGCAGACGCTGGCTGCGTTCGCGCGGATTGACCTGCTGGTGAACAATGCCGGGATGGCGCCGCGCCTTCGGATGGACCTGCTCGAAACGACGGAAACCAGTTACGACGAGGTGATGGCCACGAATCTCAAGGGTCCGTTCTTCCTCACCCAACTCGTCGCGCGCCGGATGATCGAACTCAGGATCGAACAGGCCGGGATCATCAATATCGGCTCACTCAGCGCCTACACGAGCAGTGTAAGCCGCAGCGAATACTGCCTCTCCAAGGCCGGCGTCGGGATGATGACGGCGCTTTTCGCCGACCGCCTGGCGGGGTGCGGGATCAACGTTTACGAGGTGCGTCCCGGCATCATCCGAACCGACATGACCGGCGCGGTGCGGGAGAAATACGACCGCATGATCGCCGACGGACTGACGCCGATTGCGCGCTGGGGAGAACCGGAAGATGTCGCGCGAGCGGTGGTGGCCATCGCCCAGGGTTGCCTCCCCTTTACCACCGGCGAGGTGATCAACGTAGACGGCGGGTTTCATCTGCAACGGTTGTAATCCGCATCAGCACAGGGATGAAGACGCTTTTCCCGGATTTCCGTCCGGGCCCCAGGGGGCCGTGTGGAAAAATTCGTCCTGAAGCCGTGGGAGGCACGAAATGAAACTCGGCATCTGCAATGAGCTGTTCGAGAACTGGCCGTGGGAGAAGCTTTGCGATTTCGTGCGCTCAGCCGGTTACCAGGGCATCGAGGTGGCTCCCTTCACGCTGGCCGAGCGGGCGGAATGGATCACGCCGCAGCGGCGGGCGGAGCTGCGCGAGTCGGCCGAATCACGGGGGCTGGAGATCATCGGCCTGCACTGGCTCTTGATGAAACCGCCTGGGCTCTACATCACCCACCCGGATGCGGGCATCCGCAGCGCGACGGCCCGGTATTTCGTCGAGCTCGTTAGTCTCTGCGCGGACCTGGGCGGGAAGGTGATGGTGATCGGTTCACCGAAGCAACGGAACTTGCTGCCCGGCGTGAAGCGCGAGCAGGCGATGGGTTACGCGGCGGAAGTCTTCACGCCGTGCCTTGAGTCCGCGGCAAAGCACGGTGTGACGCTGGCGATCGAACCGCTCAGCACGCGGGAAACCGATTTCCTCATGTGCGCCTCCGACGCCGTGGAGCTGATCGAGCGGATCGACCACCCCCGCTTCCGTCTGCAGTTGGATGTGAAGGCCATGAGCTACGAATACAAGCCGATCCCGCAGATCATCCGGGAATCCGCGAGGCACCTGGCCCACTTTCATGTCAACGACCCCAACCTGCTGGGGCCGGGCATGGGTGAGATCGGCTACGGACCGATCATCGCAGCCCTGCGCGAGGCGGGATACGACGGATGGCTCTCCGTCGAGGCCTTCGATTTCAAATACGGGGCGGAAAAGATCGCACAGGCAAGCGTTGAGTATCTAAGGAGAAACACCCGTGAAGGTCATATCCTTTGAAGAGGCGGTCGGCTACATCCATGACGGCGACACCCTGCTGATCGGCGGTTCGGGGGGCGGTCATGCCGTACCCGAGGCTCTGATCGCGGCCCTGGAACAGCGCTACCGAAAAGAGTCCCGGCCAAAGGGCATCACGCTGCTGCATCCCGTCGGCCTCGGCGATAACGTGAGCCAGGGGGTCGGCCGGCTGGCCCATCCCGGCCTGCTCCGGCGCATCGTCACCGCCGCACTCGTCAACAGCCCGGCGATCCAGAAGATGGCCGAGCAGGACACCGTCGAGGCCTACACACTGCCGCAGGGCGCCCTCTCGCAGCTCATGCGCGAAATGGCCGCCGGGCGGCCGGGCCTGCTTTCGCATGTCGGCCTGCACACCTTCGTCGACCCCCGGATGGGAGGGGGCCGGCAGAGCGCCTGCGCCCGCGAGGATCTCGTCGAGCTGACGACCCTGGCCGGAAAGGAGTGGCTCTTCTACAAGCCCTACCGCGTCGACGTCGCCTTTCTGCGCGGCACCACCGCCGACGCGGACGGCAACGTAACGATGGAGCGCGAAGCGGTCTTCGGCGAGATGCTTTCGATGGCCCAGGCGACGCGCCGGTCAGGGGGCATCGTGATCGTGCAGGTGGCGCGCCTGGCCGATCGCGGCTCGCTCTCTCCCCGGCAGGTCAAGATCCCCGGCATGCTCGTCGACCTGGTCGTCGTCGACCCCGGCCAACGGCAGACCTATCTGACGGACTACTCCCCGGCCTATGCCGGCGAAGTGCATGTGCCTCTCTCCGAAATCTCCCCGCTGCCGTTGGATCCCCGCAAGGTGATTGCCCGCCGGGCATCCCTGGAACTGGCCCCGGACGCCGTCTGCAACCTCGGCTCGGGGGTCTCCACCGGCATCGCCAACATCGCCGCGGAGGAAGGCATTCTGGAGCGCATTGTCCTGACCAACGAACAGGGGCTGATCGGCGGAGCCCCTTCCGCGGACGCCGGTGCGGCGGTGAATTACACATCGATTGTCGACCAGCCCTACCAGTTCGACTTCTACGACGGCGGCGGCATCGACCTGGCCTTCCTCTCGTTTGCCCAGGTGGACCCCCAGGGGAGCGTCAATGTCAGCCTCTTCAACGGCCGCATCATCGGCGTGGGCGGATTCATCAACATCAGCCAGAACGCCAAGAAGGTCATTTTCAGCGGGACATTCACCGCCGGCGGTCTGAACATCGTCTGGGAGAACGGCGTAACCCGGATCCTCAGGGAGGGCGGGTTTCACAAGTTCACCCGAAAGCTCGAGCAGATCTCGTACAACGGCACATTCGCCGAGGAGCGGGGCCAGGAGGCCCTGTACGTCACGGAGCGGGCGGTGTTCCGGCGCGGACCCGGGGGGATCGAACTGATCGAGATCGCCCCGGGCGTGGATCTGGAGCGCGACATCCTGGCGCAAATGGACTTCCGACCCCGGATCAGCAGTGATCTGAGGGAGATGGACCGGCGGCTCTTCATCGAGAAGCCGATGGGGCTCGCGGCGGACCTCCTGGGAAAACCTCCCTGCCATGTGCCCGCCCGTCTTCAGGAAAGGACAAACCCATGACAGACCATCTTAATGTTCTCCACCCCGCCGAAGAGGCGGACGCCATCCGGGTGACCCGTCCGCGGGAGGGTGTCGCCCTCGCCACGATCATCTCCGAACCGCTGGGCGTGCTGCGCCACGGCGTCAAGCGCGCCCTCTGGTCCGTACTGCGGCGGCTCGAGGCCGATCCGACCATTCGCTGCCTGGTGCTGACCGGCATGGGCAGGGCCTTTTCGGTCGGTTCGGACATCCGTGACTTCAGCCGGGACGTGGGCTGGCTGCTGGAAAACGATTACTGGGAGGCCGGACTGAACCGGGCGGTCGAAGAGGCACGCTTCCCGGTAATCGCCGCCTGCAACGGCCATGCGCTGGGCGGCGGCGCGGTGCTGGCCCTGGCCTGCGATATCCGCGCGGCCTCTGCGTCAGCCCGGTTCGGTTTTCCGGAGGTCAAGGTGGCCGCCTTCGCCTCGGGCAGCGGTACCCAGCGCCTCCCCCGCCTGGTGGGTCGGGGCCGCGCGCTGGATTTGCTGCTGACCGGCCGGCTCATCGACGCCGCCGACGCCCTCGCGTACGGGCTGGTCGAGTACGTCTTTCCGGACGGGGAGATGGTTGAAAAGACGCTCGATCTGGCCGAAGCCATCGCCACGTTCCCGGGGGCGGTCACCGCCGCCACCAAACGTTGCGTGAACGTCGGCCTGCGCGAGGGGATCATCGCCGGCCTGGCCCTGGAGCAGGAGCTTCGCGTCAGGACCGGCCGCGGCGCCGACGCCGCCGAAGGGAGGCAGGCCTTTCTGGAGAAGAGGCCGCCGCGGTTCAATGTGAACAACCCGCCGGAGGAATAGCAGGCTGTTGAAAAACGCCCGTCTGCTGCGTTTCCCTCATTCTTCGCCGTTCAACGTACCATAAAGTACGTCTCACGGCTCAGGATGTCGGGGGGCCTTGCATCCAGACGTTTTTGAACAGCCTGATGGAGGACCGACATGGTGGAAAAGCGTTATCCGATGGCCTTCGTAACCGCCCCCGGCGTGATCGAGTTTCGATCGTACGAGCGGGTTCCCCTTGCCCCCCTGGAGGTGCGCCTGAGGGTCAAGGCCGCATCGATCTGCGGAGGCGATCTCCACATCTTCAAGGGGAAGCACCCCTTTGCGCCCCTGCCCGTCAGCGTGGGACACGAACTGGCCGGCCTTGTGATCGAGACCGGCCCTGCCGTGACGAAGGTCAGGACCGGCGACCGGGTCGCCGTCGAGCCGGTGATCGCCTGCGGCAGTTGCAATCCCTGCCGCCGCGGCGACTACCACCTCTGCCTGAACATCAGTTTCCAGTACCGTAGGGGACAGGGCGCCTTCACCCCCTATTTCGTCGCCCACGAGGATCGCGTCTTTCGTCTGCCCGACGGCCTCTCCTATGAGGAGGGCGCCCTGGTCGAGCCGCTCGCGGTGGCCCTGCACGCCGTAAAGAAAAGCGGTGTCCGCCCGGCGGAGACGAGCGCCGTCTTCGGCGCCGGGGCGATCGGGCTCCTCGTGACCATGCTGCTCCGGCAGGCCTCCGGGGGACGGACGTTTATCGTCGATGTCGATGATTTCCGGCTGCGGAAAGGGTTGGAACTGGGCGCCTGCCGCGCCGTCCACAACCGTCGGGAGGCCGCCCGGGAGGTGATCCTCGCGGAGACCGATGGGATCGGCGTGGATCGGGCCTACGAGGCTGTCGGCATGGAGATGACCCTCATGCAGGCGCTCGACTCCCTGCGCAAAGGAGGAACGGCGACGCTGCTGGGCCTGTTCGAAGTATCTCCCGCGTGCCTGCCGGTCAACCTCTTCGTGCAGAAGGAGATCTCCCTGCTTGGTTCCCAGGGGTATAACTGGGACTTCCAGGACGCCCTGGTCCTGCTCGATCAGCGCCGTCTGGATCTGAAGCCACTGATCACCCACCGGGTCAGACTCGAGGAGCTGCAATCGGGTTTTGAGATCCTGCTGGACCCGGCCGGCCAGGCCGTCAAGGTGGTGGTGGTGATGGACCAATAGCATCCAGGCTCCACCGGCCGATTACCAGAATCCCCGCTCCATGCAATTCCCGATAAATTCGAGGGACCTCCGCGGCCCGGTCGTCAGGCAGCCGTAAAGCTGCCTTCCCACATCCGGATAAAGAGGCGTTTCCCCGAGTTTTGTAATCGGAACCCAGGCAATGTCGAGGGAACGGGTGTTGCCCGGTCGGATCTTGGGGGTCCCGTGGATCTCGATGGACTCGAAAATGACGTGCAGGGTCTGGGGATGCCGTTTGGTGGCGGGCGCCTCGCCGATCATGATGATATCGCCGACTTCGAGCTTGACGCCGAGCTCATCCCGCCATTCATTCACGATCGCCTCCCGGAGGGGGGTGTCCTGATCCACACCGCCGCCAGGCAGCGCGAAGACCTCCTTGCCGCCGTAAACGTACTTCATGCAGAGGATCTCCCCTTCCCTTTCGAATACCGCCGATACCCGTACCCGCATGGCGCCTCCTTTCTCCTATTTCCCGATCAGAGATCTTATCGCTGGATGCGCGCCGATCCGCCCTTCGCAAACGCGCGCACCTGATCCGCAGTCGCCATTGTCGTGTCGCCCGGGAAGGTCGTCAGAAGCGCCCCGTGCGCCCAACCCAGGTTGACCGCCTCCTGCTCCGGTTCGCCGGCGAGAAGACCGTAGAAAAAGCCGGATGCAAAGCCATCCCCGCCGCCGACGCGGTCGTAAACATCCAGTTCGCAGATCGGCGAAACGTATGTCCGGCCGTCCATCCAGGCCACCGCGCCCCAACTGTGCCGGTTGGTCGAGTGCACTTCGCGCAGCGTCGTCGCGACGACTTTGATCTGCGGGAATTTCTTCGTCACCCGACCAATCATCCCCAAGAAGGTGGTCGGGTCGAGTTTGGATTTCGCAGCGACTTCGGGACCGGGAACGCCAAGTCCCAATTGCAGGTCCTCTTCGTTTCCGACGAGGACATCCACATTCTCGACGATGCGTTTCACAATGGACTGCGCGCGTTCCTCGCCGCCCCAGAGGCTCCACAGTTTCGCCCGATAGTTCAGATCGAACGAGGTCACCGCACCCACCGCCTTGGCGGCTTTCATTCCTTCAATGATCACCTCGCCGGTGGTTTCTGAAAGCGCCGCAAAGATGCCGCCGCTGTGAAACCAGCGCACGCCGCCCGCAAAGATCGTTTTCCAGTCAAAGTCGCCGACTTTAAGTTGCGCCGCCGCCTCGTTTGCGCGGTTGTAAAACACGACGGGCGCACGCACGCCCTGCCCGCGATCGCTGAAAACCGTCGCCATATTGGGACCGGTTACGCCGTTGTGTTTGAAGTGCTTGTAGAACGGCTTGACCCCCATCGCCCGGACCCGCTCCGCAATCAGATCGCCGATGGGATAATCCGCCATCGCGGTGACGATGCCGGTCCGCAGGCCGAAGCCGTCGGCCAGGTTCGCTGCGCAGTTGAACTCGCCGCCGCTGACATGGATCGCGCAGTTCGTCGCCTTCCGAAACGGAACGATCCCCGGGTCGAGACGGTGAACCAGCGCGCCGATGGAGACAAAATCCAGCGCGCCCTCCTGACGAATATTCAGACCGTACCTCATTTTGTTCTCCTTTTTATCGTGGGTCACCCCTTCTTCCACACCGTCGAAGTCACGTTGCCGCCGTGGCCGGTCCAGTCCGTGTGGAAGTACTCGCCGCGTGGTTTGTCCACGCGCTGGTAGGTGTGCGCGCCGAAATAATCGCGCTGTGCCTGGAGCAGGTTCGCGGGCAGCGATTCACGGCGGTAGCCGTCGAAAAACGCCAGCGCGCTCCCCATCGCCGGCACCGGGATGCCTTTCTGAACGGCTTTGGCGACTACACGCCGCCACGCGGCCTGCGCCGATTCGATCTGCGGCGCAAAGTACGGATCGAGCAACAGATTGGTGAGTTTCGGATTCCGGTCGAACGCCTCCTTGATCCGGCCGAGGAATGCCGAACGGATGATGCAGCCGCCCCGCCACATCAGCGCAATGCCGCCATAGTTGAGATTCCACTTGTACTCCCGCGCGGCGGCGCGCATCAGCATGTAGCCCTGGGTGTAGGAGATCAGTTTGGAGGCATAGACCGCCTCTTCCAGATCCCGGATAAAGGCCCTGCCGTCGCCGGCGATCCTGGCCTTGGGTCCCGAAAGCACCCTGGATGCGGCCGCGCGCTCGTCCTTCAGGGCCGACAGTGCGCGTCCCAGCACCGCCTCGATGATCATCGTCAGCGGGATGCCCATATCAAACGCGGAAATGCCGGTCCACTTGCCGGTCCCCTTCTGTTCGGCGGTATCCAGGATCTTGTCCACCAGCGGCTTGCCGTCCCCATCTTTATAGGCGAGGATGTCGCGCGTGATCTCGATCAGGTACGAATCAAGCTTTCCCCGGTTCCATTCGGCGAAGACCTGGTGCATCTGAGGCGCCTTCATTCCCAGACCGTCGCGCATCAACTGGTACGCCTCGCAGATCAACTGCATGTCGCCGTACTCGATGCCGTTGTGCACCATTTTGACATAGTGACCCGCGCCGTTTTCACCGACCCAATCACAGCAGGGCGCGCCATCCACCTTGGCCGCAACCGCCTGGAAGATCGGCTTGACGTGCGGCCACGCGGCAGGCGATCCGCCGGGCATGATCGAAGGGCCGAGGCGCGCCCCCTCCTCGCCGCCCGAGACGCCGGTGCCGATGTAGAGCAATCCTTTCGCTTCGACCTGCGCGGTGCGGCGGATCGAATCATTGTAATTCGAGTTTCCGCCGTCGATGATCACATCGCCCGGTTGCAGAAGCGGGATCAGTTGCCCGATGAAATCGTCCACCGCCGGCCCTGCCTGAACGAGCAGCATCACACGTCGCGGTCTCTTCAGCAGGCCGACCAGTTCCGCGATGGAATGGGCACCGATGATTCGGGTTCCCTTTGCACCGTGGGCGAGGAAATCGTCCACCTTGGAGACCGTGCGGTTGAAGACCGCCACCGTGAATCCGTGGTCGTTCATGTTCAACACCAGGTTTTGTCCCATGACCGCCAGGCCGATCAGGCCGATGTCTGCTTTTCCCATTGTTTTTCCTTTCTATTCTATTTAAATCATCCCTTGTCCGCCATGCGGTAGAGGATCTCCCCGGCATGGTCCACAAAGAGGACGCCCTCCTCCTCCCGGTCCCGGTAATCATCGATCATAACCTTCGCCGGATCCAGGTAGCCCAGACCGATCCGCTCGCATATTTCTTCGGGAATGGCCGTGGCCAGCACCACCTTGACGTCGGGCGTCTCGACACCGTTTTCATAACAGCCCGTCCCGCAAACGTAGGTCGAGTGGCCCAGAACACCGCGGGGAACGGTGCAAAGAATCTCCGGATGCGCGAGGAAATAGTCGCGGACGTGGTAGCCGACTTTTTCGATCTGCTTTCCCCAGGTGGTCGAAATCTCTCGGATATGCGGGGCATAAACGATCAGCGTCCCGCCCGGGGCGACAACCTGCTCCAGCTTGTAGACGACCTTGCCGGCAACCCAGATCTCGTCATACATCTCCGGCGCCCGGCCCAGCACAACCTTGAAAGGCCGCTTCTTCTCGACGATGTGGATCGCCGCCGACAGATCCGCGGCGGCGGACCAGGCCTCACGGACGTCGCCGGCAAACAGACCGCAGAGCTGCGCCTCCGGATCGACCACCATCGCCAGACAATGGATGGGCAGATGGATCTGCTCCATGGCCCGGTGGATCACCCGCCGGACCGGAGTCTCCTTCCGGCCGATGACCTTCCGGCAGGTGATCAGCGCCCCCAGCCAGTGGAAGAAATGGAGGAATTCACCGCCGGAGATGCCGGGGAAAAGGTACTTTGCCCCCCCGGAGAAGCCGACCACCTCATGGGGAAAAACCGGCCCCAGGATCATGATCAGGTCGTAATCAAAAATGCTTTTGTTGATATCGATCGGCACCCGCTCCCGCAGAAGACCGCCGGAAATCGTCGCCACCTCTTCCTCGGTCAGCTCTCCGATCCGTTGAAAGGTCGAAGGCTCGTCCCAGCGGTGACAGGAAAAACCGGACCGGCCGAAGGGTTCCGCCCGGTCTTCGGGAGAGATCTTGTAGAGGTCCAGAATCTGCTTTTCGGTCATCACGGGATGGGTTCCCAGCGCGACCATAAAATCGAGCCTTGCCGCCCTGGTGCCGATCACCTCCCCCAGAATGCGGACCATCATCGGCAGCGGGCAGGTCCGGGTCCCGTCCGGCGTCAGGACCAGAACGCGCTTGTTCTCATACATACCGGCGGGTGTTCCGGCTTCGATGATCTCTCTGACCTTCTCTTCAGCAAGAGTCATGGCAGCTCCTTCCTCGGAATCTTATTGTATCAATATCGCTGCGGACGCAATGGCCCGTTTCAGGTATGAATGTACTCCTCTATCAATGCCAACATGGCGCTGATTTTGAAAGGTTTTGAAAGACAGGGATAACCATATTTTAATACCTCTTCGTTTAAATCATATTTCATATTTCTTAATCCAAAAAATCCACTGATATAGATCACTTTAATTTCGGGATGATCCTGACGTATCATCTTGACCAATTCTATGCCGCTCATTTTGGGCATGACCACATCGGTGAAAACCAGATCAGGCATGAATTCAAGAAAGGTTTGATAGCCGTTTTCACCGTCTACTGCCACTTTTACATCATAGCCTTCCAGCCTCAAGACATCCCGGAAGGTTTCCTGAAGGCCAAACTCATCTTCGACAACCAATACCTTTTTTTTCCTGCCGGCTTCCCTGTGAAAATCCTTTTTCAGCAGGCTGATGAGTTCTTCATCGCTGGCCTGGCTGATCAATTCGCTGACGCTATTCAGCCGCTGCTGCATACTTTTCGCTTTTATTTCATTGCCGGGACTTAAATCGGGGTGATAAATCTTACTCAACAATTGAGAGCTGGATTTGATGTAGGATAAGGCGCCATTGCTACCGAGCTCACGATATATTTCCCGGGCTTTATCCAGCAATCCCAAAAGTCTCAGTTCCCGTTCCATTAATATTATATTATCCATAATTTTATGAATCCTCCGGTTAAGGACAATTTGATGCATCAACGGACGATATGATCAACCATGCGTATCATTCTTATTTCGTCAGACCGACGCCTGCCGCATAGGCCTTTTCCAGGATCGCCGTGTTTCCCTTTGCGTCATCCTCGCTCCTCATGCCTCCGGCCACGATGCGCTCCTGAACCTTAAAACCGAGAAAACTGAGAACGCCTTCGTTCAGATCAAAATTGGAAGCGAACATCGATGTATCCGGCTGTCCCTGGGAAAAGACGGTGACGGTCTTCTTGTCCTTGAGCTTGTTGCGGAAGTTTCCCGGCCGGCCGTCCTTGAGATAAAGGAAGGCGAATAGCCGGTCGATAAAGATTTTTGTCTGTCCGGTCACTTGGAACATATAGACGGGTGTGCCGATCACCACGGCATCGGCGCCGTATATCTCATCATAAAGCGGTGCCATGTCATCTTTCTGGACACACCTTCCCTCCGGCGTCTGGCACTTTAGACATGCCTGGCAGCCGCGGATGCCAAGCTGATTCAGGTGAAAGACCTTTGTCTCGGCGCCGGCCTCCCGTGCCCCGCGAAGAACCTCGTTCACGATTGTGGTTGTATTTCCCTTTATCCTCGGACTCCCAATAAAGCCGACAACCTTCATCATTCGCCTCCTGCAATTTGAAGATTCTCCGCGGCAAGCTGCGGGGAATACGCTCGTGGGCGGATTCAATTTTTTCTGAAGCGGGAAAAATGCACGGTTCAGCTCTGCATATTTTTATTCCTGTCGCGGTAAATCCCCTCGAAAATCCTGACCGTCTCGCGTCCGTCCCGACCGGTGACCGCCGGCGCCCGTCCCGCCCGCGCCGATTCGCTGAATTCGGCGATCTGCAAAGCGAAAAAATACCAAGTCGGATCGATCTTGCTGAAAAAGGCCTCGTCCTCGGCCTTCCACACGGGAAGCATCGCTTCCTGACCGGGGATCGTCCACAAGTCGTTGTATGGCGGTTCGAGGATGCCGCTCATGCCCGCGATGAACATGGCTCCGCTGTCGGTCTGGACGCCGGCGGAGGCGCCGCTCGATCCGTGAACATGCACCTTGGCGTAGATGCCGGGTCTCTGGGAATTGGAGACCAGCACCGAGCCCATTCCCCCGCTCGCGAAGCGGATCGCGGCAACGGCCGTATCCTCGACCTCGATATACGGATGGTTGACGTTGTCCCAGAGGCCGGCGATCTCTTTGGCCGGGCCCATGAACCACGCGAGAAGGTTGTCATTGACAAGCAAGATTCGCTTATCATATACTCCGTCAGAAAGCAATGCCTTATCAATGATTACAGCGGGCTGGAAAAACGGACTTTCCCCCTGCATCAGCGCTTTTTTGCAGCTCGCCGACAATGATGTCAGGGTTTCCATCCCGAATGCAGCGAGGTCGAATAACATGTCCAATGTCATTCTGAAAAATGTCGTTAAACGATTCAAAACCGTAACAGCGGTCGATGATCTGAGCATCGAAATTCATGACAAGGAATTTGCGGTGCTGGTCGGGCCCTCCGGGTGCGGCAAGACAACAGCGCTGCGGATGGTCGCCGGCCTGGAAACGGTAACATCCGGGGAAATCTATATTGGCGATACCCTCGTAAACGATATGGCGCCCAAGGACCGGGACATCGCCATGGTCTTCCAGAATTACGCCCTTTATCCTCACATGAATGTCCGGGACAACATGGGCTTTGGACTGAAAATCCGCAAATTCCCCCAGAAGGAGATCGATAACCGGGTGCAGGAAGCCGCGGATATCCTGGGCATCATGGAGTTGCTGGACCGCAGACCCAGGGAACTGTCCGGCGGACAGCGGCAGCGTGTCGCCGTGGGGCGGGCCATTGTGCGCAAACCCCAGGTGTTCCTCTTCGACGAGCCCCTATCCAACCTTGACGCCAAGCTGCGGGTGGCCATGCGGGCCGAAATCAGCAAGCTCCACCGGCGTCTGGAGGCGACGATCATCTATGTCACCCATGATCAGGTCGAAGCCATGACCATGGCCACCCGGATTTTCATCATGAACAAAGGGACCCTGCAGCAATCCGGCGCGCCTCTGGAAGTCTACAAGCAGCCGGCCAACCGGTTCGTCGCCGGCTTCATCGGCTCGCCGGCCATGAACTTTCTCGATGCCAGGCTGCGTTGTGAAAATGGTAAATACTGGCTGGATGCCGAAGGCTTCACATTACGGCTGCCTGAATCGTTCTCGTCGCAAGTCGAACCCTATGCGGGCCAACCGGTTATCTTCGGCCTGCGGCCCGAAGACATTGCGGAACATAACCCCGCACAGGATCCGAACGGCGAAAATACCCTGACGGCGCGGACGGATGTTGTGGAACCCCTGGGGTCAGAGATTTTCGTCTACCTGACCTGCGGGCCCCATGTCATCGTGGCTTGCATGGACGTTCCCGATCACCCGCTGGTTGTGGGGCAAACCCTGACGGTGGCCTTGAAGATGGCCAATACACATATCTTTGATGTCGTGACATCCAAAAGGATTGTCTGAGGTTTCAAAATTTATCCAATATCCGAAGGTAAAAACATGAAAGCCCTTATTTTAAAGCAATACAACGAATTCGAATATATCGATATGGACAGACCGCTCATCACGAGTGATGATGACGTTCTCATCAACGTGAAAGCATGCGGCATCTGCGGCAGCGATGTGCACGGCATGGATGGAAGCACGGGCAGGAGGATACCGCCGATCGTCATGGGGCATGAGGCGTCAGGCATCATTGCGGAGGTCGGGAAAAAGGTGTCGGAATGGAAACCGGGAGACCAGGTGACATTCGACTCGACGATTTACTGCGGGACATGTCGTTTCTGCCGAAACGGTCAAATAAATCTGTGCGACAACAGGCGTGTTGCCGGTGTGTCCTGTGCCGATTACCGTCAGCATGGCGCTTTTGCGGAATATATCGTTGTGCCCCGGCATATCCTGTACAAACTTCCCGCGGGCCTTACGTTTGTGCAGGCGGCGATGGTCGAAGCGCTTTCAATCGCTTTCCATGCAGTCAGGAGAACCCCGATCACGCTGAACGACACCGCGGTAGTCGTAGGAGCAGGCATGATCGGACTATTGGTGATTCAATCGTTGCGCCTCGCGGGTTGCGGTACGATCATTGCCGTTGACATTGATGATGACAAGCTTTCGCTGGCAAAAAAAATGGGCGCGGATGTGGGGTTCAACTCGGGCAAGGTCACGGTGAAGGAAAAAGTTTTTGAATTGACGCACGGTAAGGGCGCTGATTGCGCTTTTGAAGTGGTGGGAATCTCTCCTGCCGTCAACACGGGAATCGATGTTGTAAAAAAGGGAGGGAGCGTGACGCTGGTCGGAAATTTGAGTGCCACCATTGATTTCCCTCTCCAAGCGGCGGTTACGAGGGAATTGACCCTGTACGGGTCATGCTCATCGAATGGGGAATATCCCGCTTGCATGGACATGATTGTTCGCAAAAAAATCGACATTGATTCCTTTATCAGCGCCGTCGCCCCGCTTTCGGAGGGAGCGTCGTGGTTTAAACGCTTGTATGATAAAGAACCGGGGTTAATGAAGGTTATTCTGACGCCATAAAATCAATGATTTTTCGGTAGAGAAAGCTGTGAAGAAAATAAAAACCGCCGTGATCGGGGTGGGCAAGGTAACCCATTTACACGCCAAAGCATTAAGGAATATGGCGGATAGCGAATTCGCCGCCGTGTACAGCCGTGATTTATCCAAAGCGCAAATGTTTGCCGAACAATATGGCCTGAAGCCTTATGACGATATTCAGGAAATGATTCATGCGTCCCAAATCGATGTCGTCACCATCTGCACGCCCCATCCCGCCCATAAGGACGCGGCTTTGCAGGCCATCCAGGCAGGATGTCACGTCCTCGTTGAAAAACCTTTGGCGGCAACCCTGGAAGATTGCGACGCGATGATCGAAGCTGCCGCAAAAAATAAGGTTCTGCTCGGCACCATTTCCCAGAGACGGTACTACGAGCCGGCGTTGAGGGTGAAAAGGGCGATTGAGGACGGCAAGATCGGCAGACCCGTTCTGGGCACCGTCACGATGCTGGGCTGGCGCGATGAAGCTTATTATCACAGTGATCCGTGGCGCGGAAAATGGCGAGAGGAAGGCGGCGGCGTTCTGGTCAATCAGGCGCCCCATCAACTGGATCTGTTGCAGTGGTATATGGGACCCATCGATGAGTTGTTCGGCTACTGGGAGAATCTCAACCATCCCTATGTAGAGGTGGAGGATTCGGCGATCGCAGTCCTGAAATTCAAGAATGGCGCGATAGGCAACATCGTGGTCAGCAACTCCCAGAATCCGGCTTTATTTGGACAAGTGCACGTTCACGGTGAAAACGGCGCTTCCATCGGTGTGCAAACAGACTCCGGGGCCATGTTCATTGCCGGTATGTCCGGGGTTGCGGCGCCGCCCTATAATGACCTTTGGACCGTCCGCGGCGAGGAAGCGATGGTGGAAAAATGGAAAAAGGAGGATGCCGATTTTTTTGATAAAATCGATCCAACCTGGCATTTCCATCAAAAACAGTTTGAAGATTTTATCCGGGCCGTCGCCACCGGGAGAAAGCCTTTCATCGACGGTGCGGAAGGGCGAAAAACGGTTGAACTTTTTACGGCCGTCTACAGATCGGCACGGGACAAAAAGCCGGTAAAATTTCCATTGAAACCGGAACAGGGTGTTGTTTTTGACGGGAGACCATAACGGTGACCCACTCCGCAGATTGTCCCAATAAAGAAGAGTATTGCCTTGAGAAAAAACAAAATATGGCGTAGGTTACGCGCTACGCACGGTTGAAATTATCTTACAAGGAGGAGAGTATGAAAAAATTTCTGGTTGTTTTAATTGCGTTCTGTTTATGCGGTATCTGTATGAACGCAACGGCTCAGACAAAAGAGATTCGTGTTCTGGTGGCAAACCATCCGTACGGCGATCTCCTGAAGACGGCTATCCCCGAGTTCGAAGGGGCCACGGGCATCAAGGTGATTGTGGAGAGCCTCCAGGAAAGCCAACTGTCGACAAAACTGGCCACCGAGTTTGCGACCAAATCCTCATCGATTGACGTGTTCATGCTCCGTCCTCTGCAGGAAGGAAAGATGTTCAACAGGAATGGCTGGTTGGAATCGCTTTCCAAATACGACTTTTCCGACTTTCCCAAGAATATGATGAGCGTCGCGACCTTTGGAGGGGTCCCCCAGATCGTTCCGATTGTGACCGAGTGGGAAGTCCTCTACTATCGGAAAGACGTTCTCGAAAAAGCCGGCCTGGGCGTACCGAAAACGCTCGTGGAGCTTGAAGCCGCTGCGAAAAAAGTCAATTCGGAAAACATGGCGGGCTTCGCGTCCCGTGGCAAGGGGGCGGCGGCGGTCACCCAGATGTCCAGCTTTGTGTACAATTACGGAGGGCTTTACCTCGACAAGGGCGTTGCCGTCTTTAACTCAAAACCCACGCTCGACGCTATCCGCTTTTACGGGAAAATTGTCGGCACCTACGGTCCGAAGGGTGTAACGTCCATGTCATGGGAAAACATTCTTCCCCTCTTCCAGGCTGGAAAAATCGCGATGTGGACGGACGCGTCCGTGTTTTTCGGCCAGTTGGTCGATCCGGCCAAATCACAGGTGGCAGCCGAGAATGTGGGGATCGCCGACTTCCCTGCCGGCCTGAAGAAAAATACCCCCTATCTCGCCGTGGCGTGGGGTATTGCCGTCGCAAACCAGTCAAAGCGCAAAGACCTGGCGATGAAATTCCTCGAGTGGGCGACAAGCAAGGACTTTGCAAAACGGGCCATGCTCGTTTCCAATATACCCGTGGCCCGCACATCTGCCTGGGATGACAAGGAAACTCGCGCAAAGATCCATCCCGGCATGCTGGCAACGCGAAATTTTGCCGCGAAAAACGGTTTTCCCTACGACCGTCCCTACATGACCGCGGTCGGCGAGGCCCGCGACCAGATAGGCGAAGTGGTCATCGAATCGGTCAACACCAAAGGAGCATCCCCGAACCTTGAAAAACTGGCAGAGGAGAAGGTCGCCAGGGTCAACGGGCTTCTCAAAGATGCCGGCGAATACGGCAAGTAACCGGCAGAAAAGATTGACGGGAGTCGCTGCCTGTTGCTGAAATCGCATCGATGTCGGAATAGAATTCCGGTCATTCCGGTTGTCCTATACCGGAATGGCCGGGGTTTTTTTGTGTGTATCCCGTCACAACATGCCCCCAAAAGAGGTCCTTTATGATACATTCGGGCTTTACAGAACGGAATCTGCGGATCTTGTTTCCTATGCCGGCCGTGTTCTTTGTCGCGGTGATGATGATCTTCCCCGTTCTGTATACGCTCTTTCTGAGTTTCACGAACTGGAACCTGACCTCAGGTTCTCCAATGACGTTTGCATGGCTCGACAGCTACACGAGGGTGTTCCTGGAACCCCGTTTTCTGGATGCCACCATCAGGACTTTTTTATTCACGTTCTTTGCGGTTGCCATCGAAACGGTTCTCGGCGTCGCAGTCGCCATTGTCCTGAACCGCGCATTTGTCGGGAAGAGCATCGTAAAACTTCTGCTCCTGCTTCCCCTGGTCGCGACGCCGGTTGCGATAGGCATCGTTTTCAACCTTTTTTACGACCCCACCATCGGCCTTCTCAATTTTGTGTTGAAATCAGTCGGCCTGCCCCAGGGGCTGTGGATAACAAGTTCGGCAACGGTGCTTCCTTCGCTCATCGTCGTGGACGTGTGGCAATGGACGCCCATGATCACGCTGATCGTTCTTGCCGGTCTGGCTGGCCTTTCCGACGAGCCGTTCGAAGCGGCCCGGGTGGACGGGGCCAGCGAACTGCAAATTCTTAGACACCTCACGATTCCCATGGTGATGCCCGTTATTTTGACGGCGGTCATCCTGCGTTTGATCGATGCATTGAAAACCTTTGACATCATTTTTGCCATGACGGGAGGCGGTCCGGGCTATTCGTCCGAAACGCTGAATATCATGGGATTCAAATACAGCTTTGAATATTTCCGCATGGGGCAGTCTTCCGTTATCCTGGTCGTCCTCTTCCTCATTGTTTTTGGGTGCAGCATCGGGATCATGAAACTGCGGACCGCGACGGAAAAATGAAAAGGTGATGGTGGGCCTCCCATGAAAAAAAACCTCCTCTTCAATATCATCTTTTATTTCGTGATCGCCGGCATTGTCCTGGTTGTCCTGTTCCCTTTTTTCTGGATGCTAACGTCATCGTTCAAAACCCAGGTCGACATTATTTCCTGGCCGCCGAAATTCTTCTTTACCCCAACGCTTGCCAATTATATGAAAGTGTTCGGCGAACAGAATTTCCTGAAGTACTTTGTCAATTCGACGGTCATCGGCGGCGCTGCCGTCGCATTATCCCTGCTGATCGGTCTGCCGGCAGCGTATTCCATTTCCCGGTACAGCCAGCAGAAGCTCTCTGTCTTTATCCTTGTCGCCCGGCTCATGCCGGGGATCTCTTTTCTCATGCCCTGGTACATCATCTTTTCGCGGCTGGGTCTCATGGACAGCTATATTGCCCTCATCCTGAGTCATATGCTCATCGTCCTGCCCATTGTCGTGTGGGTCATGTCCGCTTATTTCAGTACAATCCCGAGGGAAATGGAGGAATCGGCCATGGTCGACGGTGCCTCGCGTCCCTTTGCCTTTCTGGCGATCATCCTTCCCCTGTCGGGTCCGGGCATCGTGACGGCCACAACCCTCTCCTTCATTTTTTCGTGGAATAATTTCATGTTTTCCCAGGTCCTCAGCATGGAAAAGACAAAAACGCTGCCTATTGCCGTCTATAACTTCGTCTCCTATGCGGAAGTCGATTGGGGCGGCGTGATGGCCGCTGCGGTGGCGATTATGGCCCCGGCGATCATCCTGACCATGATTTTTCAAAAGTACGTGGTCAAGGGCCTGACCATGGGCGCCGTAAAAGGATAGATCATTCCGATCCCACATTGAAGTACCGTCTTCATTGGTGCCGTCCATGACTTGCCGTGGGCACTTTGCATGACAGATACATCTGCCTGCGGAACACCTCTACGAAACCCCACCTCTTGACCTAACCGGGAATAAATTGATACGGCGTTACTTGAAAATTGGAGGGGAAATTCCGCTGTTGGGCACCACCGGATTCTATGAACGATCCGGGCAGGTCATTATGAAGCTATTATAAATATTCTCAGGCACTTTTGGCATTTGCCGGAGACTAAATCGCGAAAGAGGAAAAGCCGCCGTCCACCGGCACCACCACGCCGGTCACGAAGCCGGAGGCGTCCGAGAGCAGCCAGACCAGGGCGCCGATCAGATCGTCCGGCACGCCGTACCGGCCCATGGGCGTGTGGGCGATCACCTGGCGGGCGCGGGGCAGATACTCGCCCGTTGCGGGGTCGATGTGGAGGAACCTGAGCTGCTCGGTCATGAAGAAGCCGGGCGCCAGGGCGTTCACCCGGACGCCCGCGTGGGCAAAATGGACCGCCAGCCACTGGGTGAAGTTGCTCACCGCCGCCTTGGCCGCCGAATAGGCGGCCACCTTGGTGAGCGGCATGAAGGCGCTCATCGAAGACATGTTGACGATGGAGCCCCTGCCCGCCGCGACCATGCCGCGGGAGAAGACCTGGGTCGCAAGGAACGTTCCCATGAAATTGAGGTCGAAGACGTGGCGGAAAGCGGCGGGGTCCAGGTCGAAGAAGGACTGGTCCGCCGGCGCATCCGGCTCGTGGAAGGACGCGGAGGTGCTCCCTTTCGGATCGTTCCCGCCGGCGCCGTTGATCAGCAGATCGGGCGCCCCCCAGAGGTCTTTTATCGCCTCGAAGCACTTCTCGAGATCGGCCTTGTCAAGGACGTCGCACTTGAAGGCCCGGGCAGCCCCTCCGGCCGCGGTGATGGCCCGGGCGCGTTCGTGGGCCGCCTCCGGCGAGATGTCCAGGACCGCCACCTTCACCCCCATCTGCCCCAGGGCGTCGGCCATGGCGCCGCAGAGCGCTCCCCCGCCGCCGGTGATGGCAGCCACCCTTCCTTCAAGATCGAAACGTTTAAGGATTGCGTTGTTCATTTCCGCCTCGCGTCAGGACGAAATTGGATCCGTCCCCTCATCCCAAGGTTGATAGCCTCGTAAAAAGTCGTCACCCCGGCGAAAGCCGGGGTCCAGTGCTTTTTAGTTGCCTATATTCTGGTTCCCGGCTTTCGCCGGGACGATGTCTGGATGCCGGCTTTCGGCGGCATGACGTTCGGGGTTGATTTCCGGCTTCTGACGAGGGCATCAAGGTTACTCGCCAAAAACGAAGACATCCGCCCCATCCTAAAATCCGCCCAGGGCGTCGGCGAAGGCCATCACTTCCTCGAAAAAGGGCATGGAGATGGAGCAGCCGTGGCGGGTCACCACCATGGCGCCGCAGGCGTTTCCCAGCCGGGCGGCCTTGCGGAGGTCCCACCCCTTGACGTATCCATAGAGGAATCCCGAGCCGAAGGCGTCACCGGCCCCGAGGATGTTCTGGACCGTGACGGGGAATCCCGGCACGTCCTCGGCCTTTTTTCCCCGCTCGTGGAGACGGCACCCCTCCTCCCCGCGCTTCTCCACGACCACAGCGGGTCCCCGTTCCAGAAGGCCGGCGATATGCCGGGCCGTGTTGCCCTTCACCCGGGCGTCGCTCATCTGGGAGTGGGTCAGGCGGACGGAGCTGGGGTCCGTCAGCATGGCGGCGTTGATCTCGTCCCTAGTCCCCATGACGATGTCCGAAAGCGGAAGCGCGGAGCGCACCGTGGTGCCGAAGGCGCGGGGGTCGTGCCACTGGTCCGGCCGGAAGTCGAGATCGAGGACCACGGTGGTGCCCGCCTTCCGGGCGACCTCGGCAGCGAAGAAGGTGGCGCTCCGGCTCGGCTCCAGGCTCAGGTTCGTGCCGGCGAACTGGAAGACGCGGCTCTGGGCGATCGGCGCCGCCAGCACGTCATCGATGGTCAGAGCGATATCGGCGCAGTTGTCCCGGTAAAAGACCAGGGGAAATTTATCGGGAGGCTCGATGCCCAGGACCACGGAGCTGGTCTTGCGGCCGGGCTTCCGGGGGCTGAAACGGACGTCTACCCCCTCTTCGGTTAAAAAATGAACGATGAAGTCGCCGATGGGGTCCGGGCCGAAGGCGGTCAGAAGCACCGACTTTAGCCCCAGCCGCCGGCAGCCCACGCTCATGTTGGTGGGCGAGCCGCCCACGTAGGCGGCAAAGCTCTTGATATGGACGAAGTCAGCCCCGATGTCGTTGCTGTAGATGTCCATGCTGGAGCGGCCCATGTGGAAGGTATCGTAACGACGGCGGGTTCGACGGGGGTCTTGAGGGGTCATGGCATCATTTTCCGTGGTTTGAAGCTCTCCGCAGCAAGCTGCGGAGAGCTTCGATCCTTAAGCGGATTCAAGTTGGTTCCAGGCGCAAAACTTCAAAAGGGCAAGACCGGCAAGCCTCTTCTATAAACCAAACCTTCCCCCATTACAAGCCGCAAATGGGAAGGGGATGCACGAACCCGGCATCCCCTTCCCGTATTCACCTTATAGCCTTCCCGATAGAATCCTGCTCCCCGCCTTGAGGGTCATGTTTTCTTAGAAATCCTTGAATTCTTCATCCTTGCCGAAAGGAATGACCTCCTTGGGCCGTTTCTTATTCCCTGCCGGGGGAAGCGCTTTGATCACCGGTTTGCGCGCAACATCTCCGGCGGCACGGCGCCTGGGCGCCGGGGCCGCGGCTTGAACAAGCGGTGAGGATGACGATGCGGCTCCGCTTCCGCCCACGACCGCCATGAGCTCCTCGACGAATCCCCGCATCTGCATCGCCTGGGCGTTGAGTTCCTCCGAGGCGCTCGCCGACTCCTCGGCGTTGGCCGCCGTCCGCTGCGTCACCTTGTCCATCTCCGCAACAGCCGTGTTGATCTGATCGACGCCGTGGGCCTGTTCTTCCGAAGCCGTGGCAATCTCGTCCACCAGCTGGTTCACCTTTCCCGAAATCTCCGCATTCGCCTTGAAGGCCTCCTGCGTCGCCGTGGTCAACTGGTTCCCGTTGTGCACCGCCTTGATCGTCTTCTCGATCAGATTGCTCGTGTTCTTGGCCGCCTCAGCCGACCGCAGGGCCAGGTTCCGCACCTCGTCCGCCACGACGGCGAATCCCGCCCCGGCCTCGCCCGCCCGGGCCGCCTCCACGGCGGCGTTGAGTGCCAGCAGGTTCGTCTGGAAGGCAATCTCGTCGATCGTCTTGATGATCTTCCCCGTCTCCTCGCTGGAGCGGGTGATCTCGCCGATGGCCTCGATCAGGTCGCTCATCTGTCGGTTCGCCTTGTCCACGACCGTTTTCGCCTCGCCCATCATCGCCTTGGCCTGGCCGGCATTGTCCGCATTCTGCTTGGACATGGACGAGAGTTCCTCCAGCGAGGCCGAGGTCTCCTCCAGCGACGAGGCCTGTTCCGAGGCCCCCTCCGCCAGATGCTGGCTCGAGGCGGAAACCTGCGACGACGCCGCAGCCACCTGGTCCGCCCCCTCCGTCATTCCTTCGACAATCCGGTTGACGGGACGGGTGATCATCAAGGTCAGGAAGATGCCCAGACCCGCAGCCAGCAGAACACCCACGATGGTCAGGACGATGCTGATGGTGATCGCCATTTTCGCCATCGACTGGTTGTGCCGGGCCGACTCTTCCGCATCCTTGATGTGCATGTCGACCAGCTTGCCGATGACTTCATCCAACTGGTGCGCCGCCACAGCCCCCTCCTCCGCCATGACCCGGTTTGCCTCCTCGGGCTTGCCGGCGGCAACGGCGCTGCTAACCTTGTCCATGGCTTGCCGGTAGGCGGCTAGGCCGCCCTTCATGTCGTCCAGCAGCTTCTTTTCATCCGGCCCCGTCATGGTGGGCTCCAGGAACTTGATGGCCTCGTTGTTGGCCGCCCGCAGCTCCTGGACCTTGTCCATGTAGCCCTTGCGCTTGGCCTCGTCCTTCTGGGCGATGAAGTCCCGGTAGAGGACCCTCACCTCCTGAAAATGTGTGTCGATGGCGCCCATCTTCGCAATGGGCACAGTGTCCAGTTCGTAGAGTTGCCTGTCGGCCACGGTGATTTGGTTGATGTAATAGATTCCCACCATGCCGATCACCGCCGCAATGGCGGCCACCGAAAGGAATCCCGCAATCAGTTTCACGCTCAGTTTCATTCTGTTCATATGCCCATCTCCTTTTCAATATCCCTGTTTCCCTGTTCTTCCGTCGGAATTTGCGCCGAAAAGTCCTCGTTGCCCAGTACCCGGTCGATATCCAGCAGGATCTTCACACCGGAACCCAGTTTGGCCAGCCCCAGGATGAAACGTGTGTCGAGGCGGCTGCCGAAATCGGGCGTATTTTCAATATCACCCCCGCGGATGTTGAGCACCTCGGACACAGAATCAACAATGATTCCGATTTGTTGCTTGGCACCCGCGCGGGCGACCTCCACCACGATGATGCAGGTCTTTTCCGTGTACTGCCCCTCCTCCAGGCCGAACCTCAACCTCAGGTCCACCACGGGGATCACCTTGCCCCGGAGGTTGATCACCCCCCTCATGTCCGGGGGCGCCTGCGGGATACGGGTGATCGTCATCATCCCGATGATCTCCTTCACCTTCAGGATGCCGATGCCGTACTCTTCCCCGGCCAGGGAGAATGTCAGATATTTGCCCTCACGGGCGACTGTTACCATTGCTTCCATGACTTGTGACCTCATCGCTGTTACTATTTTTCCGCCCGGCCTTCGAAGCCGAGGCGAACTCCTCCGCTGGCGCCCTCTGCCGCATTTACTTGCCCATCCCGGAAATGGCTCGGTTGATCTTGGCGATCCCCAGGACCTGTTCCCGGGAGACCGAGGCGATCCCGACGATCCGTTGGACCACCTCACAGATGGCACCCACGTTTTCCCGGAAATCCCCGGTCCGTTCATTTCATTGCCCTGCCGGAACGCTTTCCCTTCGGCAAAAGTATAATCGGCAGGCCTCGCCGATTACTTGAGCCGGAAAATCAATAAAAAATGGGAAAAATCAGGAAAAGTGTGATGAAGCATGCTGCACAAGGGAATCATGACGCGTTTCCGTTTTGTGCTCTTGGGGACGGGATTTATGGCCCGGCTTTGGATGAAAGCCATGCAGGCCCGGGTAGACTGCGAGGTAGCCGGCATCGCCTCCCTCCAGGACGTTGAAGAATAGTTTCACCGCGACTTCGGCATTGCCCCCGGGACACCCTATTACGGAAGATTGGATGAGACCGTGGACCTGGCGGAATTCACGGATTTTTTAACATGGGAAATGACGTTCAGCTTTTCCGGCTGGTCTTGGTCATAAAGGCGGAGATGCTCTGCTGAACCTTTTTTCCTTTACACTTCGGACAGGCAACCTTGCCCTTCCCATATTCGGAAACAGTTAAAATTACCGTAAATTTTTTTTTGCAGTCTCTGCATTCATACTCGTATGTGGGCATTTCAATCCTCCTTGATTCTTCAGCCGGGGATGGCTTCATCCGCTTCCTTCCCCCCGATCGGGAAGGGGGGCGATGGAACACCGTTCGCGGTCGTCAGCGTTTTCTTTATCTTATTGAATTGGCATTTATTGTCAAGAGAAGAAGCCGACCCTTCTGAAATACTCACGTCTGCTTGCATTTTCGATCGCAAGAAGCGCGCCGAAGGCCTCGTTGAAATCCTCTCCGCCGGCGGTGAAAACCCCGTGTCCGTGGACGATGACGCCCGGATTCTCCTGAAGGACGGGCGGCACAGTCCGGCAGAGACCGTAGCGGCCCGTCCCGATCTCGCCCGGAACGATGGGAATTCCGCCTGCGGATCGTTTCTCGGGACAGCGGAGGTGGCAGAAGCCCCGCTCCGGACAGTCCCGCCGGTCGCAGTCCAGCGAGAGGATCACCGAGAACCGGGGATGGCCGTGGAGGACGGTATGCCTCCCCGTGTACAGCACGATCTGGCGGTGTGCGGAAAACTCGCTGGAGGCGGTGATTCCCGTGCAGGAGGAGCCGTCCAGCGGGACCGCGTCGATGCAGCCGGCAAGCCCGTCGAGGGAACTCCCCGTCTGGCTGATGTAGAGGACCTTCCCGGAGAGGAGGGAGATGTTCCCGAAATAAGAATCGACCAGACGGCAGGCCACGGTCTGCCGCCCCGCCTCTTCCATCGCTCCCAGGACCGCCTCCGCATCACCGAATGGCCCCTTCCGGAGCGGCGGCGGGGCCTCGACCGGCGGATCGAGGTGCTCAACGGCCCGGCGAAAGGCCTCCGCCCGTCCCGGATCCACCTTCCCCCGCCGGATCTCCGCGAGGAAATCGGCGAAGAACTTGACGAAGGCGGCAAAGCAGACGGAGCAGAAGGTGATGAAGGCCTGCTCCGGGCTCACAGTCCCGAATGTGACGACCCCCCGCCCCGGAACGATGACGCATTTGCGCTCCTTCAGGGCGGGGATGATCTCCCGCGTTGCAAACGCCGGTGCCACAGGGAGATCGTGGAAGAAGGTCCGGGTCTCCGTGTCCTCCGGGAAGATCGTCCCATCGGCTTCCCCGGCGAGGAAATCGACAATGGTCCGGTAGGGCTCGGCGGGCCGGCAGAAGAGAAGGGACTGGATGTTGAGCCCCGCGAAAACCCCTTCGAGGACGGACCGCGCCGGGTCGTCCCGGTTCCAGATGAGATCGGCGTCAAGGGCGCCCATCAGCGGCCCCCCCGCCTCCGCATACCCGGCTGCAACCAGCTTCCGCGTGTATTTCCGGATCAGCTCTTCCATGCAAGCCCCAGCTTCTCCGCCATCTCCCGCGTCGGCATCCCCTGTTCGTCAAGACCGCGGACGGCATAGTATCGGGCGCGCGCCGCAAGAAACGCCTCCCGGTCGACAGGCGGAACCGGGATGTGGTCCCCCGCTGAGCCGGGCATCGTGAAGAAGCGTCCCGGAAGGTCGTCATCCGCGGCGGTGAAACCGTTTTTAGCATTCATCATCCTTTCCCGGTAGACGATCCTTTCTCCGGCCTTCAGGAGATCCTGTGCGGAGGCGGAAATGCCGGTCACAGCCCGGAAGGCCTTTGCATACTCCTCAAGAGAGACGGCAAAGAAGACAAACTTGCAGGCCGTCAGTGAATCGATGGCGGCGTTCAGGTCCTCGGCGATCTTGATGATCCGGGCCTTGCCGCTGAAGCTCATCCGGTCGGTTGCCACGGGCTTGCGCAGGATCTCATGGGCAATGGGATAGGCCCGGAGGTGGCAGCCTCCCCGGGTCGATGTCGCATAGGCCAGGGCCATACCGCACGCCCCGCGCGGATCGTAGGCGGGAAGCTCCTGGCATTTGACCGTCACGGCGCATTCGGGGCGTCCACGGGAGGCGGCATAGGCCGCGGAACCCCGGCCGAGCTCCGCACCGATCCCCCTCCCCCGACCCATCGCTTCGAGAAGGGCCAGGATCTCCGCGGGGGACAGTTTGACCCCTTCGATTTCGGCATGACAGGAAAGCGTTGCCGCGGCGGAGATCGTATCCATCCCCATCTCGTTGCAGAGGCGGTTCGCCGCGACCACGGTGTCCAGATCCTCGTTTCCCAGCAGCGCGGTGAAGTGGGAGAGGGTTTCGAACTCCGGTATGGCCGTTCCGTCCTGCGTGATCTTCTTGCAGAGGATCGGACAGCCCCGGCAGCCGGTTTTCTTCGGTCGGTACCGCTCCTTCAGGGCAGGGGCGTTGAGCAAGGGGGCCGCCGGAAAAAAGGTTTCGCGGAAATTGGCCGTCGGCATCATCCGCCGGGCATGGGTCAGATCGTAAAGGGCCGGTGTGCCGAACTCGGCGATTCCGAATTCGCCCAGAAGCGCGGGCGAGGCAGCCATGAGGCGGCGGATATCGTCGACGGCGTCCAGCAGCCCTTCCGAATCGGCGACAGCGGTTTTTCCGTGCCCCGACGCCGTAAGATAACGAAGATTCTTCGCCGCGAACGAGAGACCCAGACCGTTTCGCCCCGCCGCAAAATGGCCGTCCACGATCACATTCGCGAAGCCGACGCCGCTCTCGGCCGCCGGCCCCGTCACCGCGGCGGCGCCCCGGCCGCGGAGCATCTCGAAGATCCGGGATGTCGGACAGCCGGCCATCTCGCCTGAGTCCGTCAGGGTAACGTTTTCACCGGAAATTTCGATCCCGCAGGGACGGGGGCTCCGGCCGGTGACAATGACCCCGTCCCACCCCGCCTTTTTCAGGAGGGTCCCGAGACTGCCCCCCACAGAGCAGTCGCCGATGGTGCCCGTGAGCGGCGAACGGGACATGATCGTCATCCTCCCCGACGTCGGCGACGCGGTGTCGACCAGCGGACCGGTGAACAGCAGCAGCGGCATGGCGGGATCATCCCAGCGGCGCGTGACCTCGGGCTCGAGGTAACGGCCCGCCAGCCCCCGGCCGCCGAGGCTCTCCCGGTAAACCTCGGACGGCGGGCATTCCGCTTCCCACGCCCCCGTCGTCAGATCGATCCTCAGGATCCTGCCGCACCAGCCGTTCATCGCCCCAAAGCCCCTCTCCCGCCGCCGCGCACACCGGTGTATCTTCGCTTACCTTCGACAACAGACCGCCCCAGGAATCGGAAGATTTCAATTTCGTTTGTCTTTTATCAGCGACGCCCCTTCCTGTCAACCGATGGGTGTTGAACTTCTTTCATCCTGGGCATAAAGCCACCTCACATGTTTGAGACTTCGATGAGTCCGCTCGGTTTTGTAAAATTATTTTCTCTTGACTTGCCTGATCATAAAATGATCTTGTCGGTCAACCGGCACGAGGAATCTTATGAATTTTAATCACCTGAGAGCCTTTTACTGCGTCGCAAAAAATAGAAGCTTTTCCATTGCTTCAGAGGAACTTCACGTCTCGCAACCAACGATCAGCATGCAGGTGAAGAGCCTGGAGCAGACCTATAACGTTCAACTCATCAGAAGGGGGCATAAATTTTTTCAACTGACGGAAGAGGGAGAGATCGTCTATTCACATGCCAAACAGATATTCACATTGACGCAGAACCTGAAAAAACTGATATCGGATTTTAGCGAAAATATTATCCGCATCGGGTCGACACCCTATATTGCCCACCACATTCTGCCGAATCTGCTGATGATTTTGAAAGAAAGCAATCCCAACATGAAGGTGGAAATCTATACGGGACTTTCCACGGAAATTCTCCATATGGTGCTGGATTCCGAATATCATGTGGGTGTTATCGGGAGGCTTCCCTATCCCGAAACGATCGTCTCGAAATTTATCACGGAAAAGCGACTCTATTATATTACCAAAGACCCTCGTCTTCCCAATTCATTGCATTTGAAAGAGCTGCAGAATTGCCCGATTATTCTTCCGGAAAAAGGTTCGGCTACCCGTGAGTACATTATCGGCGAATTCAATAAAAGGAATTTGCTGATGACCATTTACGTGGAGTGCGAGAACCCACCGGCCATCAAGCACATGGTGCATTTTGGCCTGGGCGGTGCTTTTTTCTGCCTCTACGATATCGAGGAAGACGTCAAACAAAGGCGATTCAGAAAAATAAATCTTATCGAGAATCTATCGCTGAATTACGACTTGATCTTTCTGAAGGAGAGAAAAGATTCTAAAATCGTGGAAATATTTGATGCGATCATGCAACGGCTGGACATGGGCCTTGGCAAACACGAAAGAATGGAAACGTCATAAACCATCCATAATCATCCCGGCAAGAAAGATATTTGTCCCTCAATATAAATTCTATCTATAGACCCATCAATACAAAGTATTTGACTAATGAAATTCAGGTATCTTAGGATATCAACAAACAATATTGCTCTAAAGATCAGAAATAATTCGGTTATCAATATTGGAGGACAAGCAGATGTCAATCGATCCATATTTTAACATTACGGAAACCGGTGATACTGCATTTGCAGTAGAGGGTGCGACGGTAAAATTCGGCCCCGGAGTCCTGTCGGAGATCGGCAATGACGCGCGGGGCTTGGGGATGTCTCGTGTTGCGGTATTTACCGACAGATGGGTGGCCAAGTTGAAACCGTTGGACACCGTTATGATGTCACTGCGTAACGCCGGGATAGATGCGGTCGTATATGATGAGGTAGCCGTCGAGCCGACAGATGTGTCGTTCAAAGCAGGCGTCCGTTTTGCCGATGAAGGTCATTTTGACGGCTACGTTTCGGTTGGCGGGGGATCCGTCATAGACACCTGCAAGGCGGCAAACCTCTACTCGACATATCCCGACGATATGATGGCCTATGTCAATGCCCCGGTTGGCGCCGCCAAAACGGTTCCGGGTCCGCTGAAGCCTCATATCGCCTGCCCGACAACGTTCGGCACAGCCAGCGAATGCACGGGCCATGCCATTTGCGACTTTCCGGAGCTCGGGGCCAAGTCGGGCGTCGTATCGAAGCGTCTCAAGCCCAGCCTCGGGCTTCTCGATCCGACCGTGCTCCACACCCTGCCCCCATTTATTATCGCCGCCAACGGATTTGACGTGCTGACCCACGCCATCGAAAGTTATACGGCGCGCCCCTATACGAAGAGACCGAAGCCGGATAAACCCAGCCTTCGCCCAACCAGCCAAGGGGCAAATCCGTACAGTGACTTTTCCTGTTTGGAGGCCATTCGCATCGCGGGAAAATACCTGGAACAGGCGGTATTGGATCCATCCAACCTCCTGGTTCGGGAACCCCTGATGTTTGCGGGGATGCTTGCGGGAATCGGTTTTAACAATGCCGGTTGCCACATACCCCACGGCATGTCCTATGCCGTCTAGGCCTTGCCAAGAATTATTTCGCCCCGGGCTATCCGCAGGATCACCCGATGGCTCCCCATGGGGTTGCCGTGGTCGTGAATGCACCCGCTGCGTTTCGGTTTACGGGAGCGACCTGCCCCGAACGTCATTTGCGTGCAGCGGAGGCCCTGGGCGCCGATATCCGGGATGTGGCACCGAAGGATGCGGGATTTGTGCTGGCAAATCGGTTTGTAGAGATGATGAAAAAGACCGGTATCCCCAACGGACTGTCCGGTGTCGGTTTCGGTCAGGGGGACATAGCCGCGCTGGTTGCCAAGACGATGCCGCAAAAACGGCTCCTTGACAATTCACCGCGACCGGTGGGAAAAGAGGACCTGGAACAAATGTTCCGGGAGGCCTTCTCCTACTGGCCGTAAGCGTGTCGCCCGTTCAGCTGAATTCATCGACAAGCACCTTCCCCGCGGCTTGCCGCGGGGAGTTTCCGATTTTATCCGTGATCGAGAAGATGGCAAGAATTGCAAGAGCGGCAGTGATGGCAAAAACCAATGGCGATCTGTAAATCCGGGTGCATCCGTTACCCCGGGGTGGGCGGATAAGGGCAGTATTGTTTCGGTAATGGCACCATTATGAGTCGGTCAACACAAATAGAAGGAGGAGAGGTTATGAAAAAGCTGATTGTTCTCGTGGCGGCAACCGTTTTGTGCGTGGGATTCGGTTTGGCGGACCTATCACAGGCGGCATTTGCGCCTTCAGGACCGATCAAGTGGAAGCTCCAGAGTGCGAACCCCGCAGGAGCCCCTCAAATTGAATTATTGAACAAATTGGCCGCCAACATCGACAAGATGTCGGCAGGGAGGCTGAAGATCGAGGTCCTCGCGAGCGGCGCCATCGTGAATCCCTTTGAAATCCTGGACGGCGTCAACAAGGGGATCATCGAATGCGGGCAGTGGTGGACCCATTACTCGATGGGGAAAAACCCGAGCGGCTCTCTCTTCAGCTCCCCGCTCGGCGGCGCCGGAAGCGGTCTGGACCTGATGAACCATCTTTCCTGGTACATGAACGGGGGAGGGCGGGAGCTCTACGTGGAATATTACCAGAAGATCCTCAAGGCCGACGTGATGCCCTTCCTGATCGCGCCGGACGGCCCCGAGGCCTTCGGGTGGGCCAAGAAGGCGCCCAAGACGCTCAATGACTACCTGAAAATGCGGTACCGCATGTCCTCCGGCCTGTCGTCGGACGTTTTGAAGGACATGGGCGGCATCCCGGTGAACGTGGCGGGCCAGGAGCTCATCCCCGCGTTGGAGAGGGGCGTGATCGACGGCGGCGAGTGGATCAACACGGCGAGCGACCTGAAGCTGGGGCTCTACGACGTTGCCAAGAACTACTCCCTCCAGGGCCTCCACCAGGCCATCGGCATCATGGACATCATGATCAACGGCCAGGCATGGCGCGCACTGCCCCCGGACCTCCAGGCGATTGTTGCAACCGCATGCACGCAGTCGATTCTTGACGGCATGATGTACTTTGTGGAGGAAAACGCCAAGGCTCTTAACATACTGACCAAGGAAAAGGGCGTCAAGTTGTTCGACGCGCCCGCCGGTTACTCGGATGCCTTCATCAAATCGTCGAGGAAGGTGCTCGCCAAATTCGAGGAAAAGGATCCGTTCTTCAAAAAGGTTCTCGATTCACAGCGCAAATATGCCCATCTGGTGGTTCCCTTCACCAAAGAGACCAACAAGCTGATGCAGTTGATCTCCGGGGCCGCGGAGGTGAAATAAACACAACCGACAAGAGCATCGGATAACGGGCCTGATCATTACCCATGACTTGCCTTGGCCGGCCGAGGCAGGTCTTTTAAAGATGGGAATACCAACCGGAAGTTCGACAAATGGTCATTCGAAGATGCTCCGCAGCAGGCTGCGGAGCATCTTCGATTCGCTCACTTACACACCGCGGCAAGCCGCGGATAATGCGCTCGCGAGCGGATTCAACCCCAAAGGGACGGCTCCGGATGAACCATCCCGAGTGATTGGAGCGTTTTAATATGAACAACATCGATCGGATAACCAAAGTCATTGACCGGATCAGCGATTGGTCGGGGAAAGCCATATCCTGGCTGATCATCCCGATGGCGGCTGTGCTGGTCTGGGAGGTGTTCATCCGCTATACCTACAGACCCACGCTCTGGGCGGTGGATATGGCCACCATGCTCTACGGAACCCACTTCTTCATCGCTGCGGCCATGACGCTCTATCTGGGGAAGCATATCCGGACCGATTTCTTTTACGGAAACTGGTCCACGAAAACGCAATGTTGGGTGGACGCGATCTGCTATCTCTTCCTCTTTCTCCCCGGGATGGTACTGTTCATCTGGCTGAGCTGGGACTTCTTCGCCGAATCCTGGGACCTGAAGGAAGATCTGATGACGACCTGGAGGCCCCCGGCCTACCCGTACAAATTTGTCATTCCCTTGAGCGGCGCCATGATCCTGCTCCAGGGAATCTCGGAACTGATCAAATGTATCCAAACCATCGTAACGGGAGTGGATCACCGCCGCAAGCAGGGCGCCCCCCAAGAAATTACCTGAACCATACATTCCCCTTGTACGGCCCTGCCGTTGCTCCAGGGGATCTCGGAAACAGCACGCAGACTATCTATCTGGTGCAGGAGGAATAAATGAGTTTGGAAATATACGGCCTGATTCTCTTGGTAGGCCTTTTCATCTTTATCTGTATCGGCTTCCCCATCTCCTTCACATTGATCACCCTCGGGGTGGTGTTCGGCTACATCGGGCTGGGCCAGAAGGTGTTTCACCTGATGACCTTTTCCTTCTTCGGAACGATGATGGACACGGTTCTGGCGGCGGTGGCCCTGTTTACCTTCATGGGCTGTGTCCTCGAAAGCGCGGGGTTGATGGAGCGTCTCTTCAGGGCGGTGCTGCTCATCTCCGGCCGCGTCAAGGGGTCTCTGTACATGGGGACTATTTTCACGGCAACGCTATTCGCGGCGGCCACGGGGATCGTCGGCGCATCGGTCACGATCATCGGGTTGATGGCCGCACCCGTCATGAAAAAGACCGGGTATGACACGGGGCTTTCGGCAGGGACGATTTGCGCCGGCGGGACGCTGGGCATCCTGATCCCTCCCAGCGTCATGCTCGTGGTCATGGGACCGGTGTTTCAGGTCTCTGTCGCGCGGTTGTACGCAGCCGCGATCATCCCCGGAATCATGCTCGCTTTCATCTATATAGCCTATACGATGACACGCGTGATGCTGAACCCTAACCTGGGTCCCTGCCTCTGTGACGAAGACCTCAACGTTCCGCGGAGCTACGTCTGGCGCGAGTTTTTCGTGGGGCTCGTGCCGGTGGCCACCCTGATTCTGCTCGCCCTGGGAAGCATCATCTCCGGACTGGCCACGCCTACGGAGGGGGCGGCCCTGGGCAGCCTCGGGGCGGTGGTGGTCACGGCGGCCAACGGGCGGCTGACTTTCAAGATCATCAAGGAATCCGCCTATCGGACCGCCGAGACGACGAGCATGGTGATGATCCTCCTGGCCGCTTCCACATTCATGGGGGCCGTCTTTTCTTCGATGGGGACGCCCAAGTTCATCGCCGATTCGATGCTGTCCCTGAACCTGCCGCCCTGGGTCTTTGTGATCGGCATCCTGATCGTCTGTTTTATCCTGGGGTGGCCGCTCGAATGGGTGCCCATCGTGGTTGTCATCGTGCCGATCTTCCTCCCGATCCTCACGGAGCTGAAGACCGACATGATCTGGTTCGGCATCGTCCTGGCCGTCACATTGCAGAGTTGCTGGATCTCGCCCCCGGTGGCGCTATCGGCCTACTACCTGAAGGCGATCATGCCGGAGTGGCAGCTGAGCGATATCTACAAGGGAATGATGCCCTTCATGTTCCTGCAGGCGGTGGCCGTGACGATTCTCTACATGTTCCCGCAGATCGTGATGTGGCTCCCCAAGGTTCTGTTCGGGTGATCGCGACGGTCATTGTGGAGCCCCCCGCCCACAGGGCGGGGGGCTCACGACTTAGGGTGCCGTCTTATTGGAATATTCCACAGCCGACGTATATATCCGTTCCCTCAATCCTCTGAATCCAGGTTTTTTTCGGCTGTACCTTCTTGGTTAAAGGATTGGTCCAGCTATACTCAACCCAACCGCTCCCTTTTGACTTGAGCAGGGCTATCATTTCTTTAACAAAAAATTTACCTGTAGGATCCTTCACCTCAAAATGATTCTGCCCCGCAAGTTTCGGATTTCCGGCGTTGGCCAGCATCACTCCGTTAAAATCCTGGGCAAAGATATACAGATCGCCTTTTACAAACTGCCCACTCGCATTATTGAACTCGGCTATCGCCTTGTCCTTCCCATTGGCCTTCCAGAAGGCGGCACCTTTTTCTGCAAATGCCTTGGCCTCTTCAAGCGTCGATGCCTGCGCAATGAAAGTCACTCCGAAAACCATACATGTTACCAACAAAATCCCCATCACTACTTTCTTCATTTTGAACCTCCGTTTGTTTAATGTTAAAGTTCCCGTTATTCGGGTAAATCCATATCCTATCTTCGCGATGTCATCCGCCTGCCGATTGCCGTTTTCAGGCGGTTATCATGTGCCGGTTAAAACCGGTCATCCGCTCCCGTTTTTTCTGGAAGAGCGGCAAGGGATTTGCCTTTTTTCACCAGGCCCCTATGGCGGGAGGAATCCTGAAAATCAGTATGGTTTGTTCGGAACATCGCCATGGTGGCGGCCAACTCCTCAGAACTGGCCGCGTTTTGCTGCGTTACCGTGTTCATCCCCAACACCGCCTTGTTGATCTGCGATATCCCCTGAGACTGCTCCTGAGAAGCCGCCGCGATCTCTCCCACCAACACAACCACCTTTGCCGAACTTGCCCCCACCTGTTTAAAGGCGCTGTTGGTCACCTCCACCAACCGTTCCCCCGCCCTCACCTTACCGACAATATCCCCCATCAATCCCGAGGTATTCTTGGCCGCCTCCGCCGCTCTCATGGCCAGGTTTCTCACTTCATCGGCCACCACGGCAAATCCTGCGCCGGCTTCCCCGGCCCTGGCCGCCTCTACGGCCGCATTGAGGGCCAGCAGATTCGTCTGGAAAGCGATCTCATCGATCGTCTTGACGATCTTCTGCGTCTGCTCACTCGCCTGGCCGATCTCGGTCATCGATTGCGTCAGCTCGTCCATCGACCCGTTCGCACTTTCCGTCATCTGCTTGGCCTGAACCATCAGCTCATTCGCCCGGGTGGTGTTTTCGGCATTCTTCCCGATCATGGCCGACATCTCCTCCAGCGAAGATGACGTCTCCTCCAGGGCCGCCGCCTGCTCCGAAGCCGCCTCGGACAGCACCTGCGAAGTGACCACAGACTGTCCGACTGCCTCGCCCATCTTCTCCCGCATCCGATTGACCGAGTGGGCCAACTCCCCAATCTCATCCCTGGATGTGACGGTGATCTCCTGGGTCAAATCGCCTTCAGCGATCTTTCCAATCACGGCCACCGCTTCATGCAGAGGCGTGACGATCAATCGGCCCATCAAGATGTTCAGCAATAAGGAGATGACTATGGCGATTATCGATATTGCAGCGAACTGCTTTATGACCGACTCAATTCCGGCCACCGATTCATCATACTTCGCCTTGCTCAATGTCTTCTCCAGCACCATCAATTCGGACAGACTCTTATTTAAGAGCTGAAAGCTATCATCGGCTTGCCCCATCAGGATTGAGGCTGTCGATGTATCTCCGGCGGCGATCATATCCATGACCTGACGGACAGCCTGGTTGTATTTCACAGCCTCGGCCAAAGCCTGTTTGTAGTATCCTTTCTCTTTATCGTTTATCTTTTGGGAACCAATAACCCCCGTCATAAATCCGACGGTTTTTTCTAAAACCGTCAATTGTTCCTTGGAAAACCCTTCGATTTTCTTTGGCTCATAATTGGCATTGGCCCAACCGATTATCTTATAAAAATTAACATGAACATTCGTCAAATCAATAATGACCGCGGCGCTTTCCTGGTAGTTGCTGAAGCGGTTATTGAAGATGTCATGGGTGGAAGCTTTCTGCTTCGAAAATGCATTAAACGATAAGATGGCCAGCACAATTAAAAAGATGATGACCACCAGAGGTGAAATCATCATCTTGTAAAACATTTTTAAATTACCCATCATTCTCTTCATCTTAAGACTCCTTTATCTTCTTGTGCGAAAGATGTGTCATCTGGTTTCCCATCTCAAACCGTTACAACCATAATGCCGGCGGTTCATCCATGAGGATCGTTTTGTTGATTTGACTTTCTTGATATCGGCATTCATCGAAAAAACTTGAATCGAAAAATGGGTAGCGTTTGTTGATATTTTACCCTTTTTGCTTTTTATACGCATGATGTGTGCCAGTTTTCATATAGCGGACGGGCGATCATCCCGACTGCCGTCGGTAGATGAGAGCACAACAATGCCCTGTTTCGAGAATCTGATTCGGATAAGAATTTTCTTTGATGTGGATTGAAGATCAGGAAAATGGTCTTGTATGCTCAGGAGAATGGATCACAATATGTTGCGTCGGGCTATGGGTCGCTTGGATAGGCGGTCAGACCCCGATCTTTGGTGGCCCCAAAACCCGCCAACCGGTCATAAGCCGTTCATCGGCCCTGCCGTGACGATCCCGTTGAAATGGCCGCAAAAACCATTTCGCCCGAATCGCCTCTTCTTTTCAAAATCCGTTCCCGGGGGGAAAGGAACCCCTCCGCCGGCCATCCTTTCGACCCCGGAAACGGGCGGCTCGTCATCCGACGCGGAACCGCCGGATGATCTCCTCGGGAATCTCCAGCCCCAGTCCCGGTTTTTGCGGCGGCAGCATCCGGCCGTTTTTGATCAGGGCGGGCTCCGCAAACGCCCCCGCCACCCAGGGCATGTATTCGATGGGTCCGGATTCCATGACACCGCAAGCCACCTGAATCGTGCTTTCCATCATATGGTGCGGCGCCACCGGCAGTTGGGCAACATCCGCCAGGGTAATGACCTTGACCGTTTCTGTGATGCCGCCGACACGGATGATGTCCGGCTGCAGAATATCGACCGCACCGGCGCGCAGGTAGGCGTCGAATTCGAACCGGGACCCCAGCGTCTCGCCCATGGCAATAGGGATATCCAGGGCGGCTGCAAGTTTGGCATGTCCCGGGATATCCTCGCACAGCAGGGGTTCTTCGAACCAGGCCACCCCAAGCTGTTCGAGCTCGCGGCCCACCCGCAGGGCTGTGGGAAAATCCCATTTCTGGTTGGCATCGACGGCGATCCAGACGTCATTTCCCAGGGCCTTGCGGACCTCCCGGACCCGCTGGATGTCGGTCCGATAATCCGGATGACCGATCTTCATCTTGACGCCCATCATCCCCTGGGACAGATAGCCCTCGAAAGCCGCCACCATCTCGGAAACGCTCATATAGAGCCAACCGCCGTCGGAACCATAGACCGGCGCGCTCTCCCTGCGGCCGCCCAAGAGCTTGTACACCGGCAGGCCGCAGATTTTACCCTTGATATCCCAGAGGGCCAGATCGACCGCCGCCTGGGCCTGGATCACCAGACCGTGACGGCCGACGGACTGCAAACGCCGATAAAGCTTGTTCCACAGACGTTCATGGTCGAGGGCGTCCTCGTCGAGCAGAAGCGGCGCAAAGTCCTCCCGCAGGACGCTGCGGGTGGCCTCCGCCCCGCCCAGCAGGCTCCAGGCATACCCGAGTCCCCGGGTCCCGTCTTCGGTGGTGATGAAGACGAGCGGCATGTTGATATGGCCGACGGGACCGCCTTTCTTGCCGCTGGATGACCCGGACTGCATCGGGCGCGGCAGCGGCATGCGCAACAATTCGGTCCTGACTTCGGTGATACGCATGATGATCCTTTCTCCTTTGAAGTTTTTGATGTTTTGCAGTGGTTACTTTTTGATCCTTCCCAATTCCTTCATGATGGCCTCGTATTCGACCATCTTCTTCTTCACCAGGGCCAGGGAGGCTTCGGGACCCATGAACTCCGTCTTGAAACCGTTTGCGTCCATCTTCTTCTTTACTTCCGGGTCCTTCATCACCTTGTCGAAGGCGTCGGCCAGAACCTTGATGACCTCATCCGGCGTTCCCGGAGGGGCGGCGACACCCCGGTAGGCCCCCTCCACGATGTCGTAGCCTTGCTCCTGGAAGGTCGGCACGTCGGGGAGGACGTCCATCCGCTTTTCCGAGGCGATCGCCAGGGCCCGGAACTTTCCTCTGTACTGAATCCCCATGGTGGAGTAGGTCATCAGCGCCGTCACGTGGCCGCCCAGCAGGGCGGGGATCGCCGAACCGGTCCCGCCGAAGGGGATGTAGGTCAACTGGATGCCCGCGGCCTTGCTGAGCATCGTGGTCCCAAGATCATTCGCCGATGAGGTGCCGCTGCCCCCGACCGTGAAGACGCCCGGCGGGTTCTTCTTGGCCGCCTCGACGAAGTCCTTGAGGGTCTTGTAGGGGCTGTCACTCCGGACGAGCAGGAGATTCGGGGTGCTCTCGAACATGTAAATGTTCTTGAGGTCCAGCGTCTTGTACCCGGCATTGCCCATTTCCAGCGGCTGGAGGGCGATGTGGGGCAGGTTGTGGCCGGCGATGACATAGCCGTCGGGCTTGGTCTGGACCAGTTCCGCCCAGCAGAGGGCCCCGCCGCCGCCGATCTTGTAGTTGATGGAGACATCCACGCCGAGCGCCTTCTTCAGGGCTGCTTCCTGGAACCGCGCGGTGATGTCCGACTCTCCGCCGGGATTGAAACAGATGTTATAGGTAATGCGTTTGGTGGGGAATCCCGCCGCCGCATTGGCCGCGCCGACCCAGACCAGGGCAAGGATGGCAAAAAGTGCGATACAACCGATGGCAATCTTTTTCATATTCTTCCTCCTTAAATAATTGGTTGATGGTTCTCCCTATCTCCGATGCACTGCCTGTTGCAGGCATCCATTGAAGATTCTCCGCAGCAAGCTGCGGAGAATCTCCGATCCTTAAGAGGAACAAACAATATCGTTTTACTCGCTTACCCCGCGGCAAGCCGCGGGATAAGCGCTCGTGGGCGGATTCATAAAAACCGATTGCGACAACCGCCCGGCGGCCGGTCGGGGCCGCCGTCAACGGAATTCGTTTTCTTTCCGGATCATGGGCTTGACACCGCCGTTCTCCAGAATGGCCATCACATACGCGGAGAGGGGCTGCGCCTCGATGACGGCGCCGTTGCCTTGATTGATCACCCTGCCCGCCGCCAGATCCACGTCCAACCGGTCGCCCCTTTTAACCTGTTTCGAAATGCCGGGACATACCAGAAGCGGCAACCCCAGATTGATTGCGTTGCGGTAGAAGATGCGGGCGAACGACTCGGCAAGCACCACCGCGATGCCGGACGCCTTCAACGTCACCGCAGCATGCTCACGGCTGGACCCGCACCCGAAATTGGTGCCGGCAACGATCATGTCTCCCCATTTAACCTCTTTGACGAAGTCGGGATCAACCCTTTCCATGGCGTGTCGGGCCACGAGCTCGGGATCGGTAAGATCGAGATAGCCGCCGGGATAGATCTGATCCGTGTCGATGTTGGCGCCGTACACGAACGCCGTGCCTTTGATAATATCACTCATGTCATTTCCTATCTATACCAAGTATTGCGTCGGATCGGCAATCTTCCCCTCCAGCGCGGCGGCGGCCACCGAGGCCGGCGAGGCGACGAAGATTTCGGCCTCGGCATGCCCCATGCGGCCCGGAAAGTTGCGGCTCGAAGCGGTGATGCAGGTCTCGCCGGCAGCCAATATCCCCTGGTGCGTCCCCAGACAGGCGGCGCAGCTCGGGGTGACGAACGTGGCGCCGGCCTCGACCAGGGTTTGAATATACCCCTTGGCCATCGCCTCCAGGAACACCCCCTTGGAAGCGGGTACGACCAAAAACCTTGTATGGGGATGGACGCGCCTCCCCTTCAGGATCCGGGCGGCCACCGCCAGGTCTTCCACCCTGCCGCCGGTACAGGTGCCGAGGTAGGCCTGGTGAACGGGTTTCCCGAGATAGACGTTGATGTCGGAGACATGGTCCACGCTGTGGGGTGCGGCCACCTGCGGCTTGAAACCGCTCACATCGAAAGCATGCTCCGCGGCATACCGGTATCCGGAGTCGGTGGTCACCACGGAAGATTCCATTTTCACCTTGTCCCGCAGGAAGTCGAAGGTGACCTGATCAGGCTGGATGTAGGCGGTTTTGGCGCCCATCTCCGTCGTCATGTTGCACAAGGTCATCCGCTCCGAAATGCCGAGGTTCTCGAGCAGCGGACCGGTGAACTCCACCGCCCGGTATACGCCGTAATCGGCGCCCAGGGTTCCGATGACCTTGAGGATGACGTCCTTGGCGTAAACCCCCGGACTCATCCGTCCTTCCAGATGGATTCGGATCACCTCCGGCACCCGGAACCATAACTGCCCCGTGATCAGGATAATCGCCAGATCCGTGGCGCCCACGCCGGTGCCGAAGGCGCCGAAAGCGCCATGGGTGGTGGTATGGGAGTCGGTGACCACCACCAGCATTCCCGGGCGGACCAGCCCTTTGTCTGCCAGGATCTGGTGGCACACCCCCTGATCGATGTCCATCAGGAGATCGATCCCCTGCTCCCGGCAGAACGCACGGAACTGCTTCTGGTTGTCGGCCTGGGTGATCGTCGAGGCCGGGGCGAAATGGTCCAGAAACATCACCACTTTCCGGGGGTCATGCACCCTCTTCCCGCCCATCTCGGCAAACGAGCGCAGCGTCTGCAGGTACAGATCGTTGATGCCGGCGAGATCCACTGTACAATTGACGATCTCCCCGGTGGTCACCTCCTCTCTTCCGGCAGCCCGGGCCAGAATCTTCTCAACAGCGTGCATGGATTTTCCTCCTCATTAAAATCAATCCCCCCTTCACTCAATCCCGCGCGGGAAAGACCGTTCGTATCCCGAAAGGCTCAATACTCCGCATCATCCGTGACCACCTCGGGTGCCTTGGCCTTCAGTTGAGCCCAGAGACCCCGGCCGATGGAGAGAAAAGCCAGCACCATGAAGACCGCGGCGATGGGACGGGTGAAGAAGATCAGCGGTG